>Ga0307416_100001578_pt1 | contig 12494 bp, 13 predicted proteins | sample DK1Cmetagenome_2_FD_203821 | JGI IMG/M metagenome (GOLD analysis project Ga0307416, IMG submission 203821) | Maize rhizosphere microbial communities from greenhouse at UC Davis, California, United States - DK15-C-3 | ecosystem: Host-associated > Plants > Roots > Rhizosphere > Soil | place...
ATCACCCTCGCCCTCCTCCTCATATCGGACTCTCGACCTAGCCACTGCCGCCAACTTCATCAGCGTCGAGGTCAGTCGACGAGTTGGCAGGATCCATGAGTTCCTCGTTCAGCAGCCGCCACAGCGACCCCGCCCACGAGCTGACGCCCGGCCACGTCCTCCAAAAGACCTGCATGCTCGTCTCGTCGAGCTGGCGGTAGGCGTCGTGGGGGCTCACGGCATCGGCAACCGCCTCCAACCTGGAGATCGCACCCAGGAAGCGATCAGAGATATCCTCCACTGGCGCTCCTTCCATCATGCGGTCTCTGCAGCGAGCATGGAGGGCGACCTCGCCGCCTTGCCCGATGAGTGTGGCAGGTAGCTCCCCAGTGCGACAGGCGCGGGCTGCCGAGCCGGCGTTGCATCGACTTCCCGTTCAATCCACGCGATTCCAGGAGTCCTGGTATTGCCCGTCGTAGGTTTTGGGGAAGATCATCTCGACCGCACCGATCGGCCCTGGGGCGTCGACGATCACCAGTCCCCGAGGGATGCACCGGCGTAGGGTCACCAGCATCCCTGCGCGAGCCCTCGCAAGGCACGCCTCGTCGACCAACAGCCCGGTCAGCCACCGCCACGCCGGCAATGGCTCGTCAGGGGAGCGGTGTGGGGGGCGGGGTGGCGCGGTCACCGATCGTCGCCTCGATCCAACTGCCATGCACTCGACGGCGACCTTGGCCGGCTGGATGTTGCAAGAACCCACACAAGGATGGCGTTGGTGACGGCCTCGCCGAAGCCAGGGCCAGCTCGTCGACAAACTCACCCGGGATGGCGGCAGGCAGTTGCTGCAAGTTGGTTCGCACGGCACGCCGCGCCCGGCAAGGCAGGTCAGCGAACCGGCAACCGAGACCTCCAGCTATCGCCCGCTGTCGGCGTTGCGGCCGTCATGGCCTGGCGGAGGGTCCTGCAGGCCCCGGTAGTACAGTTCTGTCACCGGACGAAGGTGGGGGCGGTCTGGCGCCAGCCCAGCCGTGCCCTGTGGCAGCGCCCGCCCGCCGTCACCGTCACCGCCGCGGTCTTCTCGGGCGGCGCCGCCCTTCATCGTCCCCTTGGCCCGCCACAGCCGGTCCAACTCCGCCGCCAGCAGCCCGGTGCCGTGCTCCAGGTACTGCAGGTCGGCGTGGCTGTAGAACGGCCGCCCGTGAACGTGACATGCCCGGCAGCGCCAGTCGCAGGTCTGCGGAGTGCACGGACGGGCGTCGTCGGGCTTCGGCCAGCAAGTGCAACGGCGGGCCTTGTCCAACCCCGAGCCGGGCGCGATGGCGATCTCCCCGGGCCGGCGCGTCTTCCGGCCGCTCACGAGGCCTCACCGCCCTTGGCCAGGTTGCCAGGCTCCGACAAACCCACCAAGCCGGCGGGCACGGCCAAGCTGGAGCCGAATCGCGGTTCCACCGTACTCCCCGCCAGTAGGGCCTGCCGGGCACGGTCTGGGTGCGGCCCGTGGCCCGAAGGCGACGCCAGACGCGTCCTGCACCGAGCTAAAGGCCCGCGCGGCAACTCTTGGTGTTGGGCTATGCGCGGGAGAGCTCCGAGGGCGACGGACCTGGTCGTCGGTGGGGCGGACGCCGCTGTTAGGAGGAACTGCTCCACGTCGAACACGGTCTCGGCGCTGTCCACCACCTCGGGCGCCACCGGCAGGTCCTCGGCGGCGGGCCCACCCGACATCCCGACCGGGGTCGCGTTGACCAGCAGCTGTGGCCGGCTGGAGCCACCCTCGGCCCGCCAGGCATAGCCGTACTGGTCGGCCAGGTCAGTCGGGGCGCTGCGCGCGACCAACGTCCCTGCGTGGAAGCCCGCGTCACGGAGCGCCGCGACCACGGCCTTTGGCCATGCCCCGCTGCCGAGCACGGCGACGGTGTGATCCACCGGGAGCTGGCGGTCGGCCAGGAGCTTGGCGACGGCCAAGTAGTCGGTGTTATAGGCGCGCAGCTGTCCGTCGGTGTTGACGATGGTGTTGACCGACCCGACGCCTCGGCCGAGGCGTCCATAGCGTCCACGAACTCGAGGCAGACCTCCTTGTAGGGCATGGAGCCCCCGCAGCCGCGGATGCCCAAGGCCCGGATCCCGGCGATGGCCGCGGCCAGGTCGGTGGTCGTGAACGCCTTGTACACGAAGTCCAGACTCAGCTCGGCGTAGAGGGAGTTGTGGAACCGCGTGAGGATGGTCAGTCCGCTGTGCCGCCCTGGCGTCACCCTAACTGTCCACCCGATCGCGGATCCGCTCCTCGGGCTCGACCAGGACCTGTTGCAGCCGGCCGTCCAAGGTATTGACGGCGGGTTGGTCCAGTGGGACGGTCCTCTTCGCCCGCCTTTGTCCATGCTGCCTTGGGAGGCTCAGATGGTCAGGTGGAGGAAAAGGCTCGCCGCCGCGGCCGTTCTTCTGTCCGTGCTCGCCCTCACCGGCACTCTACTCGCCAGCCAGAGCGCCTCGGCCGCCGGACCCAGGTACCTCGACCCGAAGGCGCCGGTTTCCGCGCGCGTTAAGGACCTGCTGCGCCGCATGACGCTGGAGGAGAAGGTCGGCCAGATGGACCAGATCGTCCTCGGCAAGCTGCGCGCGCCGAGCCCGCCTGCCAACGGCGACTGCAACGGCGGCAACAACGACCCACTGCAGCCGGTCTGCCTGCAGAAGGTGCTGATCGACGAGCACACCGGCTCGATCCTCTCGGGCGGGACCGATAACCCCACGGACAACACCGGCAGGGGCTGGGCGGTGCAGTACAACACCATCCAGCGCTACGCGATCGAGCACTCGCGGCTGCACATCCCGATCATCTACGGGGTCGACGCGGTCCACGGCTTCGGCCACCCGTTCGAGGCGACGCTGTTCCCGCAGTCGATCGGCATGGGCGCCACCTGGGACCCGGCCCTGGCGCGAGCCGCCGGCGCAGCCACCCGCCGGCAGCTGCTGGCCACCGGCGGCAACTGGAACTTCGCTCCGGTCCAGGACCTGGCGCGGGACAACCGCTGGGGACGCTACTACGAGACCTGGGCCGAGGCGCCGGTGCTGGCCGCGGCGATCGGCGCCGCCAACGTCCGCGGGCTGCAGGGCGGCGGCTTCGACGCGCCCAAGGTGGCAGCCACGGTGAAGCACTTCGCCGGCTACTCCGAGTCGATCAACGGCCACGACCGGGTCGAGGCGCAGCTGTCCCTCCGCTATCTACAGGACACCTTCTTTCCCTCGTACGCGGGCGGGATCGACGCTGGCGCGGCGACCGTGATGGTGAATTCCGGGTCCGTCAACGGCGTGCCCGCGACCGCGTCGCGCTTCCTGCTCACCGACGAGCTGCGCGGCCGCCTCGGCTTCAAGGGTGTGGTGATCAGCGACTACGGTGACGTGCGCAGCCTGCAGACCGCCTACCACATCGCGGCCGACTACCCTGAGGCGGTCGCCAAGGCGGTCAACGCCGGCGTCGACGTGGCGATGGAGCCGTCCGACCCGGCTGGCTGGAACGCCGCCCTGCTCCAGGACGTGCGCAGCGGGGCCGTGTCCAGGGCCCGGGTCAACGAGGCCGTGACGCGCATCCTTACCCTGAAGTTCAAGCTCGGGCTGTTCGACCACCCCTACGTCGACCCGGCCAAGGCCAACGCGGCGGTCACCGCCAACCGCGGCCTGGCACGCAAGGCCGCCGGCAAGTCGATCACCCTGCTCCGCAACCAGAACGCGACCCTGCCGCTGAAGGCTGACCTCGGCAAGGTCGTGGTGACCGGCCCGAGCGCCGGCTGCGAGGCGGCGAATCCCAGCGCGGACCCGGCGTGCCAGGCCGCGATCGCCAACCAGCTCGGCGGCTGGAGCGTCAGCTGGCAGGGCGCCTACCAAAAGCTGCCACCCGACGACCACCGCAACTGCTGCATCGGCCCGCCCGACCAGATCCCGACCGCCACCACTGTGCTGGATGGCATCAAGGCGGCGGCGCCCTCCAGCAAGGTGGTCTGGGCGCCGGACCGGCAGACCGCGGTGCAGGAGGCAGGCTCGGCCGACGCCGTGGTCGCCGTCGTCGGCGAGCAGCCCTACGCCGAGGGGCTGGGCGATAACCCGCAGCCACGGCTCCCCGATGACCAGCAGGCCCTAATCGCGGCGCTGGAGGCTACCGGCAAGCCGGTGATCGTGGTAGTGGTGGCTGGCCGGCCGCTCGGGCTAGGGCCGGCGGCCGACGCTGACGGGCTGCTGATGGCATACCTACCCGGCACCGAGGGCGGCTCGGCCGTGGCAGACGTTCTCTTCGGCAAGGTCAACCCCAGTGGGCACCTGTCGGTGAGCTGGCCATCAGAGGCCACTCGCAACCCGCCGCTGTCGCAGTTCAACCCGGGCGCGCCGTCACTACTGGGCGACCAGCCCAAGTTCTTGGACCAGCTGCCCGGCACCAACTCCGGCCAGGGCTCCGGCTACAACCCGCGCTACCCGTTCGGCTTCGGCCTGTCCTACACCACGTTCGCGACCAGCGGGCTGTCGGCGACCGCCACGGTACCGCGGAACGGTGCCGTGACCGTCACCTTCACCATCGCCAACACCGGCAAGCGGGCAGGCACCCAGGTGGTGCCGGTCTACGTCCACCAGCCGGTCAGCCGCGGGGTCATCGTGGTGCCGCCCAAGCGGCTGGTGGGCTTTGCCAGGGTGCAGCTGGCCGCCGGCCAGTCCAAGGTGGTGCGGGTCGACTTCCCGGTGTCCGCGCTGGCGGTGACCGCCGGCGACATCGACGCCGCTGGCCGCCGGGTGGTGCAGCCGGGCGCCTACCAGGTGCAGGTGGAGGACCTGACCGCGGACTTCTCGGTCACCGGCTGACACCAGTTGGGGGCGCCGCCCGCCCGGCGCCCCCACCACAGCCCCACCACCGGCAGGCGCGGCCTGCACGGCCTGGATCCGGTGACGACGGACGGCCTAGGCGATGACGTCCGCGACCATCGGCAGATAGTCGGCGGCGAGCTGCTTGACCGGTGGTGACCGGTTGTTCGTCCGACACCGACGGTGACGGCCCGCGGCACAGACGGTTCCTCGGTACCGGCTTGATGCTGGGACGAACAGGACGATTATCGAGACCAGACCAAGCATCCCGCCATAGCCCGCTTGGGTCGTTTCAGCACACCGCTACCTAGTGCACCCGACGGCGATTCAACTGAGGACGCCGCCGCGGCCCAGCAGCACCGTGTGCAGGCTGACCAGCTCGAGGAGTTCCCTCCAGGCGTGGTTAAGCCCCTGCGCCCTGGCCTTCCGCTCGGGTCGCTGGCACGTACACGCCTGGCTCGCCGAGGCGGTGCACGGCCATGACCGCGTTTCGAGCACTTGGCTTCTCCGATAGCCACCAGTGTGCTTGCACATCACCGCGTTGGTCCTGGGCCGCCATCGGTGTCGCCCGAGTGGGTGAACTCGGGGTCGACCGAGCTCAAGGAAAGCGACCCCAGGTTTGGTTGCCGACCTAGGACCCGGGCGGATCAGCCGCGGCGGCGGGGGTGGTTGGCGCGGCGCCGCCTGGCGTGTGTCCCGCCGGCTTGTGGAACGAGCCCGCGCAGCAGGTACAGCAGACCCAGAATGGGCAGGAGCGCACCGACGGCCGCGGCCGAGACGTTTGCTGGTTGGCTGCCGGGCAGGACCGCTGGTCCGGTCGTGGTCGTTGCCGGCCCGGTCGTGGTCGTCGGCCCGGTCGTGGGTGCGATGCTGGTCGTGGTCACCAGCGTGGTCGTGGGCCCGACCGTGGTCGATGGCGCGGTGGTGGTGGGCCCGACCGTGGTCGATGGCGCGGTCACGGTGGGCTGGGTGGTGGTGGCGGCAAGAACGGAGGGGGCCGTGGTGGTTGTCGTGCCACCGACGGTGGCCGGCGCTTGGGCGGTGGCCGGTCCGGTGGTCGTGGTCGGTCTGCTGACGGCTCGCCGCCCAGGGTTAGGTGTGGTGGAAGGAGGAGGTGTGGTGGTCGGCTCCCGGGGAGCAGTGGTGGTGGTCGACGCAGACGTCGGGGCTGGCGTGGTTGGCATTGTAGGCAGCGCGACGCCGGGGGCCCGGCGCGGCGGCTCGGGCTGGGGGAGCAGGGTGGCCGAGGCCACCAGGGCAGCCAGGGCCGTGGTGGTGAGCCCGAAGACGAACAGCAGCAGTCTCCAGGGCCGTCGTGGCCTTGCCAGATGCCGAGGGGGTGGTGTTGGCATGGTGCATCGTCCTGGTTCGGCTGGTTCTTCCGGCTTATTGGGTGTCCCGGCAAGCCGTCCGCTTACCGGGCGCATAGGACGTAGCTGCGCACAGCGGATCGAACGGTACGTTCCTGCCAGCCTTCCGTCAGCATCAGGCGTCACCCGGAGGAGCCTCTACCAGGGGAACCTCAGTCTCGTGCTCGCGGCAACTGTGCGGGGTGCCCGAGGCCCCCACATCAGACTTATCAGCGGGCTCACGGCACCAAGCAAGCACGACCAAGGGAGCGGTCCCCGTCCAGGGCGGCACGACCCAGTGCCGACACCCCGAGGACATGACCGGGACCCAACGCCAACCCTATCTGCTGCAGTGGGCGATCCCGGCCCTGACCGGCGCGGTGCTGGTGGGCAACGCCCGCATGGCGAGTAGCAGCCCGTCCAGCTCCCCGGGCGGGCTGCTCGGCCGCCTGCAACTAGGACGAGCCGCGCCTGGCCAAGGGCGACGCTGCGGGAGTGGTTTCGGGCTCCCTAGCCCAGCTATTTCGCGTGGGCGCTGAGCAAGCTGGTGCCGGGTAGCAAGGGACCTTCCCGACCAGGGAGGATGCGGCTGTCTGACGGTCGCAACCACCGACCAGGAGGGTCACCCTGCGGGTGCAGGCTACCAACCCACGATCTCGGTTCGAAGTCGTCGCCGACGGCCAGGGCATCTGTAGCCACGTCGGCGCAGCGCTGCTTGGTGAGCTATCCGACCGGCTGGGGCTGACCGGTGAGCTTGGCCGCCGCGCCAACCTCGGCGTGCGTGCTGGCGCTTATGACCGCGGTCAGGTACTGCGCCACCTGGTGGTCATGCTCGCCGACGGTGGTGACTGCGTCAGCGACCTGGCCAGCCTGCGGAACCAGCCGGAGCTGTTCGGCCGGGTCTGCTCGACCCCGACCGCCTGGCGGATCCTTGCCGAGGAGCTGCCCGCCGACCCGCGGGGGATCAGCCGGCTGTGGTCGGCGCTGGCCAGGGTCCGCGAGCGCGCCTGGGCGCTGGGTGCGGCACCGGTGGGGCCGCTGTTGCTGGACATGGACGCGACCCTTGTCGAGGCGCACTCCGACAAGCAGGGCGCGGCGCCGACCTACAAGCAGGGCTACGGGTTTCACCCGCTTGGTTGCTGGCTGGACCGCGGCGATGGCACCGGCGAGGCGCTGGCCATGATCCTGCGGCCCGGCAATGCCGGGTCCAACACCGCAGCCGACCATGTGAAGGTGCTGGCGATGGCCCTGCTGGCCCTGCCCAAGCCCGCCCGCGGGCGGCCGATCCTGGTCCGCGCCGACGCCGCCGGCGCCACCCACGCCTTTGTGGCCGACATCGTGCGTTGCAAGCTGTGGTTCTCGATCGGGTTCGACTGCGACCAGCGCATCCAACAGGCGATCCTGGCCCTGCCCGAGCCGGCATGGCAGCCCGCCAGCAACCCCGACGGGCGGCCCTGCCGGGGTGCCTGGGTCGCCGAGCTGGCCAATCTGGATCTTGCCGCTGCCGGCTGGCCCGAGGGGCACCCGGGCGATCTGCCGCTGCGAGTGGCCCCACCCCGGCGCCCGCCACAAGATGGGCTTCACCGACGCCCACGGGCACCGCTTCCAGGTGTTCATCACCAACCAGCCCGACCCTGACCCTGCGGTGCTGGAGGCCCGCCACCGCCCCCACGCCCACGTGGAGGACCGCATCCGCGCCGCCAAGGCCACCGGGCTGCGGAACCTGCCGTTCTGGGGCTTTGCCGCCAACGACGCCTGGCTCACCCTGGTCTGTATCGCCCAGACCCTGGTCTGCTGGGCGCAGGCGCTGCTACTGGACGGCGACTGCAAGCTCGCCGAGCCCAAGACCCTCAGGTTCCGGCTGTGGCACGTGGCCGGCCGGATCGTCTATCACGCCCGCCGCGTCATCGTCCGCATCGACCGCGCCTGGCCCTGGGCCACCGACCTGGTGACGGCGTTCGCCAGGCTGCGTGCCCTGCCCGCCCGCTGCTAACGCCGGAGCAGGCAACATTGCCTGGGACCGAGTTCGCCTCCGGGGCTGCTGCCTGTTGCAGGTTCGCTGGATCATGTCGCCCGGGATCCCCAACAGGGAGGAGCACATGCAAGCCAAGGAGCTGTTCAAGCTCCTGGTGCGCGAGCAGCTTGGCCCCCTGCTGCGGTCGGAGGGGTTCGGTGGCTCCGGGCCGTCGTGGCGGCTGGAGCACCCCAGCGGCAACGCCGCCCTGATCTACTTCCAGCGAAGCAGGTGGAACACCGCCGACCGGGTGGAGTTCCTGATCAACCTGGCGGTCGCCTCCAAGCTGGTCTGGGACTGGCAGCTCTCACGAGAACCCGAGCGTGGGCCGACCGTCAGCCCCTCGGCCTTGTACGTCAACGACTGCCCGCTGTGGCTGCGGATCGGAGCCCCCTCGTCGGAGGGCAGGGGCGAGGGCGCGTGGTGGACAATCAGCTCTGGGATGCGGCTTGCGCCGATGGCCACCTCGGTCGGCCAGGCGCTTCGCTGGCGGGCGATCCCCCTGCTGCGTGACCATCTCACCGATGCGGCGCTGTGCCGATGGCTGGAAGCGCATGATCCGCAGCTGGGATGGCCGCCAGCCACCTGGCGGCTGCTGTACCTGTCGGTGCTGCTGGCCGCGCAGGGGCCAAGCAGCCGGTTGGACCAGGTCCTTGAACAGCTGCAGGACCGAGCCGTGCATGATCCGCGTCCGCCCTGGCTGGCTGAGCACGTCACCGACATGCGCCAGCGCGCCATGACGGCAGCAGCAGACGCTGCCCGCGCTGCACAGCCGCCCAACACGACCCGGTCCCCGACCGCACGACTCGCGAAATATCGAGGCTAGCTGGCTGGCTCAGTGCTGTGGGTCGCTTTCATCACTGAACCAGTCATTGTGATGAGGCCCGTTCGGCCCCTGACCGATCGGCTCGTCTTGCCGGTCCGGGGGCGTAAGCACGGCATCGACCTCGGCGTCGGAAACCGGCTCGCTTTGGACCCGCACCTCATGGCGCTGCCCAGTCCGTATCGGTCACCACCTCGGTGACCAGATACCTACGCAGCCGCACCTGGCCAGGATGGCGTCGACGGGTGTCAGCGCCGCCCTCTGCTCGCCCAGGGGTCTCGTATACGAACGGGCGGTTCACCCCCTCGCCCACGGGGAGCTGGTCTTGCCTGGCGGGTTCAACCGGCTCGCCGGCGCCGGCAGCCGACAGCTCATCGCCAGCACCGCGCCGGCCCTGCTCGGACTCGATGGAGCTCGTGTCAGGCTCTCTGTCCAAGCCGGAGCTCCCGGTCACAGAAGCCGGGATCCCGTGCTCGGCGTCCATTCCGGTGTCGGCCAGCCCCCCAGTCGCGGTACTGGCCGGCTCGGGGACGCCGATCGTGGTCGCCCCCGCCTCGTCGTTACTTTCTGGCTTGGGGGTCTGGCCAGCAGGTGAGCCGCTGTCCAGCGTCACGGTGTCGTAGTCGAGTCCGTAGTGGCGGTACAGTTCGGCCTCCTCGACCTCCGACAGCTGGCCGTCCGGCTCGATGTTGGGGGCCTCCTTGACCTCCAGCTTCTGGTGCGGTACCTGGAGTTCGTCGCCTACCTCCCTTGCCTCGGCGAGCGGTACAAAACTCGAGCGCATACCAAACAGGCCAGTCCGCACCACCGCCCACTCAGGCTGGCCGGTCTCATTGTCCATGTAGATGTCGACGACCTCGCCGATCTTGTTGCTGTCGCGGTCGACCACGACCCGGCCCAGCCAACCACGGGCCGTTTCGATGCTGGGGGTCGGCATGTGGGTCTCCTTTCTCGTCGGTCAGATCGTCGGTAGACTGCGAACATCACGTACCTCCCTGCCGCGCCTGTCTTACCGGAGCGCGACCGTCCAAACCCTCCGCAGCAACCTGCTAATTTCATGCCCTGAACGACAGTTACGGTTCTGGTTCTTGCTGAGGCGGCTGCGTGCAGAATGCCTTTTCGTGGTGGCTGCGGTCCGTGACCGCTAGCACCTGCGCAATTATGCGGAGCTAGCTGAGGACCAGGCTGGACGGCCAATAGGCTGTTGGCGTGAGCGAGGCGATGGCCATAGCAATCGAGCCGCCAACGCCCTCGGCCGAGCAAGTTGCCGAGTGGCAGGCCTTGGTCGAGCGCGTCCGCCAAGGCGATCGTTCCCAAGTGGTGGCGTGGGATGAGGTCGCGCCTACCCGGACGATTGCCAGCTACCGGGTCCTGGTCACCCAGCGGGTCCACCGGCGGCTCCGCGACGCATCGCCCCTGCTGGCCGGCTCGGTCGCTGGCATCATCGCCGTCCTTCGGGTGGATCCCACCGAGGCCAGCATGATCTTTCGCCGGCGCCGCCTTGCTGGTACTGGGTGGATGGTGACCTTCGGCGCCGCTCACGGGTTGCTGACTTACTGGGTCCTGGAGCCGGAGCGGATCGTGGTGGTGCTCGACCTGACCTGGGCGGGATGACCGACCACACCCGACGGCATGCCCAGGCCAGGTGATAGGGGGATCGACCGCGAGGTCATCGGGGACGGCCAAGCGCCGTCTGGTTACCGCCCGCCGTGCTGGCGTTGGCTGTGCGTGCGGACAAATGGCCGATCACAGCCGCCGGAGTTCGCAGACGGATCCTCTTAAGGCTTGGAACCGATCCCCATCAGCTAGGGTGCTGGGGCGGAGAAGGTGCAATTTGCCAGCAGTTGGCTGCCTATAGTAGTTAGGCGCTGATCGGACCTCGCCGCTGTCATGGGGATCGTTGCTGCAGGCGCCCACTGGGTCGACCCAGGACCACCAACCGGGCGGCACCACCCGTGGCCGCCTCCGCGCTCCTTCCCCCTCGCGCGCCAAGCTGCGGCTGACCCGCCGGGCATGGCTGCTGCTGTGGCTGACAGCCATGCTCATTGCCGTGGCCGACGGAGGGCTGCTGCTACGAGGGTCTTCGGTGACCGTGGTAGTCGAGGGCCGGTCGAACTCGCTGCCGGCCGGCCTGACGGTGGAGCAGGCCCTGGGACGCCTTGAGCTCCCAGCGGCCGGAAATCTGCTGGCGGTTGACCACAGCGTGCTCCGCAAGGGCGCCTACCCGCCGAGGGCGCTGGTCAACGGGCGGCCAGCCCCACCAACGCGACATCTACAACGTGGCGACCGACTCACCGTTGCCCGCGGTGGCACCCGGATCGAGCCGGTGGTCCGGGTGACCCAGCAGCTTGCGGCCAGCCGGCCCGGCAACCCGCTACGGTTACTTCCGACCGGTCCGGCCCAGGCCACCCTGGACCGAGGAAAACTGTCAGGCCGCGTGGTGCCGATTGCCTTCCATCCCCCGGCCGACGCCGTAGGGCCGCTGCCGGTGGCGCTCACCTTCGACGATGGCCCCTGGCCGCATAGCACCCAGCAGATCCTGACCATCCTCGCCCAGCGACAGGCCCCGGCCACCTTCTTCGTGGTTGGCCGCCAAGTCCTGCGCTACCCCGACCTGGTCCGGCGCGAGGTGGCGGCCGGGATGGCGATCGGCAGCCACTCCTACCGCCACCCGCAGCCCTTCGACCAGCTCCCGGTGGCCCGCATTCGCGACGAGATCGCCCAAGGCCGACGCACCTTGCAGCCGCTGGGGGTGCACCCGGTCGGGTTCCGGCCGCCGGGCGGGGCCGCCTCCCCGACCGTGACGGCAGCCGCCCAGGAACTCGGGGACCGCACCGTGTTGTGGAGTGCCGACCCGGCCGACTGGCAGCCGAGCGTCACCTCCGACCAGCTCGTCTGGCGAGTGCTGGCTGCGGCCCGACCGGGCGCGATCGTGCTGTTGCACGACGGTGGTGGTGATCGGTCGGCCACCGTGGCGGCCCTGCCGGCCATCATCGATGGGCTGCGCCGCCTGGGCCTCACCCTCACCATCGTGCCCATCTGATCCGCCCTCGGTTGCTGACAGTGCCGGCCCGTCGGGACCACAGCGCTCGAGCGATGAGCAGGCAGCGCCGTCAGCGGCAGCCGTCCACTGCTCGGCCCCAGCCCACACCGGCGACTGCTCGGGCACAACATCTGGCCAGCGGCGGTGCCGAAAGTCGCAGTGCAGTTCACCGCGACAACCAGCCGTCTCGAACTTCTGGCACTACATCGACACACAGTCGGGACAACGCTTGAACGGTGTGTCCGGCCGTGCATTCAGGGCCGCCGGGACCAGGCAGCTTAGCCCCGCAGGCCTCCCGCAGACGATGTTTGGTCAGCTGTTGGGCCACCAAGAGGCGGTCCAGGTCACCTTGGCCAGGGCGGCCTGTCCGCTGAGGCTGGGGTGGAAGAAGTCCAGGGCGCTAACCTGGCTGGCGCTGAACTGGACGTTGTAGACCGCCTTGTTGTC
>Ga0307416_100001579_pt1 | contig 12493 bp, 11 predicted proteins | sample DK1Cmetagenome_2_FD_203821 | JGI IMG/M metagenome (GOLD analysis project Ga0307416, IMG submission 203821) | Maize rhizosphere microbial communities from greenhouse at UC Davis, California, United States - DK15-C-3 | ecosystem: Host-associated > Plants > Roots > Rhizosphere > Soil | place...
TCTCGCTTGAGCTCGCGAACGGCGAGATCGTCGGGCTGATCGGCCCGAATGACGCTGGCAAGTCGACGCTCTGCCTGGTCGCCTCGGGCCTGGCGCCGGGGTCGATCGGTGGGAAGCTCACTGGTGGTGGTCTCGAGATCGACGGCGACCCGATGGCCGGCCGACCCCTGTACGAGCTCGCGAGCCGGGTCGGCATCTGTTTCCAGAACCCGGCGACCCAGCTGTCCGGCGTCGCCGGCTCGGTGTTCGAGGAGGTCGCCCTCGGACCGATGAACCTGGGGCTGCCTGCCGGGGAGACGGTCGAGCGCACGAAGGCGGCACTGTCGACGCTCGGGATCGAGCAGCTCGCCGAGCGATCGCCACGCCGGCTGTCCGGCGGACAGGGTCAGCTCGTGGTGCTCGCCGCACTCCTGGCGATGCGGCCACCGCATCTGGTCCTCGATGAGCCGACGGCACAGCTCGACCCGGAGGGCACGCGGCTGGTCGGCGAGGCCTTGAGGCGCCTGGCGGCGAGCGGGACGGCGCTCCTGATCGCCGAGCACAAGACCGACCTGCTGGCCGAGCTGTGCGACCGCGTGGTCGTGATCGACGGCGGGCGGCTCGTCGATAGCGGACCCGCAGCGGCGATCCTCGGCGATCCCGGTCTCGCGGATCGCGGCGTCGAGCCGCCGACCCGGGTGCAGCTCGAGCGCGCGCTCGCGGGAACGGGGCTCGAGGCGCGGATGCTGCCGCCGTGACGCGGCTCACCCTCGACGGGGTCGGGTTCGTGTACCGGGATGGGAATCGGGCGCTCGACGGCGTCGACCTCGAGATCGGCCCCGGGGAGTCGGTGGCCATCATCGGCCAGAACGGCAGCGGCAAGACCACGCTCGCTCGCCATCTCGACGGCCTGTTGCGGCCGACGGAGGGACGCGTGCTACATGACGGCATCGACACGGCCGACAGGCGCACCGCGCAGATGGCCGCCGTGGTCGGGCTCGCGTTCCAGGACCCGGATCGCCAGATCTTCGCGCGCCGGATCCGCGACGAGGTCGCGTTCGGCCCGCGCGTCCTGGGTCGCCCGGCCGATGACGCGGCGGCGTCGGTCGCACGGGCGCTCGACCTCGTCGGGCTCAGCGACGCGGCCGATCAGAACCCGTACGACATCGGCGCGTCGCGCCGCAAGCTGCTCGCCCTCGCGTCGGTCCACGCCATGGAGACCCCCGTCGTCGTGCTCGATGAACCGACGACCGGGCAGGACGCGCCGGGCATGCACCGGGTCGGGCAGGTCATAGCCGACCTGCACGCGAAGGGCCGGACCGTTCTCGGCATCAGCCACGACATGCGCTTCGTCGCGGAGACCTTCGAGCGGGTCGTCGTCATGCGCGCTGGTCGGATCGTCCTGGACGGGTCGCCGGACGAGGTCTTCGCCGAGCCGGCCTGGCCGACGCTGGCGTCCACCTTCATCGAGCCACCGCTGCCCGCGCGCCTGGGCGCGCGGATGGGACTGGGCGCCACGCCGACCGAGGCAGCACTCGTGGAGGCGCTGCGCACGCGCGGCGCCGAGCGGCAGGACGGCGTGTCGTGACCCTACGATGCGCCTGATGGCAGCACCACGGATCCTCGTCGTCGGCAGCACCATGATCGACTTGGTCGCCTACGCCGATCGGCTGCCCGACGACGGCGAGACCCTCGTCGGGACGAGCTACGAGACGGGGTTTGGCGGCAAGGGCGCGAACCAGGCCGTGATGGCCGCGCGCTTCGGGGCCGACGTCGCGATGGTGAACACGCTCGGCGATGACGACCACGGGACGGCGTACCTCGAGCGGTTCGCGGAGGAGGGCATCGAGACGACGTTCATCCGGCGGGTGCCCGGGTCGTCCGGTGTCGCGCCCATCTGGGTCGACCGGCGCGGGACCAACCGGATCATCATCGTGCCCGGGGCGAACGAGGCGGTGCTGCCCGAAGTCGCTGCCGAGGCCGTGGAGGCGTTCCGGCCCGACGTCGTCATCGGCCAGTTCGAGATCCCCCAGCGGACCACGGCCGCCGGGTTCGCCGCGGCCCGCCGGATCGGCGCGACGACCGTGCTCAACCCCGCGCCCGCCGCGCCCGTCGAACCGGAGCTCGTCGCGGTCACGGACTGGCTGATCCCGAACGGCCCCGAGTTCGGGCTCATCGCGGGGACCCCGCTGGGCGGCGCCCCGGACGCGGAGGCCGCGACCGTCAGAGCGCTCGGCGACCAGCTCGGGGTGTCGCTGGTCGTGACGCTCGGAGAACGAGGCGCCCTCGTCGTTCCACGCGGCGAACCCGAGTCCTGGGTGGATGCGCCGGTGGTCGACGCCATCGACACCACCGGCGCGGGCGACGCCTTCGTCGGGGCCTTCGCCGTCGGTCTGGCGCTGGGCCGCTCGCCCGTCGCCGCGGTCCGGCTGGGCTGTGTCGCAGCCGCGGATAGCGTGACCCGCCGCGGGACGCAGGCGTCCTACGCCGACACGGCGTCGGCCGTGGCGCTCCTGCAAGCGACGCCCGCCTAGGATGCGTCGATGACCGCAGCCGCCAGCACGCCGCCCAACCCCCCCGGCCGTGGCCTGCCCGTCCTCGGGGAGCTGTCGGCGCTCGGCCGTATCGCCCTCGTCGCGACGGTCGTCGCCAGCCTCGCGGCGATCGTCCTCGACTTCGGCATGCACGCCGACAAGAACCTCATCTTCGTCGTGTCGGCGGTCGCCATCCTCGGGCTCGCCTGGGTCGTCGGATTGTCGACGGAGCGACTGGGGTCGCTGACCGGGCCGCGAGTCGGCGGCATCCTCAACGCGACGTTCGGCAACATCGCCGAGCTGATCATCGCGTTCTTCGCGCTGCAGGCCGGCCTGATCGAGGTCGTCAAGGCGTCGCTCACCGGCTCGATCATCGGCAATCTGCTGCTGGTCCTGGGGGCCAGCATCCTCGTCGGCGGCCTGCGCCACGGAACCCAGACCTTCAGTCAGCGGATCGCGTCCTCCAATGCGTCGCTCCTCGTCCTGGCCGTCATCGGCCTGTTCGTGCCCGCGGTCTTCGCGTTCACGACCGGTCCTGGGCAGGGCACGCTGACCGAGGAGTCGGTGCTGGTCGCGTTCGCGCTGATCGCGGCCTACATCCTGTCCCTCATCTACCAGTTCACCAACCCAGACGAGACGCTCGGCGGTCACGGCGAGGCGGCGGGGCACGGCGGTCCGTCGTGGACCGGTCGGGTCGCCATCGTCGTGCTCGTCGGGGCCGCCCTCCTGTTGGCCGTGCTCTCGGAGATCCTGGTCGACTCGATCGAGTCGTTCATCGACTCCTTCGGGCTGTCGGCCTTCTTCGTCGGCGTCGTGCTCGTGCCGACGATCGGCAACCTCGCCGAGCACCTCGTCGCGGTGCAGCTCGCCGCGAAGAACAAGATGGAGTTCGCGATGGCCGTGAGCTACGGCTCGAGCCTCCAGGTCGCGCTCTTCGTGGCGCCCGTGCTCGTCATCCTCGGCGCGCTGCTCGGGCGACCGATGGACCTCGTCTTCACGCCGCTCGAGGTCGCGGCCGTCGCGGCGGCGGTTGGCATCAGCGCGCTGATCGCCCTCGACGGCGAATCGAACTGGCTCGAGGGCGCGCTCGTGACACTCGTCTATCTCATCCTGGCGATCTCGTTCTTCGAGGTGCGCGCGCCCGTCTGATCGGGCGCGGTGCGGCGGCGAGACGGGAGGGAATCGCCTCGCCGCCGCTGGGGAGGAGGGATGTCGAGGTCAGGCCGCGGCACCCTCGGCGTCCTCGGCCTCGGGATCATCCTCGCCGTCATCGGCGACGGCGTCGGCCGACTCCGGGATCGGCTCCGTTGGCGGCGCATCGCCGTACCGCTCGGCCTGGGCCGACAGCGACTCGGCGGCCTGCTGGGCCTCGTAGTCCTTCTTTCGCCGCCCCGACAGCATCTCGACGTGCGAGGCGACGACCTCGGTCTTCCAGTGCCGCTGGCCGCGGTCGTCATCCCAGGAGCGCGTCTGGAGGCGGCCTTCGATCGCGACCTGCTGGCCCTTCCCGAGGTACGTCCCGGCGATCTCCGCCAGACGGTCCCACGTGACCACGTTCGAATACTCGGCCTTCTCACGGCCGCCGCTGAGGTACTCGTTGCTTGCCACGGTGAACGTCGTGACGTTCTTGCCGCTCGCGAGGCTGCGCATCTCCGGGTCGCGCGTCAGGCGACCCGTGAGGAAGACCTTGTTCACGGTCGGATCTCCTTCCCGGTCGGTCGGATGCTCCGGTCCCGACCCTGCGTGGACGGCGGGTATCACCGCGACGCTAGCAAGGAGGGCTGCACGCCCACGTATCACCGACTTGCTCGCGGCTCACCCGGGCTGGCGACTGCCCCCCGGACTGATGGACGGGTCAGCCGGCGGCGGAATCCGTCCGGCGGCCGCGCGTCGTCGATGTCGAGGGCGGTGTGGACGGCGGGAAGGTCGGCACGACCTGCGGCGGGGGCGGTGTGATGCCGATCGACCCGTCCGCCGCCATGGTCTGCGACTCGGCGATCGGTCGGTCGATCTGGTTGCCATCGGCCTGGCGCCGCTTGCGAGGGGGCCGGGACGCGGCCGCGTCCGGCAGGACGAGGGGCGTGGCCCGGTGGGCCTGATCGGCGGCGGCCATGGCCAGCACCGTCGGGTCGGGCTCGGGCGCGTGATCCGCGTACAGGTCGCAGAAGAGTTCGACGAGCTCTGGGTCGAACTGCGTCCCGGCGTGACGTCGCAGCTCGGCGATCGCCTGCTCGTGGGTGATCGCCCGCTTGTACGGGCGGTCGTTGATCATCGCGTCATACGCGTCGGCGATGGCCACGATGCGCGCCCCGAGCGGGATCTCGTTCGCCCGCAGGCCGAAGGGATAGCCGTGGCCGGCGTAGCGCTCGTGGTGGTGCAGGATGATCGGCACCGCGTCTTTGAGCGCGGCGGCCTGCTCGAGGATGACCTGGCCGATACGCGGATGCTGGACGACGGTCCGCCACTCCGACGACGTCAGCGCGGTCGGCTTCTCGAGGATCTCCTCCGGCACGGCGACCTTGCCGACATCGTGGAGCAGCGCGGCAACGCGAAGTCGATCGATCTCGGTGTCCGACAGCTGGAGCTGCCGGCCGATCGTCACCACGATCGACGCGATCAGCGCCGACGGCTGGCCGCGGTAGTGGGGCATCGGTGCGAGGACCGACGCCAGGGCGGCCGTGGCGGCATCCCGTGCCCGCTGGCCGATCTCGACCGCCCGCGCTCGACCGGCCGCCGAGATCGGCGCGCGGGGGACGCGAGCGTCGTCGTCGGGCTCCGCGAAGACGTACGTCTGGTTCCGACCGAGCGACTTGGCCGAGTACATCGCGGCATCGGCGTCGCGGACGAGGTTGTCCATCCGCAGCTTGTTGCCGGCCCCACCGGCGATACCGATCGAGATGGTGACCGCGATCTCGGGCGCCCCCTCGACAGCGAATCGCTGCCGGCCGACCAGGGTGCGAAGCTTCTCCGTGAGAACGGCGCCCTCCTCGATGTCGGTCTCGGTGAGGATGAGCATGAACTCCTCGCCGCCGTATCGGCCGATCATGTCCGATGCCCGCAGATTGGCCGAGATCGTCTGGGCGACGCCGCGCAGCACGACGTCGCCCACCGCGTGGCCGTATGTGTCGTTCACGGCCTTGAAGTGGTCGATGTCGACGAACGCGAGCGACAGCGGCCGACCGTAGCGCGTGGCGCGCTCCACCTCGGCGAATAACGCCGCCAGGAGCGACTGGCGATTGGCGACGCCCGTCAGGCGGTCGTACGTCGCGCGATCATGGGTATCCACGAGCGCCGTCGCGATGTCGTTGACCGCCCGCGCGAGGCGCAACTCGAGGGCGGTGCCGCGCGGTGCGACGTAGCCCGTGTAGTCACCCGCCGCGATGCGCTCGGCGGCCTTCACGAGGTAGTCGAACCGGTAGCGCAGGTGGGCACGGACCAGGATCGTCGTGAGCGCCACACCGACGACTGCCGCGACGAACGAGGTGAGGAGCGGTCGGACCGAGGCGGGGACCCACGGAGACACGATGTCCGGGGCGAACATGAGAAGGATCCCGATGCCGACGGCAGCCGCGAGCGCGAGGATCCCGAACAGACGGGCCACCCGCCAAGTCTGCGGGTCGCCCCCCACGGTCAGACCCCGACCGGTGGTACCCCTCGGTGCCTACGGTGGTACCGCCGGCCCAGTCACCACGCCGCGCGGCGCAGGCGCCCGCCGGAATGGCCACTGCTATACTCCGCCAGTCCTCGACCGCAGCGGGCCTGCCCGCGGATCCAGGAGGTCAACGATCGCGCGACTTGGGCGCATCGGCCGTCCCGTGAGGCGGTCGGGCGACCGCCGGACAGCGTTCCACCTCGTCATCGGTGGGACCACACGGGAGAGGTCTATCTGGGTCCCAGACCACACGGTCGGGGCCTTTTTCATTGCCCGCGAACTGCTCGGCGACGGCCCATTGATCGGGAGGACGATCTGATGCCGGCCACGGTGATCGTGGGGCTGCAGTGGGGCGACGAGGGGAAGGGCAAGACCACCGACTTCCTGGCCGAACAGACCTCGATGGTCGTCCGCTATCAGGGCGGCGACAACGCCGGCCACACCGTCGTCCGCGGGGACGAGGTGTTCAAGCTCCGCCTCACCCCGTCGGGTGTCCTCTACCCGCACATGACGTCGGTGATCGGCAACGGCGTGGTCGTCAATCCGCTGACGCTCATCGACGAGTTCGACATGCTCACCGCCCGCGGGATCGACGTCGCGCGGGTCCGGGTCAGTCGGAGCTGCCACGTGATCATGCCGTACCACGTGGCGCTCGACCGGGCGAACGAGACGCGCCTCGCCGATGCCGCTGTCGGCACGACTGGTCGGGGCATCGGCCCGACATACGCCGACAAGGCATGGCGACTCGGCCTGCGCCTCGAGGACCTGCTCGATCGGGCGGTGCTGCAGGAGCGTCTCGAGCGGGTCCTGCCCGACAAGAACCTCCTCCTGAGCGCCATGGGCGGAGAGTCATTCACCGTGGACGGGCTCGTCGAGGGGGCGATCGCGTGGGGAGAGCGCCTTCGAGACCATCTCGACGACACGACATGGCTCGTGCAAGGTGCCCTGGCCCGTGGCGAGAACGTCCTGCTCGAGGGCGCTCAGGGGACGCTGCTCGACCTCGACCACGGCAGCTACCCGTTCGTGACCTCATCGAACCCCGTCGCGGGCGGCGCATGCAGCGGCGGCGGCATCGGGCCGCTCCAGGTCGATGAGGTGATCGGGGTCATGAAGGCCTACTCGACCCGCGTCGGGTCCGGCCCCTATCCCACCGAGCTGTCCGACGGCATCGGCCGCGGCATCGCCGACCGCGGCCACGAATACGGCACGGTCACCGGGCGCCCGCGACGGGTCGGCTGGTTCGATGCGGTGCCGCTGCGCTATGCCGTGGCGGTGAACAGCGTCAGCTCGATCATGCTCAACAAGCTCGACATCCTGTCCGGCATCGACCGGCTGCGGATCTGCGTCGCCTACGAGATCGACGGGCGGCGGGTCGACACCTGGCCGTCGAGCGGCGCCGCGCTGGCGCGCGCGAAGCCGATCTACGACGAGTTCCCAGGCTGGTCCGAGCCGATCAACGACATCCGGTCACTCAGTGACCTGCCCGACAACGCGCGCCGCTACGTCTCCGCGCTCGAGGAGCACGCTCGTGTGCCGATCGTCCTCGTGTCCGTCGGTCCGGAGCGGACCCAGACGATCGAGCGCGCGTGGCGGTCGATGCGCCAGCGCACGGTGGTGCCGGCGTGAGTGCCGGCGGGCTCGTGATGCCGACCCGCGTCCTGATCGTCGGCGGTGGCGCGCGCGAGCACGCCCTGGCCTGGAAGCTCAGCATCGAGCCCGGAGTGAACGAGGTGACGGTCGCGCCCGGGAGCTACGCGATCGGCGCGGAACCGCGCGTCCGCACCTTGAAGGACCTCGATCCGCTCGATCCGGAGCGCGTCGTGTTCGTGGCCAGGGCCATCTCGGCCGAGCTCGTCGTCATCGGACCCGAGGCGCCGCTGGCGGCCGGTGTCGCCGACGCGCTGCGGGAGGTGGGGATCCCCGTCTTCGGCCCGACGGCCGCGGCCGCCATGATCGAATCGAGCAAGGCGTTCTGCCACGACGTCGCCGTCTCGGCCGGCGTCCCGATGGCCCGCGCGGCGGCCTTCTCTGCCGGCGACCGTGGCCCCGCTGTCGCGTTCGCTCGCCAGCTCGCGGCCGAGGGCCACGGTGTGGTGGTCAAGATCGACGGCCTGGCCGCCGGCAAGGGCGTGACCGTCAGCGCCGATCTGGATGAGGCGGTCGCCGCGATCGATGCCCGGATCACGACGGACGCGATCGTCATCGAGGAGCGGTTGGAGGGTCGCGAGGCGAGCCTCATGGCGATCTGCGACGGCCACGATGCCCTCGCCCTGCCGTTCGCCCGGGATCACAAGCGACTCGGCGACCTCGATGCCGGGCCGAACACCGGCGGCATGGGCGCCTACAGCCCGCTCGAGGACCTGCCCGACGAGGCCGCCGACGACCTCATCGAGCGCTTCCACCGACCGATCCTCGCCGAGCTGGCCCGCCGCGGTACCCCGTTCCGTGGGGCCCTGTACGCGGGGCTGATGCTCACCGCCGACGGGCCCGTCTTGCTCGAGTGCAATGCCCGGTTCGGCGACCCGGAGACCCAGGTGATCCTGCCGCGCCTGGCGGCGCCCCTCGGCCCATTGCTGCTCGCGGCGGCGAAGGGCAGGCTGCAGACGGCCATCAAGGCGCTCGGCGTCGAGGGACAGCGTGTCCCGACCATCCCGGGTGCGACACTGGGTGTCGTCCTCGCGGCGGCAGGTTATCCCGACGAACCGCGGTCGGGCGACGCCATCGAGGGTCTCCATTCCGCCCGGGCGGCGGGAGCGCTCATCTTCCACGCGGGGACGGCCAGGGACGAGGACGGCGGGTACCGGACGGCCGGTGGCCGCGTGCTCACGGTGGTCGGACGCGGGCCGGACCTCCTTGCCGCGCGGGAGGCGGCCGAGGGCGCGGCGGAGCGCATCTCGTTCGACGGCCTGCAGCGGCGCCACGACATCGGCCTCCAGGCGATCCTCGCCGGGGCGCCGATCGTCGTCGGGGGAACGCGGTGATCCGCCGCTACACGCTCCCCGAGATGGCCGCGATCTGGTCCGAGCAGGCCCGTTTCGAGCACATCCTGCGCGTCGAGCTGGCGGTGGCCCGGGCCCAGGCTGCCCGCGGCCTTATCCCGCCAGCGGCCCTGCAGGCGATCGAGAGCAAGGCCACCATCGACGTCGATCGAATCGCCGAGATCGAGCGCACGACCGACCACGACATCATCGCCTTCGTGAGCCAGGTCGCCGAATCGGTCGGACCGGAGGGGCGCTACCTCCATCTCGGCCTGACGAGCAGCGATGTCGTCGATACGGGGCTTGCGCTCCAGTTGCGCGCCGCCGGCACGCGGCTGCTCGAGGACGCCGACAAGCTCGTCGAGGTGCTCGTCGTCCGGGCCCGGGCCGAGGCCGACACCACGATGATGGGCCGCACGCATTCGGTCCACGCGGAGCCGACCACGTTCGGCCTCAAGGTCGCGGGCTGGGCGTTCGAGATCGACCGTGGGCGGCGGCGCCTCGCCGGAGCCGTCGACGAGATCGGCACCGGCAAGATCTCCGGCCCGGTCGGGACGTATAGCCACCTCGATCCGGACATCGAAGCCGAGGTCCTCGCCGCGCTCGGGTTGCACGCCGATCCGGCGAGCAGCCAGATCGTCCAGCGCGACCGGCACGCGGCGCTGCTCACCGCGATCGCCATCCTCGGTGGCAGCCTCGAACGGATCGCCACGGAGATCCGGAACCTCCAGCACACCGAGATCGGCGAGGTCCAGGAGCCGTTCAAGGTCGGCCAGAAGGGATCGAGCGCAATGCCCCACAAGCGCAACCCGATCCTGGCCGAGCGGATCTCGGGCCTCGCCAGGCTGCTGCGTGGCTACGCGCAGACCGCGCTCGAGAACCAGCCGCTGTGGCACGAGCGCGACATCAGCCACTCCAGCGCGGAGCGGGTGATCCTGCCCGATGCCACGATCCTGCTCGACTACATGCTCGTGCGCATGACCGGCCTGATCGAGGGTCTCGTCGTCCGGTCGGAGCGGATGCGCGAGAACATCGCGCGCGGCCTGGGACTCCACGCCAGCAGCCGGGTGCTGGTCGCGCTCGTCGAGAAGGGCGGCGTCGGACGGGACGAGGCGTACGCCATCGTCCAGCGGGCCGCCCTGCGAGCGGCCGACGAGCGCGCTCCGTTGCATGACCTCCTGGCGGTCGATCCGGTCGTCGCCCAGAAGCTGCCGCTCGCGGAGCTCGACGCGTGCTTCGATGAGTCGACGTTCCTGCGCAACGTCCACCAGGTGATCGCCCGCCTCGACAGCCTCACGCCCCCGACGCCGAGACCCGCCACGGAGCCGACCCGTGCTGACGGCTGACCGCTTCGTCCGGTCGGGCAAGGTGCGCGACCTGTACGAGCTGCCCGATGGCCTGCTGCTGCTCGTCGCATCGGACCGCATCAGCGCCTTCGACGTGGTGCTGCCCACCGAGATCTCCGACAAGGGTCGCGTGCTCACCGGCCTGTCGCGCTTCTGGTTCGCCGAGACGGCCGGGATCGTACCGAACCACCTGCGCTCCGTCGCCGTCGACGATCCCGCGCTACGCGGCCGGTCGATGATCGTCGAGCGGGCGGAGGTCATCCCGTTCGAGGCCGTCGTCCGTGGCTTCCTTGCGGGCTCCGGCTGGAAGGCCTACCAGGCGACCGGTCACGTGTGCGGGATCCGGCTCCCTCAGGGCCTCCGCGAGAGCGACCGCCTGCCCGTGCCGATCTTCACCCCGGCGACCAAGGCGGAGCAGGGGGCGCACGACGAGAACGTCTCCTTCGACACGATGGCCGACGCCATCGGCGCGGACCTGGCGAGCAGAGTCCGCCACGCGGCCCTCGAGCTGTACGGGGCCGCGATCGGCGTCGCGGCGCGCGCCGGGATCCTCATCGCGGACACGAAGTTCGAGTTCGGACGACGGCCCGGGACGAACGAGCTGCTGCTGATCGACGAGATCCTGACGCCGGATTCATCGCGCTTCTGGGACGCAGCCACATATGAGCCGGGGCGCCCGCAGGCGAGCTTCGACAAGCAGTATGTGCGCGACTGGCTGGAGCTCCTGCCGTGGGACAAGAGCGCGCCCGGCCCCGAGCTGCCCGAGCCGATCGTCGAGGGCACGCGCGAGCGCTACGTCGCCGCGTTCGAGCGGATCACGGGCGCCAGTTTCGAGCGCTACCTCAGGGAGGACGTCATCGCCCGATGAGCAGCCACCGGTTCGCCGTCAATGTCACGCCCAAGCCGGGCATCCTCGATCCGCAGGGCCGCGCGGTCGAGGGCAGCCTCAACCACCTCGGGATCGAGGGGGTGCGGTCCGTCCGCGTCGGTCGACGGGTCGAGCTGACGGTCGAGGCCACCGACGAGGCCGCGGCGCGCGACGTCGTCGAAAAACTCGCGTCCGAGCTGCTGGCGAACCCGCTCATCGAGGCCTATGCGATCGAAGCCATCGGGGCGGTCGCCTGATGCCGGTGCGCATCGGCGTCGTCGTGTTCCCGGGTAGCAATTGCGATCGCGACACGCTCCACGCGCTCGATCTGGCCGGGGCCGAGCCCATCGCGCTGTGGCACGAGCACACCTCGCTCGACGGGGTCGCCGCCGTCATCCTGCCGGGCGGGTTCGCGTACGGCGACTACCTGCGGGCCGGGGTCATCGCCCGGTTCAGCCCGGTGATGCGGGCGGTCGAGGCCTTCGCCGCGGAGGGCGGGCTCGTCCTCGGGATCTGCAACGGGTTCCAGGTCCTCGCCGAAGCCGGACTCGTGCCGGGGGCGCTGCTGCGTAACCGCGGACTGCGCTTCCTGGGGCGCGACGTCCATATCGCCGCCGAGCGTCTCGACACCCCCTTCACGCATGCCCTGGCCGCCGCGGGCCGGCCGTTGCGGATGCCGATCGCCCACGGGGAGGGCTGCTACTACGCCGACGACGCGAGGCTCGACGCGCTCGAGGCGGATGGCCGCGTGTTGTTCCGCTACGTGGACGGGGCAGGGGAGCGGGCCGCCGAGACCGATCGTGTCGCCAACCCTAACGGCAGTCTTCGCGCGATCGCCGGCGTGCGCAACGCGGCAGGCAACGTCGCGGGGTTGATGCCCCACCCGGAGCGCGCCTCCGAAGCGCTCCTCGGCTCCGATGACGGGTTCCCGATCATCCGCTCGCTGGTCGACAGCGCGGCACGTGCGGCCGCCGGTCAACGGCCTCACGAGCTGGCCGGGGCCCGATGACCATCGCCGAGCCGCAGGAGGTGACGACGGCCGCCGCCCGCGAGCCGCTCCACCGACGGCTCGGGCTGACCGACGACGAGCTCGATGCGATCCGTGACCGCCTCGGCGGGCGGGAACCCAACGAGCT
>Ga0307416_100001580_pt1 | contig 12492 bp, 8 predicted proteins | sample DK1Cmetagenome_2_FD_203821 | JGI IMG/M metagenome (GOLD analysis project Ga0307416, IMG submission 203821) | Maize rhizosphere microbial communities from greenhouse at UC Davis, California, United States - DK15-C-3 | ecosystem: Host-associated > Plants > Roots > Rhizosphere > Soil | place: USA...
TTATAATTAATGATGGGCATAAATAATACCAACAGCTCAAAAAGATAAACTTTACATTATGAAAGAAATGCTATCCGTAATATTGGGTGGTGGGGCAGGTACTCGGTTGTTTCCTTTAACAGCTACACGATCTAAACCGGCTGTTCCCATAGCAGGTAAATATCGCTTAGTAGATATTCCCATTTCTAACTGCCTGAATTCTGGTATCACACGCATGTTTGTACTAACTATGTACAATTCAGCCTCTTTAAACAGACATATAAAAAACACTTATCACTTCAGTACCTTCTCAAAAGCATTTGTTGATATCCTTGCAGCCGAACAAACACCTGACAACCCAACCTGGTTTCAGGGTACGGCAGATGCGGTACGCCAAGGATTAAGACATATAGCACCATTTCCGAGCGACTATGTGCTGATATTATCTGGGGATCAGCTTTACCAGATTGACTTTGTAGATATGCTAAGGTCGCATAAGGAAAGTGAGGCCGATATTACAATAGCAACCATACCTGTTTCAGAAAAAGAAGCTTCTGAATTTGGCATCCTGAAGCAGGAAAATGGATACATTTCCTCATTTATAGAAAAGCCAAAATCCGGACTTGAGGATTGGGTTAGTGACACAGGAGCAGAAATGACGGCTCAGGGGAGGGTCTACCTGGCTTCAATGGGTATCTATATATTTAATAGACGATTATTATTCGACCTGCTGGAAAAGGATAAAAAAGATGCAACAGATTTCGGTAAGGATATTATTCCTGATTCCATTGGTCATTATAAAATAGCCTCTTACCAATATGAAGGTTATTGGGAAGATATAGGTAACATAAGGGCTTTTTTTGAAGCCAACTTAGCATTAACTCAGGATTTACCTGCTTTCAATTTATTCGATAACGAAAGAGCCATTTACACAAGGGCTCGTATGTTGCCGCCAGCTAAAGTAAGCGGTACTTATTTAGACAAAACTATAGTTTCTGAAGGGTCTATTATAAATGCTTCGAGGGTAGAGAACTCAATTGTTGGTATTCGTTCCCGTGTAGGTCACGATACAATTATGATCAGCACCTACCTTATGGGTAACGATTACTTCGAGACCCTAGATGATATGGAACTGAATAGAGAACACGGTCTTCCTCTGCTTGGAGTAGGCAGCCGTTGTTATATCCAAAATGCTATTATTGATAAGGATTGCCGGATTGGTGACGATGTTCGAATAGTTGGCAGTTCCAACTTGGAGGAAGGTGATCATGGCCTCTATACAGTTAAGGATGGCGTAGTGGTGGTAAAGAAAGGCGCAATCCTACCTAACGGATTTACTATTGAATAGAGCTTTTCAACATCAATTCAACAAGAATAAGGAAATGTGTAATTAATACACATTTCCTTATTAACTTTCAGCAATCAAATGATTGCTTGACTATGGCTGCCATTACTTCTCCTAGAAAACAACGACTTTCATTCTCACAATTATGGAATATGAGTTTTGGATTCTTTGGAATCCAATTTGGTTTCGCGCTTCAAAATGCAAACGTTAGCCGCATATTTCAAACCCTTGGTGCTGAAATCGATGACATAGCCTTTCTTTGGATTGCCGCACCTGTAACAGGGTTATTGGTTCAACCTATTATTGGATATTTAAGTGACCGTACCTGGCACCCGGTTTGGGGTCGCAGAAGACCTTTTTTCTTTATAGGCGCTGTGCTGGCTTCTTTAGCATTATTTTTAATGCCAAATTCTTCCGTATTATGGATGGCAGCAATTATGTTATGGGTGTTGGATGCTTCTATAAACATATCAATGGAACCATTTCGGGCATTCGTTGGCGATAAGCTTCCTCCCTCGCAACGTACTTCTGGCTTTGCATTTCAAACATTTTTTATTGGGTTAGGAGCAGTAATAGCTTCGCTTTTACCTTTTTTCTTCACCAACTATCTAAATATTAGCAATACGGCATCTGAAGGTGTTATTCCTGATTCAGTTAAGTATTCCTTTTATATTGGTGGAATAATCTTTCTTACTGCGGTCCTTTGGACAGTTTTTACTGCAAAGGAATACCCGCCTGATGATATTAGAGCATGGGAAGAGGAGAAACGCAGGACACGCGGCATCGGAAGGGGCTTTACTGAAATAATTAAAGGTATTGGTACTATGCCTAAAACTATGTTGCAATTAGCCGTCGTTCAATTCTTTACCTGGTTGGCTTTTTTTGCTATGTGGATCTATACCACTTCAGGTGTTGCTCAAAATGCTTATGGTACAACTGATACTACATCTAAAGCCTTTCAGGATGCCGGGGACTGGGTAGGCGTTATGTTCATGGTCTATAATGGAGTTTCAGCCTTAGCTGCCTTTTTATTGCCCTTATTGGCAGCTAAAATTAGTAGAAAACTTACCCATATGATATCTCTGATCATCGGTGGAATTGGATTAATTGCCATATTCTTTATTAAGGATAGCCAAATGCTTTTAATTCCGATGATCGGCGTTGGTCTAGCCTGGGCTTCTACACTCACCATGCCTTATGCAATTCTTGCTGGGGCACTGCCGGCCGATAAAATGGGTTTTTACATGGGAGTATTTAACTTTTTTATCGTGATTCCACAAATTGTTGCAGCTGCCATATTGGGCTTTTTTGTTCGCGATGTATTTAATGAACAAAGTATTTATGCATTAGTGGTTGGGGGTGTCTCAATGATAATAGCAGGCTTATTAAACTTTATTGTACATGAAGGCAAAGAAGAAACAGCCGAAGAGATCATTGATGATGTTATGCAATCTGAAAAAAGTCCAACTTCGTATATATGAAAAGGAAGTTCATTATTATTTGTGCTTTACTAATATTGATTATTTCTGCACGCGCAGAGGAATATAAAGTTGACGGTGTTTATCCCACTAACTGGTGGATTGGGATGAAGAATCCAAAGCTCCAACTTATGCTTCGTGGGGCAAACATTAACGAAAACAGTTTCTCGATCACATATCCAGGAGTTAAGCTGATTAAAGTAAATAAAGTAGAAAATAGGAATTATGTATTTCTCGATCTTCAGATCACTCCTTCTGCAAAAGCGGGAATACTGAAGATTCGAATGAGTAATCCTAATGGGTCTGGCGAAATACCATTTGAATTAAAACCGCGTCGTAAGGGCAATGGGACAGCTTTTGCTCAGGGTGTTACCTCTGCTGATTTCATGTATTTGATCATGCCGGATCGCTTTTCCAATGGTGATCCTTCCAACGACAAGATTCCGGGCATGAAGGATTTAACCTTTAGCCGCGACTCAATGTATTATCGTCATGGTGGCGATCTGCAAGGGGTAATTAACCAATTGGATTATTTGAAAGAAATGGGGGTAACGGCTGTTTGGCTCAATCCTGTCATAGAGAACGACATGGAACGAACTTCCTATCATGGTTATGCCTTTACCAACCACTATAAGGTTGACCCTCGTTTTGGGGGCGATACTGCTTATAAGCGCCTCATCAATGAAATGCATAGGAGAGGGATGAAAATGGTACAGGATGCTGTATACAATCACGTTGGCACCTTCCATTTCTTTGTGCAAGACCAACCAACTAAGGACTGGCTCCATCAATGGCCTAAGTATACAAATACCACGTATAAAGACCAAGTACTGTTTGACCCCTATGCCAGTAAAGCTGATATTAAAAAGATGAGCGATGGATGGTTTGTTCCTTCTATGCCAGACCTGAACCACGATAATCCATACGTTGCCAACTTTCTCATTCAACATGCACTTTGGACAGTGGAAGAATATGGCATCGATGGATGGCGTATAGATACTTATGCCTATAATGACCTCAATTTCATGAACCGCTGCAACAAAGCGCTTTTGGATGAGTATCCTAAACTGACAATCTTTGGCGAGACTTGGGTCCATGGCGTTCCCAACCAAAGCTTTTTCGTACGCAATCATTATGATATCCCATTCAAAAGCAATCAGCCGGGAGTTACCGATTTCCAAACACTTTGGGGCATTCAGGATGCAATGACCAAAGATTTCGGCTGGACTGATGGCGTTAACCGCCTTTATTCAACCCTGGCATATGACTTTGTGTACCAGGATCCTATGCAAAATGTGGTCTTCCTGGATAACCATGACCTGAGTCGCTTTTATTCTACTATTGGCGAAGATCTTGAAAAATATAAAATGAGTATAGGGTGGTTACTTACTACACGCGGCACACCTCAATGGTATTATGGAGCGGAAATCCTAATGAAAGGCCTTGCTAATCCCGATGGCTTAGTAAGAATGGACTTTCCAGGAGGTTGGTCTGGTGATTCTGTGAATAAGTTTACGGTAGCCGGAAGAACCGTCCAAGAGAACGAAATCTTTAATTATGTGCGTACCCTGGCCAACTTTCGCAAGAGTTCATCGGCCATAAAAACTGGTAAATTAATGCAGTTCGTACCGGAAGATTGGGTGTATACCTATTTCCGCTATAACGACATGCAGACCGTCATGGTAGTCATGAATACCAGTAAAGAGGTGAAAACAATTGATCCTAAGAGATTCGAAGAACGGACAAAGGGTTTTACCAAAGGGAAAGACGTAATTACCTCCTCAGTTAAAGACCTCTCTCAGTCCTGGAATTTGCCCGGTAAATCAATCTGGGTGCTCGAATTGACTAAGTAATCAGATTGCGAAATTGATGATTAGTTTGCTGCCATAAATACCCCATTGACGCAGTACTTTATCAAGTGATTTCATCATAGTAGCCCTGGCCATCTTTTGCATTTGGTGGACTGAGTAACTACATTCATATTACTATTAAAACTTACAGAGTTTTGAGTCCGAGGTAGTATCAAGTTTCAGTATCCCCTTAACCATATCCTACTTATTTTTTTTGTTTTGTAGGGTTTCAGCATTAGAGTTGTTATACTATATTAATTTTTATAAAAAAGCGGACAAGGTTAACTTTATAGAAGACCTTATAGTTTTTAAATATTGAGATGCATATTTTATGAGTATAGATGCTGGCCAAACACCTTACACTAATAATAATGATGGAATCGGTTCTGAAACCATTCAAAATGCTCCAATAGAGGAATATATCGAACGGTATGAAGACAAAAATTTTGTCGATACTACTCTTCCTGTCTGGAATTATTCGATACTATACGACGACGATATTGCTACGTTTCAAAACGGAACTAATTATTCACTATATAAAAAGTTTGGTTCCCATCCACTCAAAGTTCTGGATCGGGAAGGCTATTATTTTGCCGTTTGGGCACCCAATGCTACTAAAGTGGCTGTCATTGGTAGTTTCAACAACTGGAATCCAGATACACATCCGCTGCAAGCGCGCTGGGACAAAAGTGGTATATGGGAAGGCTTTATTCCGGGTATTACCAAAGGGGAGTTATATAAATACCACATAACAGGTTTTAAAGACATCATTACCGAAAAGGGCGATCCCTTTGCTAATTACTGGGAAAAGCGTCCCAATACATCCACCATTACTTGGGACCTTTCTTATGAATGGAAAGATGCTTCCTGGATGAAACGCCGCAAGCGTTACAACGACCTTACGGCCCCCTGGAGTGTATACGAAGTTCACCTGGCGAGTTGGATGCGTCCCGATCGCTATAACGAAGAATCCTATAACACATATGAACAGATCACCGAACTATTGGTTCCCTACGTGAAGGAGATGGGCTTTACGCATGTGGAATTCATGCCCGTCATGGAGCATCCATTCGATGGTTCCTGGGGATACCAGTGTACCGGCTTTTTTGCACCTACATCCCGGTTTGGCCAACCTGAAGGTCTTATGCACCTTATCGACGAATTGCACCAGGCAGGCATTGGCGTCATTCTCGACTGGGTACCTTCCCATTTTCCCTACGATGCCCATGGTCTTTTCATGTTCGATGGTACCCATACCTACGAATATGCCGATATGCGTAAAGGATTCCACCCAGATTGGAATAGCTATATATTTAATTATAAAAGGGGAGAAGTAAAGTCTTTTCTCATCAGCAGTGCCCGGTTTTGGTTCGAGTACTTTCATATTGATGGAATCAGGGTAGACGCAGTTTCCTCCATGCTGAAGCTCGATTACTCCCGTTCGCACGGGCAGTGGGAGCCAAATGAATTTGGAGGCAATGGAAACCTCGAAGCCATTGCCTTTATCAAAGACCTTAATGAAACTATCTTCCGCGACTTTCCCGATGTGCAGACTATTGCTGAAGAAGCAACTGATTGGCCGGGTGTATCCAAGCCCACCTTTGGTGGTGGTTTAGGCTTCGGCATGAAGTGGATGATGGGTTGGATGCACGATACGCTTGATTATTTTAAGATCGAACCCATTTTTCGTAAGCATCATCAGAATAAGTTCTCCTTTAGCATGATGTATTTCTACGACGAGAACTTTATGATGCCCCTTAGCCACGATGAGGTAGTACACGGTAAATCGCCCATGATCTATAAGATGCCCGGCGATGAGTGGCAAAAGTTTGCCAACCTCCGCACGCTTTATACCTACATGTGGACCCATCCTGGGGGACGACTCCTTTTTATGGGTAACGAATTTGGTCAGACTTCGGAATGGAACTACCAGTCCGAACTGGACTGGTATCTGCTGGACCATGCACCCCATAAAGGTCTTCAACTATGTGTTAAAGACCTGAACCGCATATTGAAAACAGCACCGGCACTTTTCTGTAACCAATTCAGCATTGAAGGCTTTGAATGGGTTGACCTTAACCACCGCGATGAATCAATTATTGTCTACCGACGCCGGGGTACTAAAAAGTCCGATGACCTCCTGATTATTCTTAACCTCACGCCAGTACCGCGCACTGATTGGGAAATAGAGCTATACGATAACTACTATACCAAGGAAATCTTCAATTCCGATTCAGAAAAGTATTGGGGCTCTGGTCATTTCCACAATCCTGTCATACGCAGGGAGGTTGTTAATAAAGATGAAAAGAAGTACAGGATCATCGTCAATTTACCCCCGTTGGCCGGAATTATCCTAAAGTAAACCCTTAATCGGTATAATTTTAGCTATAGTGCGGCATCTCAATCTTGTATATTTCGAACTAATTTTTAATTTTAGCCCTATTGGGTTAACCACCAAAAATTAATATCCTATGCGTCTTATCCTTACTGCGGCACTACTTAGTGTTACTGCTCTTTCATTTGCCCAAACCGACAGCTCTGAATTCTTCCTAAAAAAAGGTCTCGAAGAAAAAGGCAAAGGCCGCCTGATGGAGTCTTACAAGGCTTTCGACAAGGCTTATTACTATAACAAAAACAACAAACAGGTAGTCTCTCTTTTGGCTTCTTCTCTGTTCGACTTGCGTCGTTACGCACAGTCACGCGAAAAATACATGGAACTGGAGAAGATGGGCGATAAGTCTTCTACTACTTATAAGCAATTGATGAACCTGTCGTTTAACCTGCGCCAGTTTGACGATGCTACCAAGTACGCAAACTTATTAAAAGGGGTAGACCCATCTGAAAAAGTATACTTCTATATAGGAAAAGCCAAATACGATGGGGAGAACTATGGCGAGGCCATAAAGTACCTCAATATGGCTGGAGGAGAAGAACCCAATAATGCAGAAATTCCTTATCTCATAGCACGTTCGTATGCCGACATGATGAACTACAAGCAGGCAATGCCCTACTTCGAAAAGGCCTTAGCGCTGCAGCCCGACAATGTACGCTGGCTGTACGAGACTGGTCTTATGTATTACGCTATGCACGACGATAAGAACTCCTTGAAGTATTTACTCTTGGCAGGAGAGAAGGGCTATAAGAAAGATAATGAGTACCTGGAGAACCTCGCCATCGCATACCTCAATACCGGGAATACGGATAAGGGGCTTGATATCCTTACCGAAGCCCTGAACCGTCGTCCATCTGATATGAACTTGCTGAACATGATAGCCGAGGCCAATTACGATGCTAAGCGCTTCGATAAGGCTATTGAGTATTGGGACCAGGTACTTACCCACGACAAAACCAATGCTTCAGCCTTATACATGATCGGTATGAGCTACCAGAAGAAAGGCGATAAACAAAAGGGTCAGGCCCTGTGCGATAAAGCCATCGAGATGGATCCTAGCCTTGCGCGCAACAAACAAAAGATGTCTATGCCCGGCGGTCTCTAACCGTTAACTTCATAAAAGCTTAAGCCTCCCTAGGGAGGCTTTTTTTTGAATAACTCTTTAAATGTAGATCACCGATCTTATCCCATCAATCCATCGCATCTCCCTAAATCCAGGTACTGACATTACATCTTCTCCGGCACATTGATTCCCAAAAGGTGCATCGCATTTCTAATAACATTGGCAGTTAGCAAACACAATTGTAGACGTAACTGCTTTTTCTCTTCACTTTCTGCGTTCATTACGGAGTGCTCGGTATAAAACGCATTATAGGTCTTGGCCACATTGAAGGCATAAATAGCTATCACCGAAGGATTGTGTTCATCGGCTGCCTGTTTCACCACGTTGCCGAATTGTTCCAGCAAAAGCAACAGTTCTTTTTCCAACTTCAGCAGGCCACCGGTCACAGTTAGCTGTTCATTTTTGGGCGACTCTTTCCGTAAGATGGACTTGATACGGGCGTGGGTATATTGCACAAACGGACCGGTAAACCCATGGAAATCGATGGATTCTTCCGGGTTAAAGATCATCTTCTTCGTTGGATCTACACGCAACAGGAAGAACTTTAGTGCTCCAAGACCTATAGTCTCATATAGTTCTTTTAGTTCTTGCTCGTTAAAGTCCTTCACCTTACCCGATTCTTGTGTGTGCTTTGCCGCTATGCTCACCATTTCATCGATCAGGTCATCCGCATCCACTACGGTGCCCTCTCGGCTCTTCATACGACCGGTTGGCAGTTCCACCATGCCATAACTTAAATGGTGAATGCCATCGGCGTAAGGCAGGTCAAGCTTCTTTAGAATTAGCTTCAACACCTTCATGTGGTAGTTCTGCTCATCGCCAATCACGTAAATGCTTTGGTCGTAGTGGAACTCCTCGTATTTCTGCTGGGCCAGCCCCAGGTCTTGGGTTATGTATACAGAGGTGCCGTCTTTTCGCAGCACCAGCTTTTCATCCAATCCTTCATCTGTCAGGTCTATCCATACACTACCGTCATCTTTTCGGTAGAAGACGCCTTTCTGGAGCCCCATCTCCACGAATTTTCGTCCCAGCAGGTAGGTTTCACTCTCATAATAGGTTTTCTGAAAGTCTGATCCTATACGCTTGTAGGTTTCATCAAAGCCTTTATACACCCAGCTGTTCATCTTGCTCCAAAGCTCCATAACCTCGGGCTTGCCCTTTTCCCAGTCCACCAGCATTTGCTGGGTTTGCTGCATAATAGGAGCCTGGCGCTCTGCATCCTCTTTCGGAACTCCTTTATCTATTAGTTCTTGCGTCTGTCTTTTATATTCATCGTTGAAGCGCACGTAAAAGTCTCCTACTAAATGGTCGCCTTTTGTGCCTGTACTTTCCGGGGTTTCGCCATTGCCCAATTGCTCCCAGGCAATCATGCTTTTGCAGATGTGTATGCCCCTGTCGTTCACAATACAGGTTTTCATTACCTCATTTCCGGTAGCCTTTAGGATCTCTGCCACGCTCCAACCAAGGAAATTGTTGCGCAAGTGACCCAGGTGTAAGGGCTTATTGGTATTGGGCGATGAATATTCCACCATCACCTTTAGTCCCGTAGATGGGAAGCGTCCTTGTTCCGATTGATGGTATTGTTGTCCCAGGAACTGCGTATAATATGTATCACTAACAGTCAGGTTCAGGAATCCCTTGATGACATTATAGGCCGTAAATAAGTCTTTGTTGTTTTCTACCAAGTAGGTACCTAATTCATTGCCTAGGGCCTCCGGCGATTTCTTCAGGCTTTTTACATATGCAAAAAGGACTACCGTATAGTCGCCTTCAAACTCTGGCTTGGTTTGGTTCACCAATACATCATCACCAAAAACAGGTACTTTGTACAGGTCTTCTATGGCTTTTGCTGTCGTTTCTTTAACCTGGGCTACAAGACTCATCACGTAAATTTTGCCGCAATTTAATTAAACCGGGGCCAGTATGGGATAACTGATAGTGGCCAGTTTAACGAATTTTATAGGCAGGCAGTAGAATTTGCTCCTAATTTCGCACCGTTAATGAAGCGCATCCACCATAAGGTAAGGTCCTTTATCCTGCAGTTCATAGATTTATTCTACCCTTTGTTCAGGAGATTTATGCCCCTGCAGATGTACCGCTACGCGGCTTGCGGTGGAGGCAATACCGCCTTCAACATACTTATCTACTTTCTTACCTACAACTTTGTGCTGCAAAAGCAGGTGCTTAACCTTGGATTCATTGCCTTTACTCCGCACATCGCCGCCTTCCTGATCGCCTTTTGCATTACTTTCCCCATAGGCTTTTACCTAAGCATGTACGTAGTGTTCCAAGGATCTTTCTTGCGCCGGCGCGTGCAGCTCTTTCGCTACTTTATGGTTTCCATGGTGTGTATCGTTCTGAACTATATCTTCCTTAAGTTATTTGTAGAGCAATTCGGCTGGTATCCTACGCCATCTATGATCATTACTACCGGCATTGTAGTATTATTCAGTTACCTGTCGCAGCGGCACTTTTCGTTCAAGAAGGCCGAACAGGTAAATTTGCAGGAAGCCTGATCCTTAGAATTTAAGGTTGATATCCGATACCTGCACAGCGAGTTTGCCGGTACAGTTGCTGCGGATAAGCAGGTGCTCCGGCAAGGCATGCACACTAACCAGTTTCAGGTCCTGCACGCTGCCCGAACCTTTAATGCCTTTTGTCCATTCTTTATTCAACCACCCATTCAGAGTGCGGGAGGCCGAGTCGTAATAATTGGTAAGGTTAAAAGAGGTGTATTTCTTCATTTCCGCCACAATACGTTTGTTGAACAGCCATTTAGCAGTCTTTAGCAACAGGCTGTTGGTCTTCAGGTCATAGTCCAGTCCTTCTACATCTATGGTTTTGGTAGCGTGGTTATATACTGGTTGCCCTATAAAGTACACCGTTCCTTTTTGCGACCCGGTAAAGTCCATTTTAATCACCAGGTTGCCCAGGGTATCAGCCACCACTTCGGTATTTTGAACAATAATGTGGTTACGGATCAGGCCATCACTCAGGTCAAAGCGTTTGTGCAGCAGGTAGCTATTGAGCACACGGCTAAGCGAATCGTATTGCAGGGCCGCTTCCAGGAAAATTGAAAAGCCATCTTTGTTTGGAGCTCCTGCCAGGTTGGGTACTGCCGTTAGGCCAGCTTCCGGTTTTACCAGGCTAATCACCGGCGTAGCGGTAATGCCTATATTGATATTCAGGAAGTCGTTTTTGGCATTCATGTTTTCCATGTGCAGTCGTTTTGGGTTAAGCGCAAGGTAGCCCACGTTGGGTATGCTGTATACCTCACTTAGTTTATTCCATGCCTGTTGCACATAAGGCTTCAGGTTTACGTTACCAAAGGAATCTTCTATGGCTTTTTTCGACAGGTCCAATTCGGCTTTTAAGCCGTTCATTACCGAGGTGGTGATGTCTTGTCCCCAAAAGCAAACCGTGCACTTGTTCAGGGCTTTCGGCTCGGTGCGGGTAACCTTGGTGCGCAGCACATAGTCCGGCTGAAAAAGCAAACTGCTGCTAAAACCAATGGTTACTCTTCGCTCGCCTTCTTCAAAACCGCACTGGCAGGCAGGTGTCCACGGCGAAAGCACCGCCCCATTAACGCACATGCGGGTAGAGCCCACAATTTTATAAAAACCCGTAAACCCAAGGTTGAAGGTAGTGCCCGAAGCGCTTACCTGTAGGGGTGAGCGGCGGAAACGATACTTATAGCGGGTTGCACAGTCGGCCACAACCCAGTCGGTTGGATAATTGGGCGAGGTAAATACGGTGTCCACGCTTTGCTCCGCAAGGCGGTAAAAAGGCCTTAAACTGATTTGCAGCGGGATATTGATCTCGGAAGGAGGTAGGGAATCGATGGTTTTCTTGATCGAAGTGGGCGGGGAGGTCTGTCCCTTCGCTGGGGTAGCGCAAAACGAAATCAGGCAACAAACAAAAAGGAGATAACGGACCATTGAGTTACAATAATACTATTTGCTGCACATCTGGCATAAATTCCGCCACCCAGTCTGTCAATCTTAACGAACTAAAAGCAGGTGAAAAAGAAATTTAGTAAGACACATCTCCATTATTTGCTATATCTAAAAGATATTTCGCTTAGGTTCTCTCCCTGCCATATCTATACTAAAGCCGTAGCACACCCGTATCAAAGCCCACTTTACTGCGTGCTTTCTCGATAACACATTCTATCCACCTTCTCCTTTAACCCCAGTTCTACCCAAGTCTAATCCGAGTTTAACCTGAGTCCTATATAGACTCGGGATATACTCGGGACATACTCGAGTTAAACTCGATATATACTCGGAATATCCTGCCATGGACCTGTCGTCAGAAAGTCCTTT
>Ga0307416_100001583_pt1 | contig 12484 bp, 13 predicted proteins | sample DK1Cmetagenome_2_FD_203821 | JGI IMG/M metagenome (GOLD analysis project Ga0307416, IMG submission 203821) | Maize rhizosphere microbial communities from greenhouse at UC Davis, California, United States - DK15-C-3 | ecosystem: Host-associated > Plants > Roots > Rhizosphere > Soil | place...
GTGGTGTGGGGCCGCACCGCCGGGTTCGCCGAGCGGCTGGCGGCGCACTACCCGCGGCTGGACGCGCTGGGCGTCAACTATCGGCCGCCGACCGGGCCGCGACCGTGGGACGCCCGGCCGGACGCGCCGGGCCGGCCCCGGGAGCGGGCCGACCGGGAGGCCGAACTGGCGGCGATGACGGCCGGAGTTGATCCGATGAGCGGTTCCGCCGCCTGCGGGCTGGACGGTCGATGACGGACTACTACGCCCAGGCCGGGTATCCGGTCCGGTTCGACTGGGGGACGGACGGCGCCGACGCGGTCGCGCCCGGTGCGGCGTACGTGGCCGTGGTGGACGTGCTCACCTTCACCACCACGCTGACCGTGGCGGTCGGCCGCGCTGCGCGACTGCGCCAGCGGGCGGGAGCTGATCGGCCACGGCAACCCCGGCGACGTGGCGGTGGCCGGCGAGCGCACCGACTCGCCGGCCGTCCCGGTGCTGACCGACGGCTGGTTCCGTGCGGGCTAGTCCAGGTGGAACACCTCCGGGATGGGCGTCATCGCCGTGTCGGCGCGGTCGGTGCCGACGAAGAACGGCGCCATCTCGCGCTGCCACCGGTCGTTGACCTCGGTGGCGGCCATCCTCGCCTGTGCCGCCGCGAAGTCGTCGGTGACCAGGTAGCCGATCAGCAGCCCGTCGTCGCGCAGGAACAACGAATAGTCCCGCCATCCCGCCTCGCGCAACGCCTCCAGCATCGATGGCCAGACCTGTTCGTGGCGGCGCCGGTACTCGTCGAGACGGTCCGGCGCCACCTGCAGGGTGAAACAGACGCGCGGCATACGGAACCTCAGAAGTCGAACTGGTCGATGTTGTTGGCGTCGAACACCGTCGGCGGGCCGAGCACCACCACGCTCTGGTCGCCGATGGTGTACTCGCCCAGCTTGCCGGCCTTGAACTTCTCGCCCGCCTTGCCGGTGATCTGGCCGGAGGCCAGTGCCGCCCCGGCGTACGCGGCCAGGTAGCCCAGGTCGGCCGGGTTCCACAAAGCGAAGTTCTTGACCGTGCCGTCCTTGATGAACTGGCGCATCTGGTTCGGCGTGCCCAGCCCGGTCAGCGCCACCTTGCCCTTGTACTGCGACCCGGACAGGTACCGCGCCGCCGCCGCGACGCCCACGGTGGTCGGCGAGATGATGCCCTTCAGGTCCGGGTACGAGCGCAGCAGGCCCTGCGTCTCGGTGAACGACTTCTGGTCGTCGTCGTTGCCGTACGCCGTGGTGACCAGCTGGATCTTGCTGTATTCGGGCTTCTGCAGCTCCTTCTTCATCAGCTCGATCCAGGTGTTCTGGTTGGTCGCGTTCGGCGTCGCGGACAGGATCGCGATCTTGCCGGTCCCGCCGATCTGGTCGGAGATCAGCTTCACCTGGTTCTGCGCGATGCCCTCGGACGTGGCCTGGTTGACGAACAGGTCCCGGCACTGCGGGTTGGTGTCCGAGTCGAAGGTGACCACCTTGGCGCCGGCGGTCCGGGCCTGCTGCAGCGCGCCGCAGATCGCGTTCGGGTCGTTGGCCGCGGTGACGATCACGTCGGTCTGCTGCTGCGACAGCGTGTTGATGTAGCTGACCTGCGACGAGGCGTTGGCGTCGGACGGGCCGACCTCCTTGTACTCGCCCTTGAGCTCCGTGACCGCGGCCTTGCCGCCGTTGTCCGAGACGGTGAAGTACGGGTTGTTCACCTGCTTGGGCAGGAAGGAGATCTTCAGCCCGGTCTTGAGCGGGGCGTTCGGGTCGGCCTGGCCGGAGGCCTGCGGCGCCGCGCCGCTGTCGTTGCCGGAGTCACGGGTGGTGCCGCCGCAGCCGGCCAGCGCCAGCACCACGGCCAGTGCGAGGGGCACGAATCTGGGTTTCATGGCGATGCCTTTCTCAAGCGGGGAGTGAGCCGGGTCAGGGCGGGCGCCACGACGGAGAGGATGAGCAGGACGCCGGTGACCACGGTGAGGGTGTCGGTGGAGACGTCGGCCAGTTGCAGCGCGTTGCGGACGGTGCCGAGCAGCAGCACCCCGGCGAGGACGCCGGCCAGGGTGCCCCGGCCGCCGAAGATGGACACCCCGCCGAGCAGCACCGCGGCCACCACCTGCAGTTCCAGGCCGGTGCCGTTGTCCGCGCGGGCGCTGGCATAGCGCAGCGTCCAGAGGATGCCGGCCAGGGCGGAGACGGCGCCGCTGACCACGTACAGCCAGAACTTGGTCCGGCCGACCGAGATGCCGGCGTATGCGGCCGCCTCGGCGTTGTTGCCGATCGCGTACAGCCCGCGCCCGATCGGCGTGAAGTGCAGCACCAGCGCGAACACCCCGGCCAGCACCGCGATCAGCAGGACCGCCCACGGGATCGGCGTACCGGGGATGGTCCGGATCGATCCGCCGGTCCAGCCGAACGGGAAGTCGGCCACCGCGCGGTCGCCGAGCACCACGAACGCCAGGCCGCGGTAGAGCGCCAGGGTGCCGATGGTGACCGCCAGCGAGGGCAGGCCGAACCGGGTGACGAACAGCCCGTTGACCGCGCCGAGCAGCGCCCCGATCAGCGGCACCAGCACCACGATCAGTTGCAGGGACAGCCCGGCCAGCCAGAGCTGACCCATGATCGCGCTGCTCAGCCCGAGGATGCTGGCCACCGACAGGTCGATCTCGCCGGCGATCACGATCAGCGTCATGGGCAGCGCGATCAGCGCGATCGGTGCCAGGTCGAGCAGCAGGAAACCCCAGTTGCGGCCGGTCGCGAAGCCGTCCACCGAGATCGACGCGACCAGGATGAACACCAGGAGCGCGGCGACGATGGTGATCTCCCAGGGCTTACGCATGGCTCCTCCCGCGCAGCCGCCGGGCCATCCGGACGGCGAGCAGCCGGTCCAGCCCGATCGCGGCGAGGATCAGCGCGCCGACCACCGCCTGCTGCCAGAACGGGTTGATCCGCAGCACCGCCAGCGAACTGCCGATGGTGGTCAGCAGCAGGGCGCCGAGCGCCGCGCCCCAGACCGAGCCGCTGCCGCCGAAGATGGCCACGCCGCCGACCACCACGGCCGCCACCACCTGCAGTTCCAGGCCGGTGCCGGCGGTGGCGTCGACGGTGCCGAACCGGGCCGCGTAGAGCACGCCGGCCAGCCCGGCCAGCGCGCCGTTGACGGCGAACACGGCGAACACCCGGCGGCCGACCGGGATGCCGCTCAGGGTGGCGGCCGCCGGTTGCGATCCGATCGCATAGAGGTCACGGCCGCTGCGGTACGACCGGAGGAACAGTCCCGCGGCGATGAGCACCACGGCGGCCACCACGGCCAGCCACGGGATGCCGAGCACCGTCGCCGAGCCGAAGCGCAGGAACCCGGGCGGCATGTCGGCGGCGTTGATCTGCTGACCCGCCGCCCACGCGTAGTCGACGCCGCGGAACACGTACAGCGTGCCGAGCGTGATCACCAGGCTGGGCACCTGGGCGACGGCGACCAGGCCGCCGTTGAGCGCGCCGCACACCACGCCCAGGCCGATGCCGGCCAGCACCGCGAGCACGATCGGCAGGCCGGGCTGGGCGACGAACAGCTTGCCGGTGGCGAACGCGACCAGCCCGAGGATCGAGCCGACCGACAGGTCCACGTTGCGGGTGATGACCACCATCGTCTGGCCGACCGCGAGCACCACCAGGATGGCCGAGCCGAGCAGCAGGTCGCGCAGGCTCTGCGCGCCGAGGAACCCCGGGTTGCGGATGGCGGTGGCGGCCAGCAGCAGCACCATCGCGACCACGATGCCGACCTCGCGGCCGATCCGGAGATTGCGTGCCTGGCGAACCTTGGGCGCGGTGACCGCGGTCATTGTTGGCCCGTCGCCGCGTACATCACCGATTCTTCGTCGGCGGCGTCCCGCGCGATGTCGGCGACCAGCCGGCCCTCGTGCATTACCAGCACCCGGTCGGCCATGCCGAGCACCTCGGGCAGCTCGCTGGAGACCATCAGCACGGCCACGCCGTCGGCGGCCAGCTGCGACATCAGCCGGTGCACCTCGGCCTTGGTGCCCACATCGATGCCGCGGGTGGGTTCGTCGACGATGAGCACGCGGGGAGTGGTGGACAGCCACTTGGCCAGCACCACCTTCTGCTGGTTGCCACCGGACAACGTGGACACCGGGTCGCTGAGCCGGCCGGCCTTCACCTGCAGCTTGCGGGTCCACTCGCGGGCCGCCGCCAACTCTCGCCGCAGCGGCAGGAAGCCGAAGCGGGACAACTGCCAGCGCCGGGTCAGCGTGGCGTTGCGCTCCACCGACAGCTCCATCACCAGGCCCTGCTGGCGGCGGTCCTCCGGGACCAGGGCGAGCCCGGCGGCGATGGCGGCGGCCGGGCGGCCGGGCGGCAGCCGCTCGCCGGCCACGAGCACCTGGCCGGCGTCGTACTTCTCGATGCCGAAGACGGCCCGGACCACCTCGCTGCGGCCCGCACCGACCAGCCCGGCCAGCGCCACGATCTCGCCCCCGCGCACGGTGAAGCTGACGTCGGCGAACACGCCGGCCCGGGTCAGCCCACGGACGTCCAGCAGCACCTCGCGGGTCTCCGCGTCCTGTTTGGGGAACAGCGTGGCGATGTCCCGGCCGACCATCTGCCGGACCAGCGTGTCGACGGTCAGCTCACCGATCGGCGAGGTGGCCACCCACCGGCCGTCCCGCATCACCGTGACCCGCCGGCAGAGCGCGAACACCTCGTCGAACCGGTGCGAGATGAACAGCACCGCGGCGCCGCCGTCACGCAGGGCGCGGACCACCGCGAACAGCCGGTCCACCTCCACACCGGACAGTGCGGCGGTCGGTTCGTCCATCACCAGGATGCGGGCGTCGTACGACAGCGACTTGGCGATCTCGACCAGCTGCTGGTCGGCGATGGACAGTCCGCGGGCCGGGCGGTCCGGATCCAGCTGTACGCCCAGCCGGCGGAACAGCGCGACGGAGCGGCGGCGCATCTCGGCGGTGTCGATCCGCCGTCCCGCCTGCACCGGCTGCCGGCCGACGAAGATGTTCTCCGCCACCGACAGGTCCGGGAACAGGGTCGGCTCCTGATAGATCACCGCGATGCCGGCGGCCAGCGCCTCGGCCGGCCCGGCGAAGGTGACCTCCCGGCCGTCCAGCGTCACGGTGCCGGCATCCGGCCGGTGCACCCCGGCGAGGATCTTGACCAGGGTGGACTTTCCGGCGCCGTTCTCGCCGACCAGGGCGTGCACCTCGCCGGCGGCGAGGTCGAGCTGGGCGTCGCGGAGGGCGGCGACCGCGCCGAAGGACTTGCTGACTTGCTGGAGACGGAGCAGTGAGGTCATGCGCGGCTCCCGTCCGGCGCCGGCCACTAAAACGTTTCAACGCTCGCCTGGGACATTAAGCATGGGTTTCGTACCTGTCAATGGATCAGTGGCGCCGGAGGTCATCCGTGCCGGTGAGTCGCCTCGGCGGGGGATGGGCAGTGCGGCGGTTCGGCCGTACCGTCCTTTTCGAACTGGTTTTGACCTTTTGCGCCCAGCGTGCGCGCCCTTCTGCCGCTACCGGGAGCCGCCCATGTCCGTGTTCCGCGCCAACAACGCCGCCACCGACCGGACATGGTCCGTGCCGCACCCCCGACCGGCCTGGACCGAGCTCGACGAGGCGCCGACCGAGCGGCTGTACGAAACCGACCCCGAGCCGGAACCCACGGACCCGCCGCCCCCGCGTCCGCGCCGGGGTGGGGTGGTGTTCGCCGTGCTGCTCGCGGTGCTGGCCCTGGGCGCCTCCGCTGTGGCCGTGGTGATCGCCTGGCGGGCGCTGACCGTGGCCGGCACGCATCCGACCGCCGCGCCGACGCCCGCCGGGGCTACGCCGTCGTACGTGTCGCCCTCGGAACCGGCGCTGTCCGCCGAACCCGCGGAGCCGGCGCCGTCCGCGGAACCGAGCGCGCCCGCCGCCTCGGCCGCCGCCGAGTACCCGGTGTCCTACTCGGAGGAGCCGCTGGAGGTGCAGGTCGGCTGCGCCGCAATGATGTACCTGGACCTGGACGAGCCGCGCGCCGACGCCGACCAACAGCTCAGCGACCTGCGCTACGACAGCCGGTGCGGCACCGGCCGGCCGGTCCTGACCCTGGCGCCGGGCGCCGAGGCGGCCGGGCAACCGGCCGGCCCGCAGACCGACGCGGCCGGCTGTGCCCAGGCGATCCGGACCACCCCGCTGGGGGTCAACGCGGAGGTGCCCGTACAGAAGGGGACCGTGCTCTGCGTGCTGACCTCGGCGGCCGACGCCGAGGAACGCGGCGACCGGCCCAGGATGGTGCTGGTCGAGGTCACCGAGGCGGGTGAGGGCTCGGCCGCGATGCGCGCCACCTCGTGGACGGTCACTCAATAGGGGCCCGGGCGCACCTGCCAGAATGGCGGGTGCGCCCGTGAACACCTGTGAGGAGACCCCGTGATCCGTACCCATGACGCCGGCACTCTGCGCGCGAGCGACGCCGGCACGACGGTGACGCTGGCCGGTTGGGTGGCCCGGCGCCGCGACCACGGAGGCGTCATCTTCGTCGACCTGCGTGACGCGTCCGGGATCGTGCAGGTGGTGTTTCGCGAGGAGGACGCGCACGCGCTGCGCAACGAGTTCTGTGTGCTGGTCACCGGCCAGGTCGCCGCGCGCCCGGCCGGCAACGAGAATCCGGAACTGGCCACCGGAGACGTCGAGGTGGTGGCCGACCGGCTGACCGTGCTGTCCGAGGCCGCCCCGCTGCCGCTGCCGGTGGACGACACCATCACCGCCTCGGACGACCTGCGGCTCAAGTACCGCTACCTGGACCTGCGCCGCACCGGGCCGGCGACCGCGCTGAAGCTGCGCTCCGGGGCCAACCGGATCGCCCGCGAGGTGCTGCACGCCCGCGACTTCAACGAGATCGAGACGCCGACGCTGACCCGGTCCACCCCCGAGGGCGCCCGGGACTTCCTGGTCCCGGTCCGGCTGCAGCCGGGCAGCTGGTACGCCCTGCCGCAGTCGCCCCAGCTGTTCAAGCAACTGCTCATGGTGGCCGGGATGGAGCGGTACTACCAGATCGCCCGCTGCTACCGCGACGAGGACTTCCGGGCCGACCGCCAGCCCGAGTTCACCCAGCTGGACATCGAGATGTCGTTCGTCACCCAGGACGACATCATCGGCCTCGGCGAGGAGCTGGTCACCCGGCTGTGGGGCGAGCTGGCCGGGTACACCGTGCCGACGCCGATCCCGCGGATCACCTGGGCCGACGCGATGAACCGGTACGGCTCGGACAAGCCGGACCTGCGGTACGGGGTGGAGCTCACCGACCTCACCGGGTACTTGGCGGGCACGTCGTTCCGGGTGTTCGCCGGCGCCATCGAGGCCGGCGGGTACGTCGGCGCGGTGGTCATGCCGGCCGGCGCGGCGCAGACCCGCAAGGAGCTGGACGGCTGGCAGGACTGGGCCAAGGCCCGGGGCGCGCGGGGCCTGGCGTACGTGGTGCTGGACGATTCCACCGGCGAACCGCGGGGGCCGGTGGCGAAGAATCTGTCCGCTGGCCATTTGTCCGGTCTGGCCGACGCCGTCGGCGCCAAGCCGGGCGACGCGATCTTCTTCGCGGCGGCCGTCGACCGCCGGGAGGCGCAGGAGCTGCTCGGCGCGGCCCGGATCGAGATCGCCAAGCGGGCCGGCCTGATCGACGAGTCCGCCTGGGCGTTCTGCTGGGTGGTCGACGCCCCGATGTTCGAGCGCACCGAAGAGGGCGCCTGGACCGCGGTGCACCACCCGTTCACCTCGCCGAACGCCGAGTGGCTGGATCGGTTCGAGGAGGCGCCGGACCGGGCGCTGGCGTACGCGTACGACATCGTCGTCAACGGCAACGAGATCGGCGGCGGCAGCGTCCGTATCCACCGCGCCGACGTGCAGAGCCGGGTGTTCGACCTGCTCGGCATCACGCCGGACGAGGCGCAGGACAAGTTCGGCTTCCTGCTGGAGGCGTTCAGGTACGGACCGCCGCCGCACGCCGGCATCGCGTTCGGCTGGGACCGGGTGTGCATGCTGCTGTCCGGCAACGAGTCCATCCGCGAGGTCATCGCGTTCCCCAAGACCCGCGGCGGCTACGACCCGCTGACCGGCGCGCCCACCCCGATCACCGCCCAGCAGCGGCAGGAGGCGGGCATCGACGCCAAGCCCAAACCGGGCGCCGGCACACCGGGCACCGACGGGGTGGCCGCACCGGTGGAGCCGTCGAACTGAAAACGCTCGTCGTCGGCGTCACCGGCTACCTCGGCGGCGAGGTGGCCCGGCAGGCGTCGGCCGCCGGGCACGAGGTGGCCGGCACGTCGTCGGCCGACCTGGACATCACCGACCGGGCGGCGGTGCTCGCGTACGTCATGGCGTACCGCCCGTCGGTGGTGGTCAACTGCGCGTACCGCAACGACTCCTGGGCCGTCTGCGCCGACGGCGCGGCGCACGTCGCGGTGGCCGCCACCGCCGTCGGCGCGCGCCTGATCCACCTGTCCACCGACGCGCTGCACGCCGGTCGCCGCGCCCCGTACCTGGACGCCGAACCACCCACCCCGGTGCACACGTACGGCGCCGCGAAGGCCGCCGCCGAGACCGCGGTGACGGCGATCGACCCGTCCGCCGCGCTGATCCGCACGTCGCTGATCATCGGCGACGACCGCAGCAAGCAGATCACCCTCGCCCTGGACCTGGCCACCGGCCGCCGCGACGGTTCGCTGTTCACCGACGAGTTCCGCTGCCCGGTCGCCGTGCAGGACCTGGCCGCGGCGGTGCTCGACCTGGCCGCCGGCGACTACGCCGGCCTGATCAACGTGGCCGGTCCGCAGGCGATGAGCCGGGCGGAGATGGGCCGGCTGGTGGCCCGCCGGCACGGCCTGGACCCGTACCGGATCCCCACCTGCACCATCGCCGAGGGTGGGCGGGGTCCCCGGCCGGCCAACGTCGTGCTGGACAGCTCACGGGCCGCGGCCCTCCTGAAGACCCGCATCCGCCCCGCCTCGGAGTGCATCTGACCGGCCCGGCCGTGTGACACTGGCGCGGTGCAGCCGACGATTGTTCAGCGGGCCGAGCAGCCCTACGTGGGCCGGCGAGAATCGATCGCGATGACCGAGTTCGCCCGGGTCGCGGACCACCTGCCGACCATGTTCGGGTGGCTGGGCGAGCGCGGCGTCGCGGTCACCGGCGCGCCGTTCTTCCGGTACCGGACCATCGACATGTCGGCCGAACTGGTGGTCGAGGCCGGCATCCCGGTGTCCGGACCGGTCGAGGTGGACGAGCCCACCTTCACCGGCACGCTGCCGGCCGGCCGGTACGCGACGGTCAGCCACGTCGGACACCCGGACGAGCTGATGGGCGTCACCGCCCGGCTCCTCGACTGGGCCCGGGAGCAGGGTCTCCAGTGGGACATGACCCCGACGCCCGAGGGCGAGGAGTGGGGGTGCCGGCTGGAGATCCTGATGACGAACCCGGCCGAGGAGCCGGACATGCACAAGTGGGAGACCGTGCTGATGTTCCGGCTGGCCGACTGACCTCAGGCGGCCTCGACCGCGGCCGCGACGCCCGGCAGCGACGGGCCGCGCGCCGGGATGTCGTCGGCCCGGTCCGGATCGGCACGCCACAGCGTGCCGTCGGCGGCGCCCTGCACGGTGGCCAGCATCGACGTGTACGCCGACCGGATCTGGAACTCGGTCCGCTCCGCCGGCAGGTCGGACAGCTCCACCAGCAGCGACCCGCTGCCGAGGATCCCGTACGCGTTCCGCGCGATCCCCTCGTAGTCACCGCCCGGGTACCTGGTCACGTTCGCCCGTGCCAGCAGGGTCATCGCGGCGTAGTTGCGCACGGCCAGCTGCCGGCCGCGGGTGACCGCCGAGGCGGAGGCCAGCGGGCTGGTCGGCCACAGGATCGACGCGGTGGTCTCCCGCCCGTCGGACTGCAGGTAGCGGCCCTGCATGTGGTAGTCGACGACGATCGACGGGTGAGTGGCGTGCCACAGCCGCAGGACCGCCCGGGACTCCGGCACCGGGTTGTCCTCGATCGGGGTGAGCGGGTTGTGGAACCGGTTGATGTCGTAGCCGACGCCCGGCTCGGTGTAGTCGCCGGTGGCGCTCGGATCGTGGTTGTAGCGCTGGTTGCGGACCGCGCCGTCCGGGTTGGCCTGCACCACGACGTCCAGGGTGATCCGGCTGAGCAGCCAGCGGTGCCAGGCGGTCCGGGGTACGCCGAGCGTCCACAGCGCCCGGACGGCGGCCGGCGTGCCCAGCGGCTCGTCGCCGTGCTGCTGGGTGACGTACAGCAGCCGGCTGGGCCCGTGCCCGACCGAGGCCAGTCGCAGCGGGCGGTTCTCGTTGCTGCGGCCGATCACTCCGAGCCGGACCCGGCCGTCGCTGTCCCGGGCGATTCGGGCCAGTGCCCGGCCGACCTCCGCCGGGCTCGGGCGGGCCGGGATCAGCCCGGCCGGAGCGGTGGTCGTGGCGGGGGCGGGTGCGGCTTCGGCGGGCGCGGCGATCAGGGCGCCACCCAGGGCGGCGGCGACGGCGGCGGCGGCGAGCTTCAGTCTCATCGGGTCTCCTCATCGAGATCCTTGAATGGGCCTGAGGCCGAGCCTAGGAGGAGATGAGCACCGTCGCATGATCCGCGGCGACCAGCAGCTCCGGATCGCCAGTAACGCCGTACGCCTCGACCGCCGCGTCGGCGAACTTGATCGCGTGCGCGTCGCCGTCGTCGGCAGCTCGCCGCATCACCTCGGCCGGCGACCCGGGTGCCGGCACCTCCCGGCCGGCCGGCGTCGCGGGGGAGTAGGCGGCGGTCACCGCGGCCGCGGCCGCCCACGCCGCGGCGAGGCTGGGCCCGTGCAGGTCCGGCGGCAGGGCGGGCAGGGTGCGCAGCACGGCGGCCGGCGCGGTGGCGGCGTGCACGAGCATGACCGGATTGCCGTACCCGTGCGTCCGGTGCCGCAGCACCGCTGCCGCGACGATGCCCTCCAACCGCTCCCGCACCGGCCCGGTCGCCGCGCCCGGCACCGCCGCGGCGGCCCGCTCCCAGCCGGGCAGATCGGCCAGCTGGGCGAGCCGGTTGCGGATGCCGAACCGCTGATCCGGGACCCGGGGTACGAGATCCAGCGCGGACCGCGGATCCGCCGAGGGGTACGGGCCGCGCCCGGCCGGCGCGAGCGGCTGCCAGCGGGCCGCCCAGTACGCCAGTCCCTGGCCCAGCTCGTCGACCCGCGGCCCGGTCTCCTCGTCGAGCAGGGCCCGCACCGCGTGCCCGACCCGGATCACCCCGTGCGTGGCGCCGGCCGCGATCCCCGGCAGCAACCGCGGCCACCAGGTCGCCAGGACGTCCCGCCACGGCTCCGCCCGCACCGCAGGTGGAAGAATGCGATCCAGTCGCCGGTACGCACCGGGTCGCCGAGCGGGTCCCGCCACTCGTCCGGCGCGATCGGCGCGATTCCGCGCGGCGCGTCCGCCAGCCGGTCGGCGTAGTCGTCGATCCACCGGTGCACGCCGGCCGCGTGGCCGTGGCGCACCAGCGCCTCGGCGGCCATCGGCGCGTGGTTGGACAACCAGCCGTCGCGTTCCGGCCCGGTGCCGCGCAGCCGGTCCAGGGCCTCGTCGAGGATGCCGTCGGTCATCCGGTCAGCCTGCATCCTGAACCGTGGTTGAGGTCAAGGACCAGAATGGGCCGGTGGAGAAGGACCGCCTGAGCCGGCTGGAGCACGACGTCGAGCGCCTGGCCGATCCCGCCTGGCGGCGCCGGACCGAGGGCGAGCACCGGTGGCCGTCGGCGCTGTGCGTGGCCGTCCTGATCGGCCTGCAGCTGTTCCTGCCCGAGCGGCTGTCGCCCGGGTCCCGCTGGACCCTGCCGGGCGTCGAGGCGGTGCTGATCCTGCTGCTGCTGGCGATGAACCCGGGCCGGGTACGCGGGGACCGGCCGTGGCTGCGGCACCTCAGCGTGGCCCTGATCGCGGTGACCAGCGCGGGCATCGGCGTGGCGGTGACCCGGCTGGTGCTGGACATCGTCTACGGGCGGCAGCCGGGCGGCGCCGCCGAGCTGCTCGGCAGCGGCGGCGCGATCTGGCTGAGCAACATCCTGGTGTTCGCGGTCTGGTACTGGGAGGTGGACCGCGGCGGGCCGGTGGCCCGCGCGATGGGCGAGCGGGACCGGCCGGACCTGCTGTTCCCGCAGATGGGCATGCCGCGGATGGCGCACGACTGGGAGCCGCGGTTCGCCGACTACCTCTACCTCGCGTTCACCAACTCGACCGCGTTCAGTCCCACCGACACACTGCCGCTGGCCCGCTGGATGAAGGGGCTGATGATGCTGCAGGCGTTGTTGTCGCTGCTGGTCGCCGCGCTGGTGGTGGCCAAGGCGGTTAACACGCTGGGCTGATTCGCTGCGGTGCGGCGGGAACCTATCCACAAAAGGCTTGCACAATTTCTTTGCACACTTATTGTGGAAGCATGGCAGACGAGCTCCGGCACGTGAACC
>Ga0307416_100001584_pt1 | contig 12484 bp, 12 predicted proteins | sample DK1Cmetagenome_2_FD_203821 | JGI IMG/M metagenome (GOLD analysis project Ga0307416, IMG submission 203821) | Maize rhizosphere microbial communities from greenhouse at UC Davis, California, United States - DK15-C-3 | ecosystem: Host-associated > Plants > Roots > Rhizosphere > Soil | place...
ACCAGCGGTCGGCGGCGAGGCCAGCCGGCTCGGCATGCACGCTGTGCGCCCAGGCCGCCTCGGCGGGTTCCTCGCCGCTCGCGACGATGCGGGTGAAGCGCTCGTCCTCGGCGACTTCCCAGCGTACGCCGACCCGCTCGTCGAGACCGTCGCCCGTCAGGCGGGTCCACAGCACCATGCCGTCGGCGCGCGGCTGCCCGGAGGCGATGCCGAGCGTGAAGCGCGGCGTGTCGGCGGCACGCGGGCGGTCGAGCAGTGCCGGCGCGACGATCAGCGCGGCGCCGCCTCGCAGGAGCGTGCGGCGGCGCATGCCGCGAGACGCTGGCCGTTCTCTCATCATGTCGTTGTCAACGCCGGAGGCCGCCGTGCGGCCGGCGGCGACACCGCGTCGCGATCAGACGCCGACGTCGTCGAACTCGCGGTACGCATCGCGCAGCCACATCTTGACGCGCTGGCGGTCCATCAGGCCGAAGCCCATGCTGTCCTCTTCGGACGACTTGGCCTGCGCGAAGCTGTGGCTGCCGTTGTCGATCTTCATGACCACGCCTTCGTACAGCTTCTTGATCGTGATGACCTTCGCGCCGAGCTCCTGCGCCCGCGTCTGCTCGCCCGACTGCTCGAGCAGGCTGAAGTCGTTGCCGCGCAGCTGGTTGCGAACGAGGACGTAGCGCAGACCGGTGCCGAAGCGGTCGAGCAGGCGCTTCAGCAGGTCGACGGAATCCTTGCCGCAGTCCATCACGTGCCAGTAGTGCACGTGGATGTCCATCTCGTCGGCGAGGTTCACGACGCCGGAATCGTCCATCCACTTCACCAGCGGATCGAAGGTCTGGGCCGCGAGGTCGACCAGGATGCGGCGGCCCGGGTTCTCGACCGCGCTCTCGATGATGCGGTCGAGCGCCTCGTAGTGGTTCACCAGCGCCGGCGACGCGTGCTCGGGATAGAAGCGCATCAGCGCGCCGTGCGAGCGGTCGGTGTCGAAGCCGGCGAACGGGATCTCGCGATCGATCAGGTACTGCGCCAGGATCCGCGCCACCAGCGACTTGCCGACGCCGCCCTTCTCGCCGCCGACCAGGTGGATGTTCGTCATCGGTTCAGGGGCCCGCCTGTTCAGTGGAATGCCGTCAAGTGCCCGGCGTGACGACGTCGATCGTCTTCTCGACGACCTTGCCGGTCACCTTGACGCCGGTGCCGACCACCGCGCCGGCGACGCCGATCACGGCGCCGGCCGCGGCCCCGGCGACTGTCACGACCGCGCAGCCCGGCAGCACGAGCGCGCCCAGCATCAGGCAGAACGCGAGTCGAAGGGTCGGCATGGCGAAGGCTCCGGTTGCGAATCGATTATCGATGCGCGAAGCGCGCCGGGCGCACGGCGTTGCGTGCGCAAAACACGTCAGCCGCGGCCGACGAACGGCATCGCGGTCGCCATGATCGTCATGAACAGCACGTTGCACTCGAGCGGCAGCTCCGCCATGTGGACCACCGCGTTGGCGACGTGGTTCACGTCCATGCGCGGCTCCGGCATCATCCGGCCGTCGGCCTGCGGCACGCCGGTCGTCATGCGCATCGTCATCTCGCTCGCCGCGTTGCCGATGTCGATCTGCCCGCAGGCGATGTTGTGGGCGCGGCCGTCGAGCGAGGTCGCCTTCGTCAGGCCGGTGATCGCGTGCTTGGTCGCCGTGTACGGCGAGCTGAACGGGCGCGGCGCATGCGCCGAGATCGAGCCGTTGTTGATGATGCGGCCGCCCTTCGGGTTCTGCTTCTTCATCAGCCGGAACGCCTGCTGCGTGCACAGGAACACCGCGGTCAGGTTGATGTCGACGACGCTCTGCCACTGCGCGACCGTCAACTCCTCGAGCGGGATCGCCGGCGCGCCGGTGCCGGCGTTGTTGAACAGCACGTCGAGGCGGCCGTAGGTCTGCTCCGTCGCATCGAACAGCGCCTTCACCGAGTCGGCCTTCGTCGCGTCGGTCGCGACCGCGAGTGCGTTCGGGCCGAGCGTGCCGGCTTCCTGCACCGTCTGCTGCAAAGCCTCGAGGCGACGGCCGGCGAGGACGACCTTGTAGCCGGCCTTCAGCAGGGCGAGCGAGGTGGCGCGGCCGATGCCGCTGCCGGCGCCGGTGACGAGGGCAACTTTCATGGATGTCTCCTTGCAGGGGTTCTGGACGCGTATCAGGGCGCCTGCACCGGCGCGGGGCCGGTGTCGCCCTGCTCGGGCGTGAAGCAGGCGGCGAACGTGAAGTACAGCGAGGCGTAGAAGATGGTCGAGAAGATCATCGAGGCCGGCATCGCGACGAAGGGCATCAGCTGCGGTCGGCCGAGCATCGCGAACAGCAGGTTCGCGAGCAGCGCGAACACCAGCAGCACCGCGAGCCATGTCGCGCTGTAGACGATGAACGCGCCCTTGTTGCGCCAGCACGCGACGGTGCTGAAGAACAATGACTTCGCGGCGGTCTGGCCGCTCCAGTGGACCAGCGCCGGTGCGTGCCAGAACGGCACCGCGAGCACGCCGAGCAGGCAGAACCGCATCAGCACGCCGGCTTCGAGCCGCGGGTTCGCGAGCCGCGCCGCGACGTCGTCGGGCGATGCGGTGCGCGAGCCCTGCGCCTCCATCAGCGCGTCGAGCGCGCCACCGTCGACGAGGTCGCTGAGCCACAGGATCAGCGAGGTCGACGCCGCATAGATCAGCCCCAGCTTGACGATCGCGATCAGGCGCGGCCGGCCGGCGCGCAGCGGTTCGATGAAGGCGCGCGGCATCGGGAAGCGGCCGTCGAGAACGCGCCGCGTCGCGATCATGAAGCCGAGCGAGCCGAGCGGCAGCAGCACGAGCAGCAGCAGCGGACCGATCAGCGGGATCCAGGCGAACAGGAACATCGCGAACAGGAACACCGCGAACAGGCCGGCGAAGCCCATCGGCTGGCGCAGGAACACCGCGAAGCCCTGGCGCACCCAGAGGGCGCCCTGGCGGGCGGGAACGAGCTGCAATTTCATCGTCGAAGGGCTGAGGGGCGGAGGCGCGGTCTCACCGATTGTGGTGCCAGGGCTCTGCGCGGCGGTGGATGAGGACGCGCTCGAAATGGGTCGGGTCGTGCGCCTTCAGCACCGCGGCGTCGCGCGGCAGATGCAGGTCCCACAGGCGCGAGGTCCAGAAGCGCAGCGCGGCGGCGCGCATCAACGCCGGCATCAGGCGCAGCTCGGTGCTGTCGAGCGGGCGCACCGCGTCGTAGGCGGCGACGAAGGCGCTCGCCCGCTCGTCGACCAGGCGCCCCGATTCGAGGTCGATGCACCAGTCGTTCAGGCAGACCGCGATGTCGAACAGCAGGGTGTCGATGCCGGCGAAGTAGAAGTCGAACAGGCCGCTCAGCGTGTCGCCCTCGAACATCACGTTGTCGCGGAACAGGTCGGCGTGGATCACGCCGCGCGGCAGCGCCGCGTGGGCTGCCGAGGCGGCGACCTGCTGCTGATAGGCGAGCTCGTCGGTGATCAGCGCCGCGCGCTCGGCGTCGAGGAACGGGACGACGACCGGAATCGTCTCGGCCAGCCACGGCAGGCCACGCAGGTTCGGCTGTTCGAGCCCGAAATCGGCGCCGGCCAAGTGCATGCGCGCGAGGATCGTGCCGACGCTCGCCGCGTGCGCGTTGTCGGGCGCGAGGTGGTGGTGGCCCGGCAGCCGGTTGACGACAGCGGCGGGCTTGCCCTTCAGCGCGTGCAGGATCGACCCGCTGCCGTCGGATTGCGGATCGGGCACCGGAATGCCGTGCCCGGCGAGGTGCTTCATCAGGTGCAGGTAGAACGGCAGCTCGGCCTCGGTCAGCCGCTCGAACAGCGTCAGCACCCACGTGCCGCCGGTCGTGTCGGCGAAGTAGTTGGTGTTCTCGATGCCGCCGCGGCAGCTCTCGAGCGCGACCAGCGTTCCGATGCCGAGGCGGTCGATCAGCGCGGACGCTTCGTCGAACGAGACCTGCGTGTAGACCGCCATCGGGGCCGCGTCCGGTCGCCGCGGCGATCAGAAGTCGAGGACGCGCCAGACCCGCTTGCCGGCGGCGCCGCGCGAGGTGTTCGCGCCGTCGCCGAGGTCGCGCGAGCCGTCGCCGGTGATGATCTCGTAGCTCGGCGCGCGGGTGCCCTTGGTCGCGACGACGATGCGCTGCGACACGCCGCGCACGCGCAACTCGTCGATGCGCGCGCCGTCGTCCTCGACGACGATGTGGCGCACTTCCGGTTCGCCGGGGCGGCGCGGCTCGGTGGTCGTCGTCACGACCGTGCGGCCAGGTGTCGCGGCCGGCACCGGCGGCGGTGCGGTCGCGACCGCCTGCGCGCCCGCGTGCAGGGATGCGCAGAAGAGGGCGGGTGCCAGCAGGGACTTCATCGGATTCATTCTAGGCCGCCGCTCTGCCGGGCGTGGAGGGGTTCCGGCTTTGCCGCAGTCGCCGATCGGGCGGCGGGCGTCCGCCACAATTCCCGCCATGAGCGACAAGACCCTGCTGCTGGTGGACGGCTCCAGCTACCTGTACCGGGCGTTCCATGCGCTGCCCGACCTGCGCGGGCCGGGCGGCTTTCCCACCGGCGCGATCCGCGGCGTCGTCTCGATGATGAAGCTGCTGCGCGAGCAGTACCCGGCCGCGCATGGCGCCTGCGTGTTCGACGACAAGGGCAAGACCTTCCGCGACGACTGGTACCCCGAGTACAAGGCGACGCGCACCTCGATGCCGGACGACCTCGCGCTGCAGATCGAGCCGATCGTCGAGGCGGTCAAGCTGCTCGGCTGGCCGGTGCTGACGGTTCCCGGCATCGAGGCCGACGACGCGATCGGCACGATCTCGTGCATGGCCGCGAAGGGCGGCTTCAAGGTCGTCATCTCGACCGGCGACAAGGACCTCGCCCAGCTCGTCGACGACAACGTGACGTTGATCAACACGATGAGCAACGAGAAGCTCGACGTCGCCGGCGTGTCCGCGAAGTTCGGCGTGCCGCCGGGGCGCATCGTCGACTACCTGGCCCTGATCGGCGATTCGGTCGACAACGTGCCCGGGGTCGAGAAGGTGGGCCCGAAGACGGCGGCCAAGTGGATCAACGAGCACGGCTCGCTCGAAGGCGTGATCGCGGCGGCGCCGACCGTCAAGGGCGTCGTCGGCGACAACCTGCGCAGGGCGCTCGACTGGCTGCCGCAGGGGCGACGCCTCGTCACCGTCGTGACCGATTGCGACCTGAGCGGCCACGTGCTCGGCTGGCCCGAGTTCGACGCGCTCGCGTTTCGCCCGGTCGAGACCGATGCACTGATCGCGTTCTACGACCGCTACGGCTTCGGCGCGATGAAGCGCGAGCTCGAGACGCAGATCGGCCGCGCGCCGTCGGCGCCCGGATCGGCGCGGCCGGCTCCGGCGCCGGCCGGCAAGGCCGGTGAGGCGACCGACCCGGTGCCGTCGCAGACGGTCGTCAAGCACTACGAGACGGTGACGACCGGCGAGGCGCTCGATGCCTGGGCGCGCAGGGTCGAAGCCGCCGACCTCGTCGCGCTCGATGCCGAGACCGACACGCTCGATGCGGTGCGCGCGCACCTGATCGGGCTGTCGATGGCCGTCGACCCGGGCGAGGCCTGCTACATCCCGATCGCCCACAACTACGCCGGCGCGCCCGACCAGCTGAGCATCGCGCAGCTGCTCGAGCGGCTCGGCCCGTGGCTCGCGAACGAGGAGGTCGCGAAGGTCGCGCAGAACACCAAGTTCAACCGCCACGTGTTCGAAGGTGCCGGCATCGTCGTGCGCGGCTACCGGCACGACACCCTGCTCGAGAGCTACGTGCTCGAGGCGCATCGCCCGCACAGCCTCGAGAGCCTCGCGTTCCGCCACGTCGGCCGGACCGGTGTGACCTACGAGGACGTCTGCGGCAAGGGCGCGAACCAGATCCCGCTGTCGCAGGTCGAGATCGGCCGCGCCGCCGAATACGCCTGCGAGGACAGCGACCTCGCGCTGCACGTGCACCGGGCGCTCGCGCCGCAGCTCGAGGCCGAGCCCGGCCTGGCCGACGTCTACCGGCGCATCGAGATGCCGATCGCCGAGATCCTCGGCCGGATCGAGCGTACCGGCGTGCTGATCGACAGCAGCTTGCTCGCGGCGCAGAGCCACGAGCTCGCCGAGCGGATGTCGGCGCTCGAGCAGGAAGCCTACGAGCTCGCGGGACAGCCGTTCAACCTCGGCAGCCCGAAGCAGATCGGCGAGATCCTGTTCGGCAAGCTCGGCCTGCCGGTCGGCCGCAAGACCGCGAGCGGCGCGCCGTCGACCGACGAGGACGTGCTGCAGGAGCTCGCCGCCGACTACCCGCTGCCCGGCAAGCTGCTCGAGCACCGGAGTCTCTCGAAGCTGAAGGGCACCTACACCGACAAGCTGCCGCTGATGGTGAACCCGCAGACCGGGCGCGTCCACACGACGTACGCGCAGGCGGTCGCGGTGACCGGCCGGCTCTCGAGCAACGACCCGAACCTGCAGAACATCCCGATCCGCACCGCCGAGGGACGCCGCGTGCGCGAGGCCTTCATCGCTCCGGAAGGCTCGGTGATCCTGTCGGCCGACTACTCGCAGATCGAGCTGCGCATCATGGCGCACATCTCGAGCGATGCCGGCCTGCTGCGCGCGTTCAGCGAGGGCATCGACGTGCACCGGGCAACCGCGAGCGAGGTCTTCGGCGCGTCGCTCGAAGACGTCACGAGCGAGCAGCGGCGCTACGCGAAGGTGATCAACTTCGGCCTGATCTACGGCATGAGCGCGTTCGGCCTGGCAGCCAACCTCGGCATCGAGCGCAGTGCGGCGACCGCCTACATCGAGCGCTACTTCGCGCGCTACCCCGGCGTGAAGCGCTACATGGACGAGACGCGCGCGTCGGCGGTCGAGCGCGGCTATGTCGAGACGCTGTTCGGCCGGCGCGTCCACCTGCCCGAGATCAGGAAGCCCGGGCCGCGCAAGAGCGCGGCCGAGCGCCAGGCGATCAATGCGCCAATGCAGGGCACCGCGGCCGACCTGATCAAGCTCGCGATGATCGCGGTGCAGGCCACGCTCGACCGCGAGCAGCGGGCGACGCGGATGATCCTGCAGGTGCACGACGAGCTCGTCTTCGAGGTGCCCGAGGCCGAGCTGGCATGGGCGCGCGAGAGCGTGCCCCGCATCATGTCGGAGGTCGCGACCTTGCAGGTGCCGCTGCTCGCCGAGGTCGGCGTCGGTCCGAACTGGGACGAGGCGCACTGAGCTGCGACCCCTGTGCTTTCCCGCATTCAGGGTTTGCCACTATCGCCCGACATGCCGCCGTCTGAGGTCGGCGATTACAGTCGCGATGCGTCGAGGCCTCATCGTCGATTCGCCTCGGCGAACCCGGAAAAGAGATGTCCGCTGCAGTGCAACAGACGGCGGCAGCCGGCGCAAAGCGGCTGCTCGAGGTGTCGGACGTGTCGGTCCGCTTCGGTGGCATCGTTGCTCTCGACGGCATCTCGTTCGACGTCGACAGCGGGCAGATCGCCGGCCTGATCGGGCCGAACGGCGCCGGCAAGACGACCCTCTTCAATTGCCTGTCGCGCCTCTATGAGTGCGACTCCGGTTCGATCTCGTTCGACGGCCATTCGCTGCTGAGCAGTCCGCGCCACCGGATCGCCGAGATCGGCATCGGCCGCACGTTCCAGAACGTCGCGCTGTTCGCGAAGATGAGCGTGCTCGAGAACGTGATGGTCGGACGCCATTGCCGCACGAAGACGGGCTTTCTCGCGAACGCGCTGCGCCTGCCCGGCGTCGCGAGCGAAGCACAGGCAACGCTCGAACGGGCCCGCGAGCTGGTCCACTTCGTCGGCCTCGATGCGCACTCGCACACGCCGGTCGCGTCGCTGCCTTTTCCGATGCAGAAGCGCGTCGAGCTGGCGCGCGCGCTGGCGAGCGATCCGAAGCTGCTGCTGCTCGACGAGCCGGCGGCCGGGCTCAATCACGACGAGGTCAATGCGCTCGGCCGGTTGATCCGCGACATCCGCGATCGGCTGTGGACGACGGTGCTGCTGGTCGAGCACCACATGAGCCTGGTGATGAGCATCTCGGACAAGGTGGTCGCCTTGAACTTCGGCAAGAAGATCGCGGACGGCTCGCCCGCGGAGGTACGCGCCGATCCGCAGGTCATCCAGGCCTATCTGGGCGCTGCTGCGTGATGGCTGCACCGCTGCTCGACGTCGTCAACCTGCACGCCGGCTACGGCCTGACGCGGGTGCTGCACGGCATCAGCTTCGGCCTGGCCGAGGGCTCCATCACGACTTTGCTCGGCGCCAACGGCGCCGGCAAGACGACGACCCTGCGCGCGCTCTGCGCCATGGTCAAGCCGCATGGCGAGATTCGCTTCGGCGGCGAGCGCATCGACAGTCGGGCGACCGAGGACATCGTGCGGCTCGGCATCGCCCATGTTCCGGAAGGGCGGGGCACGTTCGTGCATCTGTCGACCGAGGAGAACCTGCGGCTCGGCGCCTACGTGCGCAAGGACAAGGCCGCGGTCGAGCAGGACTTCGACCGCATCTACGGCTACTTTCCGCGCCTCGCCGAGCGGCGTCATCAGCAGGCCGGCACGTTGTCGGGCGGCGAGCAGCAGATGCTCGCGGTGTCGCGCGCGCTGATGCTCCGGCCGCGCCTGCTGCTGCTCGACGAGCCGTCGTTCGGCCTCGCGCCCCTGATCGTGCGCGAGCTGTTCTCGATCCTGCGCACGATCAACGAGCGCGAGCGCGTCAGCATCCTGCTGGTCGAGCAGAACGCCGCGATGGCGCTCGACCTCGCCGACCAGGCCTACCTGATCGAGACCGGGCGCGTCGTGCTGTCGGGCAGCGCCGACGACGTCAAGCGCAACGACGCGGTGCGCGCGTCTTATTTGGGTTACTGACGGATGGAGACATTCCTGCACCAGGTCGTCGCCGGTCTCGCGAGCGGCGGCATCTACGCGAGCGTCGCGCTGGCGCTGGTGATGATCCACCAGGCCACGCATCTGCTCAATTTCGCGCAGGGCGAGATGGCGATGTTTTCGACCTACATCGCGTGGGCGCTGATCAACGCCGGCGTGCCGTACTGGGCGGCGTTCTGCCTGACGATCGCGTTCGCGTTCGCGCTCGGCCTCGCCGTCCAGCACTTCATCATGCGCAACATCCGCAGCACCTCGGTGCTGCCGTTCGTGATCGTCTTCATCGGTCTGATCGTGATCTGCAACAGCGTGGCGGGCTGGATCTTCACGTACACGATCAAGGAGTTTCCGAGCCCGTTTCCGAAGGAGCCGCTGTTTGGACAGCGTTTCCTGTCGTCGCACGAGCTGGGCGCGATCAGCGTGACCCTGGTCGTGCTGATCATGCTGTGGGCATTCTTCCGCTTCACGTCGCTCGGCCTGGCGATGCGCGCGGCGGCACAGAACCCGGGCTCGAGCCGCCTCGTCGGCATCCGTGTCGCCTGGATGCTCGCGCTCGGCTGGGGGCTGGCAGCGTCGGTCGGTGCCATTGCCGGGATGATGGTCGCGCCGATCGTCTACCTCGATCCGAACATGATGTCCGGGATCCTGCTGTACGCGTTCGCGGCAGCGCTGATCGGCGGCGTCGACAGCCCCGGCGGCGCGGTGGTCGGCGGCTTTTTGGTCGGCGTGCTCGAGAACGTGCTCGGCGCCTACGTGGTGGGCAACGAGCTGAAGCTGCTGGTCGCGCTGGTCCTGATCATCGGCGTGCTGCTGGTCAAGCCGTCCGGCCTGTTCGGCTCGGTTCAGGTGACGCGGGTCTGAGGCCGGAATGAGTGCCATCGCCCCGTCGGTCGGCGCAATTTCCGCAAGGCCGACGAGCGAGCGCGCCTGGTTGCTGATCGGCCTCGCGGTGCTGCTGCTGGCGGCGTTCGCGCTGCCGTTCGTGCTGAGCAGCTATCGCACCTTCCAGTTCACGCTCGTGCTGGTCTACGCGATCGCGCTGCTCGGCCTCAACATCCTGACCGGCTACAACGGCCAGATCTCGCTCGGCCACGGTGCGTTCTACGCGATCGGCGCGTACGCGGCGGCAATCCTGATGGACCGCTACGGTTACCCTTACTGGGCCACGGTGCCGATCGCCGGCGTGCTCTGCCTCGTCGTCGGCTTCCTGTTCGGCCTGCCGGCGCTGCGCCTCGAAGGCCACTACTTGGCGCTGGCGACGTTCGCGCTCGGCATCACGATGCCGCAACTCTTGAAGAACAAGCATGTCGAGCACTGGACCGGCGGCGTGCAGGGCATCGTCATCATCAAGCCGGATGCGCCGTTCGGCCTGAAGCTGACGCCCGACCAGTGGCTCTACCTGTTCACGCTCGCGGTCACCGTCGTCATGTTCGTGGTCGGCTGGAACCTGCTGCGCGGCCGGGTCGGGCGCGCGCTGGTGGCGATCCGCGACCATCCGATCGCGGCGTCGGCGATGGGCATCGACACCGCGATGTACAAGTCGCTCGCGTTCGGCGTCAGCGCGATGTACACCGGCATCGCCGGCTCGCTCGGCGCGATCGCGGTGCAGTTCGTCGCGCCCGACAGCTTCGCGGTCGGCCTGTCGATCGGCCTGCTGACCGGCATCGTGATCGGCGGCCTCGCGTCGATCCCGGGCGCCTTCTTCGGCGCGCTGTTCATCCAGTTCATCCCGAACGTCGCCGACCAGATCTCGAAGGCGGCGCCGTGGGCGATCTACGGCATCTTCCTGATCGGTTTCATGTTCCTGATGCCGATGGGCATCAACGGTGCGATCCGCCTCGGCTGGGCGCGGTTCCGTCACCGCAAGTCCGCAGCCCAGCGAGAGGGCGGTTGATTTCACCGCCGCCACCCGGAGACCATCATGTCGATCAAACACCTGCTCGTGGGCGCAAGCGCCGCGATCGCACTGGCCCTCGCCGCCGCTCCGGCAGCGGCCCAGAAGAAATACGACCCGGGTGCATCGGACACCGAGATCAAGATCGGCCAGACGATGCCCTACAGCGGCCCGGCATCGGCGTACGGGACGATCGGCAAGGCCGAGGCGGCGTACTTCAAGATGATCAACGACCAGGGCGGCATCAACGGTCGCAAGATCAACTTCATCAGCCTCGACGACGCCTACAGCCCGCCGAAGACGGTCGAGATGGTGCGCCGCCTGGTCGAGCAGGACGAGGTGCTGCTGGTTTTCCAGACGCTCGGCACGCCGTCGAACACCGCGATCCAGAAATACATGAACGCGAAGAAGGTGCCGCAGCTCTTCGTCGCGACCGGCGCGACCAAGTGGAACGACCCAACCGGCAACCCGTGGACGATGGGCTGGCAGCCGAACTACCAGACCGAGACGCAGATCTACGCGAAGCACATCCTGAAGGAGAAGCCGAACGCGAAGATCGCGGTGCTCTACCAGAACGACGACTACGGCAAGGACTACCTGAAGGGCTTGAAGGACGGCCTCGGCGACAAGGTGAAGCAGATCGTCGCCGAAGTCTCGTATGAGGTCAGCGAGCCGACCGTCGACTCGCAGATCGTCCAGCTGCAAGGCTCCGGCGCCGACGTGTTCGTCAACATCACGACGCCGAAGTTCGCCGCCCAGGCGATCCGGAAGGCCTTCGACATCGGCTGGAAGCCGGTCCATTACCTGAACAACGTGTCGGTCGGCGTCGGCAGCGTGCTGACCCCGGCCGGGTTGGAGAAGTCGGTCGGCCTGATCTCGACCGCCTACATCAAGGACCCGGTCGACACCCAGTGGGCGAGCGACAAGGCGATCCTCGACTGGACCGCCTGGATGAAGAAGTACTACCCCGACGGCAGCCTGATCGACAACACCAACGTCTACGGCTACACGGTCGCACAGACGCTGGTGCAGGTGCTGAAGCAGTGCGGCGACAACCTGACGCGCGAGAACGTGATGAAGCAGGCCGCCAGCCTGAAGGACTTTGCTCCCGATACGCTGCTGCCGGGCATCAAGATGAACACCGGGCCGAAGGACTTCGCGCCGATCCAGTCGGTGCAGCTGATGCGTTTCGACGGCAAGACCTGGGTCCGCTTCGGCGACATCATCCAGGCCGACGCACAGTAATCGGCGCGATCCGCGCCGAGGGCGACGAACGAGCCGCCCGGCCTTGCGGCCGGCGGCTCGTTCTTTTGGCGTGCGATCGTGCAGGGCGGCCGGGGGCGACTTCGCACCGGCAAACGGTGCCGCACGCCATGGGTCGCCGGAGCGCCTGTCACGGTCCTGTCGCAATTCCTTCATAAACTGCGGCGATGAGCGAGACGGCGCCGGTGCGCGCGGGGGTGGCGCCTGTTGTCAACGCCGTGGCGTCGACCGCCCCGAGGCGGGTGCTGCTGAATCGGGAACGCGCGATCCTCGAATTCAACCGCCGCGTGCTGGCCCAGGCCGAGCGCGCCGACGTGCCGTTGCTCGAGCGCCTGCGCTACGTCTGCATCGTCTCGTCGAACCTCGACGAGTTCTTCGAAGTCCGAATCCCCGACCTGGTTGAGGCGGTCAAGCGGCCGACCT
>Ga0307416_100001586_pt1 | contig 12479 bp, 11 predicted proteins | sample DK1Cmetagenome_2_FD_203821 | JGI IMG/M metagenome (GOLD analysis project Ga0307416, IMG submission 203821) | Maize rhizosphere microbial communities from greenhouse at UC Davis, California, United States - DK15-C-3 | ecosystem: Host-associated > Plants > Roots > Rhizosphere > Soil | place...
CGGCATCATCATCGCGATCGGCAACACGTCGCTGGTGTTCAGTTCGAGCTTCGAGCTCAGCGGCATCGCGCTCGGGACCATCGTGACGATCGTCGGCTATCACGTGGCCCGCGCCATCGCGCCGCCCCATCTGCGGGAACAGCAGCGGGATGAACAGGGGCAACGGCCCCCGGTCGACCCGGCCGACCAGCGCAGTTCGGCCGACGCCTGACGACATGGTCGGGCCGGGCGGGACGCGTTACCGCGCGACCTCCGTCCGGCCCGACCAATCGCCGTAACGGGTCCGGGCGAGGACCGCCTCACCGCCGGGTACCAGCGAGCCCTCGCTCAGCTCGGCTCCGAAGTAGCGGGCGTGGCGGTCCGTGACAACCTCCCGCGGATCGCCCCGGGCGGCCAGCGCGTCCCGGAAGAATTCATCCATCCGGAACCGCTCGGGCCCGGCCACCTCGACCCGACCGTTGCGCGGCGAGGAGATCGCGATGTCGCCGACCGCGTGGGCGACGTCGTCGCCCGCGATGGGCTGGAAGAGCACCGGGGCCACCCGGACCGTCCCGTCCACGGTGGCGTCGTCGGCGATGCCGCGCACGAACTCGAAGAACTGGGTCGCGTGCACGATCGAGTACGGGATCGAGGATTTCTCGATCAGCTGCTCCTGAGCCAACTTCGCTCGGAGGTAGCCGCTCTCGGGTAACCGTTCCGTCCCCACCACCGACAGCGCCACGTGGTGGGCGACGCCGGCCGCGGCCCCGGCGGCCAGCAGATTGCGGGTGGAGGTCTCGAAGAACCGCATCACCTCGCTGGCCTCGAAGGACGGCGAGTTCGACACGTCGACCACCACGGACGCGCCGACCATCGCCTCGGTCAGGCCCACACCCGTCAGGGTGTCGACCCCGGTGTTCGGTGCTGCCGCCACCATGTCGTGCCCACGCTCCCCCAGCCTCGTGACCAGCTTCGAACCGATCAGGCCGGTGCCGCCGATAACGACGATCTTCATGACTACCTCCCGCCGCTTCGCGGCTAGTTCCGCAGGAAGGCCAGCAGGTCGGCGTTGACCTGATCCTGATGCGTGGCCGTGACGCCGTGCGGCGCACCCGGGTAGTAGATCTCCTGAGCGCCCTTGATGAGCCGGGCCGACTTGCGGGCCGAGTCGTGGACGTTGACGATCTGGTCGTCCTCGCCGTGCATGACCAGCGTCGGCACGTCGAACCTCTCGAGATCCTCCGTGAAGTCGGTCTCCGAGAAGGCCTTGACGGACTCGTACGCGTTCTTGAGCCCGGCCTGCATGCTCCACAGCCAGAACTGATCGAGGATCCCCTCGGACACCTGGGCCCCCGGTCGGTTCGCGCCGTAGAACTGGAGCGCGAGGTCCTTGTAGAACTGGGACCGGTCATTGAACAGTCCCGTACGCAGGCCGTCGAGCACCTCCAACGGCAGGCCCTCGGGGTTGGCCGGGGTCTTGAGCATGAGCGGTGGTACCGCCGCGACCAGGACCACCTTGGCGACCCGCGCGGTGCCGTGCCGCCCGATGTAGCGCGTGACCTCGCCGCCGCCGGTCGAGTGACCGATCAGCGTGACGTCCCAGAGGTCGAGGGTTTCGATCACGGTCGCGAGGTCGTCGGCGTAGCCGTCCATGTCGTTGGCCGACGAGGCCTGGCTCGACCGGCCGTGGCCGCGCCGGTCGTGGGCGACGACGCGGTAGCCGTGCTGCGCCAGGAACAGCATCTGGCCGTCCCAGGCGTCGGCGTTGAGTGGCCAGCCGTGCGAGAACGTCACGACCGGGCCCTCGCCCCAGTCCTTGTAGTAGATCGTCGTACCGTCCTTGGTGGTGATCGTGCTCACGGGTGGGCTCCCTTCGTGACTGCTGGCGAGCATCGGGCATCACACAAGCCCGGTCTAGCACCCGACGCGCGGCCCGACCCTCACCCGTACGAGATGATTCCCGGCGACGTCACGGCTTTCTCGACAGATCTCGCGACGTGGCCTAGAGTTCGGACATGGTTATTAGTCATCGGATGAGTAGTCACCGCATGGCGGGCGGGTTCTAGAACCCATGGCGCTGCGGGGCGCGCTGGCCGCGTTGTTGCTCGCCGGACCGGCGCACGGATACGAGCTGCAGGCGCGGCTCGCCGGTGAGCTGGGGCCGTTGTGGATCACCAAGGCCAGTCAGGTCTACCTGACGCTGGGCCGCATGCAGCGCGACAACCTGGTGACGGTGACGCGCGTACGGCAGGCCACGCGTCCGGACCGGCAGCTGCTGTTGCTGACGGCCCGGGGCCGGAAGGTGGCCCAGGACTGGCTCGAGCGCCCGGGACCGCGCGACGAGCTGGTCGTGCGGCTCGCCGCGGCTCGCATCGCGGTACCGGATCGGTTCGCCGAACTGGCCGAGACGATCCTCGACGAGCGCACGGCAGCGCTACGCACGCTGCGAGAGATGCGCGGTCGCGTCCGCGATGGTTTCCAGCGTGAGGCGGTCGAGGCCGAGGTGGCGCGCACCCAGGCGGAGGTGCGCTGGCTGGCCGGCATCCGCGACCGGGCCGAAACGATTGTGGCCACGCCGGCCGGCCGGAAGGCGGAGGAACATGTTGCCAGACTCGCGTGACGGCAGGGCGCCCGCCACCCCGTCATCGGGGATCCGGTTGACCGGGGTCGGCCGGGTCCATCCGAGCGGTGCCGGGGAGGTATGGGCGCTGCGCGACGTGTCGATGGTCATCGAACCCGGTGAGTCCGTGGCGGTCACCGGGCCCTCCGGGTCGGGCAAGAGCACGCTGTTGAATCTCATCGGCGGTCTCGACCGGCCGACGCATGGCGAGGTGCAGGTGTTCGGCCAACCCCTGCACGCCATGCGGGAACGAGCGTTGACCGCCTACCGCGCCCGGCACGTCGGCCTGGTCTTCCAGGACCCGCACCTGCTTCCGGCGCTCACCGCCCTGGAGAACGTGGTCGCCGCCCGACTGCCGTGGGGCAGCCGGCGCGGGCTCGAGCGCGATGCCCGCGATCTGCTGGCCGCGGTCGGGCTGGGGGCGCGCCTCGATCACCCGCCGGGACGGCTCTCCGGCGGCGAGCGACAGCGTGTGGGGTTGGCCCGCGCGCTCCTCGGCCGCCCGAGACTCCTGCTGGCCGACGAACCGACCGGCAACCTGGACGCGGCCACCACGGAGTCGCTGCTCGACCTGCTCGACGCGGTACGGGCCGACTTCGAGCTGACCATGGTCGTGGCGACCCACGACCCGGCGGTCGCGGCGACGGCTGGTCGCATCGTGCGACTGGTGGACGGGCGGGTGGCCGGCGACCGTCCGGTCGACGCCGCCCCGAGCCTCGACCTCATGAGCCTGGAGTAGCCGGATGCTCTGGCTCGCACTGCGCCAGCTCCTCGGTCGCCGCACGGCCACGTTGCTCGCCGGCGGCGGTCTGCTCATCGCCACCCTCGGCTTCGTCACCCTGGTCAGCACCTCGCAAACCGTGACCACCGAGCTCAGCGGCGACATCGCCCGCACCTGGAACACCCCGTACGACCTGCTGGTCCGCCCGGCCGGTTCGACAACGGAGCTGGAGGACGAACGCGGGCTGGTTCGCTCGAACTTTCTCAGCGCCCTGGCCCACGGCGGCATCACGTCTGGTCAGCTGGAAGCGATACGACAAGTGCCCGGGGTGTCGGTGGCGGCGCCGGTCGCGGTGGCCGGCGCGGTCAACTGGCCGGCCGGCGGGTTCGGCACCGACCTTTCCGCGGAGCCGGTCGGCGATCCCTTGGCGGTATACCGGTTCAGCGTCTCGTCCACCGCCGACGCCGGCCTGTCCACCTACGCCGTGGAGACGCACTACCTGGTCGTGGCGGCCGAGGGCGTGGTGCGCTACGCCGAGGGGTCGCGGAACGCCGTCCTGACCGTGCGCGGCCGTCGGATCGGTTGCGGGTACCCGGTGAGCTGCTTCGCGCCGATCGTGTGTGAGCAGGATCGTTGTGGACCCGCCGAGGACCCGCCCGGCTACGGCCTGGAGATCCTCCAACCGATCGTGATAGCCGGGATCGACCCGGTCGCCGAGGCGCGGCTCGCCGGCCTGGACCGGTGCGTCACCACCGGCCGGTACCTGAACCGCGCCGACGTCCCCCAGCCTCTGCCCGGCCGGGACCCGCCCGGTACGCGGATCCCGGCACTGGTGAGCGAACGCTCCTTTGTGGACGAGACGTTGACCGGCCGGCTGGCGCGGGCCGACGACGCGGCGGCCGTCCTGGCCGGCGGCAGCCCGACGGGCCTGGCCGGTTGGCAGGACGTCCGGGTCGAAACGACGACCGCGGCCGAGCTGTACGCGGAGCATCTGCCCCGCGTCGCGCAGGACGTCGACGAGTGGCCTATGTGGTCGATCGGCGACGTTGGCTACGGGGCGGGCCCGGACGGCCGGCTGAACGCGGTGCCGCGACCGGCCGACCTCTCGGTGTACGACCGCAACAACTTCCGGCTGGTCGGCCCGGGCGAGCAGTTGGCCACGCCGCCGGCCGCGCGCGACACCTGGTTCCGCTCGGTCACCCCGCACACCTACCAGCGCTTCACCGGCAACCGTTACTGGGAGCCCGTCGGGCACTACGATCCCGATTGCCTGCCCGGCTTCGATCCGCTCGCGGGCGGACGGCTGGAGACCTACTCCGCGCCGGTCGCTCACCTCCCAGGCGGCCGGCCGCTGCTGCCCAACCGTTCGCTGGGCGGCTACCTCAACTCGCCTCCGCTGGTGTTGACGACGTTGGACGGCGCGGCCTGGCTCGCCGATCCCACGCGATTCTCCAATCGCCCGGGCGACGCGTACCTGTCCGTCATCCGGGTCAAGCTGGCCGACGTCGGCCAGCCGGGTCCGGCCGCCCGGGCCCGCCTGGCGCGGGTGGCCGCCGACATCCACGACGCGACCGGGCTGCGGGTCGACGTGGTCAAGGGCGCGTCACCGCAAGACGTATCGGTGGGGTTGCCGGCCGGACAGTTCGGCCGCCCGGCGCTGACCCTCGGCGAACCGTGGGCGGTGAAGGGAGTCGCACTGCGATTCACCGAGGCCGTCAGCACCCAGAACGTGGCCGTGTTCGCGATCGCGCTCGTCACGGCCACCATTCTGGTCAGTCTCACCGCGTACATCTCGGTACGGCGCCGGCGGGCGGAGTTCGCCGTCCTGCGAGCGTTGGGTTGGCCCGCCCGTCGGGTCGGGTCGCTCATCGTGCTGGAAATGCTGATGCTCGGCGTCACGGTCGGCGTGCTGGCCGTACTCCTGGGCGCGCCCCTGGTGGGCTGGCTCGGCGGGCACGTGCTGGGGTGGACGGTGGCGGCGGCGATCCCGGCGGCACTCGTGGTCTCGGCCGTCGCCGCCCTGCCGCCGGCGATTTCGGCCAGCCGCGGCGGCACGGCCGAGGGGATGGTCCGCCGGGGACGGGTGCGGCGCAGCCGCCTGCCGTACGGACCGGCGACCGTCGGGCTGCGTGACATCGTCGGGCTGTGGCGTCGGGAGGCGATACTCGGAGCCGTCGCGGTCGCGCTGGGGGCCGCGATGTTCGGCCTCGTGCTGCTCGTCACCCAGGCCTTCCGGGGCAGTCTCGATCTCACCGTGCTCGGCGTCTACCTCGGCGGACGCGTCCGGCCCTTCCACATCGCGATCGCCGTGTTGACCGTTGTCATCGGCGCGATGGCGGCCGGTCAGGTGGTCACGCTCGGCTACCTGGAAAGGCAGGCGCAGCTGGCCGCCCTGCGCAGCCTGGGCTGGTCGCGGCGACACCTGCTCCGGCTGCTCGGAGCGCAGGGCCTGGCCATCGGTGCCGCGGGCGGCGCCGTCGGGGCCGGCGTCACATGGCTGGGCGGCATCGTCCTGGCCGCGCCGCCGGCCGCGATCGTTCAGGGTACGGTGGCCAGCCTGGCCGTCGCCGTGCTGGCCACCGCGGCCGCCATCACCGGGCCGCTGGCGCACGCCTACCGTGCCGCGCCGGCGGCCGCGCTCCGCGAAGCGTGACATCGTGGAAATGTCACCGCGGCCGGGTGCCGGACATGGTGTGCGTCGGTGCGCCGTGAGCGGCCATAGCCTGGCCTGATCGCCGCCCGTTCGTAGCGGGCGGCTCTTCCAAGGAGCCCATGGCATGGCCAAACGCCCGCTGATACGACGCGTCGGGTTGGCGTGGCTCATGGCCACGCTTGTTGTTGTGAGCCAGGCCGGGGTCTCGGCGGCCGCCGGTGCCACGCTGACATGCCGGCAGGTCAGCATCCCGGTGGACGTCGGCGTACCCGGACCGACCCAGATCTCCGGCACGCTGTGCCAGTACGAGGCCAGCCGGCCGAGCGTCATGCAGGTGTTGCTGCCTGGCGGTACGTACGCCCGTTACTACTGGAACTTCCCCTACCGACCCGAGGTCTATTCCTATGTCGCGCGGGTCACCTCGAGCCGGCGGGCGACCCTCGCGATCGACCGGCTCGGGACCGGGCAGAGCAGCCGGCCCCCCAGCGCGATGGTCACCGTGGCGACGTCCATCTCGGCCGTACACCAGGTCATCCAGGCGGTGCGGCAGGGCGCCTACGGGCTGCCCGCCGTGCCGCGCGTGGTGACCGTCGGGCATTCCGCCGGATCCGCGGTCGCCTTGTGGGAGGCCGGGATCTACCAGGACGTCGATGGCGTCCTGGTCACCGGATTCCTGCACGGGCCGCCGCCCGGCGGGGCGGCCGTCATCCAGGCCCTGTACCCGGCCGCCCTCGACCCGAGGTTCCTCGGCTTGACCGATCCCGGTTACCTGACGACCTGGCCCGGTCAGCGGTCGGTGTTCTACTCCACCGCCAGCGCCGACCCGGCCGTGATCGCGGTCGACGAAACGCTCAAGAGCACCGACAGCGCGACGCTGCTCGGCACCGGACTGGCGGAGATCGTCGCGGCGCCGAACGACACGCCTGCCTGGCTGATCACGGTGCCGGTCCTGTTGGCGATCGGAGAACTCGACGCCGCGTTCTGCCCGCAGGCGCGCTGCGCGGCCGCCGACGTGCTCGCCCACGAGGTCCCGTTCTACGCCAACGCCGGCCGCCTCGACGTCACGGTGATACCGCAGGCCGGCCACGACCTCAACCTGCACCCGGGCGCGCCGGCCTTCTTCGATCGGGCCGCGGACTGGGTGGACTCCCTCCGGACCCGTTGAGCCGCCTTCCCCGGCTGGCATGGGAAGGCGGCTCGTCGGGCTCAGTGCCGGCGCGGCGGGTCAGTGGGCAGGCACTCGGGACTGGTGGGGTGCAGCACGCACGGATCCAGAGTCGGGGTCGGCACATCCGGATCGTCGTCGTCGTCGCCCTCGCAGAACTCGGGAACGCTGCACGGGTCGGGGATCTCCGGGTCGCGGGGTCCCGGGGTGTCCACCTCGACCGGCTCTCCGGTCCAGTCCAGGAAATCGAACGCGGGCACCATGTCGTTGGATGGCGGGTCGAACTCCAGCACGAGCATGTCCACACCGGCCGGCGGGGCCGTCTCGTCATTCTTGATCGGATCAGGGACGTACCAGGGCGAGCCAGGCTGCTGGCACAGGTTGCCGGGTGGCATGACCGCGGTCGTGCCGGTGACGTGGAGCATCAGTGTCGTGATAGGACCGGTGAACACCACGCCCTCCAGGTCGTCGGGGTACCCGATGGCCCCACCGGAGATCTCCGCGTTGTTGCTGTACCAGGTGTACCGGAACGCCTGGCGGACCCGCAGCCCGCACGCGGGCGGGACCAGGAAGCTACCCGTGTCGATATCCCAGTACGGCGAGTCGGACACCCCGTACTCGGGCAGCCAGTCGTACCAGACGCCCGACACTTCCACCTGCCCGCCCTTCGGACCGTCGACGTGCACGACGATGCGCGGATTGCCGACGGCCAGGGCCGGCCGCGCCACCGCCGCGACCGCCAAGCCGGCCATCAACACCGCGAGCGCGGCGGCCGTACGGACCACCCGCGCCCGCAGCGTGACTCCGACACCTGCTGTGAGCCGTTGCTTCACCGGTCTCTCCTTCCGACATTGTTCGCGGCACGGCCGCGTTCACGGTGGAGAGGGTCGGGAGCCACACATCACAACACTTTCCGGTGTCGATATCTACGGGCGGGTGCCGCCGCCGCGGTCGTCGGACCCGAGTGGGGCTCGGCCGTTGACGGTGTACCTGAGGTGCGTGACCGGCGGCGTGGGCACCACCCTGATCGGCGTGAGCTCGATCGCCTCGAACTCGCCGATGTCCGGGCCGGTGTCCAGCAGGCGCATCCCGGTGCCGAGCACGACCGGGGCGACGTGGAGGTCCAGCTCGTCCAGAAGTCCGGCGGCCAATGCCTGCCGCACCAGGGTCCCGCCGCCGGCGATGGCGACGTTCTTACCGTTGGCCGCGGCCCGCGCCCGCTCAATGGCGCTGGCCAGGCCGTCGGTCACGTACGTGAAGCTCGTACCACCATTGCGCACCAGTGTCTGGCGGGGACGGTGCGTCACGACGAAGACCGGTGCCCGGAACGGTGGTTCCTCGCCCCACGGCACCTCACCGCCGTCGGCCATTCGTCGGCCCATGACGTACGCGCCGGCCGCCTCGAACGCCTCGGCGACCATGTCGGAGTTGGTGTCGTGATCGCCGCCGGCGAAGCCGAGCCGCTCGCGCCAGGCCATGGCGTCGATGACCCAACGGGTGATCCGGAAGAAGCCCGCGGCCTCCGCCGACTCCATCCAGTCTCCGTCGCCATCGTGCCGGGGGCCGGCGTAGTGCCCGTCGAGTGACACCGACATCTGTGCCGTCACCTTTGTCAACGTTCTCGCTCCGTTCTCCGGGCGCCCGGGTCGGGCCCCTTCACCTATGGATCGGAGCCGCGTGACGAGTTTCTACATCGGCGACGAGTTCAGTCGGCGCAGTATGCCGCCCGCTGCACGAGGAACCGTTGCTCGGGCCGGCTGCCGGCCAGCCGGGCGGCCTCCCGGTACGCCGCGGCGGCGCCGGCCCGGTCGCCGGCCCGTTCGAGCAGGTGTGCCCGTACGGCCAGAAGCCGATGATTGCCGGCCAGCGGTCCGGACTCCAGCTCGAGCAGCAGCTCCAGTCCGGCCCGCGGGCCCCGGACCATCGCCAGGGCCACCGCGCGGTTGAGCGTGACGACGGGGTTGGGGGCCAGCCGGTCCAGGATCTGGTACAGAGCCAGGATCTGCGGCCAGTCCGTGGCTTCGGTCGATGGCGCCTCATCGTGTACGGCCGCGATGGCCGCCTGGACCTGGTACGGGCCGAGGGGACAGGTGGCCAGGCTCCGGGTGATCAGTTCGGTCCCCTCGGCGATCGCCGCCCGATCCCACCGCGACCGGTCCTGCTCGGCCAGCGGTACGAGGATGCCATCCGGCCCGGCCCGCGCCGGGCCGCGCGCCTCGGTGAGCAGCATCAGGGCCAGCAGCCCGGCGGTTTCGCCGGAGTCGGGTACGCGTTCGTGCAGCTGCCGCGCCAACCGCAGCGCCGGCCGGGTCAGGTCGGTCCGCACCAGCTCGGGTCCGCCGCTGGCGCTGTAGCCCTCGTTGAACATCAGGTACAGCACGTGCAACACCGCCCGCAGCCGTGGCCCATCCTCGGGATTCGGCGGGAGTTCGAACCGGGCGCCGGCGTCCCGCAGCCGCTGCTTGGCCCGGGAGATCCGCTGGCCCATCGTCTTCTCCGGCAGGAGGAAGGCCGCGGCGATCTCCGCCGTGGTGAGCCCACCGACGGCTCGCAGGGTCAGCGCCACCTGTCCCGATGGGGGCAGGGCCGGATGGCAGCACAGGAAGAACAGCTCGAGCAGGTCGTCGCGCACCGGCTCCCGGTCCGGCGGCGGGGCGACCAGCTCATCACGCGGGGTGGCGTCGAGGACGGCCCGTTCCCGCCGTACCCGGGCGGTGTCGGCCCGGAGCTGATCCAGGTATCGCCGGGTGGCAACGGTGCTGAGCCATCCGAGCGGGTGGTCCGGCACGCCGGTCTGCGGCCACGAGCTGGCCGCCGAGATCAGCGCCTCCTGCACCGCGTCCTCGCAGCGGGTGAAGTCGCCGTAACGGCGCACGAGTGCGCCGAGCACCCGGGGCCCCAGCGTGCGCAGCACGTCCTCGGCCGGGTCGTCCGGCCTCAGTGCTCGGCCCAGCCGCGGCCCATCAACGGCCACACCTCGACGCTGCCACCGTAGGAAAGCCCCGGGTAGGACCGGGCGAGATCCATGGCCCGCTCGTCGTCCTCGACGTCCACCACGAAGTAGGAGCCGACGTACTCCTTGGCCTCCAGGTACGGGCCGTCGGTGACGATCGGCGCGTCGTCCACCTTCCGGACCGACCGGGGCCGCGGCACCAGCCCCTCCGCATTGACCAGCTCTCCGGACTCGCGCAGCGCCTCGTTGAACGCGTCGACCTCGCGGATGAGTTCGGCGAGGTCGCCCGGGGCCAGGCTGTTCCAGATGTCGGCGTTGCCGTAGATCAACATCAGGTACTTCACACGCCAAGCCTCCACTACCCGTCGGCGATCGGCCAGATCCTCACCGTGCCGTCTTGACCGCCGCTGGCGACGTGCCGTCCGTCCGGTGACCACGCAACCGCCCAGACCGGCCCTTGTGGCCGCGGAGCGTTCGGATCCGGCGTCCGTGCTGTCGCAGCCGGCGGTCGCGAGATGCCGGCCGTCAGCGGTCCACGCCAACGACCGGACGCCTCGGGGATGCGACCTGATGGACCGGCCTCCGCCGCTCGGTGGACTCGCCGGAGCCGCCCCACGGTCCGCCGTGCGACCGTCCGGTACACGAGCTGCCGATCCAGTTGTGGCTCACTCGATCTTGTTCGGTTCCTGCTCATGCCTTCCGGCAGCGCTCGTGAGGGGCAACGGGCTCTTGACGTCGAGGGTCGTCCACCGCGCGACCCGTTGCTTCTCTTGTGTGCCAGCTTGGCGTTCAATCGCCTCCAACAAGATGCGGACGTTCTGCAGCTCGTGACGGACCTCGGCCAGCGCCGTACGAGTTTCATGCTCGGCATGTTGCACGCTGCGGAGTCGATCAACGAACCAGGCGGCGATTGAAGCCGAGACCACTCCCACCAACGCGATGCCGGCAAGCATCAGACCGGCCGCGACCGTGCGACCGACGACCGTGGTGGGGAATCGGTCGCCGTACCCAACCGTCGTTACGGTGGTCAGGGCCCACCACAGCGCGTCCCCAAAACCCTTGATGTTCCCGTTTCCGGCTTCGCTTTCGGCGTCCATGACAGCGGCCGCCGCAACGACGATCACGACACAGGCAGCGGCGAGGACGTAGGCAACCATTCGCACATGCAGCGACCGCCCAGCCCGGACATGTGTTACACCGACCAATGCTCCGATCCGCAGCACGCGGACAAGGCGAAGCGCCCTGAGCGGGCGCAGCATTGGTACCACTACCATCAGCAGGTCCAACACATGTGTCCGAACGAAGTGCCACCGCCGCGGTGACAAGTAGAGCCGTGCAGCGTAGTCAACGGTGAAGATGACCCAAAACGCCCCATCGAGCAGCGCCACGACGGCTCGCTGGCCTGGAGTCAGAACGACCATGTACGGCAGCACCAACAGACCGACGAAGAGGACAGCAAGCACCAGAAGTGGCTTGTCCGTGCGGCGCTCCCACCGCTCGTAGGCATCTGCATGACGAGCCATGCGCAAGCGGCGCATAGAAAGGCCTCCCACAGCCAGTCGAGTTCGGCCTGCCCAGCTGACCCAGCCGGAAGCGCTCATGGCCTATCGGCATTTCGCTCCCGCGGATTACCCAAGTCATCATGCGTTCTACGTCACGCTGGGTCTACGGACGACCGCGTCCATATTGAACAGGACGGCGCCGGCGTCCGACGTCCGTCAGGAGGCGTCAGGCACGCCCCAAGTCCGGCTAACCTTGCCGGACCGCGTATCTACTATGGATCCTTGAGCATCGCCGGCAGTTCTTCGGCGTGTCGGCGTGTTCTTGTCGGACCTGGCACGTATCCTCGTACACATGTCCCACGCGCCGCAGCGGTTGCCGGACGGGTTCGCGTTCCTGCCGCCGGGTCCGGAGCTGGCCGGGGTGTTGGCGTCGGTGGATGTGTCGCGGTTGGCGCCGGGCGAGGTGTTCGAGGTGTTGGCCGCGCAGGCGCGGATGGTGGCGCACTATCAGGCGCAGCTGCTGTCCAGCCTGTACGAGGGCGGTCGGGTCACCTACGTACCGGGGGCGGGTCCGCTGGACCGTAGGGACGATCTGGACCGGTTCTCCGCCGATGAGGCGTCGTTCACGTTGCGCTGGTCGGTCCAGACCACGGCCAGCTACCAGTTCCTGGCCGAGCGGCTCATCCGCCGCCTGCCCGCGGTGTATGCGGCGCTGGCGGCCGGGCGGATCGACCTGCCGAAGGCGTGGGCGTTTCACAGCGCCCTGGTCGAGGTCAACGACGAGGCGGCGGCCACCATCGTGGACCGGCTCCTCGAGCGGGCGGGCACCTCGCCGTTGGCCAACCTGCAGAACCGGTTGCGGTACTGGGTGGCCAAGCTCGACCCG
>Ga0307416_100001588_pt1 | contig 12470 bp, 14 predicted proteins | sample DK1Cmetagenome_2_FD_203821 | JGI IMG/M metagenome (GOLD analysis project Ga0307416, IMG submission 203821) | Maize rhizosphere microbial communities from greenhouse at UC Davis, California, United States - DK15-C-3 | ecosystem: Host-associated > Plants > Roots > Rhizosphere > Soil | place...
AAGGTTTGCTCACTTTCCTAGTAGGTGTAGGCTTCTCATCTAACTCTAGGTCTTTAGCTTGCTCAGTATCTAGTGGCTCCTTGATCGCTTTTTTATGGCTCATAGCAGAGATACTTGTTGTTTTTTATGCTAAAAACGTTGTTCACAATAATGTACATATAAGAAAGAAGGAGAAGAAGGCAAACCGGTCTAGAACCGGCTTCTTCTCTGTATGATTATGCGCCGCCACTACTACTGCTGCTGCCCCTAATACAATCAAGGCACCAATAATCTCCATGCCATGATTCGCCGCTGGGACTCAATACTCTAACTTCAATAACCTGCGTTGGGTTTGCCCTTCCACACTTGTCACATTTTCCTTCATAACCAGCAGCTCCTCCCATATAGTGTTATGTGAAATGTCGCAATGATTTATTATACTTTCTTTTATGGCTCTTGTTTCCATTAACACCGTTGAAGATGTATCGACAGGTATACCTGTCTGTTCAAGCCTGCGCCTAGCTCTAGCTGCTTCTAGCTAAAAAGAAGGTGCTAGAAGATTCTTTACGCTGAAGGGGCAGCTTATGGGATCGCAGTACATACGTCCGCATCTTGTGCATGTATTGCGCTGCTTAGCATTTGCAGTTGTGAGTGATGCGGACAGGTATCGGGGTTTTTGCTCGGAGATACAGTGGCTTTCACCCATGGAAATATCATACTCCGGAAAGTTGAGGAGAATTCACATATCTTCTCAATAGTGCTGGAACTTTGAACTGTTCATATTCGACCTAGATGTTTGATTGGTGTTTTTGTTTGAATATGTAGACAGGTATTCGAAATCAATGCCTGAGAGCAACTAATGGAAAAATATATATATTTATAATTCTCTTTGAATGCCGACAACTGTCTATAATCACTGAACACTAGTTTGTGAAATTTAGGCGAGGTGTAATTGAAAACAATGACAACTACAACAACCATAATAGCAGATCGTGATCCAGTAACAAATGTTGGCAGGATCTCAAAGCAAGTTCAATTTGCTCTGTGTAGCTACTGCTTTTGGTGTGCATCATCTTTAGATGGAAGGTTAGGCAAAGTCTGCCCATCATGTAAAGGCAGCACTATCGATTCAATACCACTAACAGGAACGCAGATGTTAGTTGACAATTCTACAGCAAATAGCGTCGAGTAAACACAGAGTTTCAGATCGGTTTCCGCGTACCTGGCTGAATACCATCATCTATTCTTTTTATTTTTGTTTGTTTATCCAGAGTCCAACCGAAATTACATAAAGGAAATATTGTGCAATTGATTCTAGATCCAATATGGATACGTCTTATACCAAGGTAAAGGCATAACCCAAAAGAAGTAAAATACAATAATAATCATTTTTAGATGCCAAAAATTAAGTCCCCGGGTAGATAATGCAGACAGACATCTCTGCACTTCTAGAAAATCTCTAACACTTGTGTAAACGGTAATGGTTTTTATAATGCTTAAAATCATTGACAAATGTACGAGAGATGCTCATTCCAGTAAGATGTTTTACCTGTGGCGGGCTTATTGCAGACAAGCATGCGGAGTATTCAAACCGTGTCAGGACTGGCGAGGACCCATCAAAGGTCATGGACTCTCTAGGAGTGAAACGCTACTGTTGCAGAAGGATGTTCATTTCAAATGTCGACACTATTTACCAGATTATTCCCTATTATGAAGCGCTCAGAAGGCGCATGTTTGAGATCCAGTCTGACATAGAATAATCTTAAACAAATAATAATAAATTATGTCAATATTGAAAACCTCTTATGCCTTCTATCTCCTCAATTCGTGGTAGAATAGTCTTCAACAGCAGAGGAAGCAAGACTATTGAAATTGACGTTGTAACTGACGGCAAATTTATCGGTCGGGCGTGCGCACCCTCCGGCGCATCTGTAGGCAAGTTTGAGGCCCAGAGCTTTCCAGAAAACAAGCCCGAAGAAGCCCTTTCTATGCTGAATGCCAACATCAACAGGTTTCTAGGCTTGCAGGCAGAGGACCTGCAGGCAGTATATGATGTGTTAAGGTCGATAGACAAGACTGACAACTATAGTAAGATCGGAGGGTCTGTAGCTTATGCACTCAGCATTGCAGCTGTTGACTCGGCCGCAAATTCCCTCGGCGTTCCGCTTTTCAAATTGCTAAAACCAAGCAAGCCATACAAGTTCCCGTTTCCGCTTGGCAACATCTTAGGTGGCGGCGCACATGCTGGGCCGGGTACTCCTGACATCCAGGAAATCCTTGCCTGCCCAGTGGGTGCAGAGAATATCATCGATGCGCTTGAGATGAACTTCAAGCTTCACCGTGAGACGCGCAACGTGATAGAATCTCTAGATAAGCGCTTTACCTACGGCAAGGGCGATGAGGGAGCCTGGGCTCCAAATGTGAACAATGACCAAGCGCTTGAAATCATAGAAAAGGCGGTCAGAAACTGCGGCTATACACTTGGCAAGGACATGGCAATAGGTATCGACTTTGCTAGTTCGTCATTCTGGAACGAAGAGAAGCAGCTATACGACTATGCACGTCAAGGCATCAAACGGGATACAGGCGAACAGATCGAGTTTGCAAACAGGCTTATTCAGGACTATAAGCTAATCTATGCGGAAGATCCGATGCATGAGGGCGATTTTGAAAGTATGGCAGTTTTGAATAAAAAAAACCCCAACACGCTGATTACAGGAGACGACATGCTCGTAACAAATGCCGGCAGGCTAAGAGAAGCAGTCAAGTATGGAGCATGCAGCGGCGCAATACTTAAAGTCAATCAGGCAGGCAGCCTGTACGAGGCACTAGACTTTGCTAAGGAATGCAAAAAGAACAACATCAAGATAATAACATCACACAGGTCCGGCGAGTCGACCGATTCGCACATTTCTCACATCGCTATCGCCACAAGCTCTAAGATGCTAAAATCGGGCGTGTTGGGAGGCGAGCGCATAGCCAAGCTAAACGAACTTGTGCGCTTGATAGAATATGATTTAGTGGATGGGATGCAATTACTATAAAATTACTCAATCAAATACACTATCTAAAAAGCGTCCTATCATAGAAGGAGAAATTGGTTAGGCTATATCTTTACTCCATCCAAAGTTTCCTTTATCCAATCTACTAGCCTGTGGTATGAATCAATCCCCTTAGGCGTCAACTTTATTCTCTCGGATCCCTCTTCATCAAGGCTTGCTGCGACAAGATCGCGTTTCAATAACCATTCGAGATACTCCATGAAACGAGGGTAGTTGACACCCAAGAGCATTTGAATATTTGTATTTTTCATCGACGAACCGTTGCTAAACATGATGTCAAGAAAGCGGGCTACTACATAGAGGTCAGGCTTTTCCATTCTTCAATCACAGAGTGTCGATGAAGTCCTTCTTTCGTTGCTCAAAGACTCTCTTCTGTTCTTCGTATTTTGACATTTCATGCTCATAGCTCTTCTTAGTCCTGTGTCTGACATATAGCCAAACTAATACTCCTACTATGATTGCAACTACAAGATTGCTAATGACAACATTTGTGACTACGAAAGCGACTGCGCCAAAGAGTAAAGAATCATGCTTTCTCTTCCTTACTAATTCAGGAAGTAGCGTTACGATCTTTTCTGCCAAGGAAAGAGCCTCCTTCGTGATCCCTTCGCCACCGCCTACATTTGCATTATTCTGCTGCTGTTCGTTCGTCTTCTTTTTCATTTCGGTTATCAGAGAGGACAAGTCCTTCATTCGAGTATCATGTTTTCTCTTTAGGAAAAAGTATGTTAAAATGCCACTGATCAGTCCCGCGGCTGCTGCGGCCCCCACCAACGAAAATTGGAAGGCTAGACTCTGTTGTTCAAAAAAGTCGTCTATCTCCTCACCTTGGCTTAGATAGAAACCAAGGATAGCCGCCGCGCCAACTGCCATTAAGACCAAACTTCCAGTTAAGAACGAACCGGCCAGCCTGACTCGAAATTCTCGCCTTCTGAGGCGCTCTAACCACTTGTCTGAACTTTCAACAATTGAGTTAAGGCTAGACTGTATCTCTTGCCGGCGGTTAGAATCATTTTCCGTGTTATTCATATCTCAAAAAAACCATCCAATTTTTGTCATGCAAGAAAAAATTATCGTGAGTGCTACTTAAGAGAAACGTGTTGACAATACGTGTCGGCGATACGTGGGTTTCTTGTCGTGAGTATTATATTTGAAGCATTATTGGACTAACCGCTCAATTTCAAAATGACTATTAAGGACTTAAACATGAGTGAGTTCTATCTACGCTTGCCACCTGCTAGATAATCGATTTTCTAATAGTCTGCCTGGCTACCTCTGTCGTATATAACCATATTCAGTAGGGACGACATCAACGAAGGCGATTTATTCATAGCCAAGATAAGAAGTGCAGAAGGACGCACGGTTATTGACTTGCTACCCATCTGTAAACTCTGCAAGTTACCATACCACGAAACGAAGGGTAGGCGTACTATCTACTACGAATGCAGGGCGGAGAGTCTCTAACCCTTCTTTCTTTTTTCAGGTGATCCGTTCTCAAATTCAAATTTAGCTGTCTGTGCAAAATTTAGACCCTTAGCGAGCCACGGAACGCTCTAGCGCCATAGTAAGAGGGCGCACTGTTGTGATACACGAAGACATTGCCGTAGCGGCGATCAGCAAAGAGGGCGCCGCCGAGTTTTCTAATATCAGAAGGTGTTTTCACCCAGCTCGACGTCTTCATATCGAAATTTCCAAGTTCCTGCAACTCTCGATAGTGTTCTTCCGTTAAAAGCTCAATGCGCATGGCAGCTGCCATATCAATAGCGTTATTTTCTGGTTTAAATGCTATCCTTGCCTCCTGCCCTTCACGGTCGTAACAAACATTTCTGCGGCCTTTAGGACTTTCCGCTGAACAATCATAAAAAACGTATTCGCCCGTCTTTTTAGCATGACCAACAACATCCGGTTCACCGCCAGTTCTTTCCATTTCATTGAGTGACCGCAGTTTTTCAGTATTAGCTTCCAGCTTTGCTTGTACTTTAGCCCATTCAAGACCTTTATGGCGGTTCATGTTTTTCTCAAAACGGGCTTTCAACGCTCTGAGTAGTTCTTCACGTTGTTCTGATGACAACTCCTTTTTATTGCTATTAATGTTGTTCATGCTTTTATATTACCTCTGTAATAAAATAAAAAATTATGGTGGCGGTAAACAATGCTCTCGCCGATGTAAGTCTATTTCTATTTGTATGAGACAAAGAAATAAGAATACCTCAATCGAGCGCATGAAGGCGCAGAGACCTTTAAATCAAACGCTCGCTATAGCATAGTTGCAGTTTTTCAGACGCAAAAATATTTTTCATAGTTGAGTAGGCTACCTCTGTCGTATGATTTAATTCAAGACTGGGATTAATAGATAGAAATCATTATGCAGAAGAGAAGGAGAAAATAACATGCTTCGCGCTAAGGTAAACGGTCTTTCGGTCGCCTACGAGCGGACAGGTGACGGCCCGGCATTGGTTTTGTTGCACGGATTTGCCGTCGACTCACGGATGTGGAGGCCGCAAATTGAAAGCCTGTCAGATAAGTTCACGGTCATCGCGTGGGACGCACCTGGCGCGGGTCAGTCGTCCGACCCCCCAGAAACGTTAGGGATAGGTGAATGGGCGGATTGTCTTGTAGGGATCCTAGACGCGGCCGGGATTCAACTGGCACACATCGTTGGTCTTTCTTGGGGAGGGATCCTCGCCCAGGAGTTCTATCGGCGCCATTCCGCGCCTGTCCTGTCGCTTGTCTTGGCAGATACATACGCTGGCTGGAAAGGTTCACTCCCAGAACCAATCGTTGAACAACGCTTGGCGGCCTGCCTGCGAGACGCCTCGCTACCGCCCAACAAGTTTGTGCCGAGGTACCTGCAGGGGATGTTCAGTGAGTCAGCGACGAAGGAAGTCCGAGAAGAGTTGGCAAGCATCATGTCCGACTTCCTCCCGGTTGGTTTCCGGCTGATGGCCATGGCTTCGGCACAAGTGGACACTCGCTATCTCCTTCCGAACATCCAGGTCCCCACTTTTCTGATCTGGGGTGATGCGGACAAACGATCACCGATGAACATCGCGTACCAACTTCGCAATGCGATACCCAGAGCAAGGCTCGCGGTTATCTCCGGGGCCGGGCACGTTAGTAACCTCGAAAAACCCGCCGAGTTCAATACGATCGTGCGCGATTTCTGCCTGCCCCTTTCGACTATATGAAAGTCCGTCTACCGCCCCTAAGAAAAGCGGATTGGGCAGTTACCTCCAAGGAATGATTTAATTGCCAAAATGCAAGATTCATGATATGTTGAGAGTGCAAGGCTTTAACTGGCTAGCAAATGGCGAAGATAGCTGCTGGATTAAGATGCAGAGCTGATACTGACTATTTCGTGGCAGACAATTCAACTATAGGTCGTGGGTCAAATACTACTCTAATCGAACTTATTTTTCCGTTCGCCACGTAAAACCATCCAGATGCAAACAAGGTTGCAGACTCTATATTGAAATCAAAGAAAACGCAGACATCGTCACCATCCACAAAGACCTTTTTAACCTCATACAAAACCTTCTTAATCCCGTATTTTGACCGCAGTAGCTCATTGCCCTCGAGGTATGCGTCAGCGCTGTTGTGCGATGCAATAGGAGCTAGAAACGTCATATCATCCTTCAAATGGCTTCTGGCAGCTTTGAAATCTTGGTCATTCAGAGCCTTCAGATAGGACATTACAACTTCCTTCGCATTACTTGAGTCCATACGTACCCGCGACTACAATATTGCTGTTAAAGGTTGTCGTCTTTTGTAAATTCTGCAATCTCTCTTATTCTATCACCCGAAGTTAACCCCGATCCACCAAGTTAAAGCCGCGCAGAGATAGCAAAATGCGGCGAAGAATTACCAGCGTGATCCTACCAAGCGACCTGCAACAATCACCATGCGTGACGCAACAGCCAGTTTAGAATTGCCCTACCACGCGGGTTTGCAACGGTACTCCTTTTCAATAGGCTCAAATCAAACCATCATGTAAGTGTGATCAGTCGCTTTTCAAAACAGATGTTGTGATGATTAAATTTCAATAGTGTGGTTGTCTACCTCTGTCGTATGATTTAATAGAAGGTATGGCAGAACTGTCCTCTGCATAGCCTATATGAGTATTTCAGAGAACGACGACAACAACAACAATCCCGACGCTAACATTAAAGAACAAAGTCCTTCAATAGAAGAAGAATCTCCAGAGGGTCATGAAGCCATTGAAACAGATAATTTAGAAAAAATGATACTTTCCACAGGCATCCGCGTAGGCACACCAGTCAAGACGAAATTTATGGCACCATTTATAGTCAAGGCCAACCCGGAAGGCCTTTACATTCTAGATATCAGTAAGACTCTGGCAAGAGTTGATGTCGCTGCCAAATTCATCGGGAGAGCGAATATTGCAAAGGTTGCCGTCACTTCTGCCCGGGAATACGGCAAGACTCCGGTCGAAAAGTTCTGTGAAGTTACAGGCTCAACTCCCATTCTGGGCCGCTTCATGCCTGGCACGTTTACCAACCCGTCGCTTCCAAACTATATGGAGCCGGAAATCGTTGTTGTAACCGATCCTCAGGCAGACCAGCAGGCTGTAGTTGAAGCCACTAGGGCAGGGGTACCGGTTATTGCCATTGCCAACAGCGACAATATTACTTCAAAGGTCGACTTGGTGATACCTGCAAACAACCGCGGGCGCAAGGCTCTTGCAACAGTATACTGGCTTTTAGCCAGAGAAGTTCTCAAAAAGCAGGGAGCCATCAAGTCCGACAGCGAAATGCTCGAGAAAGCCGCAATAGATGACTTTGAAACAAAGTTAGTCGAGGAACTAACCTGACTTTAGTCAAAAAATTATATCAATGCGGGCAAACGAACAACAATACGATTGACCGGCATTGGTACGAGCAGGCTCTGGACTGCTGGCTCTAGTTCGATGATAAGGAATCGAGCAAGATAATTTTTGTAAAAAGCTCTGCTTGGATAATATATATTATCTAGGATCTAGATGATGGCAAGATCATACCGAGGTGTAAAGTTAACGCACGGTCTGAACAGTTTTTCCTGTATCTACAACAAACATAACAGAAGCTAATTCAAGCCGCTGGGCAGCCGGAGCTCAATGCGCCAATACAAACAGATAATCACGCTGGCGTGGGATAACAACCTTTATTTTGTTAAGATCGATGTAGAGACAACAAATTAACGTAACCTCTATATCACTACCTAAATCGGAATGATTGCATGTATGAAGTTAGAGGTTCAAGAATGCTCATAACAATAATTCTATTGGCTGCTGGGGTTGCATTCTCAATAGCAGCTGCTGCTTCTTCTTCCAACATAGGAATGCAAAGTCAGGCAACTGCACAACAGCCGAATGAAGAAATTTATAGGATACAAGAGACTGCGATGTCAAGTGCAGCGCCTGTGGCGCATACTGGGAATCTTCCTCATGCAGTAGTATTTGCACTTCCGATAAGAGATGATGGCAAGATCTATACTGGTCAGGTCACATTTACAGCAAGCAAGCCCATAGAAGTAGAGGTAATACACATCTACAAGCCTGACCAGCCACCTGATGAAGTACATGGAGAGCCCCCTACAGCAGTAATAAATGGCACGACTATAACCTATTCTCATCTTACAGGCATAGTCGACAACAACATAATCACAGGAGATGTTCCAACTGCATCTGGCACATTTGAATTCACCGGGAGTGGACTTGTATTTCATAAACGAAGCTCAGAGCCATTCACCGTCACGTACACTATTGATGCTGCAGTAGGAGCACTCACTCAATAATTCTCTTAAGCTACTGCTCAAGTATACATAGAGATGAAAAAACCAGACTTCTGACTACAATTCGTAGTAGTTGACTGTATCAAGTTAGTCTACTTCAATTTCTACAGAGTAGACAAAAAATTCTTGTCATGTTTGGCATTAGAGAAACTATAACTTCGCAATTCATATTTCTGGCATGCTGCAATATGACAGCAAAAACTTGTTATTGTTATTGTTGTTGTTCTCCTTCTACTATCCGTCTACTTCATTTAGCCGGTCCCGCAAACGAATTATTTTCCTCAAACTCTCTTCCTTTAGTATTTTTTCAACTTGGACTCGTTCTGCCATATATATGGTTGGCGAAATCATGTTCTGCTAGGATTAATTTCTTGATCGTCAGTAACCCGCACGTTTCTACGGATTCTTTCTATTTGACTTTGCCTCTACTCCGATATAATACTCTCTTTGTGATGATCGTGAGACAGAAAGAACGAACTTGTAACCAAGGTCCTACTTTTTTGTGAACCATCTCCTAAATTGCTAAGGATAGGAAATCTGCTGAAATTGACTATTAATAAGATAACTAAGGCCTGTTACAGTACGTTTTTGCTAGAAACTATCAATTATATTACTTGTTTCGGCTTTGATCTAATGGAAGAATATATTGACAAGAAGGGCACCTGCTGTCGCAGGCATGTTTTATCCGGACAACGCTAAGGAGCTAAGGGCACTAATTGACCAATCCTTCCGCAACCAGCGCTTTGGCCCGGGCAGGACCCCGGCTTCTACCCCCTATACCAATATGCAGCACAAGATCTATGGCATTGTATCCCCTCATGCAGGTTATATCTACTCTGGCGCGGTTGCTGCAAATGGCTTTTACAAAATATCGTCAGCAGATTTTCAGGACGTCATAATGGTGGGCCCAAATCACTATGGCATAGGCTCTTGGGTGGCTGCCATGAAAGATGGCACTTGGGAGACACCACTTGGCGACGTACAAGTCGATTCTCAGATGGCTGAGGAAATAGGAAGAAGATCAGCCGCTCTAGACTTTGACGATTATGCACACAGTAGAGACCATTGTTTGGAGGTTCAGCTGCCCTTCTTGCAATACATCAAGCAAGATTTCAAGATTGTGCCAGTTGTACTGGTCTCTCAGAAGAGAGACATAGCTTTTGACCTTGGGAACGCAATATCACAGACGATAATCGAAATGGATACCCTTGATTCTACTCTGCTTTTAGCATCGTCGGACTTTACACACTATGAACCAAATAGCGAAGCAAATAGGAAGGATGGAGAGCTGATAAAGACAATACTTGCACTTGACATTAACAGATTTTATACTGTCCTTGAGAGGCTGAATATTTCTGCATGTGGCTACGGGGCGATAGCGACGATGATGGTAGCGGCTAAGAACCTTGGTGCTACACGAGGGGAACTGCTAAAGTATGCAACAAGCGGAGACGTTACGGGAGACATAAGCGCAGTAGTAGGATACTCTTCTATAGTATTCATATGAGCCATTGCAAGGCGTCCTAGGCTCGGCCGATAAAAAGGCAACAAGGTTGTAAATAAAGTATGCTGAATTATCTATGTTCTTTTTCATTTGTTCAAAAAAGTAGCGTGTTTCATTAAGTTGAAACCTGATATCTGAAATAGATCCTTCTTGCGCCATAACACTAAGATCTGGTGTTTATGATTTAAATGATTCAAAACATTCCTGTGTACTTTCATGTGTGCATGGTGTCGGGATATTTATGGTACTTTTTTTCAGCTGTGAGCTCTACCATTTAGGATTGGGATAATGCCGGCATGGGCTTATGAATATGAAGAAATGGCTAATATGATCAAATTGACAAACATGTCTACATATGCTTATGGAGATCCATGAGAAATGAGTAATATCGAAGATGAAACAGCAATCTTGCAGTTTGAGTTTGACGAGAAAGTCTTCATTTATGGGACGATAACAGACTCTGAAGATATCAAATTCATTAGAAATGAAGAAGAGAACAAAGACAAGACCAGTGTGACTTTGACTGGATTTGAAATTATAATTAAGGCGTCCAACCAGGAAAAAATTGCCAAAGCAAAGGAACAGACTGCACCTCGTCTGACAAATATTCTGAGTAGTATCACAGGAATTGCAATAAATTACAATCCACCAAGAGTTAGAAGGATCAAGGATGGAAAGACCTTTCATGAAGTCCTCGCCCCAACACTCAGAATGCCTTGGCTAAGACCTATTGGTATCAATAATATTGACGTATCAAAAGCATTTGCGTTGTTGGCTGATACTTCAAAATCTAGTCAGGAATTGATATGAAATTAGTACACGCACATAATGGTCAAAGAGCATTATCTAATAACGATTTTCTTCATGCAATACGAGAATTTTATCTTGTTGTGGAAAACACCAGCATAAACGATAAAGATAGATACAAAACTCTCAGGGATGCTGTTAGTCATTATATATTAGATGTCGACAGGACAATCAAGAACTTGAAGAAATTTTTTCTATAACTCTAGCACCAGGTCAATCCCTTGATGTCAACGATCCTGAGATAAAGAAGATTCTTGCCGACGAGGCCAAAAAGTTGAGAGAGGCTGTAGGTTATTACCTCAATGGACAACTCAAAAACGAAATATCGTAGAAGAAGCATGCTAATAAGCTTCGAAGCAAGCATGAAAAGGCAACCCCAAATGATATTGGATTACTGTTCGTATCTGACTCAGAGAAGGTGTCTGGTATTTATGATACTACATAGTCGTGATCTTTGCTATCATTATCGATGAGTATTGAGATAGTGACGGCGAGAGGAGTATAGAATATGGGTCGAACAATCCCTTCGTTTAGAATAGCACTTGAAAGAGCTAGAGGAAATGAAAGTGAGGAAGTTTTTTGAGTGGATAGGGGCGGTTAATTGAATAGGAGTCAATTAAAGGACTATCTTTTATTTAACAGAAATATTCTAGTTGGATTTGCTGGTGCATTTCTTACTGGCGCTGGAATTAGCCAAGCGATAGCAAGGTCAACCTCTCCACTTGTTAATTCTTTAATCTCGATAGTTGCTGAGACGAGTGTATTCTTTGCAATATTTGGTGTTCTATTCTATTTTTATAACAAAGACAAATTTGTTGACGAACAAGGGAAAAAAAGAGAATTTGCAAAAGTAAAGTGGGTCTTATTAAAACTAGCATCCACACTTTCAGTCGCAGAGATTGAATATAATACTGTAAAACCTGCTATTCACTTTTGGCTCCTGACTCTGAATTATCCACCCTTCATCGCTTCAACCATTGCAAGTCTTATTACCATAATAGGATATCTCGCTGTTGCAAGCTCTATGGCATATCTTACTCGTTTATTTAAAAAACCATAGTACTGCATTGCAATAAGTTGAGCAGATAAAGGTTAAAGTCTATAGCATCAAGAAAAAGGTATTGACGGCCATTTTCATGAATCCACATTAACTACCATGCACTGCCAGCATGTCAAGGGATATTCGCTTGTTCTTTCAAACTTTGACTTCTTGCCGCATATGTTACAACAGCAAGTTATTGGTCGCTGCTTTGACTTCAAGAATATCTTTCAATCTGCTGCTGCAGCAATTCCATAGAGACAAATGCAACTCGATGGTTATAAGTTGA
>Ga0307416_100001589_pt1 | contig 12469 bp, 11 predicted proteins | sample DK1Cmetagenome_2_FD_203821 | JGI IMG/M metagenome (GOLD analysis project Ga0307416, IMG submission 203821) | Maize rhizosphere microbial communities from greenhouse at UC Davis, California, United States - DK15-C-3 | ecosystem: Host-associated > Plants > Roots > Rhizosphere > Soil | place...
TCCTTTGGCGACCTTCTTGGTCAGCGACTTCTCATGAGTGAGGATCGGTTGGACCGCCGGGGCATTCGGCGCTCCACCGTCAGATGCGCGCAAAGGATCAGCCATTGGAGGACATCCTCATGTCTCTTATTGCTTCACGCCGTTCGTAACTGTTTGTTGGTGCCGGTGAGAGCGGTGGCACAGGCTTGCTTGACTGCTGCGGTCCCTTTTTTTGAGCCCGTATCCAGGGCGGCCTTTGCGGCGGCCGTTCCCAGTTTGCCCAGGGCATCGACGGCCAGTAGAGCGAGGTCTTCACGCTTTTTCCGGTTTGTCCATCCCCAGTCGGTCAACAAGCCGCCCCAGTATGGAACGGCGTCGTCACCGGTGGTGACCCGCATGGCGTGAAAAATATTTCGCTTCTCGGCGGCGTCCCGTTCCGTGAAGTGTTCCGCGTTGACAATCGGTTCCCAGATGTTGAAGGTGGCCGTGTAGTGACCGGTCAGCAGCGGCTTGAGTGTGGCAAGGCGCACGCCCTCATCCTGGTCGTTCAATAAGGGCACGAGTTTGGCTGCGCTGCCGCTGGGTTTCAGGCCGGCCAACGTTCTGATTGCCTCCCGCCTGATCAGCGGATCGGGATGGCGCAGGATCTTTTCCACTGATTCTGCCAGCTTCGGATTATTCCATCGTGTGATGATGCCGAGGAGATTGCGAACAAAGCTGACGCGGCGATCGGTCAAATGTTTCACGACAATTTCAGGGCTGTCTTTCGCGAGTTCGACCAGGGCATTGGCAATCAGGGCTTGATGAGCCGCATGTTCCAGGTCGCCAAGGAGACTGCAGAGCGCCGGCATAGCCGATGGTTTCATCATCAGCAGCACAGTCTCGAGTCCTTCCGTCCGAGGCTTGTCAGCGGTGTTCAGATACTGCTTGATGAGCGTGACCAATTCCGGGCTGCCCAGTTGATCGAACATGTTGTGCAGTTTTTGCTTATGGGCCTCATTGAGGTCGGGCCGCACTTCCTCCGCTTCGGTCAACAAGCCAAGCACATGCTCGACAATCGTCCAGTGTCCGCCCTGGAAGAGCGATTTCAGTATGCCTTCATAAATATCAAAAAGTTTATTCAGCAGGTCCGGCGACCGCTCGGATGAGAGCACAGCCGTCAGGATATCGAGCAGATACAGGATGCTATCGCGTTGGGATTCTGCTTCGATATCACGGGCCAGGGTGGCCATTTCCACTTCGGTGACCTCATAGCCCATCACGTTTGTCGAGAGCCTCGGTTTCCGCTGCTGATCGCCTTTGGCCTCGCTCCTGCCTTTCGCGTTGATTTCGGCCAAGATTTCCCGCAGCGCTCCTTGCGGCGGCACTTGTCTCTGGGGAGTCAGTACGTCGTCGACCTCCGAGAGCTTCATCACCTCGTCGGCCGTGACAATCGTGAGCGTCGGAAGATTCCGTGACCACAAGCGCGTGACGATATCATCGTCCTCGGTGCCGGAGGTACCGCCTGTGTCCCATAGCGCGTCAAAGAAGAAGAGCACGTCTTCTTGTTCAATCCCTTGATGAAAAGTAATCTCGCGGATGCCGTCGCTGTAGAGCTTGAACGCGAAGTTCTCACTCGACTCGCCGGCCTGGGAGTTATATACGCACCCTTCCTTGAAAAAGAGGCCTTCTCGCTGGATGATGAATGCCAGGACGCTGTACTGCTCGAGGTGGGTGTGCAACTCCGTGTAGAACTGGTCGAAAAACTTTTTGGCCACGATGTTCTGATGGCCGAACGTGCGGACATTTTTTGAAGCCCGATCGAGCGATTTCAGCAGTTGGACCACGGATGCCATTTCAGGGTCCACAGTGGGCTTCGCAGCCATCGCAGCGGCCATCAAGTCCTGTGCGCTCTTGAGTTCCGACATTACTGTCAGTCGTACCGGTAAGCCGGCATTTCGTCAAGGATTTCAAAAGTTTTGGAATTCTCAGCATTCGTCCGGAAGGGGCGTGGTTGTCCTGCAGGACGAGACGTCAGTACAATCGCTCGAGGTGAGGGTTCGTCGCATACGAAGGACAGAAAAAAACCCAGAGGAGGAGGAGTGATCCTATGCTTCGGCGATAGTTTGACTGCGGGATTTCAGTCTCCCACTTCCGAGCATCCGACTGGACAAGAGACTCCCTATGGTCGTTTCCTGCAGGAATGGCTGGGACCCTCTGTCGAGATTCGCATCAGTGGAATTTGTGGAGAATTGACCGGCGAAATGGTGATGCGGTTCCGCCGCGACGTCATCCAGCACCGACCCAGCCACCTCGTCCTGTTGGGTGGAACCAATGACCTCGGCTGGAACGCACAGCCAGCCGACATTATGCGGAATTTGGTGAAGATGTATGAATTGGCCCGGGCCGCGCAGATCACGCCGGTTCCTGTGACGGTACCCTCCGTTCGAGTCGATGTGGCCGGAGCTGGATCAGATGCCGCTGCATGGATCGATCAACATCTCGAGCGGCGACTGGAACTGAATGCGCTGATCGCAGAGTATGCCGAAACCAAAGGCTTGGTCTGGATCGATCTGTTTACAGCGACTGCGGAAGACGACACACGCCAGTTGTCGGTTCCGTACTCGAATGATGGTCTGCACCTGACGACGGCCGGCTACCGGCTATTGGCCCGGTTGCTGTACGAGCAGGTATTTGCGAAGCTGTTTGTCCCTAACCCGGGGCTGACCCTGTGATCGCGGAGATCTCGGATCGCGAGTTCGACACCGTCCTCGCTCAGTCGGCGGTGCCGGTGCTCATCGAATTCTGGAAGCCCGGCTGCGGCGCTTGCCGTGCGCTCATCCGTCAACTAGAACAGCTGCACATAGAAGTCGCGGAAAAGGTGCTTATCCTCACGATGAACGTCGAGGACAATTTTCAGATCCCTTCCGAGTTGGAAATCAGCTCGCTGCCGGCTTTGGCGCTGTATCGCCAAGGCCATTTCGAGCGGTTTATCGGCGGGATGGGAACGAAGGATGAAATTCTCAAGCAGCTGGTCTTGTGAGACCATTTAAAGAGGGCGCCAAGTCCGGCCATCTTGCTGTATGAGGCGATCCGCCTCGACGGGTCCGTCACTTCCGGCTGGATATTCCGGCAACCATCTGGCTCCCTGCTGCTGCCAGGCCTCCAAAATTTGTGTGATCCACGCCCACGATGCCTCGACGGCGTCCCGCCGCATGAAACGCGACGCATCGCCCGCCATGACATCGAGTAACAGCCGTTCGTACGCTTCGGGCGAAGGACGTCCGAACACCTTGCTGTATTGGAACTCCATCTCGACTGGATGAGTAAGCGTTCTCGTGCCGGGCACCCGTGAAGCAATCCGCAGCGATAATCCTTCCTCCGGTTGGATCCGCAGAGCCAACACATTGGCGGGCTGCGGCTGCTGTGGATTGGCGTTGAACAGAATCTGTGGAATGTCCTTGAACTGCACCGACACCTCGCTGGCGCGCCTCGACAGTGCTTTGCCGGTTCTCAAATAAAATGGCACGCCCGACCAGCGCCAGTTCTCTACGAAACACTTGACGGCCACGTAGGTTTCCGTCGTCGAGTCGGGCTTCACGCCGTTTTCCCGCCGATAGCCTGGCACCGGGTTTTCTCCCGCCTTACCGGCGGCATATTGGGCACGGACCGTGTAGATCTCTGCGTCCTTCCCCGTGATCGGCCGCAAGCAGCGAAGGACTTCCATCTTGGCGTTTCTGACGACGTCAGGGTCAAGCGAATAGGGCGGTTCCATAGCGACCAGACAGAGTAGCTGGAGTAGATGGTTCTGAACCATATCGCGGAGCGCCCCGGCCTCTTCATAATACGATGCTCTGGTGCCGACGCCTTCGGCTTCGCTGACGGTGATTTGGACATGGTCGATGTACTTGTGGTTCCAAATCGGCTCAAAAATGCTGTTGGCGAATCGCACGACCATCAAATTCTGGACGGTTTCTTTTCCGAGATAGTGATCGATCCGGAAAATCTGCGATTCGTCGAATACCCGACCGGTCACGGCGTTGATCTGCTGGGCGGAGGCAAGGTCGCGGCCCACCGGCTTTTCCACAATGATGCGCGCATAGGGCTGAGCGGTGCGAACGGCGAGGCCTGCATGCTCGAGTCCCTCGCACACGGCGGTAAAGGAACTCGGTGGGATGCTGAGATAAAAAATGCGGTTGCCGGGCAGGCCCAACTGCCGCTCGAGCGTTTCGGCGCGCTGCTTGAGCGCCTGGTAGGTCTGGGCATCCTCGTTTCCACCGGACAAATAAAACAGGCGGGCCGCAAAGGTGCGCCATTGTTCTTCCGCCAGCTCCTGGCGGGAATGGGCCAGGACCCCTGCATGAAGGCTGGTCCTGAAATCTTCGTCCGTCATCTGTTTGCGCCCGAGACCGAGCACGACGAAGTTTGCGGGAAGCAGACCATCGAGCAGTAGATTGTAGAGTGCCGGAATCAAGCGGCGTCGGGCCAGGTCGCCGGATCCCCCGAAGATCACCAGCGTACAGGGTTCAACCGGTGGAATGGCTTCTTGTCCCGGCCTAATGTCGATCGCTTTGACGGGTGGCATGGCTGATCTTACCGCTTTATCGCGTGACCGCCAAAGGCGTTGCGCAAGGCGGCCAGCATTTTCTCGGCGAAGGATTCTGTTTGCCTCGACCGAAACCGGGTGAAGAGGGCGAGGGTCAAAGTCGGCACGGGAACGTCCTTCTCGATGGCATCGGCGATCATCCAGCGCCCTTCGCCCGAGTCTTGTACGTAGCCTTTCAGGCTTTCCAGTCGCGGGTCCTCTCGCAAGGCGCTTGCCGCGAGTTCTAAGAGCCAGGAACGGACGACACTGCCCTGCATCCAAAGGTCCGCGATGCGTGGAAGATCGAGGCGATAGTCGCTTTTTGACATCAGCTCGAAGCCTTCGGCGTAGGCCTGCATCAGGCTGTACTCTATGCCATTGTGAACCATTTTGACATAATGGCCTGCACCCGCGGCCCCCACATGTGCCCAACCGTTCGGCGGGGCCAGCGAGGTGAAGATGGGGGCCAGTCGGTTGACCGGGTCTCTCTCGCCGCCGATCATCAGGCAGTAACCGTTCTTCAGTCCCCAGATGCCGCCGCTCGTCCCTGCGTCGATATACTGGACGTTCTTTGCCGCGAGCTCCTTGGCTCGTCTCACGTCGTCGTGAAAGCGGGTGTTGCCGCCGTCGATCACGACATCGCCGGATTCCAGCAGCATTGCGACGGCTTGGACGGTCTCTTCCGTCGGTGGCCCAGACGGAACCATAATCCACACGGCACGGGGGGCCTTCAGTCGTTGGACCAAATCCGCCAACGAAGTGGCAGCACTGCACCCGGCGGTCGTCGCCTGTGCGAGCGCTTCGGCAGCGCGATCGTAGGCCGTCACGTGGTGCCCGGCCTGCTGCAAGCGGGTCACCATGTTCAAGCCCATCTTTCCAAGACCGATGAATCCGATTTCCATGACACACCTTCTACAGGAGGCGAGTTGTGATTGATGCCACGTTGTAAATCAGAAGCGGAGCGAAGCGAACCCTCTCAGTCGATGCGGGCCGGATTGGGCACGTCCTTAAACAAAAGATTGGCCATGTCTCTTCCACAATTCAGGCGCTCGGGCAACGTCGGGGCCACGAGAAAGTGGTCCGCCAAATCGCCGAGGACGCCGTCGCGTGAGGAGATGAACCGCGGAACGTCAACCGGTGCGGTGAGCCAGAGGCCCCGCAGACGGAAGAATGCCGTGACGAAATCCTCGAAAAAGATCATCAAGAGGTACTGTGCCGTCGCGGGCTTGTCCGCGAAGTCTTGAGCCTTGCCCAGCCAGTGGAAACATTCCGCCTTCAACCGGATTTGTTCGTTCATGCTCACGGGTGGAGGGCCCTGCCGGAAACGGTGACTGGCCCGTTCGATCAGTTTGGCTCCGATCGCATCATGATCGTGAAGAATGCGGGCCTTGCGCAACAACGAGGGTAAGCGGGGTGAATAGGCCAGCTCATCTTCGACGTCTTTGTGTCCCCAGTACCGGATGTCCGCCATGCGGTCGGCGACACGGATGATTTCATGGCCGTCCGCCTGACCTTTCACGAGCACGACCAAATCAATGTCACTGTGCGCCGTCACGGCCCGCCTGGCGCCTGACCCGACCAACAGGACGCTCACGAGGTCGCCGCCTCGGCGGCCTTTCGCGTGGCGCAAGGCGAGGCCTACGATCTCTTCATAGGCCGGTTCATTCGGCGGCTCAGGTGGCTCCGGCAGTTCCGGCAAGGGAACCAACTCAGACTGCAGTTCTTCCTTCGTTGGCAGCGTATTCGTACCCTCGGCATCCATGATTACGTTCCTTGCGCCGATTGGATTTGTGCCGGCAGCGATCCCAGCCACTCATCAAAGGGGCGATCCGCGTCGACAAGGATTTCCAGTTTCCCGTTCGCGAGACGCGTGACCAGTCCCGGACGGGCAGGAGACAACGGGATTTCCACCCATTCGCGGTTGAGCCCAAGCGAGTCGGTCAATTCTAAAATCCGACTGATCTGTGCAAAGGTGACTGTGTCCATCGGATGGCGTCTCCACGACTGGTGCCATTCTAGCAGGATGCCTGAAAAATCTGCCAGGGTGCCCGTATGACGGAGGCCGTCAGCCGAGAATCCGCGCAAAGGCGTCGGCGGCTGCGTCGATCTGCCTAGTTGAGACATCGAGATGGGTGACGGCCCGGAAGCTCGTGCCTCCCACGGCGTTGATCAGCACGTGTTCGCTTCGTAATGCCGCTACAAGCTCGGAAGGACAGAGCCGGTGTCCGATGATATCGAAGATGATGATGTTGCTCTCAACATGCTGCGGATTGATCGTGACTGCTGGAATCTGCTGGAGTTTTCTGGCCAGGCGCTTCGCATTATCGTGGTCGTCCTTCAATCGCCCGATATGATGCTCGAGCGCATAGATGCCGGCCGCGGCGAGGATACCGGCCTGCCGCATGGCGCCGCCGTACATGCGGCGAAACCGTCTGGCTTTATCGATCAATGCGGGATCGTTCGTGAGGAGCAGAGAGCCGGCGGGTGCTCCCAACCCTTTTGAGAGGCAGACGGATACGGTTTCAAAGTGTTGCGCGTAGGCCGCCGGCGGCAAGGTCGTGGCAGCGACCGCGTTGAACAGCCTCGCGCCGTCCAAATGCATCGGGACACCGTGTGCGGACGCGACAGCACGGATACGTTCGATCGTCGACAGGGGATAGATCGTCCCGCCGCCGGCATTGTGAGTGTTCTCCAGGCAGATGAGCGCGGTTTGAATGCTGTGCTGGTCTTTGGGACGGATTGCGGCTTCGATGTGTTCGGGCCCCATGATGCCGCGATTGCCGGTCACCCAATGTAGTTGGACGCCGGCGAGAGCGCCGGCCGCGCCCTGTTCATACCGTACGATATGCGCCTTGCTCTCGGCGATGACTTCCTGGCCTGGTTGGGTCTGAATGCGGATGGCTAATTGGTTGGCCATCGTCCCTGAAGGTACGAACAATGCGGCCTTTTTGCCGAGCAGCCCCGCTACCATTTCCTGCAGCCGGTTGACGGTGGGGTCCTCGCCGTACACGTCGTCGCCGACCTCGGCGCGCGCCATGGCGTCCCGCATTGCCTCCGTCGGTTTGGTCACCGTGTCGCTGCGTAAGTCGATGATTCGCATGCCGGCCCTACCATAACGGGGTCGAGCAAAAAAGTCCAAAACTCTCGCGCGCATTTTGCTTGCGAACGCACGAAGAGCCGGTCAGGATGCCGCCGTGGCCAGCCGCTTCCCAACGACCATCGCCTCGCTTACTGGTGCTGAGTCGGAAGAACTCGTGCCGCTTTGTTGGTCGTTTCTCTATTTTTTCTGCCTGCTCTGCGGGTATTACATGCTCCGGCCGGTTCGCGATGAAATGGCGATTCAGGGCGGCGTCCAGCATCTACCCTGGATGATGACGGCGACCTTCGTCACGCTCCTGACGGCGACACCATTCTTCGGCTATTTGTCAGCCCGCTTGCCGCGTGAACGATTACTGCTGAGCGTCTACGCGTTTTTTGGCAGCCACTTGATCGGGTTCTTTCTCATGATGAGCAGTCATGTGGCGCCGCAGTGGATCGCGCGCCTGTTCTTCGTCTGGCTGTCGGTGTTCAACCTGTTTGTCGTGTCGGTCTTCTGGAGTTTCATGGCCGACATTTTTACGCCCGACCAGGGCAGCCGGCTGTTCAGCGTCATTGCGGCAGGCGGAAGTACGGGCGCCGTGTTAGGGCCCTTGCTGACGACGGTGTTGACCTATGCCGTGCCGATTCCTGCGCTCATGCTGGTGTCGACTGGATTCCTGGCCGTCTGCTGGTTCTGTATTCGTGCCCTCGATGGCTGGTCGAGACAACGACCTTCACGGGACATCGACCGAGGCGGCGAAGCCATCGGAGGAGGCAGATGGGCGGGGATGCGCTTAGCCCTTTCCTCGCCCTATCTCCTAGGCATCTGCGGATATCTGTTTTGCCTCACCACGACGGCCACGTTTCTCTATCTGGAGCAGACGAGACTGATCGGCGAACAGATTGTCTCGCCCCAGGGTCGAACGAGACTGTTCGCCATGATGGACCTTGCGGTCAATGTGCTGACATTTGTCACGCAATTCTTTGTCACCGGCCCCATGATCAGAAGGTTCGGGTTGGCCTCAGCGCTGGTCGTATTGCCCGCTGTCAGTGTCGCCGGCTTCGCACTGGTCGGGCTCATGCCGTTGTTGCTGGTGTTCATTTTCTTTACGGTTGTCCGTCGTGTAGGGGAGTATGCGATTGCCAAACCGGCACGGGAGGTATTGTTCACCGTGCTGAACCGGGAAGAGAAATACAAGGCAAAAAACTTTATCGATACCGCGGTCTCCCGAGGCGGAGATGCGGCGACCGGTTGGATGGTCAGCATGGTTAAAACCCTGGGCGTCGGGGTCACACAGATGGCCTTGGTGCTGGTCCCGCTCGCCGGTTTGTGGGCGTGGCTCGGTTGGTCGCTCGCCAAGCAGGAGGAAGACATACGCATCGCGAAACCTAAGGGAGATGCTGTTTACTGTCAGAAAAACGGCATGTTATAGTCCGGCACTCAAGACCGTCCGAGGGTAATTCATCGCACATCACGAGGGCCTGAATGCCTGAAGTTCCAGTTAAGCTTTATTTAGACAAGATATTGAAGGTGTGCAGAAATGCCGTCCGCAGGACTTCCATACTATCCGGTCCAGTCAAGGACCGGGCCCTGCGAGCCATGGCCGATCGAGTGGCCCAGGATGAGGCAGCCATTCTCTCGGCGAACGAAAGAGATGTGGACGCGCTCGGCAAATCGTTCGGAAGTGAGGTCAGTAAGGACCGACTGAAGGCGGCCGTCGCCCGCGTGCGTATGACGGCGGATGATGTCAAAGAAATGGCCGATCGGCTTCGAGCCATCGCCGACCAACCCGATCCGGTTGGCGCCGTGACTGGACGATGGGAGCGTCCTGATGGGCTTCAAGTGTCGCGTGTGCGGTGTTCCATCGGGGTTATCGGCATCATTTCCGAATTGTCACCACTGGTCACGGTCGAGTCGATCGCCTTGTGTCTCAAGTCCGGCAATGTGAGCGTGTTTCGCGGCGCACCCGATTGGAGCCAAACGCACGAGGTCATCGGCAAGGGATTGCGGGAAGCAGCCGCGCAGCAGGGCATTCCTCCAGACGCCTGGGTATTCATTGATCGGCCCGAGAAAGACGTGGCGGTGGAACTGATCAGGTCCGGCAGGGCGCTGGATGCCATCATTCCACGGGGAGGGACGGGGTTACGCAAGGCGGTGCTCGAAGGAGCCCGGATGCCGGTCATCTGCCACGACGGCGGTCAGACCTACCTCTATGTGGATGCCGACGTGGATCTGCCGTTGGTGCAGAACGTGGTGATCAATTCAAAAGTGCAACGACCGGCTGCCACCAATGCGCTGGATACCTTGCTGGTTCAGCAGGGCGTCGCACGGCAATTCCTGCCCGCCTTGATCAACCGTCTGCTCGTCGAGTTCAAAATCGACGTGCGCGGGTGCCCGAAAACGCTGGCACTCATGGGCCAAATGCCGATCAGCGGCCACACGTCCATCATTCCAGCCACAGAGGAGGATTGGTCACGACAGTTTCAGTCACCCACGATGGCCGTGAAAATGGTTACCGACATGGACGAAGCGCTGACACATATTGCCGAGCACGGTCTCTGCATGACGGCCGTGATTGCGACCTCTAACTACTCGTCCGCTCTGCGCTTCACGCGCGAAGTGGATGCCAGTGCCGTGTTTGTGAACGCCTCGTCGCGTCTTCACGATGCGGAAGGATTCGGATTCGGCAGCGACATCGGGCTCAGCAGTGCGCGGCTCCATGCCAAGGGTCCGATCGGGTTAGAGCAGTTGACCTGTGAGAAATACGTCGTATTCGGCAACGGCCAGCTGCGCATGCCCCATCCGGTACCCGAGACGTACTTTGATGCCATTATGCTCAAACGTCCGTGAGAGGATGTTGAAAACGCCCGCCCGCGTCGCTCCTACATGGTTCGGATCCTCGACGCACCACTTGGGCAAACGCCTGTTCTACATGGGTGGGTGAGATGGCGTACGCCTCGGACGTAAGACACTCGGCGCTCATCAACTCGCGCCCGTCCGCAAACGTTACGTTTATGGGTCTTCGCGTCGCGGACCTCGCTGCGGCCTAACGGGCAGGCATTTTGAATATCCTTCGCACGTGATCCTGCTCAGAGGTATCTTGGCCCACTCGCCTTTGCAAGAAGCGCTTCACGATCATCTTGCCCAATGGGGCTTGCGACTATTTTCGAGCGACCAGGCGTACGCTCGCTGGCAGCGGCAGGAGTTGTCTCCGGACGAACTTTCAGCCTTGCATCAACAAGTCGAACGAAAGCGGCATGGCTCTTCCGCCGACGAAACGGCCTTCTACGATCTGACCGCCTCACCACGCATTCTTCCGGTCCTTTACAGCCAGCGTTACGAGTACTATGTCGCGATTGGGAGGATCGTAGAGGCTCATCTGGGCGAGGCCATGACGATTCTTGATTTCGGATGCGGTCCCGGAATCCTCACAACATTTTATGCCCGGCGGCTTCCGCATGCCGAAGTCACCGGTATCGATCGGTCAGCCGCCTGCATCGCTCAGGCCCAACGCAAGGCCGACGAATTGGGCCTGAAGAACGTTCGGTTTGTGTGTGCCGATCTCCTCGAAGGACCAGCCGTCGGGACATACGAACGGGTCGTGGCCACCCATGCCCTCGTTCAATCGGAGCAGGATCGCGGACTGCCAAGCATCAGCTGGAGGACATTCGAACGGGCGCGGGATGCGCAAGCGCAAGCGGCGTTTGAGGACCGAACAGGGCTCGGTCGCCGTCTTGATCGGGTGGCCGCCGCTCTGGTTCCGACCGGACGTCTCATCGTGTTCGAAAAAACGCGTCAACTGTCGCGGCGGATTCCCCTCCAGCGGGCGTTTGCGGTACGCGGCCTGAAGCCCCTCGAGCCGCCGTGCCCCATCCGCTATTCGTTGGTTGAAGAGGTCTCTGACGACGGGCCGCTTTTTGTGCTCGCGCTCGGGGAGGAACCTGCGTATGCCTGGACTGAGGACCCGGAGCCGGATGAGGGGCTGCCGTTTGATCGTGTAGCCCTGACATCCCGCTCTTCAGGTCCGGAGGCGCCGCTCTATGAGAACCATTGGCCATCGGCGCAGCGGGCTTGGGAGCAGCTACACGATAGGAAAGTGATCAAGGAAGCGACTGCCGAAGAATCCGACGGCCGTCAACTTCATGTCGAACTGGGCACCACCGAAGGCTATCGCTACCTGTATTGCGCCAATACATTCGACCAGCGCCAGTTGGTGATCGTCGAACCGGAACAAGCCGCGCTGCTTCATACCTATTACCAGGAAATCATTCAAGGCAGTGCTTGACGGAGTGTGATGCCAGCACAAACCATGCCGACATCGATAGAGCTGTTGATCATCATATTTTCCGCATTGGTTATTCTTAGTATTCTCACGATCAAATTGTCCGTCAGGTTGGGGATTCCGTCGCTGACCCTCTTTTTGGTCATCGGCATGCTGGCCGGTTCCGACGGGGTGGGCGGGCTGTACTTCGACAATCCCGCTCTTGTCCAGACGTTGGGAGTCATCGCACTCGTCTTGATCCTGTTTTCCGGCGGACTGGACACCGAATGGACCGGTGTGCGGCCGGTCTTATGGAACGGCCTCTCGCTCTCCACCATCGGCGTCGTGCTCACGGCGCTGCTCGTGGGCTGGTTTGTGTCCTGGGTGCAGGGGTTCTCGTTTCTGGAGGGACTCCTGCTTGGGGCGATTGTCGCCTCGACGGATGCCGCCGCCGTCTTCATGGTGCTGAGGGCGAGAAATGTGAAGCTGCCGCGACCGCTGGCGCATTTATTGGAATTGGAGTCAGGCAGCAACGACCCGATGGCCGTGGTGCTGACGGTGGCCTTGATTCAACTCATGAGCAATC
>Ga0307416_100001590_pt1 | contig 12467 bp, 13 predicted proteins | sample DK1Cmetagenome_2_FD_203821 | JGI IMG/M metagenome (GOLD analysis project Ga0307416, IMG submission 203821) | Maize rhizosphere microbial communities from greenhouse at UC Davis, California, United States - DK15-C-3 | ecosystem: Host-associated > Plants > Roots > Rhizosphere > Soil | place...
GCGTCGCTTCGTTCGGCCGTTCGCCCGCCGCGACCGTCGCGCTGTGCGTGCTGTTCGGCGCGTTCATCGCGGCGGGCATCATGTTCGTCACGCCCGCGGACGCGATGCTCGTCGCGAAGCAGGTCCTCGTGTGGCTGACGCTGACGCTCGTCGGCCTGGCGGTGATCTACGGCGTCGTGCACGGCGTCGTGTACGTGCGCCGACGCGCGCTGCCTTCGTCGCCGGGGCTCACGCCGCAGACCGATCTCGCGATCCTCAACTGGCGACGCGAGAAGAGCGTCTTCCTCGGCACCAACCAGCCGCAGGAGGACGCGAGCTGGATCTTCCAGCTCCGCATGGCCGAGCTCGAGCGCGCGAAGTCGGGCCGCACCAGCGAGCCGCGGCCGTGGCACCGGCTCGCGGCGCGCCTGTTCGACTACGCGATCTGGGGACTCGTCCTGGCGCTCCTGCTGTCCGAGCTGCACGGCATCGACGTCGTGCCCGAGCACCTCGTGTTCCTCGCGAGCCACCCGCTCGTCGCCCCGATCATCATCACGCTGACGTGGGTGCCGATCGAGGCGCTGCTGATCGCCGCGGTCGGCTCGACGCCCGGCAAGTGGCTGTTCGGCATCTACCTGCAGTTCTCGATCTCCGACGCGTACGCGAGGCGCGATGCGCAGGCGCAGCTCGGGCGCGCGCTGCGTCGCGCCTTCCGCGTCTGGTGGGAAGGCGTCGCGTTCGGCTTCCCGCTGCTGGCGCCGATCCTGGTCGCGGTCGCCTACGAGAAGCTCACGCAGAACCAGGAAACGGACTGGGATTTCGCGCAGGACGTGCTCGTCACCCACGGTCCGCCGGGCGTGCTCAACGCGGTCACCGGCGTGTGCGGCCTGGCCGCCATGCTGTGGCTCTACGGCGTCGCGTGGCACCAGCCGATGGCCGATGCGATCTAATGGGCGCACACGACGGTGATCGATTCACTTCCCTCGGCGGCCGATCTCAAGGGCGGCCTGATTGCGGACGGCGGGCTCATCAGGGGCCTCAACTTCCCGTCGGTGGCCGGGCTGAACCTGCCGGGCGTCGGCGGCGGCGCCGGCGCGAAGGCGGGACCCCCGCCCGGTACGCCGATCGACCCCGAGCTCGACGCGCAGTTCGCCGAGCGCCGCGCCCGCGTCGCGGCCCTCAGGAGCGAAGGACCGCGCATGCTCGCCGCCGGCAACTATCGACGGGCGGCGGAGCTGTGCCGCGCGTGGACCGACCTCGAGCTTGGCAGCGCGGACGCGTGGCGCTGCCTCGGCCAGTCGTTGCAGGGGCAGGGCAACCACCAGGAAGCGATCAATGCGTTCCGCAAGGCGAAGCAGTACGACCCGATGGACCGCACGCTGGATGCGGCCATCGACCGGTCGCAGAAGGGGATCGTCGCCGACTTCCTGAGCCGCTACCGGCGCTGACGCGCCTACTTGCGCCGCATCAGGAACCAGAAGGCGCCGTCGGCCTCGCCGTGCTCGACGAGCAGGTTGCCCGTCTGCCGCGCGAACGCCTGGAAATCGCGGACGCTGGCCGGATCGGTGGCCGTCACGCGGATCGTCTCGCCGCTCTTCATGTCGTTCAGCGCCTTCTTCGTGCGCAGGATCGGCAGCGGGCAATTGAGGCCACGGGCGTCGACTTCGCGGTCGGGTTGCATCGTGCGGGGACTTGCGGAAGCTTAAACGCCGATTCTAGCGCAGCGCGGCGGGGCCTCCGGATCAACCGCCGCCGCGGATGCGCGACACGAGCGCCGTCGTCGACCGCGCGTGCGTGAACGGGATCGCGACGAAGCGGCCGCCGCGCGCGATCGTTTCCGCGGCACCGGCGGTCGTCTCGGCGGTGTAGTCGCCTCCCTTGACCAGCACGTCGGGCGCGCAGGCGACGATCAGCTCGCGCGGCGTGTCGTCGTCGAACGGCACGACGAGATCGACGCAGCCGAGCGCTGCCAGCACCGCCATGCGATCGTCGAGCGAGTTGAGCGGACGATCGTCGCCCTTGCCGAGGCGTCGTACCGACGCGTCGCTGTTGACGGCCACGACCAGCGAACGGCCGAGCGCACGCGCCTTCTCGAGGTAGTCGACGTGGCCGCGATGCAGGATGTCGAACACGCCGTTGGTGAACACCAGCGGCCTTGGCAGCGCCGCGATGCGACGCAGCGACTCGCCCGGCTGCGCGACCTTGGCGACGGACTGCGTCATCGGTCCCGCGCGCAGTGGTCAGTCGAGATACTCGAACACCTTGACGACGCGCTCGACGCCACCCGTCGACGCCGCGATGCGCGAGGCGGCTTCGGCTTCGTTGCGCCGCACGAGCCCCATCAGGTACACGACGCGCCGGTCGGTCACGACCTTGACGTGCGTGGCCGAGAACGTGTCCTTGCCTTCGAGGAAGCGCGTCTTGACCACCGAGGTGAGATAGGTGTCGTTGCTGCGGCTGCCGAGCTCCGACGGCGGCGCGACGACGAGCTCGTTCTGCACCGACCGCACGCGCGCGACCGAGCGCGCGTACTCGGTCATGTAGTCGCGCGACGCCTGGTCGGGCACCTCGCCGCTCAGCAGCACGATGCCGTTGTAGCTCGTCGTGCTGATGTGCGCGCGATCGCCGAAGCGCGCGCTGGCATGCTGGCCGATGTTGAGCTCGATGGCAGTGTCGTCGGCCTGGGCGCCGACCGACCGGCGATCGGTCGCGACCAGCGCCGTGCCGGCCGCGCCCGCGACGATCAGCGGCACGCAGGCCGAGGACAGCAGCGAGGCGGCGAGGACGGCGGCGAGCAGCGCCGCATGCGAGCGTTCGATCATCTGCTGAGCTCCTTCGGAAGGGCGGCCGGCGAGCCGCCCGCGTTGGCGTCAGGCATCGTCGCCGAGCAGCGTGCGATCGATGGTGTCGCACAGGCAATGAATGGCGAGCAGGTGCACTTCCTGGATGCGCGCCGTGCGATCGTGCGGAACGCACAGGTGGACATCGCCGTCGACGAGGAGTTCGCCGATTCGACCGCCGCCCTTGCCGGTGAGGGCGACGACGCGCATTTCGCGCTCGCGGGCCGCCTCGATGGCGGCGACGACGTTCGGCGAGTTGCCCGACGTCGAGATCGCCAGCAGCACGTCGCCCTTGCGGCCGAGGGCGCGCACCTGCTTCGCGAACACCTGCTCGAACGAATAGTCGTTGGCGATGGCGGTCAGGATCGAGGTGTCGGTCGACAATGCGATCGCCGGCAGCTCGGGACGCTCGCGCTCGAACCGGCCGATCATCTCGGCGGCGAAGTGCTGCGCGTCGCTGGCCGAGCCGCCGTTGCCACAGGCGAGCACGCGCCCGTCGGCGAACAACGCCGCGGTGATCGTCTCGGCGGCGGCGGCGATGAGCGGGGCGAGCACCGGCGCGGCGTCGGTCTTGAGCTGCGCGCTCGCCGCGAAGTGCGCCTTGATGCGGGCCTCGTGATCCATGGGCGCGGCTATTCTAGCTCACGCCCGCGCGCACCTCACACGCTCACCGCGTCGCGCATCCACTCGATGCGTCGCGCGTCGAGCGCGTCGACGAGGATCGCGTCGATGCGACACGCAGGCGTGCGTTGCAGCGTCGCGAGATAGGACTCGCAGGCGGCGACCAGGCGCGCGCGCTTCGCCGCGGTGATGCTCTCGGCCGCTCCGCCGTAGCGACGCGACCGCCGCAACCGCACTTCGACGAACACCAGCGTGTCGCCGTCGCGACACACGAGGTCGATCTCGCCGAAGCGGCTGCGCACGTTCCGGGCCACGACGCACAATCCGTTCGATTCGAGGAACGTGGCCGCGAGCGACTCGGCCAGCGCGCCCGAGGCGAGCGCACGCTGCCGCTCAGCGCGCGCCATCGAGCGGCGTCGCCTGCCCGTGGCGGAACACGGCGAACGTGCCTTCGCGAACGATCTGCCGGCCTTCGCCGAGCGACAGCTTGCCCGTGGCGCCGAGAATCTCCAGCCTGTCCGGCACGCCGTCGGCGAAGCGGCGCGCGACCTCGAAGGCATCGAGGCCGAGCGCATACAGCCGCTCCATCACGAGGTTCGGCATCGCCTTGCGCGGCAGCCTGGCGAGCGAGCGGTCGTCGGGCGCGACGATCCACGGCAGGTCGACGAACACGACGCCTTCGAGATCGCCCTGCGTCGCCGGGTCGAACGCCTGGTTGACGAGCGAGCTCGCGTAGGCGCGCATGCGCGGGGCGAAGCTGCGGGCGAGCGCCGCCGCCGGGCCGTCGAGCGCGATGAGCGCCGCGTCGGCGCTCGATCGCGACAACTCGCGGCGCAGCGTGGACAACCCGTCGCTGCTCGGCTCGAAGGCGAAGCTTTGCGGCGGACCGCCGCCGGCGAGCAGCCATTCGGAGGCGAACGCCACGACGAATCGCTTGGTGAGCGGCGCGTCGCCGCCGATGACCGCCACGCCATTGACGTGATCGGCGCGCATGCGACGCGCGAGCACGCGCGCGTCGCTTTCGAGCGAGAGCGCGAGCGTGTAGACGCGCGGCGGCAGCGTCACCGTGTCGTCGAGCTGGTTCAGCGCGAGTGTCAGCGGCAGCGGCTTGTCGCTCGACGTCAGCTCGCGAAGGTCGTCGCGGAGCAGCGGCCCGACCACCACGCGGACGCCGAGCGACTTCGCCGCCTCGAACGCGCCGAGCACATTGCCGTCGCCGTGGCCGATGACGCGAACGCGCTTCTGCGGGCTCGCCGCTTCGGACGCGGCGACGAAGCCGTCACGCACCGCCTCCGCCGCGCGTCGGTAGTCGGCCGATTCGAGCGGCAACACGAGGGCGATGTCAGCGACGGGAATCGCCGGCGGCTGCGGCTCCGCCTCGCGCGGCGCGAGCGGCTCCGGCGCGGGGGCGACCGGCGGTGGCGGCGGCCTCGTCGGATCGACGAGCGAGGGATTGGGAACCTGCGGTGTTGCCGCGACCGACTGCGCGTCGCAGAATGCGCTCGCGCCGGTCAACATCGCGATGGCCGCCGCGGCGCGCAGGAAGGCGAGCGGGCGGTCGGCGATACGGGACGGACGAGCGGGCGGACGTGGCAAGCGAGTCGGCGGGGCAGGACGCGCAGGGCGCGGCACAGCACGTGTCGCCCGGCTCATTATATGTGGTGGCAACGCCCGTCGGGAATCTCGGCGACATGACGGCGCGAGCACGCGACGTGCTGCTCGGCGTCGATCGGATCGTTGCCGAGGACACGCGCGTCACGGCGAAGCTCCTCGCGCACTGCGGCATCGCGAAGCGCGCGAGCGCGCTCCACGCGCACAACGAGGCGCGCCGCGTCGACGAGCTCGTGCGCCTCCTCGCGTCCGGCGAGAGTGTCGCGCTGGTCAGCGATGCCGGCACGCCGGCCATCAGCGATCCCGGCGCACGCATCGTGCGAGCGGCGCACGAGGCGGGGCATGCAGTGATCCCGATCCCCGGCGCCTGTGCGCTCGTTGCCGCGGTGTCCGCCGGCGGCCTCGTTGCCGAGCGGTTCGTGTTCGTGGGCTTTCTTCCGCTGCAGGCGAAGGCGCGGCGCGCGCTGCTCGATTCGGTGAGCCCGCTGCCGTTCGCCGTCGTCGTCTACGAGGCGCCGCATCGCGTGCGGCAGACGGTGCGCGATCTCGCCGACGCCCTGGGTCCGGAGCGCGCGCTGGTCATCGCGCGCGAGCTCACCAAGCGCTTCGAGGAAGTCGTGCGTGTGCGGGCCGCCGACGCGGACGCCTGGTTCGCCGCGGACGCCAATCGCGAGCGCGGCGAGTTCGTGCTCGTCGTCGATGCCGCCCCGCCACGCGAGGCCGCCGTCGGCGTGACCGCGGAGGTCGACGCCTGGCTGCGAGCGCTGGTGGCCGAGCTGCCCGCTGCGGCGGCGGCGCGCGTCGCTGCGGCCGCCACCGGCATTGCGCGCGACGTCCTGTACGCGCGCGCGAGCGAGCTCAAGCGCTCGCGCTGAAGCCGCTCAATCGCGCGGCGCGATCCGTTCGACGAGGTCGACGATCGCGGCGATGACGGCGGCCGGCGCGTCCTGCCACGGGGCGTGGCCGACGCCCTCGAGCTCGATCGACTTCACCGGTCCGCGCACGGCGCGTGCGATCGTCATCATCTGCGCGGCCGTCGCGTACGGGTCGTCGTCGCCCTGGATCAGCACGACCGGACATGACAGCGTTCGAAGCGCGCTCTCGATCGACCAGTCGCGGAATGCGGGGTCGATCCACGTGTCGGACCAGGCGCGAAACGTGGCGTCCGGATCGCGGTGCAGGCGCGCGAGGCGCTTCTTCCAGTCGCTCGACTCGTACACGGCGCGCGCCACGCGAATGCGGGCGAGCGTCTGCTCCTCGACGAACGCGTAGGGCGCCATCGCAGCGACGCCGGCGACGCCGAAGCTCGCCGCATGGAGCAGCGCGAGCGATGCGCCGTCGCCGTGGCCAACCAGCAGCGGGCGGTCGATCCCGTGCTGCGACAGGAGCGCGGGCAGCATCGCGTGCGCTTCGACGTGCAGGTAGTCGCGACGTCGCGCCTCGATCGGCGGGTCCGACTGCCCGCACCCGGCGCGCGAGAACACGAACGCCGGACAGCCGGTCGCCCGCACGAGCGCGCGCGGAAAGTCCTTCCACGCGGCGAGCGAGTCGAGCGATTCGTGCAGCAGCACCAGCGTCGGCGCGCGCCGACGCATGCGCGCGGTCGTGATCGCCGCATATTCGACGCGCCGGCGGTCGACCGACGTCACGCCGCGCATGACGTCGACGGCAGGCCCGGAGGCGACGAGGCGGAGCGGGGTCACGGGCACGATGGATGGGCTCGTCGGGCGAGCGCTTCGCCGGCACCGGGGCGGCGTGGCGCGTGCGGGCTGCGGCAGCCTGCGGCCGGCGGCGGTCGCGGGACGCGCGACCCTCGTGGCGCCAGGCGCAGCGTCCACGCCTTGGACCGGGCAGGCGAGCGATGCTACCCGGCGGGCTGCCCGCTGTCGAACCGTTCCGACCGGCGTCGCGCTTGACGCCCATCAAGAAGGCCGGCGCGCCCGCGAACGAGAATTCGGCAATGATCCCTTCCGCCGAGACGGCGACCGCGGTCGCCCCCACGTTCGACGCCGACCTGATCCGTCGCTACGACGGCGCCGGGCCGCGCTACACGTCGTATCCGACCGCCGACCGTTTCCACGACCGGTTCGGCGCCGGCGATTATGTCGACGCGCTGGCCGAGCGCAACGCCGAGCGGGCGGGCGATCCGCTGTCGCTGTACGTGCACATCCCGTTCTGCGACACGATCTGCTACTACTGCGCGTGCAACAAGGTGATCACGCGCGACCGCACGCGCGCCGAGCGCTACCTCACCGCGCTGTTTCGCGAGATCGATCGGGTCGCGTCGCTGATCGAGGGGCCGCGCGAGGTCGTGCAGCTGCACTGGGGCGGCGGCACGCCGACCTACCTCTCCGACGCGCAGCTGACCGCGCTCATGGGCAAGCTCCGCGAGCATTTCGTCATCGCGCCCGAGGCCGAAGTATCGATCGAAGTCGATCCGCGCAAGGCCGACGCCGCGACGATCGCGCGGCTGGCCGCGCTGGGCTTCAACCGGCTCTCGGTCGGCATCCAGGACTTCGACGCCGACGTGCAGCGAGCGGTCAATCGCATCCAGTCGGAGGAGCAGACGCGAACGGTGATCGACGCCGCCCGCGCTCACGGATTCGTTTCCGTGAACGCCGACCTCATCTACGGACTGCCGCTCCAGACGCTCGCCGGCTTCGGCGCGACGCTCGACAAGGTGATCGCCGCCGGCCCGGACCGCATCGCGCTCTACAGCTACGCGCACGTCCCGCACCTGGTGAAGCCGCAGCGCAGCATCGACATCGCCACGCTGCCGACGGCGGCCACCAAGCTCGCCATCCTGTCGCTGGCGATCGACCGGCTGTGCGGCGCCGGCTACGTCTACATCGGCATGGATCATTTCGCGCGGCCGGGCGACGAGCTCGCACGCGCGCAGGCGGCGGGCACGCTGCATCGCAACTTCCAGGGCTACACGACGCGTCCGGAATGCGACCTCGTCGCCTTCGGCGCCTCCGCCATCGGCCGCATCGGGCGCGTGTACGCGCAGAACGCGAAGACGCTCGACGCCTATTACGAGCGCGTCGATGCGGACATCGTGCCGATCGCGCGCGGCTACCGGCTGGACGACGACGACATCCTTCGGCGTGACGTGATCGCGCGCCTGATGTGCGATTTCGCGCTCGACTTCGCCGCTGTCGAACGCACCTACGGCGTCGATTTCCGCCAGCGGTTCGCGCCCGAGCTCGACGCGATGGCGACACTTGCAGCGGATGGCCTCGTCGACGTGGACGGCACGGGCATCCGCGTGACGCCACGCGGCCGCCTTCTCGTGCGCACCGTCGCGATGGCGTTCGACCGGCACTTGCGCGAGGCGAGCCTCGCCGGACGCTATTCGCGCGTGATCTGAGCGCGCGCGGCCGGCGGCCACGCGACGTTGCGCCGCGCCGCCATCTCGGCGCCGATGGCGTCGAGATCCTCTCGCGTCAGCCGTTCGCTGCACAACGGCAGCAACGTGTCGTTCTCGGTCCGGATGTGCTCGCCGTAACCGTCGGCGAACTCGTGCGCGAGCGCGGGCGGGAGGTTCGCGCGCTGCCCGCTCGCGATGCCGGCCAGCAACGGCCGCAGGCGTCGCCAGCAGGCGTCGAGACGGTCGTGATCGGCGTGCAGCCGTGCGAGGATCGCCTGCGCATCGCTGGTGCGCATCAGGAGGCGCGGGAAGAGGCTCGCTTCCTCGTCGGCGTGATGGTTCGGCGCGGACGCGTCGAAGTAGCGAAGGATGCCGCGCGCCGCGGCACGCGCCTTCTCGTCGGCGCCGTGCTCCGGCAGGTGGCGCAGCAGCCGCTCGAGGGTCATCAACTGGCGTTCGATGCGCACGTGGCAGGCGCGCAGCATCCCCACGGGATCGTCGAACGTGGGTGTGTCGCGATCGAGGAGCTCGAGCATCGCCATCGCCCAACGATTATAGGCGACGCGCCCGTGCCACCGGCGTGCGGGTTGACGCGCGTCAACGACCGGGCGTGCGGCGGCCCTAGCATCGGTGGACGTTCCGCACAAGACCGCGCACATGAAGGCGATCCGCATCATCCGCGACGAGCACCGGTCGCTCGCAGCCGTCATCCACGGCCTGCTCTACCTCGTGCGGGAGATCCGCGAGCGCGACGCGAATCCCGATTTCGAGCTGTTCACGGCGATGCTGCGATACATCGACGAGTTCCCCGAGCGACTGCACCATCCGAAGGAGGACGCCTACCTGTTCGCGCGGTTGCTTGAGCGCGATCCGGCCTCGGCCGGGGTGATCCGGAAGTTGAACGACGAGCATGCCGAGGGGGCGACGAAGATGCGCGAGCTCGCCGCGCTGCTCGACGCCTACCGGCGCGAAGGACGCGCCGCGTTCGCTCCGTTCGCCGCGGCGATCGAGCGTTACGCGACGTTCCACTGGGAGCACATGCGCGTCGAGGAAACGGACGTCCTGCCGGCCTGCGAGCGCCACCTGACGGACGACGACTGGGCGGCCATCGACGCCGCGTTCGCCGACAACGACGATCCGCTGTTCGGCATCGAGGCGAAGGACGCGTTCAGCGCGTTGTTCCGCCGCATCGTGCAGCTCGCGCCCGCGCCGATCGGCGTCGGTCCGCCGCTCGAAACGCGCCGCTAGCATAGCTCCGGCGCACGCGTCGCGGCGTTGCGCGGCGCTGTCGCTACGACGGGCGCCGCCGCGTGCCTGCCAGCGCCTTGCGACCGATCCAGCTGCGCTCCAGCGCAGCGAGCACGCGCGTCGCGGATTCGTGACGGCCGGACACCGACGACAGCTCGGCTACGCGCCGCGACAGGTCGCGTTCCAGCGCGTGGATCCGTTCGCCCTGCGCGCGGACCTCGGCGGCAAGGCGATCGCGCTCGCCCGCGAGCGTCGACTCGTGCGTCGCGCGGCGAGCGAGCTCGTCGCGCAGGGCCCCGGCCACGTCGCCGACCGCCTGCGCGCGTGCCGCCAGCGCGTTGCGATCGTTGTCGAGGATGCGAAGATCGGTGCGCGCCGAGTCGAGCTCGGCCTTCAGCTGGTCGAGCTGCTGCGTCGCCTGCTCGCGCTCGTTGCGCAGCGCGTCACGCTCGGACTCGAGCGAATGGAGCGCCGTCCGCGTGGCATCGAGCTCGTCGGTGAGCGCCGCGTTGTGCGCGTTCCACGCCGTCTCGGCGCCGCGCAACTGTTCGACTTCGCCGATCAGCGTCTGCAGGTGCGCCTGCGCCACGGCGAGCTTGCCCGCGTGCGCCTCGCGACTCGCGCGCTCGTCCTCGAGCGCCTGGGAGAGCTTCGAGATCGTCGTGCGCTCGTCCTCGAGATCGCGCTGCGTCTGCACGAGCTCGAGTCGCAATGCCTGCTCGCGCGCCGGCTGGTCGGACAGCGTATGCGCGATGCGTCCGACGTCGCCGGCGAGCCGGTCGAGCACCTCGTCGATGCGCGCATCGCGGCCTTCCTCGTTGCCGGCGCGGGACAGCGCGTCGATGCGCTCCTTGAGCTTCGCCTCCTCGCGCTCGCGCGCGCGCCGAGCGTGTTCCTGATTCGCCAGCGCCTGCTTCAGCGCCTCGGCCTCGGCGCGGGCCTCGGAAAGCGCGTCGGCCTGGCGCTCGGCGTCGTTTCGCGCCACGGCGAGCTCGTGCGCGAGCCAGGGCGGAATCGCCTGCGTCAGCGACGGGTAGGCGGCCTGCACGATCGCCTCGACGGTGCGCCGCAGATCGGTGCCTGGCGAGAGCTCGGCCAATCGCGCGTAGCCGTCCTCGAGCGTCGCGTCGATGCCCGAGTACAACGTCCCGGTCGGCAGCGCGCGGCCCTCGCCGAAGCGCTTGAGGTCCGGGCGGATCGCCGTCAACGCGGCTTCGCGCGCCGCGCGGTCGAGCTTCAGCACCGCGTGCGTTTCAGCGAGGACGTGCGAGAGCACGCCGGCCGGCGCGTCGAGCAGCCGGTCGTACACGACGAGCGTGCGCGCGGCGCCGCGCGTGCCACGCTCGGCCTGCACCAGGTAGTGGAGCCAGAGCGCGAGGGACTTCTCGGGCGCGAAAGGTTCGCGCTTGGCGATCGACGCCGCGACTTCCACCGGTCGGCGAACCACGATCGCCACGCCCGCGTCGATGCCTGCCTGTTCGAGTCGTTCACGCCAGAACGGCGCCGTGATCGCGAGCCGGGGATCGTGGAGCACGAGCTGCGGCGCATCGCCGTATTCCGCAGCGAGCACGGCATCCGCCTCTGCCGCCAGCGCGCGCACCGACGGCCGCTCGCGCCACTTTTCCGGAATCGCGACCAAGGCGTCCCAGCGCAAGCCGAGCGCGGCCAGCAGCCGCTCGTTCAACGCGCACAGCGGGCCGGACTGGAACGTACTGGTCGACTCGCCGGCCGGCGGCTGGACGAGCACCCGGCCGGCGACGGCACCGGCGTGCGCCAGCGCACCGGCCAGCGCGGTGGCGCCGCTGCGCGGGCAGGCGAGGATGAGAAGGGCGTGGCGTCGCATCGAATGCGGGGTCCTGCGGCTGCGCTCGATCCGGTCGTGCGACGTGGGACGGCCATCGCCGGGCGCCGCGACCGCTTCGCCCTACGCGAAGGACGTGCCAGCGGGCGAAGACGGCGCCGGTCGTGGGAAGACCGCCGCCGGAGCCGGGACGACGCCCGTCGCGCGCCGCCGAACTGCGGACGGCTGTGCCGCGAGGCGTCAGCTGGCCCTGTCCGCCGGTGCAACGCACGGAAGGGCTTGTCGTGCACAGCCCGACGCGCGTTCTCGACAGCGCTCATCTCGCCGGGCGGCAAAAACGGGCGCGCTCAGCGCTGCGCCTGGCTGATGCGCAACACAGCGGGCAGGAACGCGGCCCGCACTTCGGATGCGCCGCGAAGGCTCGGCTCGATCGTCTGCGTGTACCAGGACGGATCGCCCTGCAGGAAGTGCGCGTGCACGTCGACCAGCTCGCCGTAGCGGGAGGCGAGCGTCCCGAGGAGCGAGTTCATGCGCTGGAGGTTCCCGCGCGCGATGCGTGCGTCGATGCCGAGAAAGTTGCGCGCGTCGTCCCCGAACGTCGGGTCGTAGACGGTCCCGATCAGCACCGGCCTCACGGGCAGTGAACGCAGGAAGGCATCGAGCTCTCGCTCGAAGCGCACGAAGCCCTCGCCCCGGTCGGCGGCCAGTCCCCCGAGCAGGTCGTTACCGCCGACAGTGAGCATCGCCACGGCGGGCGCATCGACCACCAGCCCGCGCGCCTGCCGCGCGAGATCGGTGACGCGGCCGCCGTCCTGCGCGCGGTGCTCGAGCCGCGCGCTTCCGTGCGAGCGCAGGTCCCGCCCGCGAAAGGCCGGGAACAGCCGGTCGTCGTTGCGCACGACGAGCTGCGCCGGGTGAACGCCGTACGGGTTGTAGCGGCCGCAATCGAGGATCGAATCGCCGAGCGTGACGACGGTGAACATGCGGCTTCGCGCGA
>Ga0307416_100001591_pt1 | contig 12467 bp, 12 predicted proteins | sample DK1Cmetagenome_2_FD_203821 | JGI IMG/M metagenome (GOLD analysis project Ga0307416, IMG submission 203821) | Maize rhizosphere microbial communities from greenhouse at UC Davis, California, United States - DK15-C-3 | ecosystem: Host-associated > Plants > Roots > Rhizosphere > Soil | place...
TTGCTTCATTCCGGCATGTCATTTTCGCCGGTAGCCACTAAAACTAGCTATGTCTGAGGGCTGAGTCAAGGGTTAAGCTTCGGAGGGCGAATCAGTTCGCCTGCGCTGCCAGCCCCTGAGCCCTTCGCTCGCTTGGAGCCGCAAAGTCTATTGCGGATTCCTGAAGCCCGATAAGATACCGAAGTATCCCGGGCCTGTCAAGCACCTGATTTCGGATGTCCGTACAAGCCGGCACCGATGTGACCTTTAGAACCACACGCCCGATTCAGAAGTTCCCGACCAGTGTCCTTCGGGGAGGCAACTTTAACCCCTCCTTCGCCGACCCGCAAGTTCACGGGGTGGTGACTTCGCCCGCCCGCAGCAAACCATGACGGAACAGGATCGGGCCGACCGATTCGTTGAATGCAATCACCCCGATCGTGACGGCCTGCATTGCCAAGCCCACGCCCGGCAGTCGGTCGGCCACGATCGTCGCGAGGCCCAGCGCCACGCCAGCCTGGGAAACCAGACCGGTCCACCCGTACCGAATTACGTCTGGTTCGGCTCTGGCCAGACGCCCGGCATAGGTCGTAGACCCGTAAATGGCTGCCATTCGCGCGAAGGCGATCAACAGGACGACCGGCCACACCGCGGCAAACTCCTGGATATGGAGCTCCGCCCCGGCCATGGCGAAGAACACGACAAACACCGGGAGGGCGGCCTGGTGCAGCACGTCCACCAGAGGCTCGGCCCGCACCGGAGCCACGTTCTCGACCAGAAAGCCGGCGACGAGCATGCTGAGGAGGAACTCAAAGTGCAGCGCCGGCGCAGCCGCGGCGGTTGCGAACACCACCACCACCGCGAAAACCACGAGCTCTCGCTTGACGAATCGCAGATACAGCGTCAGGACTCCCCCGATAATACCGCCAGCCAGGATCGATCCCAGCACCTCGCGGAGGAGGCGCAACAGAATCTCGGGCGCTCCCGCGGTTGCACCGCCGAGACTTGCCTGAGCCAGGCTGAAGGCACCGGTGAAGAGAAGGATGATGATGACGTCCGCTACCAGCACGACGCCGAGTGTGGTTCGCGCCAAGGGGCCGGCCGCACGTGTCTCCGTCAAGAGCGCGAGAGTGACCATAGGGGAATTCACCGTCAGAATCACGGCGAATAGCAGGGCCACGAAAAACATCTGATCGTTCGACAACGCCTTCAGAAATGGGAGCCAGTCGCGGAGCAGAAGACTCGCACCCAGGAGAACCAGCAGAACGGCCGCCGTCTGGAAGATGAGCACCAGCAGGATCAGCCGATGTCTCTGCCGCAGGTCAGCTATCCGCAGTTCGGCGCCGGCCAGCAGTCCGATCAGGCCGACCGCGAGCCGCTTCATCATTCCTAGGTCTTCGAGCACGCCGGCAGGCACGATTTCAGAGACCGAGGGTCCCAGCGCCAATCCCGCAACCAGGTATCCCACGAGTCGGGGAAGGCGAAGGTCATGAGCGATCGCGCCGAACGTGTCGGCTGTGAGGAGAAGTATTCCGAACAGGAACAGTGACCGCGGGGCAATGACACCTTCGGTCGGCGCACGCAACGGCTCCAGCAGAACGGCGCCGCCCACCAGTAGCACCAGCACCACCAGACGGCGAATCACGGAGTAAGCAGTTCCCGACCGCCCCCCTCGTTGACTCGCGACAGGTCTCCATCCTCTGGCGTCGTAGACACGAGTTGGCTGACCTCCCTGCTAGCGACGATGTCGAAGAGGAGAACGGAGACCAGGGTTGCGGTCAAAATCAGGTCGCCATTCAGATCGGGTCGTACCTGGGTGTAGTTCACCGCCAGTGCCACCGCGATACCGCCTTGCGCCAACAGCGCCCGCCCGAGCCAAGGCGTCCGAAGGACGGGAGGAGCAGAGAGGGCTCCCGCTACCCACCCGCCGGCAAAACGAGCCGCCAGGCGGATGAGAACAAACAGTGGCGCCACGAACAAGAGCTCCGGGGAGCTGGGGCTCCAGGCAGCACCCGCAAAGATGAGCAATGCCAGATAGACCGGCCGCTCAGTGTTCAAAAGGAGCCGCGTGACGTCACGATGGGCTCCGCTGTTCGCCAGGATGAATCCCAGAACGAGGTTGGTGTAGATCGGAGAGAGATTGAGGTAGTAGCTGGCTCCGCTGGCCACGACGATCGCCCCGGCCAAGGCGACGAACAGCCGGCTGCCTTGTCCTTCGTCGGAATGGCGTCCGGGCCCCAGGAAGAGGTGAAACAGAACACCACTCGAAACTCCCACGGCCAGATTAATCACAGCCCACTCGGTCGCCGTAGGCGGGCGGACGGTGAGTGAGACCTGCCCCTGATGGAAGATGGCAAGCAGGAGGCCGAACGCCGCCACCGCGATCAGAGCGTCAATTCGAGCAGTGAACTGAAGGACGGGGACGAGAGGAGACACTGGGCGGTGTCTCCGGGTAAGGGCATCGACAGCAGCAGCAGAGCTGAGCGTGGCAACGGCAGCGAGCGTCACGGCCTGGACGATCGCTTCGGGCCAGGCATATCCCAAGACATAGTGAAATAGCGCCAGCAGAGCTGCGAGTGCGAAACCGAAGGTGGCAAGCGCCTCGGTAAAGGCGATGCGGAGGTGAGACGTGTCGATTCTGGCCAGTGCCGGAAGCCGGAAATAGGTACCCAGCAGCATTCCCAGCCACCCCAAAGCCAGGCTGACGATAGGGGTGAGATCCTGTACCTCTGCAGCCCCCAGCAGTCCGGTCATCCGCGGCCCGAGCAAGAACCCTATGATCACATACTCGGCACCGCCCACATATCCGAACCGATCTCGCAGGCGGTCGAAGACGAGATAGGCAAGGATGTACCCGACGGTGATGACCGCGAGCGCTGCGAGCGTTGTCTGCATGATGCTCCATGCTAGTTCGATGCTGAAGTGCTGACTAGATGGTGATGCACGACACTGAGACCGTTCGCCGGCGGTTCTTACGTTGTCGTCCGCTGCTGCTCCCGCCTTCTTCAGTGTCGAACAAGGAGACCAACCTCATGGCTACCAAGCTCAAATCACTGGATGACCTGCTCGTCCACGAGCTCCAGGACATCTATGACGCAGAGGGTCAGATCGTCAAAGCGCTGCCACGGATGATCAAGGCCGCGAGCCACCCCGAGCTGCAGGCGGCCTTCGAGGAGCATCTCGAGCAAACCGAGGGCCAGATCGAGCGGCTCGACCAGACATTCAAGCTGTTAGGCATTCCGGCGAAAGGGCGGAAGTGCGCGGGAATGGCGGGACTGATCGAAGAAGGTAAAAAAATGATGGAAGAGGAGGCAGACCCGGCCGTGATGGACGCGGCCCTCATCGCGGCGGCCCAGAAGATCGAGCACTACGAGATCGCGAGCTACGGCTGCGTATGCACCTACGCGGAGATGCTCGGATACGATCAGGTTCACGATCTGCTGGGACAAAACCTGGATGAGGAGGAGACCACCGACGAGCGACTGACCGTGCTCGCCGAGAGTGTAATCAACGTCGAGGCCGAAGATGCCGATGACCTCGAACAGGAAGAGACATCGAGGTAGGTCACGGTCTTCCGACGCTTCGCCCTTCGGCTCCCGGCAGCCTCAGCGTGTCGATGACAACACGGGGCTGCCGTCGGGCCAAACGGCGCGTCACTCTCAGCAGCAACGAGGTACCAACCAACCCCAAACCCACCACCAGGCCCCACCAGAGCCCAGCAGGTCCGAGCTGGAGATAGAAGCCCAGGTACGCGCTTAAAGGGATGGCGACAACCCAGTAGCCCAGCAGGTTCGCGATCATAGGCGCTCGAGTATCGCCCAGTCCCCTTAGCACACCCCCCGCAACCACCTGAGTTCCGTCGAAAACTTGAAACACTCCGGCGATCGGAATCAGAGCTGACGCCACGGCTACCACCTCGAGATCCCTGCTGTACAGCCGGGCAAGCTGCTCTGGCACGGACAGGAACACGATGGCTGCCAGGCTCATGAAGGCCGTGCCGCACGCGAACGCAGCACGGGCAGCACCGCGGGTGCCTTCGGGATCCTCTCTGCCCACCCCCTGCCCTACCAGCACCGAGGCAGCGTCACCCACCCCGAGCGGAACCATGAAGGTGAGGGCGGCCAGATTGATGGCGACTTGATGCCCGGCCATCTGCCGAGTGCCCATCCACCCCATCATCAACGCCACCAGTGCGAAAGCGCCGAACTCCAGGGTGTGCTGAGCTCCAATAGGGAGGCCGAGACGTACCATCCGGAGCAGCGGCCGCATCTGCCAGATCTCCGGCCTCAGTGGCGAGAGGAGGGGCGCAAGCTTTCGCCGGGCGGCAATCCAGAGCCCGAGAAGCAGCAGCACTCGGCTAATCGTTGTGGCCCAGGCGGAGCCCACGACTCCCATGGCCTCGAAGCCAAAATGGCCAAAGATCAGAACCCAGTTGAGCCCTGCGTTGGCCAGGTTGGCGGCTACTATCGCGCTTACGATCGGAGCGGTACTGCCCATCGACTGGAGACTCTGCCGGAAGACTACAAACAGCAGGAATGGAAAGGCGCCGGCCGCAGTTCGCACGGCGTAGGCAGCAGCCAGGGGAATTACATCCGCGGGTTGATCCAGAAAACGGAAAACAGGCCCTGCCAGGACGAGCAGGATGACGGCGGGGACAGTCAGGAGCGAAGCGATGATGATGCCCCGCTGGACTGCCCGAGCAATCGCCGGCGTCTCTCCGGCCCCGACCGCCTGTGCCACTACGGGATCGAGGACCATCAAGGTTCCCATCGCGAACACGGCAAGGGTGAAGAAATACAGGTTGCCAAGTGCGACGGCGGCCAGGGCCTGGGCGGAGATGTGGCCTACCATGATGGTATCCACGACTCCCATCGCCATCATTCCTACCTGAATGATCACCACGGGAATCGCTAGCCGAAGCATGGGCCGAAGCTCGGCGCGCCGGGGAAGCACCCGGCCGGCAAACGCCCCTGGGCGCGCCACTCAGCTTGGAAGGGTGAAGTGCGGCTGCTCGGTGCGGCGAGGATCAGCCAGGAGCCGCTCGGCGAACTCCAGACGCTCGGCTAACTCGTTGACTTCGGATCGGAGGGCCGACAGCTCCTCCAGAACCTCGGCCGAGATACCGTCCGGCTGTGTGTACTCAGGGTCCCAGCGGGAGACCAGTCGCCCCTCGGCGTCGCGAAGGGAGCCGCCTGCGACCAGAATCAGATCGTAGAGATACCAGATGCCAAGACCACCGACGCTGCAAAGCATGAGAACGCCGGTGCCGGTTTTTCCGACATAGAACCGGTGGGCGCCAAAAAAACCGAGGAGTGCTGCGAGCGCGGTGGCGACACCGCGGGACTTGTCAGACGGGAGATCCAAAGCGGGCTCAGTCATTCTTCAATATCCTCCCGCGCTCCACCGGTGTCTACAGCGCTGACCTGGACCAAGGAGACAGGGCCATCATGTGCGCCCGGCAGGACTCGAACCTGCGACCCACAGCTTAGAAGGCTGTTGCTCTATCCATCTGAGCTACGGGCGCGTGGTATGTTCAATAACTTAGAAGATTCAGCGAGGACAGCAACGAGGTCTGACGCAGGACAGACTGACTGCCAGCAGCCCACGCCACGAGCGTCAGCAAGAACGGTTTGCCAGGGGGGACTGGACTCTGGAAGCCTTATTCAAGATACTAAAGGCATCCCCCCCTGACGATTGGCACGGAAATCCTGCCTCAGTTTTGTGAAAGGATCAAGGTTTCGATGAATCGAGCCACCTCCCTGTCCCGTGCCGCTCGCGCCGTTCTGGCTGAGCACTTCGAGCTTTTCATGACGATTGTCGGCGTGCTCATCGCCATCATGATCATACTCAGCGAACTGTCGCAGGGCGAGCAGGGGTCCGCGCTGATCTTCCTGGTGTGGCTCCAGGGGCTCATTCTATGGGCCGTCCATCGCCACTGCATACTCCGGAACAAGGCGATGGTCGACAGACTTCGCATGATGGTGCAGGATCGGGTGAACAATCGACTTACTCTGTGGCTCAGTCTGACAGACGTCCAGTCCCGTATAGCCAGTGAAGCGGGGCGGGACGAGAGAGAGGCTGTGTCGCTGGCCGCAGCGCGGGCCGTTTCGCTGGAGCTCGAGAAAGTGTCTTTCGACTCACTGCGCACCTGGGAGCGGCGGTATTCCCGCTTCATTACCAGCTGGGGCCGGTGATCTGACCCAGCTTCACCTCCGGTAGCACAGCGCCCGTCTCGCCCAACGAGGCGGGCGCCCAGGAAACCTGCCCGTTCACCACCTCGTACGATCAGCACGAAGTCTGGTACAATCGCTTCCCTCAGGAGGGGTCATGCCGACACTCTCGTTGTTGCTCTGCAGCCTTACCCTCACCCTTGCCGCTCCAGCCGGGGCCACTCCGCCACCAAAGAATGGCGAGGAGCTCGTCACTCGAATGCGCGAGCGGTACGCCGGCAAGTGGTATCGCACGCTGACCTTTACCCAGAAGACCACGCTTCCCGACGGGAAGGTCGAGATCTGGTATGAGGCGTTGGAGCTTCCCGGAAAGCTTAGGATCGACGTCGCTCCGCTGGATAGCGGAAAGACGCTGCTGTTCCGAAACGACTCACTCTACGTGTTCGAACAGAAGAAGCTGAAGGCGTCGCAGCCACTGGTCCACCCGCTGATGGTCCTTGGGTTCGATGTCTACCAGGCGCCAGTGGCCGAGACGGTGCGCAAACTCAAGGAACTGAAGTTCGATCTTTCCAAGGTCTATCAGACCAGCTGGAAGGGCCGGCCGACTTACGTGGTCGGAGCATCGCCTGGGGACACTACCAGCCCACAGTTTTGGATCGATGCGGAGCGCTTGTACTTCGTTCGGAGTCTGGAGCCATCGAAGAAAGACCCCTCCGTCATCAACGAAACGGTGTTCGATAAGTACATTCCGCTCGATGGCGGGTGGGTGGAGCTCGAAGTGCTGTTTCTGGCCAACGGCAAGCAGCAGGTAAAGGAGGAGTACAGCAACACTAAAGCCAACGTGAAGCTCGACCCAGCCATCTTCGATCCGCGGACCTGGATGGCGCCTGGCTGGATAGACGGTGACGGGTCGCACAAGCACTAGGATTTCGTGGGCGTGGGCTTTGTCACAGCGAGTTAAGCCGGGACGTTGCAAGCTCGTAAGTAGACGTTATGCGATACCTGGCCCGCAGGATTCCCGCTCACCTCATTCTTGCCGGCTCCGTTTTGGCACACGGAGTCGAGGCGCAGCAACAGGCCAACGCTGGAGACGCAAGGCCGCCGAGCTTTTGGCAGGCTCTCTCCGGCGTGGCCGCGGTAAACGGACTGACGTGGTTCTATAACTGGCATGTTCAGAGATGGGCATGGGCCAATGTGGGTACCCGAAGCTGGTGGGAGAATCTGCAGGCGGGTTTTGCCTGGGATGACGATGCCTTCGGCGCAAACCAGATCGCCCATCCATACCATGGAGGCCTCTACTTCAATTCTGCCCGGGCGAGTGGCTACGACTTCTGGGGATCCACTCCCTTCGTTGCCGCTGGGAGTCTGAGTTGGGAGCTCTTCACGGAAAACGTTCGTCCCTCCATCAATGATCTGATCAACACCACGCTTGGCGGCATTGCCTTAGGGGAAGTGGCTTACCGGATGAGCACGCTCCTCAGCGGCTCGAGTAGCCGGACAACGACCCGGCAACTGGGCGCGTTGCTTGTGAACCCACTCTCTGAGGCGCAGACCCTCGTTCATGGCAGGAGTCAGGGCCCTTCTGCGGCTGCACCTCAAACCCGTTCTACCCTGCTCGCTGTGGGTCAGCGAAGAGGCGCCGGCGCTTCGCCTGACGGAGTAACGACGAGTCATCCGTTCGTCGGCCTGACGTTCTACTACGGCAACGTTTTCGACCAACAGATCAGCCGGCCTTACGACGCCTTTGAATTCCGGCTTCATCTCAGCCCAAACGAGCACGTAGTGCTGACGCATGTATCGGTATCGGGGATGCTGGCCCGCAGCACTCTTTCTCAGTCGGCCAGAAGTCAGCTGCTGCTGGGGCTGTTTCAGCACTATGACTATGACGATCTCCCGGTGACCAAGTCGAGCAGCCAGAGCCTCAGTGGAGCGTTGCTCTACCGGGGCACGCTCAGCCGCCGGCTCCAGGTTGATTTCGGCCTCCACGCGGAACTGGTGCCGCTGGGAGCGGTGTCGTCCGAGCACGGAGGGATTCGGCGGCGCGACTACGACTTCGGCCCCGGCGTGGGTGGGAGATTGACGGGAACGCTCAGACATGACGGACGTGAGCTGCTTCGTGTGGATGGGAGGACAGTGTGGGTGCACAGTCTTTATGCGGCGGATGCCGATCATCTCACGACTACCGCGCGCCTCAGTGCGGCGATTCCGGTAGCGCGGATGGTAAGTCTGGGAGGTGATGTGGCTCTGACGTTGCGGCGAAGCTGGTACCTGAATCAGCAGCCTGTGGCCACGAAGTTTCCGCAGTTCAGAGCCTACCTGATCTGGGCACCGTCCTGACTAGTTCGGCCGGCCGGCGGCGTGCAGGCGCATCATCCACATGAACCATCCGGCCAGGTTCCACCACACTGGTTTGCGCTGGAGGCCCGCCTCGCTCGATCGATCCTTATAGCTGTTCCATGCGGCATACCAACTTGCGCGCTCTGCTTCCCGCTCGGCTCTGCGGGCGGCGAGCGCCTGGCTACGCTCGACTTCTTCATCGAACCTGGTCTTCCACATGCGATACAGAGGGTGCTCGTCCACGTGTCCCTCATAGGCCGGAGGTGTGGCCTACAGATGCTGACCGGAAAATCGGGGCGCCGGGATTCGAACCCGGGACCTCCTGCTCCCAAAGCAGGCGCGCTACCGGACTGCGCCACACCCCGTGGTGTTGCTGTGCTTGAACCTAACTGCTGAGCGCTCCCGCGCGATAGCGAATGCGGAGGAGCAAGCGAGGTGACCCATAGCACAGATGGGAAGAAAGCCTCCCCATAGAGTGCTAGGTCTTTTGACCAGACGGTAACTATGCTGAACCGGGTCTTGTCCGATAGGAGCTTACGATTAGCGGGGAAAGCCGCCCGTCACCCTGGACGCGCCGTCCTGAGGCTAATGCTGAAGGCCCGCCTCAGACGTAAGAAGATCAACCAGGAACGTGCACGGCTCCTGCGCTTCTTGTCGCTCCGGTTCGGAGTGAATGCTGTGGACCTGCTGCATGAGTACCGCAAGTCGAAGTTTTACCGCGGATTCCAGCAGCGACGCGCAGCGCTCGACCGCTTTCCCGGACCGTACCGGTTCGGCACTACGGGTCTATTCGGCTGCGAGGCATTGTACTTGTTGGTTCGGGCGAGTCGACCCGAAGTCGCGGTAGACACCGGTGTGCTGTACGGAGCGTCCACAGCCCATATACTCGCCGCGATGGCCGAGAATGGGAGTGGTGAGCTGCATAGCATCGACATAGGGCGTGACCGGCGGGAGCCCCCTCATGATTTCTTTATCCCAGCCCACCTCCAGCCCAGATGGGAGCTAATCATCGGGGACAGCCGGGCCGAGCTGCCTCCACTGCTTCGGCGCTGCGGTAAGATCGACTTCTTTTACCATGACAGCCTGCACACGTGGGAGCACATGCTCTGGGAATACGGAACCGCACTTCCGTATCTCACCGAGCGAGGAGTGCTGGCCTCGGACGACGTCGAGAATGCGCCGAGTCTTCGCAGACTCTTCCGGCAGAACGCGTTCCCGGCTTTCTGTCACGTGAGAGGTATCCTGTACACAACGTTCCACAATCTGGGCATAGCCATGCCGGGATTGGTTTGCTCGCCATTCGAGCAGCCACGTAGACGGCAGCCCGTATCGCAATTGGTGCCGATCGGCTGATCATTCGGATAGCTGGAAGTTCCCCGCCCTTCTCGTTCTCCTCCTTCAGCGTCACTTGGTAATGACGTTTTCTCTTCGTAAGCAGCGTCCAGGCACCCTCGCGCCGGTGGTTCGTGCTTATCCTGCTTATTCCGAGTCACGTGAGCTAATGAGGGGCTGAGCGGCGGTAGATGGCAAGTTCGCCGGCCAGAGACGAGTATATCAGCTGCCAACGCTCGGGTGCTGCCTTCACCGCTGGGAGCCCGTACTCCCGGGTAAAGCTCCCGGTGCGCCCGTCGATGATGAGGTACGTCGCCGGTACCGCCTCGAGGAGTGCCTGTGCCTTTCTGGGATCGGTTTCGAAGGGCGGCATGACGGCCTTCATCCCCGTTCTCAGATAGACCCAGTGCGGCATGGAGGAGACGATGATCTCCGTAGGCCTCGCATGCTGTCTCAGCCAATCCAGCCCAGCATCGAGCGCGCGGTACGCCTCCCGGTAGTAAAAGAGCCGGTAGCGCACCAAGGTACCGCTCCGATCGACGTACTCAACCTTCCCATGACGATCACGAAAAAAGTCGTAGAGGCTGGCAAGCTGCACACCCACAATCAACGCGACGACCGCAACGAGACCGAAACGCCCCAGCTTAGCGAGTGTCCGGCGACGTCTTCGTTCGGACCAGTCTCGAATGGCGAGTGCGCACTGCCACAATGCAATCACCAGGAATGGCATAATCGGAAGCAGATAGCGAGCCGATTCCCACGCGGCCGGGGTCATACACAAGAGGGCAACGTACGCCCCCACATAAAGTGGCATGACCCTTTCAGGCTGCAGGAGCTGCCTTACTAGACCGCCAATGACCATGAGACCGAGAATCACCGGCAGCACATCGGGTAATCTTCGATGAAACACACGACCTACCATGGGAAGCTTTCGCAGGCGTGCCCTCTGTTGAGCCCAGTCGACCTCCGTCGCACTGACTGCTTGCCCGAGTCGGCTTGGAACGGTGAGGAGGCTGCTGACGACGCGTTCCGAGAGCTCTCCAAGCGATAGGTTTCCCAGCTCCGGGTGTTCGATGTCACGCAGGAAGACGTTGCGACCATAACTCACGTTGTAGAACAGGTACTCGGCTCGCTGGTACGGGTAGGCAGGTCTCGAGTAGGCGGGGTCCTTCTCCACGGCGGCGATTCGGCCCTGCCAGCCGCCGACTACCAGGAGAGCGATGCCGATTCGTAGGAAACTTTGCTTTGCCCTCCTCTGCAGTATTGCCTCGGCAACCCAGGCCATGAGCAAGGCAACGCCAGCTGTTCGAAGCAGATAAGCAGCAGCAGCGAATCCGCCGGTGACCAGATCGTCCCGCAAAAGCGTGCTATCCGATCGCCTCCAGAGGAAGAAGCAGAAAGTGGCTAAAGCGAACGGGATTTCTGCGAAAGCAATATCCGAGAGGAAAACAGTGGAGGTGTGTAGCGTACACATGACCGCGCCGATGAAGGACCAGGGCGATGGCAGATGTCGCCGCAGCAGCGCGTATGATGCCAGAACAAAGGCCAGGGAGGTGAAGAACGAGGTGACTCGGAGCCACATCCCGACCCGTGTCGGATCGTTACTGCCGGCGATCGCCTGATGGGTGGCAATGAGGATGGGGTACAGCGGAGGGTACTGTATCGCTTCGATCTCACCGGGCTCGTTCAACAGCCGATAGCCGGTACCCTCGGCGAGTGAGGTGCCCAGCACGTAGTACACCCCGCCATCCCACCGCAGGTCCAGCGGCCCTTTGAACCGAGGAAGCCACAGCACAACCATCAGAATGGTGAGCGCGGCAAACGCCCTGAAAACCGGTGAAGCTCCGGCTCCTCGCCAGTTACTTAGCACTACTGAGCGTCTGAGCCAAGGCTCGCAGTGCCCTCCCTCGATGGCTTACCGCATCCTTCTCATCGTCCGTGGCCTCACCGAAGGTTTTTCCAATCTCCTCGCTGAAAAAGTACGGATCGTACCCGAATCCACCGCTGCCTCGAGGCTCTGCGAGTATCCGTCCGCTGCAGTCTCCCTGACAAACCGTCGGCACGGCACCCACTGAAGGAAGGAACACGACCACACAGCGATACCGGGCGAGCCGTTGCTTTTCCGGAGCTCCTGCAAGTCTGCGGACCAGCTCGGCGTTGTTCGCGAGGTCCACCTGGAGCGAACTACCCGATGCGCCAGCCCACCGCTTGGAGCGGACCCCCGGTGCACCACCGAGTGTCAGCACCTCCAGACCGGAGTCATCGGCCAATGTCGGCAGGCGGCTGAGTCGCACAAAGTGCTCTGCCTTACGCCGCGCATTGGCCTCGAAGCTCTCGGCGAGCTCGAGTGCGTCCTCTGCCGACGTCTCCCAGAGCCCAAGATCGTCGGGGAATACGATCTCGAAGCCGGACGCGCCCAGGACCCGCCGAATCTCGCGTTGCTTCCCGACGCTTCGAGTGGCCGCCAGCAGCTTCACCAGCCGAGCGCCTTCCGTTGCGCGACAAAAAGCCGAGCGATCCCGGCTTCGGCCAGGCCGAGAATCGTGTCGAGCTGCTGGCGGCTGAAGGTGCCATGTTCTCCAGTTCCCTGCACTTCCACAAACTGGGCCGGCTCCAGCATCACGATGTTCGAATCGACCGCCGCATCCT
>Ga0307416_100001595_pt1 | contig 12450 bp, 8 predicted proteins | sample DK1Cmetagenome_2_FD_203821 | JGI IMG/M metagenome (GOLD analysis project Ga0307416, IMG submission 203821) | Maize rhizosphere microbial communities from greenhouse at UC Davis, California, United States - DK15-C-3 | ecosystem: Host-associated > Plants > Roots > Rhizosphere > Soil | place: USA...
CCGGCACCAGGCCGGCGAATTCGGCGCGCAAGTCTTCGATGGCGGCGCCCAGCGCCCCGTTCAGCACCAGCCAGACTTCATGCGTGCCCGCGTTGCGCGCCACGCCCAGCGCCAGCGCCAGCGAATAACGGCCGATGCCGCGGAAGCGGCTTTCCGATTGGGCCCCTTGCAGGTCAATGACGATGCGCATCCGATTTCCTTGCTTGTAAAGCTTGCAGTTCACGCAGTACGCGCGCGGCGCGCGGCGACAGGGCGGAACCCCCGTCGGCCTGCAGCGGCTGCGCCGGTGCGGCGTTCTGGTCCAGCATGATTTTGTAGAGGCGGGCCTGCAGGCCCGGCGTGAAGCGCAGCATGCCGCGCACGATTTTCTTCAGGCGCTTGTGGCGCAGCAGGAAGCCGCCGCTGCGCTGCAGCAAGGCCTTGCCGCGGTTCTTGACGGCGCGCAGCAGGCGGCCTTCGCGCCGTGCGGCGTTGAGGCGGCGCGCGATGCCGCCCACGCGGCGCAGCGGCGCGGTGATGCGCCAGGAGGTGCTGTCGAGCATGTCGATCACGCGCTGGCCCATTTCGGCGGCGCGCGCTTCGGCCTGGATGATGCGCTGTTCCAGCAGTCCGGCGCGGTGCTCCATCTGTCCTGCGCGGTGTTCCAGCTCGGCGCTGCGCTGGGCCTGCACGCCTGCCTGGTGCTCCTGCGCCGCGATGGCGGCGCGCAGCTGGCCGAGCGCGTCGCCGGCCGCGTCGCTCTGCTGCTGCAGGCTTTGCAGCAGGCGGTGCACCTGGCCGTGCTGCGCCGCCAGCTGGTCTTCATAGCGCTGCGCCAGGGCGCCCAGCGCGATGCCGTATTCGGCGCCAAAGGCCGCGTCGAACGGCGCCAGCACGGCCGCCGCGCCGCCTTTTTGCGCCACCACCGCGTAATCCGGACTGACGCCTTCCAGCACCGTGATCAGGCCCAGCGGCGCGGCCGGATCGTGCAGGCGCGCTTCTTCCTGCAGGCGCACCACCTTGCTGCGTGTAAAGCCGGCATGCTCGGCGGCGAAATGCAGCAGGTTGGGCGGCAGCGGGTGCAGGTGGGTCGGGTCCATGTAGAAGCTGGTGGCGCCGACGGTCAGGTTTTCCGGGTTCGGCGTCTCCATCACCAGCAGGCCGCCTGGCTGCAGCGCGCGCAGCGCTTCGGCCACCAGCTCGCGCACCAGCTCGAAAGGCAAGTGCTCGACCAGGTGGAAGGACGACACCAGCGCCAGGCTGTTGTCGGCGCAGGCGCGCAGCGCGGCCAGCGCATCCTGGTTCTGCACCTGCAGCCCGCGTTCGCGGCAGGCCGCCAGCATGCCTTCATCGAGATCGACACCGCGCGCGGCGAAGCCTTGTTCGGCCAGCAGCTCGAGCCACTCGCCGCGGCCGCAGCCCAGGTCCAGCGCCGCTCCGCCCGGCAGCAGCGCGTGCAGCGGCGCTGTGAACGGCGCGTAGGCGCGCAGGCGGTCCTTGATGGTGTCGCGCGCGCCGCGGTAGCGGTCTTCGAAAGCACGGTAGAAAGGTTGGTTCATCGGGAAATCTCCACTTGCGGTTCCAGCCAGCTGCTGCCGACGAACTCGCGGCGGTTCATGTTCATCACCATGAACAACAGCGCCAGGTCGCGCCATTCATAGTTGTCCGACAGGTGCGTTTCGCTGCTGGTCAGCGCGGTCGTCACCGAATAGCTGCCGGGACCGAGGTTGAGCGGGAAGCGGAAGCGGAACTCCAGCTCCTCGCCGCCGCGCAAGTCCTGCAGTACCTGCTGCATATGGTGGGTGTTGGTGCCGTAGATCGGCTGGCCCAGGCGGTCCTTGATCATATAGCCCAGCACCAGGCGCTCCACCGGGCGCTGCACGCGCACATTCACGCGCAGCGTGACGGGTACGCCCACGTTAACCACTTCCAGCGCTTCGCCGGCCTCGTTTTCCAGCGTGATGGCGGTCACCGTGGCTTCGCCGGTGCCGGAACTGGTCTGCACCCGGCCGTCCTCGCGCACCACCTGCTGCACCGTGCTGTTTTCCCGTTCGGCGATCAGCGCATTGTAGAAGTCCATGACTTCTTCCGGCGAGCCTTGCTTGGCCAGGCGTCCGCCGTCGAGCAGGATGGCGCGGTCGCAGATCGACTGCATGGCGGCGCGGTCGTGGCTGACGATCAGCAGCGTGGTGCCCTGCTGGCGGAATTCGCGGATGCGCTGGAAGCTCTTGTGCTGGAAGTAGGCGTCGCCCACCGACAGCGCCTCGTCGACGATCAGGACGTCGGGACGGCGCGCCGTGGCCACGCTGAAGGCCAGGCGCATCTGCATGCCGGACGAATACACGCGCACCGGCTGGTCGATGTAGTCGCCAATTTCCGCAAAGGCTTCGATGGCCGGCATCAGCGCCGTGATTTCATCGACGTTGAGCCCGAGCAGCTGGCCCGCCATATAGGCGTTCTGGCGGCCGGTGAAGTCGGGATGGAAGCCCATGCCCAGCTCCAGCAGTGCGGCCACGCGGCCTTCGATTGAAACGCTGCCCGCCGTCGCCTGTGCGGTGCCGGTGATCAGCTTGAGCAGCGTGCTCTTGCCGGCGCCGTTGATGCCGATGATGCCGACCGCGTCGCCCGGGGCCAGCTGGAAGCTGATGTCCTGCAGCACCCATTTCTGGCGGTGGCGCAGGCGCTTGCCCGGCAGGACCCATTCGGCCAGCCGCTCCCACTGGTTGTTGTACTGTTTATAGGCCTTGCCCAGCTGCCTGACGATAATGCTGCCCATTACAGTTCATCCACCATTTCACCCGCACGCTTGCGGAACATTTGCAGGCCCAGCACGCACAGCAGCAGTGCCGCCACCGTGACCGGCAGCAGGCTGCGCCAGTCGGGCATGGCGTGGTTGACCAGGATGCCCTGGTAGGCTGCGACGATGGCCGCCATCGGGTTCCATGCCAGCGCACCGCGCACTTCTTCCGGCAGGGCGGTCACCGGGTAGACCACGGGCGTGAACCAGAACCAGAACTGCAGCAGGATATTGAAGAATTGGCCAACGTCGCGGAAGAACACATTCAGCACGCCCAGCACCATGCCGAGGCCGATCGCGAACAGCACCTGGATCGCCAGCACCGGCGCCATGGCCAGGAAAGTCCAGCCGGGGAAGCTGCCCGACATGACAAGGAAGACGGTGAACAGGCTGAAGATGATGGCAAAGTTGACCAACGCATTGAGCACCACCACGATCGGCAGGCAGATGCGCGGGAACTGCAGTTTTTTCAGCAGGTTGGCCTGGTCCAGGAAGACCGATTGCGCGCGGCCGGTGATTTCCGCGAACAGGCCCCACGTCAGCAGTCCGGCGCACAGGTAGATGCTGTACGCGAAGGTGCCGTCGACGCCTTTCAGGCGGTTGCCCATGACCTGGGAAAAGATCACGGTATATACCACGATCATGGCCAGCGGGTGCAGGATGGTCCAGGCGGCGCCCAGCAGGGAATTACGGTAGCGGGCCTGGAATTCGCGCTGTACGCTGCCGCGGATGAAACCGCGGTAACGCCACACGCCGGCCAGCATATTCAGGGAAATCATGCGGCCTCCACAGCGGGCAAAAGCTCGTACATAGGGGGCTGGAAAAAGCCGGGATTATAGCATGGGCAACTATTTGCCCGAGCGGGCTCAATTGTGACCAAACGTAATCCCCGGCGGCCTGGCCGAGGCCCTGCCGGCTCAGCCCTGCGCCAGTTTTTGCAGCTGTTCCGGCTTGATGATGATCAGGCGGTGCGTGCCTTTTTCGATGATGCCCTGCTGCACCAGCGCCATCAGCGTGCGGGTCACCGTCTCGCGGCTGGTATTGATCATGTTGGCAATATCCTGGTGGGTCGGCAGGTTTTCCACCACGTGCTGGTCGCCCTCGGTCTTCTGCTTGAGCAGGTCGATGAAGGTATAGATGCGGCGCGAGGTGTTGTGGATGCTGAGCAGGGCGCGGAACTCCGAGTCGCGCTGCACCTTTTCGGCCAGGAAGCGCAGCATCTGGTTGGCCACGGAAGGGGAGTGGGCAAACAGGTGCAGGGCCGTATTGCGCGGCAGCAGGGCCAGCAGGCCCGGCGTCAGCGCCACCACGGAAGCCGAGCGCAGCGAGCCGTTGATGACGGCGATCTCGCCGAAAAAGTCGCCCGGCTTCAGCATGCGCAGGCCGATCGCGCGCCCGTCCTCGGTAATGTCGACCACCTGCAGCGCGCCAGTCAGCAGGAACAGCAAGCTGTCGCCCGGCGCGCCTTTTTGCAGCACCACTTCGCGCTTGGTAAATTCCCGGATGCGCAGCTCGCTTTTTACGCGCAGCATGTCCTCTTCGCTGAGGTCGGCCAGCAGCGGGATCTTGCGCAAGTGGATCTGCAGGTTGACCTTGGGCAGGTCGCCTTCCTGGGCAGGCACGGCCGCGACCTTGGCCGCCTCCTCGGGCGGAATCAGGTCTTGCGTCGGGTCGTGTTGTTTCTTCTTCGCAGTTACCATATTCAGTTCAGAAAGCCCGCACCAGCAGGATGCCGGTCGCGGCAGCGGCAATGCCGGCGGCATTGGCCGCCAGGTCGCGCCAGCAGAAGCTGCGGCCGGGTACGAATTTTTGCAACAGCTCGATCAGCCAGCCCGCCAGCAGCAGGCCAACCAGCCAGGGCAGCAGTTGCGGCCAGGCCGGCGCCACTTGGGCCGCCAGCACGGTCAGGCCGGCAAACGCCACGAAGTGCAGCAGCTTGTCATGCGGCAGGACCGGCAGCCAGCCGGCCGGCAACAGGCAGCCGGCGGACACCGCGCCCCCGGCCAAGACAAACACCATCAATTCCCAACCCATTGTTTTTCCTGCCACGCGGCTGCGCCGCTTAGAAATTATCCCAGCGTAAAGTCAGCTGGGCCGCGCGGCTATTATATTGGAACAGCCCGATGTTTTCGTGGTTGCGTACTGCGCGGCCTTCCAGGTGCAGGCTGACATTGGGGCGGAAATACCATTGCAGCGCCACGCGCGCGGTGCTGGTGTCCTGGCGGCGGGCGATGTCGATCAGGTCCGGCGCGTAGGCCGAATCGCTCTGCCAGTGCTGGTGGGTCAGGTTGGCTTCGGCAAACAGGCCGGTGCGCAGCAGCCGGTACCACTGGGCATTGACGAACCAGCCGCGCCGGTCGCCGCCCGGGCGGCTGCTGGAGCCGTTATCGCGCACGCCGCTGGCCGTCAGTTGCAGCTGGTCGCGCTTGCTGCGGTAGGTGGCCACCGTGCCCAGCTCGAAGGTGCTGCTGTCGTAGTCGCGCCGGGTGGCGTAGCTCACGTGGCTGAGGTTGCCTGTCAGCGCCAGGTCCCAGTTGGCAGGCATGGTCATGGGCGGCGCCGCGCGCAGCTGCAGCTGGCCCTGGCGCTGGTACAGGTGGCCGTCCAGCATGCCGCCGCCCAGCACGGCCGTGGTGCGCGCGCGCCAGCGGCCCAGGTTCCAGGTATGCTCCAGGCCGGCCAGCAGGGTGGCGCTGTCCTGCCGGTGCAGGCGGTCGTGGCGTCGCACATAGCCCTGCAGGATGCCCAGGGTGCCGCGCGAATTCAGCGGGCGCACATAGGAACCGGTCAGCAGCGAATAGCTGTCGGCCTGCGGCAGGAACTCGTCGTCCAGTACGTATTCGCCTTCGTCCTCGCCGGTGCCCAGGCGCACCACCGGGTTGCGCACGCCCTGGTTGACGTTATTGTCGTAGCCGCGCCCGGCTCCCGCCAGCCACGAGGCCGGGCGGATGTCGCGCGGCTTGCAGCCGGTGCTGCGGTAAGTGGCGATCACGTCGGCAATGCCGGGTGGAGGGTCGAAATCCTGCTCAATGGTGCGGAACAGTTCCATCGCCTTGCCGGTGTTGCCCAGCTCGCAATGCGCCAGTGCCAGCTCCAGCCAGGCGCCCGCGTGCTGCGGGTTCTTGTCGATGAACTGGCGCAGCAGCACAGTGGCTTCCTCCAGCCTGCCGGCGTCGACCGCACGGATGCCGGCCTGGTACAGCTCCTCCTGCACAGGCTTTGCCGGCGCGGCCTCGGCCTCGTCGGCGGCGTGCGCCTGGCCGGCCGCCAGCAGGCCGGCCAGCAGCCAGGCGTTGAATACCACGGGCTTCATGCGTCCAGCTCCAGGGTGTAGAGCTGGATCGGCTTTTCCTTGCCGCGCAGCTGGCGTTCGCCCAGCGGCAGGAAGCGGTGGCGCTTCGACTGCGCCTTGGCGCCTTCGCCCACGATCACATCGTAGGGGTAATCGCGCGCCGCCTGCTCCAGGCGCGCCGCCGTATTCACGCTGTCGCCCACCGCCGTGTAGATGCTGCGGAAGCTATTGCCGAAATCGCCCGCCATGGCCGGACCGCTTTCGATGCCGATCCGCACCCGCAGCGGAGCCAGTCCGCGCGCGGCGCGCTGGCGGCTAAACTCGGCCACTTCGCGCAGCATGGCGCGCGCAGCGTCCAGCGCCATGTCGGCGTGCTGCGCGTTCGGCAATGGGGCGCCCCAGAAGGCCACCAGGCCGTCACCGGTAAATTTGTCCAGCGTGCCCTGGTGCTCGAGCACGGGGCGCGTCAGGCAATCGAGGAATTCGCTGGTCAGGCATGCCGCATCTTCCAGCGACAGGGACTCAACCTGCGTCGTATAACCTTGCATATCTGCAATCAAAGTCGTCACCATCAGCTGGCGCGGGGCCAGCGGGTCTTTCAAATCACTGCGCAGCAGCTCATCCACCACATCTTTCGCCACATATTGGCGCAGCGTTCCCAGCAACTGCCGCGAGCGCTGCTGCGCCAGCTGCCACTGCAGCGGCACGGCTATAGCCAGCAGCAGCAGATTGGCCAGCAGCGGTGCGGCAGGCGCAAAATGCGGGTCGTGCGGCGCCATCGCATAAGCCAGCCCCAGCCAGGCCAGCGAGCTGCCGGCCAGCAGGGCTGCATTGCTGAGTGCGGACAGGCGCGGCATGGTCAAACTGGCGAGCGCCACCACCGACAGTGTAAACAAGATAGCGACTGCGCGGGCGGGCCACTGTGCAGGGGCGAGCCCGGCCTGGGCATCCAGCTGGGCGCCCAGCATGGCTGCGTGCACCAGCAGGCCGGCAGTCGAGGGCGCCAGCGGCGTCGCCACCCGGTCCCCTATGCTGAGGGAGGAGGAACCGATCAGCACCAGGCGGCCCTGGACGTGCTCCGGTGCCAGCTTGCCGTCCAGCACATCGGCGGCCTTGGCCACGTCGTAGGCCTCCCACTGGCGCAGGTAAGGCACGCGCACGCTGCCCTGGCCCAGTGGCTTGGCGGCCTGCCCGCTGCAGCAATCGAGCAGGGCGCGCGACAGGGTAGGGTAGAGTTTGCCCTCGAAGCTTGTGGTCATGGGCACGCGGCGCAACACACCGTCCGGGTCCGGCTGCACCCCGATATTGCCGAAGTGGCGCGCATTGGCCAGGCCGGCATGGTTGCCGATAAACCCGTCAGCGGGCACCGCCTGGCCCGGGGCGGCCGCCACGCCGCCGCCCAACTGGCCGCCACGCAGGGGCTGGCTGCGCGGCACATAGTCAAACATTTGCGCCAGCACTACCGGACCATGCCGGGCCAGCATGGCCATGCGCTGGTCGCCTGCCGCGTCGGCAGGCTTTTCTTGCAGGATGTCGAGCGCAACGCCGCGCGCGCCCTGCGCCAGCAGGATCTCCACGATCTCCGCCAAGCGCTCGCGTGGCCATGGCCAGGGCTGGCGCGCCAGGCTGGTTTCGTCGATATCGACGACAAGGATGCGGTTCTCGTGCTGCGGGCTGGCCTGCAGCTGGATGAAGCGGTCGCGCAGCCACTCGTCGCCGACGTGCAGCCACCATGGCGTGGCCAGCCACTGCGGCAGGGCGCACAAGGTGATGGCTGCCAGGGCTATGAGGTAACGTAGCAGGATTGCGGCGATAGAAGAATTGTTAGCGGAAGCCGGTGTGGTCATTATTTGGGTCGGTGCCGGCTTGCCGGAAAGAATCTTGCTAAACAGTACATTTTGAACGAGGAATAGTATAACCGCAATCTCTGCATGCATCGGGCGCCAAGCGGCAAGCTGTAACGAGCTGTAACAAGTGTAATTTGTGATTGCCGTCACAGACTTTTTGCACGCTTAGCGGACAATGACGCACAAGGAGAAATTTATGCTAAGCAAATACATCATCGCAACCGGACTGCTGCTGTCCTCGACCGTCGCCTTGGGCGCGGAGGCTGGGCGCGTGGTGTTTGTCGCCGGCCAGGTCCAGCTCGGCAAGCAGGCCGCGAAAATGGAAGCCGTCGTCAACGAAGGCGACCAGATCACGACCGGCGCCGATGGCGCCATCTATATCAAGACGGTCGATGCCGGTTTCCTGGTTTTGCGCGCCAATAGCACGGCGCGGATCGTGCACTACACCGTCGATGTCAAAAACCCAGCCAACACCAAGGTCAAGCTGGAACTGACCAAGGGCGTGGCACGCGCCATCTCCGGCCAGGGCGTCAAGCTGGCGCGCCAGAACTTCCGCTTCAACACCCCGGTCGCGGCGATCGGCGTACGCGGCACCGATTTCGTCGTGTATACAGACGACCAGACTTCGCGCGTCATCGTGCACTCCGGCGGCGTCGTGGTGGCGCCGTTTGCGGGTGGCTGTACGGCTGAAGGCGTGGGCCCATGCGAAGGCAGTGCCAGCCGCGAGCTGTTCGCCGGCCAGGGCGGCATGCTGCTGCAGGTGCAGCGCGGCCAGACAGCCCCGCAATTGCTGAACAATCCTTCGCTCTCGCCAGACCAGTCCGAAAAGCCTCGGTCGGATGAACCGGTCGGCAAGGTGACCACCGCAAGCACCGTACAGACCGGCACAGTCAACCTCGACCCGCAGCGGGCCGAATTGTCGCTGAATAACGTTCGCCCGGCAGTAGTACCCCCAGGCCCTGCGCCTGAGCCGGCTCCGCAGGAACCTGTCATAACGGAGCCGCCGGTGACGGCGCCGCCGGTAGTGGTGGTTGACCCGACGCCGCCGCTGCCGAAGCCGCAGGAAGTATTCTGGGGACGCTGGACAACCGTTGCGGGTAAGGCCGTCATGCCGGATTCGATCAAGGCGAATAGCGTGAGCAGCCCGACCTTTGTCGGTGAATACGTTGCGGCGCGCCTGAAGTCCGCGCAGACCGTCATGCCCACGGAAGGCACGGTTGCGTTCAAGTTGAACGCCAGCGAAGCCTATATCCAGCGTCCCGGTAGTCCGGACACGCGCGCAGAGGTCGATTCGGGGCGCCTGGCCATCAATTTCGTGGACCGTACTTTTGATACTGGCCTGGTGGTCAGTTCGGGCTCCAGCAAATATAACCTGAATGGCCAGGGGGTCGTCGATAACCTCGGTCAGATGCACAGCGTGATCAGTTCGCCAACCCGGATTGGCGGCTTCCTGAGCGGTCCGAACGCGGAAGAGGCGGGATATGTATTCCGCAACAGCAGCTATCCGAACCTGACCATCATCGGTGGCACTACCTGGAAAAAGTAAATTCCCAAAATTAGGTGATTATTTCAACGCAGGCTAAAATGCCTGCGTTTTTTTGTCGGTTTTTGCGTCTGAAGCGGGAAAACTCACCAATATTCACGAATTAGCCTCGCTAGCGTCGTGATTGCTGATGAGAAATTGCAACATTGTGTAAAAAATCGGTGTTTTTGCCATTAAAAGGCTGTTGATGTGATGGTCATCACATCTTTCACCCCCTGCTGTGGCAATATACTTCGGACTTCTGCAAAAAAGGTGTCCTCTTTGGCAGACAGCGCTGTTTGCAGATGGGGCAGCAGAAATCTGGTTTAAACCATTCCTCAACTAAAGGATCTAATATCATGGCAGCAATCGATTACGTCGGCGTAGTACAACAACTGTATGTGTCGTACTTCGGCCGTCCAGCAGACTACTTCGGTCTGAAAAACTTCACCGAAGCACTGAACGCCATCGGCGCACCAACCACCTTCGCCGCTCTGAACGCAGCCGTTCAAGCTGACGCCGCTGGCACCTCCGAACTGTCCAAGCTGGCTAACAGCTTCAACAAGTCCGCTGAATCCGACGCACTGTACGGCACCGACACCTCCCAGGTTGGCGTATCCAAGTTCGTTGAGGCAATCTACCTGAACGTCCTGGGCCGTGCTCCTGACGTTGAAGGCTGGGCATTCTGGGTCGGCGAAATCATGGCCGGCAAACTGACCCGCGCCAACGCTGCAATGGCAATCACCGAAGGTGCGATGTCCAACACCTCCCCACAGGGTCTGAAGGATGCACTGACCGTCGCTAACAAGCTGGACGTCGCTTCCAACTTCACCGACGCCCTGGACACCGTTGCTGAAATCAACGGCTACTCCGGCAACGCTGCTGCTGAAACCGCACGCGGCATGCTGAAGTCCGTGACCGACACCACCGACCCAATCGCTTTCCAGGCAACTGTTGAAGCAACCGTGTCGACCATCGTCGCCAACTCCGTACCAAGCACCACCACCACCCTGACCACCGGCGTGGACACCGTTGTTGGCACCGCTAACAACGACGTCGTCAACGGCACCCTGCACGCTACCGACGGCACCCTGACCGCGCTGGACAGCATCGACGGTGCTGGCGGCAACGACACCCTGAACGTCAACGTTCTGGACACCACCGCTTTCGACGCTACTGCTGGCATCGTTGTGGCAGGCATCGAGAACATCGTCGTACGTGGCGCATCCGACCTGGACGTGGACACCACTTCCTTCGACGGCGTTGCATCCCTGAAGGTAACCCAGTCTGGCGGTTCCGTCCTCGTTGAAGCTGGCAGCGACACCGCTGTTGAAGTTTCCGGCGTTGCTGAAGAAATCATCGTTGACGGCGGCTCGACCGTGTCGGCGACCACCACCAAGGCATTCGACGTTGCGATCGGTTCCACCACTGCCGCTACCGGCAACGTGACCGTGACCCACGCCAACCTGTCTGTCAACGACATCGCAGTTAGCACCGAAGCTGGTGCAACTGTAACCGCATCCAAGCTGGCAAACGTTGCAGCTGGTACCGACGTGATCACCGTGAATGCTGACGCAGGCGCCGTGACCGTAGCCGCAACCGGTGCTGCTTACGCTGGCGCTGCTTCCCAACTGGGCGATATCGTGATCGAAGGCGGCACCACAGTGGCCGTGACCGTGACCGCGACTTCGTCGAGCGCTGCAGCGAACGACGCAGATGCTAACGTTGTCAACATCGGTAACGAAGTTACCCTGGGCGCGATTGCTGTTACCGGTACCACTTCGACCACCGAAGTCACCGTGACCCAGACCGCATCCATCGACGCAGAAGACGGCGTTGCAGCAATCGAAGGCGTTGAAGGCGAACAGACCTTCACCTTCACCGCTGCTGTTGCTGGCGATGTGATCACTGTTGGCGGCCTGTCCTTCACCGCTTCCAAGAACCTGACCGCCGCACAAGTTGCAGCTGCCTTTGCCAACGTGTCGGCAGAAGACGTGCAAGCCTTCGGCCCAGCAGGTAACGGCATCTACACCGGCACCTTCGCGACCGGCACCAGCTTCACCACTGGCGCAGTTGTAAATACCGCTGGCGTGTACACCGTTGTCGCTACCACTTCTGACTCCGCTGACGTAGCCCTGACCGGCGACGGCGTATTCGCTACCGCTGGCGCCCTGAGCGCTGCGACCGACGCAGTCGACATGGAAGAAGGCGTTGTAGGCGTTATCGCTGGTGCAGTGACCGTTGACTCCGGCACTGGCAAGATCGCCAAGGTAACCATCGACGGCATGGGCGCTGGCTCGACCATCACCTCCGACGACCTGGTAACCCTGAGCGTGGCTAACACCACCGACGACCTGGTCATCACCAACACCAAGGCAACCACCCTTGCCCTGAGCCTGAACAACGTTGCTTCCGGTTCGATCATCGATGATGCAAACGGCACCTACACCGCGCTGAACATCACCACCGGTACCGCCAGCTCCAACGTGGACCTGGACTTCGCAGGCGTAGAAGCCCTGACCATCGCTGGCACCAAGGCCGTAACCCTGACCGGTTCGACCCTGACCGCGCTGAAAACCGTTGTGATCACCGGCTCCGCTGGCGTGACCAACACCGACACCCTGGCGGCTACCACCACTTCGGTGAACGCTTCCGGCACCTCGGGCGCTGTGACCCTGGTCATCGACAACGGCGGCACCTCCTACACCGGCGGTTCCGGCGCTGACAGCCTGACCTACGCTGACACCGACACCACCAAGGGCGCAACCCTGGGTGCTGGCGACGACAAGCTGACCCTGGCATCCGGCACCACTTCGCTGACCGGCGCAGTGAACGCTGGCGACGGCACCGACACCCTGGTGATGGTTGGTGCAGACGCTGCCACCGCATCGGCTGGCACCACCTTTGAAGCCAAGATCGACGGCTTCGAAAAACTGCAGGTTACCGCTACCGGTACCGAGACTGTTGACCTGGCCAACATGGATGACATCAAGTACGTCATCACCTCCGGCGG
>Ga0307416_100001597_pt1 | contig 12442 bp, 12 predicted proteins | sample DK1Cmetagenome_2_FD_203821 | JGI IMG/M metagenome (GOLD analysis project Ga0307416, IMG submission 203821) | Maize rhizosphere microbial communities from greenhouse at UC Davis, California, United States - DK15-C-3 | ecosystem: Host-associated > Plants > Roots > Rhizosphere > Soil | place...
CGCTCCTTCCCTCAGGGTTGGGGCGGTCCCGACAACCTTATAACTCGGAGATCCGGTCGGGCCTTCCCCGCCGGTGCCGGTATGCTTGTGCATTGTGGTCGTCGAGTCGTGAACGAGAGGTCGTCCGTGCGCCGTCTGTTGCCCGTCCTGTGCCTCGCCGGTGCCCTCGTCGTCGCCGGCTGCTCCAGCTTCGGCGTCCGCAACCAGGACGCCGCCACCGTCAACGGCGTCGGCATCCCGACCAGCCGGCTCACCGAGATGGTGCAGGCCCAGCTCGGCCAGCAACAGCAGCAGCAGGGGCAGGGGCAGGACATCGAGGGCGTGACCCGCCAGGCGCTCGAGGGCCTGATCCAGTTCGAGCTGGTGCTCGCCGGCGCCCGCGAGGCCGGGGTCAACATCGACGAGTCCGCCGTGGACGCCCGCATCGAGCAGCTCAAGTCCCAGGTCGCCGCCCAGGGCCAGAAGTACGAGGACGTGCTGCGGGAGCGCAACATCTCCGAGAAGGTCGTCCGCGACCAGCAGCGGGTCCAGCTGGCGGTCGACCTGGTCGCCGTCAAGCTGGTGCCCTACGCCCCCGACGCCGAGCTGCTCAAGACCCTCGGCAAGCGCAAGGCCGAGTTCCTCGAGGTCCACGTCCGCCACGTGCTCGTCAAGGACAAGCAGACCGCCGACAAGGTCCGCAAGGAGCTGCTCGCCTCCGGCGACTGGCACACCGTCGCCAAGCGTCGCTCGATCGACGCGCAGAGCAAGGGCAAGGCCGGCGACCTCGGCTTCAACGGCAAGGGCCAGACCGTCAAGCCGTTCGAGGAGGCCGAGTTCGGCCTCGCCGCCAAGGGGAGCTGCAAGGGCAGGACCGGCGGGTCCTGCGCCTCGCCGATCTCCCAGCCCGTCAAGACCCAGTTCGGCTTCCACGTCCTGCAGGTCGTCGGCGTGCGGCTGCCGAGGCTCGACAACGACCTGCGCGCCAAGCTGCAGCCCGCCGTCAGGAACCAGCGGCAGCAGGCCGTCCAGCGCTGGTTCGAGGACCTGGTCAAGCAGGCCGAGGTGACCGTCAACCCGCGCTTCGGCCGCTGGGACCGCGACAGCGGCAAGGTCGTCGACCGCCAGACCGCCCCGGGCTCCGCCACCACGACCACCGCGCCCGGGCTCGGCGGCGCGCCCTCGCAGCCCTAGCCGCACGATGGCCAGGGTCGTGCTGGTCGCCTCCAGCCCGCGGCTGCCGCTGCTGTTCCCGCCGCAGACCTGGCGGGCGCTGGACGCCGCTCGTCCGGTGCTGGTGCTGGACGCCGACCACCCCTCGCTGCCCGCCCTCGACGTCGCCGAGGTGCCGTGGGAGGTCCTGACGCCGGCCGCCGACACCGGACCGGCCGGCCGCGACCTGCTCCTGGTCGGCCAGGGGCTGGACATGGAGGCGGTGGCGCTGGCCAGGCGGCAGGCCGACGCCCTGCTCGACCGCGCCGGGCGTGACGGGTCGGCCACCCTGCTGCTGCCCCCGGTGAACGACGGCCCGCTGGTGCAGCTCGTCGCCGACCGCGCCGCCCGCAGCCACGTCGAGGTCGAGGCCGTCTACCCGGTCGGCGAGCCCAAGGGCGCGGCCCTGCTGGACCTGGTCGCCACCGAGACCCGCCTGCGCGGCCCTGGCGGCTGCCCCTGGGACCACGAGCAGACCCACGCCTCGCTGGCCAGGCACCTGGTCGAGGAGGCCTACGAGGTGCTGGACGCGATCGAGGAGGGCACCCCGGAGCACCTGCGCGAGGAGCTCGGCGACCTGCTGCTGCAGGTGGTCTTCCACGCCCAGATGGCCGAGGACGCCGGCGACTTCGACATCGACGCGGTCGCCAGGGCGATCACCGAGAAGCTGGTCCGCCGCCACCCCCACGTCTTCGGCGACCTGCGGGTCGGCTCGGCGGGCGAGGTGGTGCGCAACTGGGAGGCGATCAAGCGGGAGGAGGAGGGCCGCAGCGACCCCCTGGAGGGCATCCCCGCGGCCCTGCCGGCGTTGCAGCTGGCCGCCAAGCTGCAGAAGCGCGCCGCCTCCAGCGGCTTCGCCTGGCCCAGCGTGGCGGGCCCCGCCGCCAAGGTCAGGGAGGAGCTGGAGGAGGTCCTCGGGGCCACCGACGCCGAGCACCTGGAGTGGGAGGTCGGCGACCTGCTGTTCGCCGTGGTGGCGCTGGCCGCGGCCAAGGGGGTCGAGCCGGAGGCCGCGCTGCGCCGCACCACGCGCCGCTTCCGCGCCCGCTTCCTGGCCGCCCGCGCCGCCGCCGAGGCCGACGGCCACGACCCCGAGCGCCTCGACGTGGAGACCTGGCTGCGGTACTGGAAGGCCGCCAAGCGCGCGCCGGCCGCCACCCCGGAGGGCTAAGCCGGCCGCGCGGGCGCCGTGGCGGTGGACGGCGAGCCTGACGACATTTCCCCGTACGGCCGCGAGCGGCGATGATATGCTCGCGGACGCTGTCGTCCGCCCGCCCGCCCGCGCAGGAAGGCCTTCCCCATGGCAGCCATCGAGCTCGTCCTCGCCCGGGAGGTCCTCGACTCGCGCGGCAACCCGACCCTCGAGTGCGAGGTCCAGCTCGACGACGGCGGCCTCGGCAGGGCGATCGTCCCCTCCGGCGCCTCCACCGGCCGCTTCGAGGCGGTCGAGCTGCGCGACGGCGGCGACCGGTACGGCGGCAAGGGCGTGCGCACCGCGGTCCGTCACGTCAACGAGGAGATCGCCGGCGCCCTGCTCGACGAGGACGCCTACGACCAGCGGGCGGTCGACCGGCTGCTGGTCGACCTGGACGGCACCGACAACAGGTCGAGGCTCGGCGCCAACGCCACCCTCGGCGTCTCGATGGCGGTCGCCAGGGCGGCGGCGGACTCGCTCGGCGTGCCGCTGTTCCGCTACCTGGGCGGGCTGTCCGCCTACCTGCTGCCGGTGCCGATGATGAACGTCCTCAACGGCGGCGCCCACGCCGACAACGACGTGGACTTCCAGGAGTTCATGGTGGTCCCGGTCGGCGCCCCGTCGTTCGCCGAGGCGCTGCGCATGGGCACCGAGGTCTACCACGCCCTCAAGGCGGTGCTGAAGGAGCGCGGCCTCGGCACCGGCATCGGCGACGAGGGCGGCTTCGCCCCGGACCTGCCAGGCAACGAGGCCGCGCTGGAGCTGCTCGTCGAGGCGATCGGCAAGGCCGGCTTCGAGGCCGGCCAGGAGGTCGCCCTGGCCATGGACCCCGCCTGCAGCGAGCTGTACGCCGACGGCCGCTACGAGCTCGCCGGCGAAGGCCGCACCCTCGACGCCGACGGCATGATCGAGCTGTGGCGCACCCTCGCCGACCGCTACCCGATCGTCTCGGTCGAGGACGGCCTGGCCGAGGACGACTGGGCCGGTTGGACCGCCCTGACCGAGGCCCTGGAGGACAAGCTGCAGCTGGTCGGCGACGACCTGTTCGTCACCAGCGTCGCCCGCATCCAGCGTGGCATCGACGAGGACGCCGCCAACGCCGTCCTCATCAAGGTCAACCAGATCGGCACCCTGACCGAGACCTTCGACGCGGTCGAGCTGGCCCACCGCAACGGCTACGCGACCGTGGTCAGCCACCGGTCCGGCGAGACCGAGGACACCACCATCGCCGACCTCGCCGTGGCCGTGGGCTCCGGCCAGATCAAGACCGGCGCCCCCTGCCGCACCGACCGGGTCGCCAAGTACAACCAGCTGCTGCGCATCGAGGAGCTGCTGGGCGACAGCGCCCGCTTCCTCGGCCGGCTGGCGTTCCCGCGCACCTTCCAGGGGACCGAGCCGTGAGGCTGGCCGGCGGCCAGTCCCGCCCCCCGCTCGGCCTCACCCCCCGCGGCGCGCTGCTGGTGGTGGTCATGTTCGCGCTGGCCGCCGCCGCCGTGTACCCGCTGCGCCAGTACGTCTCCCAGGCCGACCGCATCCAGCGGCTGCAGGAGAAGCAGCGCGCCCTGGAGGCCGAGAACCAGCGCCTGGACCGTGAGCACGCCCGGCTCAAGGACCCCGCCTACGTCAAGCAGCTCGCCAAGCGCGACTTCCACCTGGTCGAGCCGGGCGAGGAGGCCTGGGTCGTGACCGGCACGCCGCCGACCACCCGACCGACGGCGGCCCCGGCTCCCCGGGCGGAGCCGGAGCCGCCCTGGTACCGGCGCGCCTGGAGCTGGCTCACCGCCTGGCTTCGCTGATTCCGGACGAGCCGCCCCAACCGGGCAGCTCGTGAATTTGTTGACGCTCCCGGAGCGCCATCCCTACGATGGCGTCGGGTCGAGCGTCATCGGCCCTGTTCCACCCGAGAGAGGAGCGCTGGTCGCAAGCATGAGTGCCGAGATCGGGGCCATCGTCCCAGGCACCATCGTTCGGATCGCACCCTACGGAGCCTTCATCCGCCTCGAGTCCGGCGAGACGGGTCTCGTTCATATCTCCGAGATCGACCGTAACTACGTCCGTTCGGTGGAGGAGCACCTCCGCCTCGACGACCAGGTGACCGTCAAGGTCGTCGGCGTCAAGGAAGACGGCAAGATCGACCTGTCGATCAAGCAGGCCGCCCCCGACTGGCAGCCGGAGGCTGCGCGGCCCCGCAGGGCGGGCAAGGACCCCGAGTTCGAGCAGAAGCTCAAGCGGTTCATGCGCTCCAGCGAAGAGCGGCTGGTCGACGTCAAGCGCCAGCGCGAGGGCAGGCGCGGGTAGTCGGTGCCGCAGACGCCGACCCGGTCCCCCTCGAGGCCAGCTCCCTCAGCCCTCCCCGACCCGTCGCGGCTCCCTTGGCGCCCCCCGCCAGGCGGCACCGCGATCGACGTGCGCGCCGAGCCCGGCTGGGCCGTGTCGCTGCCGGAGGCCGGCCCGGCGGAGCGTCGCCTCATCCAGTGCCAGATCGGCCGCGACGTCCGCGGCTCGGTGGCGGTCGCCGCCCGCTGCCGCTACGGCCTGCCGGCGGTGGTGCGCACCGCGCCGCGCCTGCCCGACGGCACGCCGTTCCCGACCCTGTACTGGCTCGCCTGCCCCGCGGCGCGGGTGGCGGTGGGCCGGCTGGAGGCGGCCGGCTGGAACGCCCGGCTGTCGGAGCGGGTCGCCGCCGAGCCGGACCTGGCCGAGGCCCACGCCGCCGCGCACGCGAGCTACCTGGCGCAGCGTGACGCCATGGGCCGCCTGGAGGGCGACCCCGGCGTCGGCGGCCTTCCCGGCCGCGTCAAGTGCCTGCACGCCCTCTACGCCCACCACGCCGCCACCGGCGCCGACCCGGTCGGCCGCATCGTCGGCCAGGTCGTCGAGCCGGTCGACTGCCCAGGCCCCTGCGTCGACCTGAGCGCCGAGGTCGCCGGGCGGCCGGCCACCCCGCGCCCCCCGGACCCGCGCAACGTCCCAGTGGTCCCGTGAGCGCCGAGCGGCTGGCGGCCGTCGACGTCGGGACGAACTCGACCCGCCTGCTGGTGGCCGACGTGGACGCCGGTCGGATCGCCGCCGAGCTTGCCCGCGAGACGGTCATCACCCGGCTCGGCAAGGGCGTCGACCGGACCGGCCGCTTCGACCCGGCGGCGCTGCGCCGCACCCTGGACGTGCTGGCCACCTACGCCGCGACCTGCCGGCGGCTGGACGTGGCCCGCCGCCGGGTGGTGGCCACCAGCGCCACCAGGGACGCCGACAACCGGCGGCAGTTCCTGGACGGCGTGCGGGAGCTGTTCGGGGTGGAGGCGGAGGTGCTGACCGGCGAGGCGGAGGCCACCGCCGCCTACCGCGGCGCCACCCACGACCTGCCGGGCGACCAGCGGACCCTGGTGGTCGACATCGGCGGCGGCTCCACCGAGCTCATCCTGGGCCGCCGGGAACCCGAGGCCATGCTCTCGCTGGACATCGGCTGCGTGCGCCTCCACGAGCGCCACCTCCACGGCGACCCGCCCACCGCCGCCGAGGTGGCGGCGCTGCGGGCCGACGCCGCCGCGCACCTTCACCGGGTGACCGCCGTGCTCGACCCGGCCTCGGCCGAGCGGGTCGTTGGGGTGGCCGGCACCATCACCACGGTCACCGCGATCGGCCTCGGCCTCGGCGTCTACGACCCCAGCCGCATCCACCGGTCGTCGCTGCGCGCCGACGAGATCACGGCGGTCGCCGAGAAGCTGGCGGCCATGACCGTCGCCGAGCGCGCCGCCATCCCGGTCATGGCCAAGGGCCGCGAGGACGTGATCGCCGCCGGTGCGCTGCTGCTGGACGAGCTGGTCCGCACGTTCGGGTTCCCGCGGGTGACCGCCAGCGAGACCGACATCCTGGACGGCGTGCTCCTCGGCCTCGCCGACCGCTGATCCGCCGACCCTTGGGGGACCGCCGACGGTCGTGGATCAGGGTCGGTTGGGCAGCTGTCCTCGTAGGGAAGCCCGGGGACGTAGCGGGTCCACTCGTCGTGGCTCAGGCCGCGTCCGGTGAGCGCGCAGGCGCGTTCGAGCGGGTAGTTGCGGATCGCGTTGAGCTCGGTCAGGTTCCAGAGGACCAGGGTCCCGTCCTCGCTGCCGCTGACCAGGGAATGCCCGTCCGGGCTGAACGCCACCGAGTACACCCCATCGTGGAGGCCGGTGAGTGGCCGGCCCAGCTGGACGGGGCGGACCCGCTGGCGAATGTCCCACAGCCGCACCGTCCTGTCGGTGCTGGCCGTGGCGAGGGTGTGGCGGTCGGGGCTGAACGCCACCGAGGTCACCTTGCCGTGGTGGCCGGTGAGGGGCTGGCCGAGCTGGACGGGCCGGGCCCAGGCGCTCAGGTCCCACAGCCGCACCGTCTGGTCGTCGCTGCCGGTGGCCAGGGTGCGCCCGTCCTTGCTGAAGGCCACGCTGTTCACCGAAAGGCGGTGGCCGCTGAGGGTTCCGGCGTAGCGCGTCGCGATGAGGCTGTTCGCCAGGCTGGCCCGGGTCTCGGCGTCGTCGTGGACGCGCGCGGCGGCGATGCCCAGCAGGAGCGCGGTGCGTGGGTCGCTGCCGAGGGCCGCGGCGGACTCGGCGGTGAGCTGGCGGGAGGTGGCCAGCCTGGCTGCCGCCGACGCCCGCCCGGAGGCGACCTGGACGCGGTTGCGCTGCTGCAGCGCCGCAGCCGCCGCGACCAGCGTGAGGACCAGCAGGATCGCGAGGCCGACGGTGAGCCAGCGCAGCCAGGCCTGCCGTTGGGCGGCCTCCCGCTCGCGCCCGGCCAGGGCGCGGCAGGCGGCCAGGAACTGACCCTCGGTCTCCGACAGCTCGACGGGCTCGTCCCGCAGCAGCCGCTCCGCGTCCTGGAGGGCGTCCCCGCGCAGGAGCAGGCCCTCGCCGCGGTGCTGCTCGTCCCACAGCACCGCCTGTCGCTGCAGCGCGGTGAGGTTCCGCTCCCGCCAGGCGGCGTTGTCGGTCCGGATCGGCTGGACCAGGCGGTCGTGGGTGAGCTCGAACCAGGTCGCGCCCCGCCGCTGCTCGGCCCGGACCAGGTGCGCGTCCTGCAGCTCCCGCAGCACCTGCCGCTCGGCGTCGCCGTCGGGGCCTTCCAGCACCTGCGCCCGGAACCCCTGGCCGGTGATCAGCTCGCGGTCGAACCATTCCCGGATCGTCCGCTCCGGCACCCGGGTGCCTGCGGCGATCGTGGCCACCTGCTCGGCGTAGTAGTCGGCGAGCGCGCGGTCGACGTCGCCCACGGCGTCCACGTCGGACGTGCTGATCTCGGTCGCGTCGGCCGGCAGCCGGTCCCACAGCCGCCGGCAGACCCAGGCTCAGCCGGCCGCCCGCGCCCTGGCGACCGCGTCGGCGACCAGGCGCAGGGTCTCGGGCAGCGCGGCGTCGTCGGGGCGCTCGTCGGCGCGCCACCGCAAGGCCCTGGCGACCAGGTCGGGCCAGGGCGGGTCGAGGCGCCGGCCCGCCCAGGCGGCCGCGACCGGCTTGGCGACCACCTCGCCGTGCTCCAGCGTGTACAGGGCGCGGCACATGCTCAGCACCGCGAACGCCTGGTAGTTGCGGGGCCGCAGCCAGGCCGGCGGCGGCCCGTCGAGCTGGCCGGCCCAGAAGCCCAGCAGCAGCGACCGCACCGCCGCCCGCAGCGCCTCGGGCCCGATCGGGTCGATCAGGGTGCGCGGGGCCGGGCCGGCGACCGCCAGGCCGTGCTCGCGCGCGATCCAGCGGTCGAGCACCCAGCTCTGAGCCTGCCCGCCGAGGGCGAAGTCCCGGTCGCCGGCGGCGATCGGGTAGCGGCCGGTGTCGGCCGGGTCGTAGCGGCGCAGGGTCGCCAGCGGCAGGTACACGACCTCCAGGCGGGCGGTCCAGCCACCCGCCGCCTTCAGCGCGGCGTGCAGGCCGGCCAGCCGGTCGAGCGTCGCCTGTGGCAGCACCCCGACGGTGGCGACCAGCACGTCGACGTCGCTGGAGGCCTGGTCGAAGCCCCCGAGGGCGAGGGAGCCGGTCAGGTACACGCCGGCCAGCTCGTCGGCGAGGGTCTCGCGCAGCTCCAGCCGCAGCCGCTCGACGGCGCGGTTCACCCCCGGCCACGGGGTCGGCCAGCGGGGCAACCCGCTGCTGGCGCCGTCAGCCGCGCGGCTCGGCCTTCAGCAGCTTGACCGGCAGCTCGCGGCCGGTGGGGGTGGTGTAGCGGAACTGCTCACCGGCCTTGCGGCCGCTGACCGCCTGGCCGAGGGCGGACTGCACGCTGAGCACCTCCAGGCCGTCGATCGCCTCCTCGCGGCTGCCGAGGAAGTAGGTCTCCTCCTCGCCGGCGATCTCCAGGCGGACCACCGTGCCCGGACCGGCCACGCCGCTGGCCGCGGCCTCGCCCACCACCGCCGAGCTGAGCAGCGCCTCCAGCTGACGGATGCGCGCCTCCATCATCCCCTGCTCGTTCTTGGCCGCGTCGTAGTCGGCGTTCTCGCGGATGTCGCCGTGCTCGCGGGCCTGCCCGATGCTCTGGGAGATGCGCTCGCGCCCTTCGGTCTTCAGCTCGTGCAGCTCGGTGGAGAGCCGCTCGTAGGCCTCAGGGGTCAGGTAGGTGACGCCGCGCTCGCTGGTTGGCTGGGACATGGTGGCTGGACCTCCTTGGCCGGTGCGGAGTCGCAGGGGCTCGGAACGAGGAAGTGAGCCCTTTCGCGCCGGCCGCCGTGCCGATACGAATCCGGGATGGGCCTACAGGTTGCCGCGGAGCGCCTGCTCGCGCTCGAGGGCGACGAACAGCGCCTTGAAGTTCCCCTCCCCGAAGCCGCGGGCGCCGTGCCGCTCGATCAACTCGAAGAACACCGTCGGCCGATCCTGCGCCATCTTCGAGAAGATCTGCAGCAGGTAGCCTTCGTCGTCGCGGTCGGCCAGCACGCCGAGCTCCTCGAGGCTCTCGACGTCGATGTCGAGGTCGGCGAACCGGCCGGCCAGGTCGCGGTAGTAGGTGTCCGGCACCCGCATGAACTCGATCCCGCGGGCCCGCAGCGCCCGGACGCTCTGGACGATGTCGCCGGTCTGGATGGCGATGTGCTGCACCCCGGGGCCGCCGTAGAAGTCGAGGTACTCGTCGATCTGGGATCGTCGCCGGCCCTCGGCCGGCTCGTTGATCGGGAACTTGATGCGGCCCTCCCCGTCCCAGACGACCTTGGACATCAGCGCCGAGTACTCGGTGGAGATGGCCTCGTCGCTGAAGTGGACCAGCTGGGTGAAGCCCAGGACCCGCTCGTAGAAGCCGACCCAATCGTTCATCCTGCCCAGCTCGACGTTGCCGACCACGTGGTCGACGGCCTGCAGGCCGACCGCCGGCAGCGGGTCGGGCACCGACGTCCAGGCGACGTAGCCGGGCAGGAACGGGCCCTGGTAGCCGGAGCGGTCCACCAGCGAGTGGACGGTGTCGCCGTAGGTGGCGATGGCGGCCCGGCGGACGACGCCGTGGTCGTCCTTGTCGTCGGTCGGCTCCAGCACCCCGCGGGCGCCGCGCTCCACCGCCGTGCGGTAGGCGAGCGGGGCGTCCGGCACGGCCAGGGCGACGTCGCGCACCCCGTCGCCGTGCCTGGCGACGTGGGCGGCGATCTCGGAGTCGGGGCGCAGCGCGGTGGTGAGCGCGAACCGGACGGCGCCCTGCTCCAGCACCCAGGAGGCCCGGTCGCGCACGCCCGTCTCCGGGCCGGCGTAGGCGACCGGCGTGAACCCGAACCCGGTCCGGTAGAAGTGGGCGGCCTGCCGGGCGTTACCGACCCACAGCTCGACGTGGTCGATGCCGAGCAGCGCGAGCGGGTCGTTCGAGTTGGTCGCGGTCATGCTCCACCTCCCCGCGAGACGCCGCGGCTGGCCCAGAAATGCGCAAGGGCGGGCTCGGTGCCCGCACGGAACACAACGCTACCGTGTGGACGCCGCGTACGCTAGAAGGTCGTCGGCGGCCGGGTCGGCCAGCGGCCCGGTGTCAAGATGCGTTCGCGCGCAGCGGACGTCGGGGTTCGGCGCATGTTCCTGGTCGCGATCGTGCTGGCGAGCGCCCTCGCCGTCCCGCTCCTCGGCGGCCGCCTCGGGGCCCTCGCCGAGGTGCGGCTGCGCCTGCCGTGGCTGCTGCCGGCCGCGCTGGCCCTCCAGGTGCTCGCCATCAACCTGCCCGGCGTCCCCGACCGGCTGCGCCCCCCGCTGCACGTCGCCTCCTACCTGGTGGCCGGCACGTTCCTGGCCGCCAACCGCCGGCTGCCCGGGGCGCTGGTGGTGGGGCTCGGCGCCGCCCTCAACCTGCTGGCGATCGTCGCCAACGGCGGGGTGATGCCGGCGTCGCCCGAGGCGGTGGCCGCCGCCGGCCTGCCCCCCGACCCACCGGGCTTCGCGAACTCCGCCGTCCTGCCCGACCCGCGGCTGGCCTTCCTCGGCGACGTGTTCGCCATCCCGCGCAGCTGGCCGCTCGCCAACGTGTTCAGCGTCGGCGACGTGCTGATCGCCGTGGGCGCCGCCGCCGCCGTCCAGGGCATCTGCGGCTCCCGCCCGCCCTGGCGCCGCCGCCGGTGAGGACGACGTTCGACCTGCTTCGCTACGCTCTCCTGGTCCACGCCCGACGCGAAAGGTGACCGCCCGTGCCCCGTACCCTGCTCGCCGTCCACGCGCACCCCGACGACGAGTCGTCCAAGGGCGCCGCCACCCTGGCGCGCTACGCCGACGAGGGCGTCCGCACGGTGGTGGTCACCTGCACCGGCGGGGAGGCCGGCGAGATCCTCAACCCGGCGATGGACCGGCCGGGCGTGCTTGTGCGCATGCCGGAGCTGCGCCGCGAGGAGCTGGCCAAGGCGCTGGAGGTGCTGAACGTGAGCGCCCATCACTGGCTCGGCTACCGCGACTCCGGGATGGCCGAGACCGACGCCAACGGCCACCCCGACGCGTTCGCCAACGCCGACCTGGACGAGGCGACCGGCCGCCTGGTGGCGATCATCCGCCAGGAGCGGCCGCAGGTGGTGGTCACCTACGACGAGACGGGCGGCTACCCGCACCCCGACCACATCCGCACCCACGAGGTGTCGGTCGCCGCCTTCGACGCGGCCGGCGACCCGCACCGCTACCCCGAGGCCGGGCCGCCCTTCCAGCCGCTCAAGCTCTACTACCACGCCAGCTTCACGCGCCGGCGCATGGAGGCGATCCACGCCGCTGCCGTCGAGCGCGGCATCGAGAGCCCGTTCGCCAAGTGGCTGGAGGAGTGGGAGAAGCAGGGGTGGGAGGACCCGGTGGTCACCACCCGGGTGGACGTGGCCGCCTGGCTCGGCAGGCAGCGCGACGCGCTGATCGCCCACGCCACCCAGATCGACCCCAGCAGCTTCTGGTTCGTCATCCCCGACGAGGTGGTGGCCGAGGTCTACCCCTGGGAGGACTACACCCTGGCCCGCTCCCTCGTGCCCACCGACGACGAGGAGACCGACCTGTTCGCCGGCCTCGGCCCCGAGGGCGACCCCTTGGCGTAGGGGCGGTCGCTGGGGGAGACTTCGACCGCCCAGCAACGTCGCGAGGAGGGGTGGCGCTGCCCGCAGCGACCGCGTCCCAGCCCCGAACCCCGGCGAGCAAGACCCTGCCGCCGGCGCTGCCGGCCGCCTGGGTCGACCGGCCCGCGTTGCTCACCCGGCTCGACGAGGTCGGCGCCCGGCGCCTCACCACCGTGGTCGCCGGCGCCGGCTTCGGCAAGTCGACCCTGCTGGCCGCCTGGGCGGCGCGGGTCCCCGCGGCCTGGTACTCGCTGCAGCCGGAGGACGCCAGCCTGCCCACCTTCCTGCGCGGGCTGGTGGACGCGCTGCGGCTGCGGCTGCCGAACCTCCCCGACGAGCTGGGCACGGCGCTGGCCGCGCCGCTCGGGCCCGACGCCGACGAGCTGGCCCGCGCCGACGGCTTCGCGGCGGCGCTGGGGGAGGCGCTGGAGCTGCGGCTCCGCGGCGACCTGGTGCTGGTGCTGGACGACGTCCACGAGCTGCCCGCCGGCGGCCCGCCGGCCCGGCTGGTCGAGGGGCTCGCGAGGCACGCACCGGCCTCC
>Ga0307416_100001598_pt1 | contig 12440 bp, 12 predicted proteins | sample DK1Cmetagenome_2_FD_203821 | JGI IMG/M metagenome (GOLD analysis project Ga0307416, IMG submission 203821) | Maize rhizosphere microbial communities from greenhouse at UC Davis, California, United States - DK15-C-3 | ecosystem: Host-associated > Plants > Roots > Rhizosphere > Soil | place...
AATGTCAGTTTTCGACCGAAAGTAGACGTTAGCGGCACGGAGAGCCAATTCGACCGTCCACGGTTTTTTGTCGGCTTTCCGACAAATGAGTGGAAGAGTGTGCGCCGCTGATAACCGCCCCGCGTCCTTAGCGGAGAAGGTTACGTGACGAAGGCGATTGTTTCTGCTGATCGAGGAGACAGGGTACTGGTTCCTTCGCCCGTGGCCCACGCATGAGCCGCACCAAACTCGCCGGAAGGGCCTCCCTCTTTTTTACTGTCGTTGGAGGCTCTGCCTTGATGCTGGGCCTGGTACTGATCCGATTGTACCAACACTAGTCTCTCAAAAGGCGGCGCTCTTTGAGCCACCGTGATTCCTGCCACTTCAAGTTGTTGCTGCGCACGCCCGGTGACTGCACAATGCTCGGCGTGCCTGTATCCCGCCAATGGCCTAGATCTGGCGCGGCAGGGACGATTGTGAACTGGTGCCTCGGTCGTCCAACGCCGTTCGAGTCTCTGCAGCAGCAGCTTCAACCTGAGCATCGAAACAAAAGAATCACGAGGCCAGCCAGGACGTCTCGGCTTTGCACGCCCAGAACAGACGCTGGCTGCCTGTCTCTATCTCGGAGTTGCGGCGGGCCGGGCTCGGTTGCCCATCAGATGGCCGCGGTTTGACCAATCTCGCCAAAATAACGCCGCAGGGCGTCACTTGTCTGGGGCGTCAGCTCTACAAACACCCGGCGTCCATCATGGGGGTCCGAGCGTCGGATGAAAACGTCCTTTGCGACCATCATTTTGAGCCATCGCAGCGCGGTCGTTGCCGGAACATTTGCCGCGATGCATAGGCTCGACACCGGCACTCGCAGTTGGGCAATCTCTGCCTGGAGGAGGTCCAGCATCATGTCCCAGGCAGGATCGGCAAACAAATCACCCGGGAAATAGCTGCTGCGTAATCGCCGCGCGCGGATTACCGAGCGCACGGTGTGAATTGGGACGTCCGGAACGTCCGTGGAGACGGCATTTTCGATAATGCTCAGTGCCGGCGCTGGTCCGGTCGACAGCCGAGCAAGGGTCGAGGCGATCCGGCTGACTTCCTCACTCAACTGACGGAGTCTCTCGGCGTTCTTGTCGGCGCCGATGTCAGACACTCGTGGCGGATCGTGTCGCTTCGCCATCGCGATCGCCAGCGCGGCCGCGCGTTCTGCCTCGTCGGCATTGACTATCAGCTCGACCGGACTGTCCTTAAGCCGTGCCACAACCGGGTCGAGCAATGCGAGGGTGGTTGACACAACTGCCGCATACCGGCCGTCACATACGTCATGACTGACTTGCGTGAGCAAATCATCCATCGCCTGGCCGAGGTCCCGATCGAGTTCGAGCCAGACTGCATCGGCCAGAACTTGCCGGCCGATGCGATCCTGGGCGAGTTCGATCGGCTCGCTTGCACCTATTCGCAGCCCGGAGGCTTCGATGGTTTCGTGCCCGAGCGCCATGGCAGTGTCGCTGGTGGCCGCCAGCAACACCGGCTTGTTCTTGTTATAGGTAAGGTCGTTAGCGTCGCTCGAAATCGCTTCCATATAATGCTGTTCCCCAGCGAGAAGCCGGCCGAGCACGACTTCAGTAACCCGCATAGCGGAGAAAAGTCAGACGATTTCGGCTCCACAATGGAGAAGAAGGAAGGCAGGTGTAATTAACATTCTTGTCATTGATGGTATTGTGGTGGCGGGGGCGCGATGTATCACACACCAAATGACGTGTCGGCTGCCGAGCGAGCGCGCCTGCTGTCCGAACTTTCCAGGGCGCTCAAGGAAGCCCGTTGCTCCCTGATCGAACTCGGAATTTCATCGGAGCGACGTGCTGAGGCGCTCGATCTCTTTATCCGTATCGAAGCTGCACGGCTCGAACTTCAGTCACTCCAGCTCAGCCGCGCTGTGGTTCTGAAACAAGAGCCCAGTCAAGAATTGGGAGAGCTTCTGACTTGCCAGTTATGGCCGCAACGAAGCTAAAGTCCAAAGAGGAATACCTCAGCCCACAGAGCATTTTTTAGCTCTCTCCGGCAGGTCTGGAATCATTGCAATATCCTACAAATTAAATCGTCCGTGTGGGACGATTTCTGTTCACGGCGTGGTTCGGAGCCAGCGCGGGAACGCCGCGTGAGCATGCTTATTGCGGGCGAGTTCTGTGTCCATTCGATGATGATCAGGCGATCCGCCAAATTGGACCGAAATGGATGTTGGTGAAGGCGCTGTTTACCTTGGCGGCGGGACAATGAGCGTCCGCGCCGTGGCGCCATTTCTCTCCAGAAGGCTTCGTCCTCATGACTGCGCCCGTGCGAATGGAAGATTTCCGGCTCGCCGAACCTCGTCGCGCGCTCTACTTGAGCATCCGCGCGAAGTTCGCAATCGCGCTTTCTGCGGCCTGCCTGTGGACCGCCGTCAGCGTATTTCTGGCGCGGCCATGGATGCGCGACCTTGCAGCACTCACCAATCCGCTATTCGCGCTCTGGGCACTAACTTTCATCGCTTTCGTGCCGGGCTTCATGAATGCCTTTCTGGCAAGTTCGCTGCTGCTCGACAAAAGGCCGCGTCGGCGAAAGACGGTCATTTATCCTGGCGTCACCATTCTCATTGCCGCTTACAATGAGGAGCCGGGGATTGCCGTAACGCTCGAGAGCATCGCGGCGCTCAACTATTCTGGCCCGATCGAGGCCCTGGTCCTCAACGATGGCTCGACCGATGGAACCATTGAGGAAGTGCGGCGCGCCAAGAAGCGGCTTCGCTTGCCCGCCAACATCACCATCCGCCTGCTCGATTTCAAACAGAACCGCGGCAAGGCCGCAGTGCTCAATAGCGGTCTAGCTGAAGCTAGCCACAAGCTCATCTGCACCATCGACGGCGACAGCCGGCTTCGCGCCGACAGCATGACCGAGATCGTCGAGCGCTATATCTCAGATCCGCCCGGAACGGTTGCCGTCGCCGGCGCGGTGCTGGTGCGCAACTCGCGCGCCTCGCTCATCACTGCCGCTCAGGAATGGGACTATTTCCACGGCATCGCGGCAGTCAAACGCATGCAGAGCATGTATCACGGGACGCTCGTCGCTCAGGGTGCGTTTTCGCTCTACCGTAAAGACGTACTCGAAGAAGTCGGCGGCTGGCCGGAATCGGTTGGCGAGGACATCGTCATGACCTGGGCGATGCTGAGCAAAGGCCATCGCATCGGCTATGCCGAGGATGCGATCGTGTTCACCGACGCGCCGACGACCTTCCGGCAATTCTACCACCAGAGGAAGCGCTGGTCGCGAGGGCTCATCGAAGCGATGCAGCGCCACAAGAGCTTGCTGTTCAAGCCGCGCCTCTCGACTTTGTTCGTGTGGTGGAACTGCCTGTTCCTGCCTTTGGATCTGACGTTCACCTTCGTCTTCATCCCGGGGCTGGTTGCAGCTTTGGTCGGCTATTATTGGATCGCGGGGCCCCTCACGCTCCTGCTGCTTCCGCTGGCGCTCGTCTGGAACATCGTCATCTTCCGCATCCAGCGGCAAATGTTCGCGGCCAAGGGGCTCAAGGTCCGCCGCAACGTCTTCGGGCTCCTGTTTTACGTCCTCGTCTACGCGATCATCATGCAGCCGGTTTGCCTGCTCGGTTACATTTCCGAGCTCACCGGCCAGCGCAAAAAATGGGGCACCAAATGAGGCAGATCGTAGGTCAGTTTGCTGCCGTTGGTGCGGCATGCATGGTGGTCACGGCGCCCTCTGCAGCGAAAGCCGCAGACGCTGCCCCCGCCGCAGGGCTGGAGCTGTCGGCGAGCACCGATTCCGATCATACCGACGTCATCAAGCTGCTCGGCCGCGGGCTGTGGAGCTTCGAGGGTCGGGATAAATATCAGGGCATCGCCATCGAGCGTGCCTGGTTTACGCCGGTTGGCGAGCACACGCGTAAAGAAACGCGTGCCTATATCGATCTTGCAGATGGCATCGACGACAAATGGAAGTGGCGCGCGCGCATCGGTACCGATGGCCATACGGTCCTCGGTTCAGCGGGCCTGCGAACGTCCGACTGGTCCAGGGAATTATTTCTCGAGCGCGAGGTGGTCGAAACACGGCGCGGGCTTGATGAAGGGATCTATTATACCTTCGGCGGCGCGAGCATTGATATTCCCGCAGGTGCGCGCGACACCTTTAACGTCATGGGCGGCGTGCAGGAGTTTACCGGCAAGAATGTGCGGCTGCACCTTCGCGGCAGTGCCGTTCATGTAATCGCGCCAAAGCTCGGGCTGAGCGCGCAGCTGAGGACGCGCTGTTTCCATTCAACGCGCCCCCAAGAATTCGATTATTATTCGCCGCGCAATTTCGTACAGGTCCTGCCGGTGGTGCAGATGCGGCGTTTCACCCCAAGCGGCTGGATGATCTTGGGTGCGCTTGGGCTTGGCGCGCAGAAAGCGACCGGCGCGGGATGGCAGTCAGCGCGCCTCGCGGATCTTCGGATTGAGAGCCCGGCAAGATCCAACAGACTACAGGCGTTTCTTCAGGTTCAATATTCGAATAATTCGCTCAACCAAGGCGGTGGTGGATATTATTATGTCGCGGCGCGTGCCGGGCTCACGGCGCAGCTGCGATAGGTCGTAAGCGGCTTCGATCAAAGCGAGTTTGAAGCCGAGTACGAACGTCATCTAAAGTATTCGCAGTGCCGCGCGTCTCTACAATGGGGTAGTCAACGAACGGCGGGCTGCACGGCAAGCCAGGGGAAGGGCAACCATGTCGTAACGGTACGAGCGCTCGATGAGCGGAGCGCAGGACAAACGTAAAGACCGTAGACCGTCCAAAAATAGCTCCTGTTTTTCCTCGAAGTAGGCACCAAGATCGATCCCCGCCTCCGGGGCGCCGTCCGGCAGCGTGACTGCTGCGGTTAGGAACAAGAGGATCAGCGACACGAAATAGGGAGGGACCGCACCGAGAGTCGTTCCGCTGAACCCGCGCCGCGCTGGACAATCGACTTCGCAGATCGCGCAGGTTCATTTTTTTGATGCCTTATCGATCATAGTATTCTTCGCAATGACGCAGGTGAAACCGCGCTGGATCAGCGGCATCGTCATGGTGGTTTCTCTAGTCTGGTTCGTATGCGGCTTCGGCTGGTTGAACCGACTGAGCAAAATGTCCGCTTTCCACCCATTGCAGACATTAGAATCGCTCGATGAGGGCTCTCGGCTAGCAGCGGCAGTGCGGTCCGCCGACGCCCGTTTGCGGCATGAGTAGCGGTCGCCGGTCGGCTCTTGATCGACAGGCTGGTGCGTCACGCTAGGTCGGTAAGGGGGTGCCGCGAGTGCGGAGGTTGTGATACCGAGCTGGCGAGTCAGTTGAGGCGAGGGGGTGACGCCATGGCCACAATTGCTGCGGGAAATGCATGGCGCGAGCGGCTTCCGGATGTGCTTTCGGGCACGCCGAGAGCCCATGCGATCGACCGCTGGATCTACGTGTTCATGGCGGTGTGGTTCATCGCCATCGTTCTGGTCGGGTTCATCCCGGATTCGATCATGAAGGTGGCGCTGGTGAAGGCCGGCGCGCGGGCGCCTTTCCCGCTGGTGTTGCACATCCATGCGGTGGTGATGGGATCGTTCTTGTTGCTGTTGCTGACGCAAACTGTGCTGATGGCTACGGGGCACAAGGCGCTGCACATGCAGCTCGGCATTTTAGGGGCGGTTCTGGCCGCCGCGCTCGTGGTCGTCGGCTTCGTGCTTGCGCCGACCATGTATTACCAGGTTTGGGGCGGAGCGACCTTCGGCCCGCCGGAGGTCCGCAAGGCGCTGGCTCCAGTGGTGCCCCTCGTCGAGAATATCCTGCTGCTCCAGATTTCGGCGGGACTGATGTTCGCGCTGTTCGTCAGCATCGGCCTTAGGGCGAGGGGTCGCGATGCCGGATTGCACAAGAGGATGATATTCCTGGCGATCGCGGTGCCGTTGGGCGCGGCGATCAGCCGCATGACTTGGCTGCCGACGACGATGCCGGGGAGCCCGCTCTCCATCAACCTGTTTGTGTTGGTGGCGATTGCGCCCATGTTCGTGTGGGACGTGATCCGCAACCGGCGGGTGCATAAGGCTTACCGGATCTGGCTTCCGGTCTTTGCGTTCGTCGTGACGGTTGTGAACCTGGTGTGGGATAAGCCGTGGTGGCACACCACCGCTAAGGCCATCATGCGTGTGTAATACTTCGCTAAGGGGACGAGCAACACGTCGGCGGTAACCTCCCAACCCATCTCATCTGTGACCCACACACGGCGATAGCGGCTCCGCGCATCGCGCGACTTGATCGCGCGGCAGACGCGGTTTCAGTGATTGCAACCACCACGATCTTTCTGGGCTCATCCACCGCCTTCACTTCGTAACTGGGCAAGCCTGGTCTCCCTAAAAGCGAGACCGTCCATTACGCTCGTGGAGGCCTCTCGTTTCCGTTATCGCGCTAGCCTCGTTCACGTTTCCGGTAATTTGAACGCGACAAAGGTGCGGTCTAGGGCGGTTCTTGCAGATTCGGTCAACTCGACGAAATACCGCCGGCCGTCTCGGGGGTCTGGAGTCCTCTTGATCTGCCCTTCGCGTTCAAGAACCTTGATCCAGCGCAGTGCCGTCGTCTGGGGGACGCCGGAAGCAAAGCACAGACTTGAAACCGATATTCTGCGACCGGTAAAATCCGCGTCATACAGTTCGAGCAGCATGTCCCAGCTTGCCTCGCCGAAGAGGTCGGCGCCGAATACCTTGCGACGGTTCGCTCGGAGCTTGAGGATTGTGCGGATGAATTGATGGATTCCAGGGCGGGGAACGTCAGAACAAATGGGGGCGTCGTGGGGGCTTACCAGTTCCGCAAGTTCATCGACCCTACGCCGAAGCTGACGAACTTGCTCACGCACGTGATTCTCGTCGATCGGATTGTCGTCTTGTTGCGCTCGAAAAATCTGGTCCATAATTAGCCTCGGGAGAGTGACCGGACAGCCCCAGCGAGGCTGCCCGGACGGGCACGTGGAGGGCCGTGCCGCAGAGAGGAGTTAGATCGATCGATCCAGTTCGTCCTTGAAGCGTATCGCTTCGCGTCGGACGTGATCCGCTAGCGCCGGGTTGATGATGCTCTTGATTTGGCCAGTTTGGATTCCCTTCTCGGCCGCGACCTTGAAGTTAATGATCTGCTGGGCGGCAGCCATCGCTGGAGCTTTGCTGGTGACTGGCGTCCGCTCGAGCTTGCCGAACAGGCCCGCGCTGGTCTCGGCGGCTCCGATCAATGTCTTCTCGCTGGGATCGAGGAGGTGAGCGACGAATAGGGAGTGCTCTTCCATCTTATCAGCCCAGAAGGGGACCACCTCCCGGCGGTCGAAGGCCGGGTTCCCGGTGTTAAGTTGAGCCAACCGCCGCGCGAAACGCTCCGCTTCATGCCGGACGTGCGCAAAGAACAGGGGCCAAACCAACGAATGCATCTGGCCGCTCGTCTGCGCCACTTCCATTCGCTGCTTGTATTCAATGAGGCCATTCGTAAGCCGTAGCGTCGCGGTGTTGAAGGCTCTGTAGTTCGAGGGATCCAAACGGCTCGAACGAAGCTTGGCTAAGTGGTCGGCAAACTGCTTTTGGAATCGCTCAGCTTCGCCGCGAGGAACTGTTAATTCACGGCCGGGCATGAGCATGGCAATGAACATCGCGTGCTCCATGAGCTGCTCACCCCAAAAAAGGGTGTCGGCAACGGAATGTGCAACTGGGTCCATGCTCCCCGAAAGCGCCACGTAGATCGGCTTCGACCCGCCGTTTAGCGAACCCACCTGAACCCCGCTCATGATCTCCGGTGTGATCGGGCCGGTATCCACCTGAGGGAACACGGGTGCTCCCAGTGCAGCCATGGACGACGCGCAACCGCCACTGACAAGAGCGGTTGTTGCAATCAACGCGACACCGCCAATGTGCACGAGTTCACGGCGCGTAACTGCTCTTTCGGCGAAGCGTTCGGTGTGCTGAAGCGTTGCAGAATTTTCCATTTCCATCTCCCTGTTTGCCCGCTCCAGCCCACACGGGTGTCGACCGCCCGACATTAGATGGAATGTAGTCGCTCAAGGTTTCCGAACCCTCGGCCGGTCAATGTCCGCTTTGCACCCATTGCAGACGTTGGCGTGCGGAAGGGCCGCGAGCCGACTGCGAATGATGCCGCTCAGATGGCCGGCATGCACCCCTCAAGATCGGCCGCCTGCCTCTCGTAGAGTTCGGCTAGGGCACGGAGCGTTTTTGCCCGCTCTCTGTCGACGGCATCACGAGACAACACACGGCTTTGCTTAGCAAGCGCGCGTAGTTTTTGGGCCCCGTCACTCATGGTGCGATTAGCGGTCGGGGATCGATCCCGTTCCAAGGGAGGCTGACAGTGTGCCGTTTCGATGCAGAGGAGTCGCTTGATCCTCCGGCTGTGCCTGATTGATGAAAGAGCTGAGGGTGGTCTTAATCGTCGGCGCCGGGCTGGAAGTCCGTCAGCTCAGCACGCAGGCCGAAAAGATCCGTTTGCTGCCCACGCCGCGGCCTCCTGACGGGAGAAAACAGTCCGGCGCTGATCGCTTTTGCTCGGCAGGCGTCGGGCGTGCGGCTGAACTCTTCGGCCATCGCGCGCCAGTCAGGACGTCCCGCGCACAATTCTGAAAGTCGGACGAGCTCGTTCGCTCGCGCAGATCGCCTAAAAACACGGGGATGGTGGACTTTAGCTGCCGCAGCCTGAACCGTTCTCTTGGGCGACTAGGAGCGCTTCAACGTCGGTGATCTCAACGCCGGTTAGAACGTTGAGAATCGTGATGTGGTTGAAGTGTGCAGCACGTAGCTCTTCCGCCTTCATCAGAGCGGCCTCGATCGTAAGTGGCTCTTGAAATTCCACAGGTCCTGCCGCGCCCGTCGCGCGAATTGTGTAGCGGGCCAACGCAACTCTCCGTTACCGAAAGGTAGGGTTATCTTTGCCAGAGCATGTCCGCAATGAGTGGAAAGCGGACGTTACGTGCGGACATCGAGGTTTGCGCTCAGCACAACCGTTGGTCGGATCCGACCGGCAGCCTACCCCATATGAATATCTGTTCACCCACTTTCACTGCGACGGAACGTTTTAGCGCCTCACCCAACGAATGGGTGCGCGCGGCTGCCTGTTTGGTGAGTCGCCCGTCGCAATGATGCGATCCAAGGAGAGTAGTTATGCGTAAGATGATCCTCAGTGCAGCCATTGCGCTTGGCGCCGCTTCGGTTGGCGCTCCTGCCTCTGCTCAGCAGAGCGGACTGGTGAATGTGAACGTCAGCAACATTAAAGTGATGCTCGACGAAGTCATCAGCAAGAACAACCTGAACGTTCAGGTTCCGGTCGACGCGATCGTGCAGGTTCCAATCGGTCTTGCAGCGAATGTCTGCGGCACAACCGTGGCCGTGCTTGGGCAGGCGGGAACCGATGCGGCTCCATGCACCGCCACGGCGGAAAATACGAACCGTGGCGAAGCGCAAGCGATTGCTCGCGCCCTGCAGCGCCAGTAATTTCAGCCACCGAACTTTTGGCAGCCCTCGACCTCGGTCGGGGGCTGTTCTTTTCCGCGGCCGACGCTCGGCAGCGGTACTGTCGCTAATGGCATCAATGGGTCGAAAGCAGCCTACCGCGGATGTCGTGAATGGGTGGAAAGCAGACATTAGTGATGTAGAACATGAGTGGGTAGAAACCGGCCTCCCCTTAATCAAGTTCTGAAAGTAGCGCGCTTAGCAACGGCCGTATGCGGAGCAGCTCGGCTTTGTGGACCTCGCCTAACGAGGCCAAGACATCGCTGGCCTTCTCGGTTAGACGCAAATGGACGCGGCGGCGGTCCTGCTCGGCTTGCACACGCTCTACCAGGCCGAGAGCCGCGAGGCGGTCGGCCATGCCCGACATGCTGTGCGGCTTAAGTAGCATGGTGGTGGCGAGCTCTCCGATGGTCAGGCTGCCCCGGTCGGACGCGCGCAAGGCGAGCAGGATTTGATGCTGCTGCGGGGTCAGGCCGGCGCGTCCGGTGACCTGTTCGGTGAAATGCGCGAACGCACGCAGCTCGGCGCGGACAAGGGCAAGGGTGCGATAGTCCCGGTCGCGGATCAGCGGACCTAGTCCTCGCGCCTTGCTCTCCGCTGCGCGAGCGCGGCGGCAAACATAAAGGCCAGTAGGATCAGGAGGACTCCTCCGCCGAAGAGGTAGCGGGCATTCTCGCTTGCGTCGGAATCACCTGCTTCGAACTGGGTCCAAGAGATATGCAGCGGGTCGGGCAGCTGGGCCGTGCCGGCGACGTGGAGATCGAGGCGCGGCTGGTTCTCGCCGACAGCGCTGATCTGGACCGGGACGCGGGTGGCGACCAGCCGGCCATTGGCAAGGACATCGGCGAGCGCGAACGCGACGACGTTCGACTTGATCGCATTCAGCTGCGTCATGCCAATGCCGCTTCGACCGTCATGCCATTCGCCAAAGCCGATGCCGCCAAAGGTCGTGAAGCGGCCGGCGGGGTCGGCGACAATCGGCTGGGTGGAGCGGACTTCGAGGGTTTCGCCGCGCGCGCCTGGGAAGGTCGCGGCGAGGTCGATGGCGTCGTGCGGAGGCGAGGGGGTGCGGTGAGTGTTGCGGTTAGCGACCGTCATGCGGAGAGTCGCGGAAATGGGCGTTTGCGCGCCATCGGAGCTGGCGGGGCCGATAGAACGGACCGTGATCCGGTTGGCGTCGGCGCCAAGGCCCGGAGCGGTCAGCGCACCGAGCACTACCAGCAACGCCGCTGCCGCGCCGCCGGCGACGAGCATCCCGCGTGCTTCGCGCGGTTCGGTCTTGTCGCCGAACCAGCGCGAGGCCAGGATGAAGGCTGCCACCGCGACGAGGGTGGTCAGCGGCAGCATGACCAAGAAGGTGTCGCTGTAGGACAGCCAGTGGACCTCGGCGGGCGGTGCATTCTCCGCCCACAGCCGTGCCGGTTCGGTCGGCAGGCCCACGGGGCCGAGATAATGGCTGTAGGTGGTCAAGAGGAAGGCGACGGTAACGCCGCCGACCGCCGCCGACTTGCCGCCGTGGCCGGCCAGTGCCCACCAAGCGACGATGAACGGCACCGCCACCGCGATCCGCATCACGAACCAGGTCAAGCCCATGAATTCCTGAAGTAGCAAGGCCTGAAAGAGGCCGATGAGGACGACTATCCCAACGGCGACCGCCAGCGCCGCGGCGGCCACCGCGGCCAGCGAGCGAGCGCTCTGATCGGGCGCAGCGGCGCGGCCTCGCCGGCGACCCCACAGCCACAAGGCGCCGAGATACCCCATGTAATAGACGGCCAGATGGACCGGCAGACCGGTGATCCAGGTCCGCTCGAGGTCGAGCCATTCAGGCTGCGCGGGCAGGCCGATCGGCGACAAGGTCCAGTAATAGATGGTCAGGGCCAGGACGTGGACGGCGGTAATTATCGCCCCGCGGCCCATGCCGATCCCGAACAGCATAGTGCCGAGGCCGAACACCGTCGCCATCAGCAAGGTGTCGGTCACCCAATACGTCCAGTAGGGGTCGTTGCCCCACAGCATGGCATGGGCGATGGCGGCGTCGAGGAAGATCGCCAACAGCGCCGCCAGCGCGGTGAACTTCACTACCTCGGATAGGCTTCGCGGTTGGAATGGCGACGCCGCGACCTGGTCGGCGAAGAGTGGACGCGAAGCCATGTACGATCTCCTGTAACGGCAGCGGCGGCGCGCGGACGCAGGCGCAGGAAAAACCTGGGCGTCAACCGAGTCGGGCTGTGGCAATAGAATGTATCGTGCCGCGATATGTTCCGAGACCCGCCATCTGCAGGCAACGGCCCTTCGGCGGCATTTCGCTATTCTTAGCTAATGTCTCCTTTGCGTCGAAAGCAGACCTAATGTCGTAAACGGGTCGAAAGCGGACAGTAGCGACCAAAGCCTTGCGGGGGATCAAGTGAGGGAACGTCCGCTCTTCCCACTGATTCTACGTCTGAGAACTTAAGCAGCCTCCGTCACCGCATAGCGGACGAGGGAAGCGTTAAGTTCAGGTTTTCGGGTCTTCCGAGCACAGGTCGCGCCCAACGCTCATGATGTAAGCACCAGGCAAGCTCGGGACCCTCAGTAGCGGCCGGTCACCCGCAGCTGGCCCGTCTTTGCCGGGAACTTGTCGTCGGCGCGTTTGATCACCTGACGGCCCGCAGCCGCGCGTGCGATCTCGGTGAAATGCTTGCCGATCAGCTGGCGATCGGACTGTGTGATCTTCTGGTACGAACGGACCTTGGTGCGGTAGCCTTTGAACCACGTGTCGAAACCGGCAGCCCAGATCGATGCAGCGCGATCGAGCCAATCTTCGCTGTTGCGATAGACACCCAGCATCCGCCGCCAGCGATGCTCGTCAAAGTCGAAGCGCGTGGTGAACAGGCGTCCAGCATCGCGCCCGTAGCCCATCAGCGCGCGCGACAGATCTGGCGGCATGGCGAG
>Ga0307416_100001599_pt1 | contig 12439 bp, 23 predicted proteins | sample DK1Cmetagenome_2_FD_203821 | JGI IMG/M metagenome (GOLD analysis project Ga0307416, IMG submission 203821) | Maize rhizosphere microbial communities from greenhouse at UC Davis, California, United States - DK15-C-3 | ecosystem: Host-associated > Plants > Roots > Rhizosphere > Soil | place...
CAGTGATAAGTCTTGGCTAGTCACTGGCGAGCATGACGGACTTTGGACTGTCGTAGCTCTCACTGCTGAAGGTGTGGCAGATCCGGACACTGTGCAGCAGATCCCGCGCTATACCGTGGCGGAAGTAGAGGCACTGGAGCTGTCAGAAGACATGACTGTTTTCCTGGCGGTGAAAGCTGCACGGAAGCAGGCTCTAGCGGAAGCTGCAGAGAAAACCAAAGCACTGTCTATCAATACGGTAAATAGGGCTCTGGCGCATGCTCACAAGAATGATTACTGCAGTGAGACGCTTATAGCGCTCACTTCTGCAGGGCATAAGATCCCGAAGGTGAAAGTATCGGGAGAAATTGTTATCCCTGTTGAGATGATTCTTGACGCACAGCAGCAGTGGAGCGAAGTCCGAAACATCTTCGGACAAGTGCAGAACAACGGGCTCACGTGGCAAGCTGCGCTGCTGCGCTCGATCCGCCTGCAGGACTACCTGCAGCTAGACAAGCTGGAGGAAGGAAAGCTCACCGTAGAACCCATCTATGGCGATCCAACCATTAGGCCACTGGCATAGCGTTACTGGAGTACATGACATGAAATAAAAACTTAGGGCAGGACAGATAATGTCCTGCCCTTTGTTTGTATGGCATGCCATACAGCACGGAATACAACTAAATAAACAACTGAATAGAGAAAGTGAGGCCTAATTATGCGTGAGTATAGGCCTAGTGGTGCACCTATTGGCGATCCTAAAGGACTTCCGGACATCGGACATGCTGGAGGATCGCTTACGCTGAATGGAAGAGTGATTGCAGCAGCTACAGCAGTGCTAACCATCATTCTTACCTGCAGCGGATCTGTGCCGACATAAACAAAGCAACTAACGGAAGGTAACAACAGTGAGCGCTAGCAACTACGAATTAGACAGCTATTACAGCGACCTGGAAGACATAGAGCGGCTGGCTAACGAGTGCCTAGAGTGCCTAGACAGCGATGACCTGGAGGAGTACGACAGAGACGAGCGCACAGCAGCTAGGGAAACACTGGAGCAGCTATTTTCCGATATGCGCAACGCTGGTTATTGGAAACGTGGCGGCACCTTGCTTATTAGCGATGTTCCGGACTGGCTGGAGTCGCTGCGCAACGAATACGGCGATTACCTCAGTGACGGCGATGACGTAGATAAGGACACGATAATAAATGCGTACGGGAACCCTGGTGAGGACTATGAAGACTTCATAAACTGGGATGCCATGATCGAGAACTATACGGAAGGGCGCGAGACAGTAACTATTGACGGTACGACGTACCTGCTAAACGGATGACATAAGAGCCCTGCAGCTATGCTGCAGGGCTCTTGCCATGTCCGGACGTAGTTCTAGTGCTGTAGCTGCTGCGAGGCTCTGAGAATGGCTTACAGCAGCTCTGCCGCTGCTCCAGGTTCTAGCTGGAGCCTGCAGCGCTGGCGTATTGGCTCACCTGGAAGGGCTCACACTGTGCGACTGCACTAGAGCTGCTGGAGCTGCTGACAGCGGATCTGCAGCGCTGGAGCTGCAGCAGGGAACCTGGAGCACTGCCGACAGCGGATCTGCTGCAGCGTGATAGTTGAATCTTTCAACTGTTGCAAAAGCAGGCTAGCAGCTCGATAGGTGAGTTTTTCAACTATCGAGATTAGCAACTGTTGTATCACTCAATGGTACAAAGCTTGGTACATAGGGTGCCGGCCGGCATAAGGTTGAAGCTTCAAGTTATGCCTCCAGGTGCATATACACATATGCAAGTATGCACTTATTCCCCTAACGGTATAAGTTGAACCTTCAATTGAACCTTCAATAGTTGAAGCTTCAACTCTTGCCTGGGGCAACCAAAAGGGTGCCGGCTGGTACAAAGGCTGGTACAAACGGATTTCCCGCGCCCGAGGGGGCCTAAAGAACCCCTTTGAGGAAATTTCCACGGCCATTTTTCGAGTCTGGTTGAAAAATGAGAAAGAAGTGTGTAAGGTGAGGAACGTCAGGAAGACGCAGAAGTATTCAAACCAGGAGGTCACTATGGGAAAGAAGCATAAAAATAGCGTGAAGACGGTGCGGATTGACGAAGGCCAGCTAGATCTGATCCTGGAGGAGCTAAAAGGTCTAAAGAACCCCTCCGTCGAAATTTCCACGCCGGTTTTTCACACTGTCGAGGAAAGGCAGGCTGCTGCTCGGATAGGGAAACCTAACCCGGCACACACGGTCATCAGCGCTGAGAGCAAGAAAGAGGCAAAAGCTTTGGCAAGTGTGCCTCGTGCGGTCAAGATACCCAATGTGATCCGCAACATGACAGAGCCTGTGGCCTACAAAGTGTCATTGGATAGTGGGCCTACTAACGTGAAGTACGACTACCACCTGTACTACGCTCTGCTCCGTGAAGGGGTAGCCGTTCAAGAGTTTGGGCAAGATGACGACCACTATATGACTCTCCCCCGTAAGTTCTTCGTTGAGGCGAGTTCTTGGCAGACATGGGAGGGCATCAAGAAGCTCTCCTCGCAGGGACTGCAGCTTTCGTGGGTGAGTCTCTATGCGTAGCTGGAGGCCTACACGCGAAGAAGTAGCACGCCGCATACGTGCGACCAGGGAGCAGATGCTGCAGGAGCGTGAGGAGTTCGAGGATCGGCTGTCAGAGAAGTACAAGCCCATCTTCGAGGCGCTCGATACTATGTGGGTGACTGCCTACATGGAGGAGGTCTATAAGCAGTGGGATTCTGAAACTACCCACACCCCCTCCAGACCCACACCCCCTGATGAACCAACGGTGGATTCGCTGGGACACCCCCTGCCGAAACAGAATTTGCTCAAAAAGAAGAAGGGGTAGCTATGTACCTGGAGCTGCGAGAGAACGAGAAGATCCTGTTCGGATCTCAAACTGCACAGGCTTGCATCTGCTACGGCTGCGGTGCCCTGGTCGATGGAGGCTACAAAACTACCCACACCCGGTTTCATATGGACGTGGACACCGGCTCTTGACCCAGCATTGAAAGTGTGTGTAAACTGGGTACTTACCAAGCCGGGGAGGCTCGGGATCAGCGGGGAACCGGGGCGAAAGTCCCGGTTCCAACCTTTCCATAAGGAAAGCGGGGCACTCTATAAAGAAAGCAACCAAAGGGAGTAAGGAACTAAAATGGCAAACCTTGAAGAAGAGGCTGTAGAAGCCCAGCAGCAGTGGACGAACTACACGTTTGACAAGCGCATAGCGCAGATGGAGTTCGAGGAGCACTGGCGCGACGAGAAGCAGCGCCGACGCGACCGCCTGGACGAGACACTGCGAGCGCTGTTCGCTCAGAACTACTCCGTGCCCGACATCACCCGGCTTACCGGCAACACCAACAACAACTACCTGTACGGCCTGCGCACCGAGATGAAGTCGGTCACGCATACCGAGGACTTCGCAGGTGTGTCCGAGGATGACCTGGGCATCGAGTTCGACTGGCAGTACCATAACCACATCGGTGTCCACGGCTGGCTCGTGAGCGAGATCAGCGAGACTCCGGAGTACGCCAAGACCTACGCACAGCCCGGTACGAAATACGAGGGCGAGTACGCCATCTTCAAGCTGAACTACGAAGAGGGCTTCGAGGCAGAGTTCGTGGCAGGCAGCAAGAACTTCGCCCAGTCTCTGACTTCCAAGGAGATCGAGCGCCGCGTGACTATGTTGACACAACTACTTACAGGTGTGTACTCTAAAGCCATACGGCAAGCAAAGAACCCGTTCACTAAGTAGGAGGCACACCATGTTCAGAACCACAGAAACCATCCAGACGAAGGTAGTTACTTACCTGGGAGGCCTTGCAGCATACGTAGACCTGCACGACGAAGACGGTGCCTTCCGCTCCTTCTTCCAGATCTCGGGCGGTCAAGTGTTCTTCGCAGTGCAGGACGTAGACGACAGCGTGGAAGACGTTGAGGAGTCGTGCTTGTGTGCCTTCACCTACTACCCCGAGAGCAGGTTCCTGTATGTTCATGGGGGAGACAGGGCTGGAAGGCGCTACCTGATCGACACCTACACCAACACTATGGATCGCGCCTTTGCCGACATCAACGCAACGCTGAAGGGTGTTCTGAATGTCTAGGGAGCAAGAGCAGATACAGCTAATCAATGATCTGGTCGAGATCCGCAAGGCGCATAAGCTGACTCAGAATCAGGTGGCCAAGGCGATGGGAGTGCACCTCACGATGGTGCAGCGCATCGAGAACAAGAAGACCGATGAACGTACCTTGGGCACACTGTTCAAGTACGCGGAGGCAGTCGGTGCGAGCATCGCACTGGAGGCCTACGACAAAAAGGGACTCATAGAAGTCTGACCCAACCGAAGGAGAGCACCATGCGCAAATCAGTAATGATCTTATTCTGTGACAACTGCACGCATCAGGCCGATAAGCCGTCATCGGTCAAGGAAAAGTGGATCATCGTCCGCATCAACAAGAAGCCGTACGATCTCTGCGGGGAATGTGGGGGTACGCTGCAGAAAGCGTTGGACGATCCCACCAAGGCATACCGTGACCCTAACGGCAAGGTCACCGCGCTGCGAGGAATGGTGAAGAAGGCATGAAAACCTACCCACGGATGACACCGGGAACCCTTGTCTACGTCGTCGTCAAAGACCATGAGCACCTGAAGCCGAACACACCCGCTCTGGTTGTCCACGACGGGGGCCCAGCGGCGTTTGTCACGATAGCGATAGTCAACAGTGTGGGCGAGATCGTCAGCTACCGCGTACTGTCGCACGATGTTAGCTTGGTGCCGGAATGAGCGAGCGTGTAGAGGTCTACACCCTCCCCACGTGCGCCTTCTGCACAGAAGTCAAGGAGACTCTGACCCACCATGAATCCCGATAATCGGACCAAAGCCTCGGCGCTTAGGCATGCAGCAGATATCTTGCGCGGCCACTTTGGATCACTCGATGCCATTGAAACCATCGCTGAGCTCGAAAACTACGCCGACACCATCGAAGGACTCTGACCCGCCATGAACAGCATCCCCGACCTGCACGAGCCTCCGGAGGGGTACACCCCGCTGTGAGCCGCGTACCGATGACCAAATCCGGATTCTGTCAGTGGCCAGGGCAGAATCCGGAAGAGGCACACAAGCTTTGCCATACACCGTGCACGTGTGAGTGCCACAAGGAGGAATCATGAAAATCGGAATCATCCCCACCGACTTATCCCAGCCCATCCGTATCGAGGAGATCGAGGGCAAGCTGCTGGACTATCAGCTACTCGTGAAGGACGAGAGCCAGGAGTACGGCACCATCGAGGCCGTACGCATGCAGTACACGCCCATGAAGATGGATCTCTACGTCAACGACGAGTTCCTGATCTACGGTATGGAGCGTAACGAACGGGCGATGGTAATGTACGCCTCAGTGGTGGCACCGGAGTACGCAAGTGAGGTGTACCTTGCGGGGCCAGCCGTTGCAGTCGGCGGCGTGGGCGGCGAAGGCGAGACACTGGGCCTCACGGAGCGCAACATAACCCGCCTTCGACTGCTCGATAAGCTCTTTGGGCATGAGATGCCGACCAGCTAACCAACAAGCCACCATCCAGGGGCACACGATTCTGTTGGGGGATCGTGTGCCCCACCTTTTGGCCTTGACAAAAACTTATAAGTCAGTAAACTGGACATTACAACTGAATAAAAGGGAGAATAAAGACATGAAATACAACCAATGGGATCGCGTTCAAATTGTTGAAAGTTCCGAGTACATCTCACAGTGGGGTACTATTACGGAAGCCCGAGAAGATAGCCTGCTACCTTATCTGGTACTCACCGACATGGGGGAACTGCTTCCCTTCACTGAAAACGGACTTGAACTACTAAAGGAGGAACAGGATGATAAAACCCCGACTTACGCCGAGGCCAAAGCAAGAGCTAACCATCCAGCAGGCACTCGCAGACAAGAGCCACCTGTCCGGATCGTTGGGCGGCTTCGGCAAAACGCTCGTAGGCTCGGAGCTGATCTTGCGTTCCGGCGCATCCGTTTCGCTAATCGTCTGCCCTCTGAAGGTCATCCGAAACTGGAAGTCCGCGTTGGATCGCCAAACGCAGACCGACGTGGACGTGAAGCAGATCTCCGGAACCAAGAAGGGCAAGCTAAACTTCCTGGATTTGACTGAGGGTGTACCCGGTGTCTACATCGTCGGGTGGGAGATGTTTCGCTCGCTCCACTGGGGCCAGTTCAAGTTCGACGTAGCCATAGCGGACGAGTGCCACCGCGCAGCGAACCGCCGCAGCAAGACGGGGCAGATGCTCCAGACCGTCAAGGCAGAGTACAAGCTGGCGCTGTCGGCCACACCTGCAGGTAACAGGCTGGAAGGCATCTGGAACACTGCGAAGTGGCTCTGGCCCGACACGAAGGCCTACTGGCCGTGGGTGTCGCACTTCTTCAACACCGTGCTCGACCCGTACGAGGGCAAAGCCATTGTGGGTGAACGCAGGCAGGGAGCTGTATGGGAAAGCCTGCCCAGCGCCACACGGTTCGCTCCGGAGGTACTGAACGGGATCATCGACCACGAGATTGTAGTGGATCTGGCACCGGCGCAGCGCAAGCTCTACAACCAGTTCGAGGCCACCGCTATCGCATGGCTGGACGATCATCCCCTGGTGGCAGACATGCCAGCGGTGAAGGGCCTACGGCTCCGACAGATGACGCTCGGTGTGCCTACCATCGAGATCGGGGAGGATGGCGAGGAGATCGTCAAGTTTGCGGAAGACTGCAAATCCTCCAAGATCGACGCACTGGTGGAACTGCTGGGAGATCTCTACGCCGACGAACCCTTCCCCGTAGTGGTGTACTGCCACAGCCGGAAGTTCACCGAGATCGTGGCCAAGCGGCTGCAGGCCAAGGGCTACCGGGCCGTGGACTTCGTCGGAGGACAGAAAGCACAGACTGTCTCCGACAAGATCACCGGCTTCGGCAAGGATCACGACATCATCGTGGCCACCATCGCGGCCATCGGTGAAGGCGTGGACGGGCTGCAGGAGGTCTGCAACACGGAAGTCTGGCTCTCGCTGGACGACAACCGCATCCTCAACACGCAGGCACGGTGGAGGCTCGACAGGCCCGACGCTGAGCCCCGCACCATCAACCGCTACCTGATCCGCGCAGAAGACACCATTGAGACAAGACAATTGGGCAGACTCCGCACGGACGACGAACTACTTTCCGCATCACTCGACTCACAAATGGAGGCAGCAGCATGAAAGACGCAGCGATACTCATACTGATTCGCAAGCTTGAAGAACAGCACTGCGCGGACTACCCGCTGCAGTGGATCATTGACGAACTCGAAGAAATTAGGGAGATGGCATGAAGGATCACCAACGCGAAGACAACAACCATTACCGCAAGGGCATGCCCGAAGGCGTGGAAGCCATTGACATCATCAAGACGCAGGGCTTCGGCTTCTTCGACGGCAACGCCTTGAAGTACCTGCTGCGCTACAAGTGGAAGGGCACACCGCTGCAAGACCTGATAAAGCTCCGTGACTACACCAACCAACTGATTCAGGAAGTCCGCGAGGCGCAGGTCAAGGAAGCGCAGGAGAAGGTCGATGCCCTGGGCCTTGACCACAAGATCGACCTGGACGGCCAGCTACGCGGCACCGTGACCGTCATGCCTGCCAAGAACGAGCTACCGACAGGATTCCAAGCAGCATGAGCAAGCCGACCACCCTGCCTGCACGCCATGAGAAGGCTGCAGGCAACAAAGCAGTCTCCTACGCAAAGCTAGGCGAGGCTGGTCGCCTGCTACTGCAGGGCGAATCCTACCGGCAGGCCAGCATCAAGTCCGGCGTGGGGCAGGAGAAGCTACGCAGGGAGTTCCCTGGGCTGGGCAAGAAGCGCAAGCACAGCGCGTCCGCGCTCACCACGGCACACATGTACCTGCAGACTGGTGTTTCCTATCGGCGAGCTTCTGCCCTCACAGGTGTGCCCGACGCTACACTGAGGAATAAGTTCCCCGGCTACGGGGTACAGCAGCGCATCATCACCGACGAGATGAAGGAGGGCATGGAAGCCATGCTCGATGACGGCGCATCGTACGCGGAGGTAGGCCGTTCCTACGGTGTCTCGTGGAACTCTGTCCGCAGGTACTTTCCTGGGCGCGGCTGGTCACCGCAGGAGAAGGGCGAATACGCTCAAATGCTGCACGAAGAGAAGCGTTTGCTAGCTTCATAAAAGTTTTTGAAAAAAGAGTTGACAACCGATCAGTAGTCGTTATAGGTTGGATACATCAAGAGCACGACAAACCGAAACAAACTGGAGGACACCATGAGCGAGAACCAGACAGCATTAGAACAGCTTGCAGAAGATGCCCTGCGAGCAGACCTGCAGGCCAAGCAGGCAGCAGACAAGGCCAAGGATCTGAAAGACCGTCTGAAGGCAGCGCTCGACGCAGAGGGCCGCTTGAACGAAGACATGAAGGGCATCGGCAACGTCCGTACGGTGGTCAAGCACGTACGCCGCTTCGATGAATCCATGGCCAAGCAGGCGCTCACTGACGAAGAGATCGAGAAGTACAGCGTTCAGAAGCTGGACTCGAACCTTCTGAAGCAGAACTACTCACCGAAGATTTACTCCGAGCTGTTCTCCAAGGACTACGGCTGGAGCCTGGAACTGAAGGTCGCAGACTGATGCCGTGCATGTCGTGCGGGGGCCGCAAAAGTGAGTCCCCACGTGTGACCTGTAAACATCGAGAAAACCACAAGGTGACTAAATGACAACACTTGGAGCTACCGTAGCTCTGAAGGTGAGTGTCGGGCCGTTCGCAGAAGGACGGCTCGGCACCATCGTTCGGAACAACCTGACAAGCCGCTGGGCCACTATCGCCTACAGCCACTTGAACGCCACGCCCAATCGGGCAGAGCCCACCACTCGACTGCTGTATTTCAAGCCCCACCTGACTGCCTATGAGGCACACAAGCTGGAAGTGCAGACCAAGGGCGCAATCGTAATTCCCGTCGAGGAGCACGAACTGGAACTCGTGCGACCGACCAACCAAATCAACAGCAACTAGGAGCTACCCTATGACGATCACCAAGCGCGAGATCTTCGACTGGACGAAGACCATCAACGTCTACCTGAGCAACGGCCCGGTAGAGCAGGAAGAATTTGAGGTAGCGCAGTCCGCTACCGAAGCCCTGGAAGGCGACGACAAGGACTTCTACGACGAGTTCACCAAGGAGATCGAGGTCGAGGCAGGTGTGCTGGCAGGCATCCTCCAGAGCGCGGCGACGGACATCATCGAGAAGAACAACCTGCCTCCGAGCCTGACCTCGTGGAAGCAGCAGGACATGCTCACCTTCCTGGCAGCAAGCAACAGGTACGACGAGTACGAAGCCATCTCGCAGGGCATCATCTCGCAGCCCAACATGACAGTCTTCTTCGACGCACTGGAGCGCCAGATTGACCTCGGCTAGTCCCGAGCTAGAGGAGTTCGATCCGGCACTCCTGTTCGCCAAAGCAAAGCACTACATCATCGACCGGTACAGCGATCCGGATCTGTACCTTGAAATGCTCGGGCTAAACGTTCCACCTCCGGAGCCCAAGGGCTCCAAGGGCAGCGCACGAGTCAAGCGGCTCGGCAAGCGCCCGTTCAGGGGGATGTATGACTGCAGTTGACATGCCTTTTTTGCGGCTCGTTAGTGAAACGGTTACCCCCTGCAAGACAATGGACTCCCGCATGTGGTTCGCTGATCCGGACGACGCGGAGGAGCCCTTCAACAATCCGCAAGTAGCCGTTGGCTACTGCCACGACTGCCCGATCATGCTCCAGTGTGCCGAACACGCCATCACGAACAAGAGCATCACACACGGCGTTTGGGGCGGTCTGACGATGCTCGACATACGGCGGCTGCGCAGAAAGAGGAACCTTGCCAAAGTTCAACAAGGATAAGGTCGAGCGCCTAATCCTGGAGCAGATCAGCAAGAACGATGATCGCGGTTCACAGATCATGGCAGGGCCCAGCGAGGCCGGTGGCTGCTTCTACTGCACCGGCAAAGCTATGGCACGCATGCTGCCTGGGGCCAAGATCAAACCGTCACGGTTCGGTCTGGCCGCGTGGCAGGGTACGGCACTCCACCACTACATCGAGCACACCTTCGACATCCCGAACGCGATCCACGAGCGAAAGCTGGATGTGTTCGAGATCGAGGGCTACGGAACGATACGAGGTTCCACAGACCTGTATCTTCCCGACTTTGCCTGCACCGTTGACTGGAAGCGTCAGAACAAGTACAGCTACGACTTGACCCGACTCGACGGTGTTTCTACGAAATACATCGTCCAACAAATGATGTACGGTAGAGCTTGGAAAAACCTTGGAGAAGAAGTTGAGTATGTGGGCATCTGCTCTATACCAGGATTCTCCAATAATCTCGATGACATACGGTTCTACTGGATGAAGTATGACGACGAGATCGTAGAGATAGCGAAACACAACCTAGAAACCATCTGGCTATACGTGCAGGACGGCGAGTGGGATGAACTTCCCTCAGACGAAGACTGCTACCAGTGCAACACATACGGGAGATAACAAATGACTGAAACCGCAGCTAAGCCAAAACTCAAAGATCTGTCCAAGTACGCCAAGAACGTGGGCACACCACGCAAGCTGGGCGACACCATGACTGCCCTGTTCTACGCACTCAAAGGTGTTGGTAAGACCACCGTGGCAGCTTCTGCCGACTGGGTGCCAAGTATGTCGCCCTGTGTGCTCATGGCCTTCGAGGAGGGCTCCAGCTCCATCGGTGAGGCTCACCCCGACATGCCGGTGATCCGTCCGGAGGACTGGGACGACGCGCTGGACTTCTTCGAGGCAGCTCTGAACGAAGACCTGGGCATCCAGACCATCATCATCGACACCGTTGCAGAGGCACACAACTACATCCTGGAATGGTCGGTTGCCACCTTCGGTGACACCGATGGCTTCAAGAAGTGGGCCAACGTCTACGACGAGTTCGCCAAGGTATTGAAGGCCCTACACAAAAAGGGCATCAATGTGATTTGTCTCGCTCACGCCGACCGCGTGAAAGACAATGTCGCGCAGTCTATTTACACTGCTCCTTATTTCTTGGGAAATAAGAGCGATACAGAACTTCCGAAAATCTTTGATATTATCGGATACATGTTCATGGAGGAAGACGGAACGCGAGTTATGCAACTTGAACCATCTTCACGAATCGTTGCGGGTAACCGTTCCGAGGGCCGTCTTCCCGCTGAAATCGAGAATCCCACTATGGAGAAGATCGTGAAAGCGTTGAACGAAAACCCTGCTAGAGTTATTCAGTAGCAACTAGCAGTTCAGAAATACCGAAACACAAAAAACAAACACTAAGTAGAAACGAGAAACACAATGGCTGAAGCAACTATGGAACGCATTTCCCTGAAGCTGACTAAGGAAGAGGTCAAGGGCGGTCGCCGCCTTCGTCCGGAGGGCACCTACTTCGTAACCATCGAAGAAGTAGAGTTCACCCAGTCGAAGAACGGCAACCCGATGTACGTCTTCACTTACGAGATCATCGACGGGCCCGAAGGTGGCACGAACGGTACGATCAAGCAGTGGGCAGTGCTGACCGAAGCTGCGAAGTTCACCATCGTGGACATCATGCGTGCTACCGGATTCCCGCTCTCGGAAGAGATCGACATCCCCGCCGCTGACGAGTTCATCGGCAAGGAACTGGCGTTTGACATCCTGCACGAAGCCCGTACCGAAGGTAAGGGCAAGGACAAGGTGCAGGTTCTGAACGAGGAAACCGGCGAGGTCGAGATGACCGACAACATCAAGCGTGTGCGTTCCACCGCAGCCGCCAAGAAGAACGCTTCCGCCAAGGGCAACGCTCGGGCCAAGGTTCGCAAGATCTAAGGTAGGCACCATGCGCAAGAAGCGACGGTTAGCTAGGCGACCTGGGCAAGTCAGAAAACTGCCCGGTAGGACTGTAAAAATGAGGGCGACCTGAAATCGTCGGAGGTGCAAAGCCTCCACAGTCCACGTAGCGGCGTAAACGTGTGAGGGCAAGAATCACAATGGACATGACGTACACACACGAAGGTAGCACCGGGGGGAATTACTAGCCCTTCCTTTCGCCCCCTGCTAAGGGGCTTCCTGCGCCGCGCTAAACAAATAAGAGCCAGCTTACGGGCTGGCCTTATTTTGACCATCAATAGTCATAATATGTATCAAATAAGAGAGATGGAGGCCTGCGTGAGTGAAGCAGCAGCAGACTACTTCGATTTCCTATACGGAGACGGAGAGGGCAAGGTAGTAATTGCCCGAATGGACGAGCAATTCCGGCCCAACAAACAGCACTTCTTCCAGTGGCCCACGCAGCGCGACGAACTCCTGGAATACGTAGACGGCTACAACGCCGAAGATGTCTACACATCCCCAACATTGTTTTCCGCTGCAAAAGCCCAGCG
>Ga0307416_100001602_pt1 | contig 12434 bp, 9 predicted proteins | sample DK1Cmetagenome_2_FD_203821 | JGI IMG/M metagenome (GOLD analysis project Ga0307416, IMG submission 203821) | Maize rhizosphere microbial communities from greenhouse at UC Davis, California, United States - DK15-C-3 | ecosystem: Host-associated > Plants > Roots > Rhizosphere > Soil | place: USA...
CTCGGGTTCGTCCTGCACCGCGCGGCTCGCCAGGTCGCGGAGCGGTACGACGAGCGACGCATCGTCGTGGACCTCGACGACTCGGTGCAGGTCGACCAGCGCCAGCTGCACGCCCTGGTCCGTATCACCCGGGAGGCCGTGTCGAACGCCCTGCGCCACGGTCAGGCGCGGTCGATCTCCATCCGTCTGTCCCGTGCGGGTGCCACCCGTCGGCTGACGGTCGAGGACGACGGCTGCGGCTTCGACGCCTCCCGCCTGTCGGAGAGCACGGGCTACGGCATGACCAGCATGCGGGAGCGGGCAGAGGCGTTGCCGGGGTGCTTTCGCGTGGGCGCTGCCCCCGGCAAGGGAGCGATCGTGGAGGTGACCTGGTGACAGGAACGTCGATACGCGTGATCCTGGCGGACGACCACGCCCGGATGCGGGGACGGGTCCGCGAGGAGCTCGAGGCCGCCGGGTGCGAGGTCTGCGGTGAGGGCGCGACGGCCGACGAGGCCGTGCGGCTGGCCGTCGAGCACCGGCCGGACGTGGCGCTGCTGGACATCCACATGCCCGGCAGCGGCATCCGGGCGGCCCGTGAGATCACGAAGGCGCTGCCGCAGGTCACCGTGGTCATGCTCACGCAGTCCGCGGAGGAGGAGGACCTCTTCGACGCGCTGCGTGCGGGTGCCGCGGGCTACCTGCTCAAGGACGGGGACCCGGCCCTGCTCGGGGACGCGTTGCGGGGCGTGCTGGTCGGCGAGGCGGCCATGCCGCCACGCCTGGTCGCGCGGATCATGCAGGAGTTCAGCGCCCCGACGAGGCGTCCCTTCGTCCGGAGGTCGACCGCCGCCGCGAAGCTGAGCGCCCGCGAGTGGGAGGTCATGGAGCTGCTCGCGGAGGGGTTGTCCACCGAGGCGGTCGCCGGGCGACTGTTCCTCTCACCCACGACCGTGCGCGTCCACGTCTCCTCGGTGCTGCGCAAGCTGCGGGTCAAGGACCGCCAGAGCGCCTTCCAGCTGCTGCGTGGCGACTGAGGATCGCCCCTCGTCCACCAGCTGGGTGAGGGCGTCGATCAGGGCGTCGGCCTGGAACAACGTGAGCTCCTGCGAGCCCATCAGGACGAACGGTCCCTCCTTCGCCCCGGTCTCGGGGTCGATCGTGGCCACCAGCCGCAGCACGTCGTTCCGGACGAGCAGCGCCCCACCAACGTGCAGGTGCTCCTCCTCCCCGGTGTGGGTGCCGTGCCGCAGCACGCACCACCCGGGGCACGTGGCCGGGCGCCGCGTCTCGCGCCGTCTGGTCATCGACTCTCCTTGGTCAGGTGCTCGGTTCCGGATTCCCGCTGGGTCCGGCTGCGGGAAGGTCCCGCACCCTGACGGATGCGGGACCTCCCGATGGTTCGACGGCGTTGCCTCAGATCAGCGCAGACCGATGTTGACGTAGTAGGTCTGGCCGTCGTCGAGGGTGACGCCGATCCTCCAGTAGTTGCCGCCGAGGCCGGTCTTCCAGTTGTAGATGTACTGCCCGGCGGTGGCGTCGTACCGGAAGGCCAGCCCGCTGTCGGCCGACGCGGTGTAGACCGACTCGTCGACCGGGACGCTCATCGCGCTGCCCTTGACGGGAGTCAGCCACACCGGGGCGGACGCTGACTGGACAGCGACTCCGGCGGCGTTCTTCAGCTGGAACTTGACGGGCACCGTGCTGCCGGCCTTGAACACGCTGGTCGAGGCGCCGACCTGGTGCGCGGTGTCGTTGATCGGCTGCAGGAACCCGTCGAACCGGTACTTCACCGTGTAGGTCCCGGTCAGCGGGGCGCTGGTGTTGCCCGCCCTGTCGGTCGCGACGGCGGTGTAGGCGAACGTGCCCACCCCGTTGGCGTTCCCGCCGATCACCGTGACCTTGCAGGATGCGACACCGGAGAAGCTGTCGCTCGCCGCGCAGGTCGCGGCAGGAGCCGTGCCCAGCGTGTACGCCCCGTTCGCGACGTTGACCCCCGTGACCGTCGGGTTCTCGTTGTCGATGCTGATCCCGGCCACGGTGGCGCTGCCGGTGTTGCCCGCGAGGTCGCTCGCCGAGCGGGTGACGGACTGGTTCAGGCCGTTCGACGTGACGGTGACGTCGTCGGGGCAGACCCCGAGACCGGACAGCGCGTCGGAGCAGGTGAAGTGGACCGTCACCGTGCCGGTGTACCAGCCGTTGACCAGCGTCGTTCCGGGCACGATCGCTCCGGTGATGCTCGGCGCGGTCCTGTCCAGGCGGATGGTGACCGAGTCGGACCCGACGTTGCCGGCGGTGTCCGCAGCGGAGCCGTTCACGACCCTGCCGGAGGCGCTGGTCTCGGTGCTGACCAGGACGTCCGGGGTGACCGAGGAGAGCACCACTCCGGATCCCGGGTCGGTGTCCTTCGCGTCGAAGTGGACCGTGACATTGCTGTTGTTCCAGTCCGCGGCGTTGGCGGCCGGGTTGACCGTGTGGGTCACCGTCGGGGCGATGTTGTCGTAGTCGAGGACTCCCTTGTTGGCGGGCTCGACGTTGCCGGCGTTGTCGACGGCGTAGTAGGTGAACGAGGCGCTTCCGGTGCCGTCGGTCGGGATGGTCAGGGTCTTGCTGGCCCCGGCCGCGACCTGCTCGGCGCCGCCATTGACGCTGTAGCGGATCTCCTTGACCCCGGACGGCCCGACGTCGGAGGCGCTGAGGACCACGGTGGCCGTCGCCCCCTTGCAGAAGCCGTTGGTGGCCGTGCACTGGTTGTCCGCGGTGGTCTGCGGCTCGTGCCCGTCGATGTTGATTCCGGTGACGGTCCTGCCCGCGCTGGCGTTGCCCGCGACGTCGGTCGCGGCCGCGCTGGTGACGGACTGGTTCGGGCCGTCGCCCTTGAGCATCACGTCGCTGGGGCACGCGGCCACACCGGATCCAGCCGTGCCGTCGGCCAGTGCGGGATCGGTGCAGGCGAACCCGACCACCACGTCACCCCGGTACCAGCCGGCGGCGTTCTGGCCGGAAGGGAGGACCCCGGTGATCTGCGGTGCGGTGCGGTCGATCCTGATCCCGGCGACCGAGGCGGGGTCGCTCTCGTTTCCGGCCTTGTCACTGATCGTGACCGGGCCGGCGCCGAGGGCGCGGCCCTCGCCCGTGATGGTGCTGTTGACAGGCTGGGTCGCCGGGTTGATCCCGGAGAGCTTGTCGACGCCCTTCCAGGCGACCAAGACGTTGCCCTTGTACCAGTCGCCGGCGTTGGCGTCCGTGGTCGGTGAGCCGCTGAGATTCGGCTTGGTCTGGTCGATGTTGATCCCGGTGACGTCCGTTCCGCTCTTGTTGCCGGCGACGTCGACCGCGTCCCCGTGCACGGACTGGTCGGGGCCGTCGTTCGTCAGCGTGGTGTTGCCGGCGCAGCCGGCGACCCCCGTCTGCAGACCCGATCCGATGTCGGCGCAGTTGAACGTGACGTCGACGTCGGTGTTGTTCCACCCGAAGCCATTCGGCAGCGGGGTCGCGGTGCCGGTGATCGTGGGGGCGTCCGTGTCGACGTTGATCCGGGTGCTGGCGTGCAGCTCGACGTTCTCGGCCAGGTCGACGCTCCAGTACTCGATCGTGTGGACACCGGTCGACAGGTCGGCGGTGAACGGCTCGCCGTAGGTCTGCCGCTCGCCCCCGTCGATCGCGTAGTAGGTCGCCTTGATCCCGGAGCCGCCGTCCGTCGCCGTGAACGCGACCGGGATGCCACTGGTCACGAACCAACCGGAGGCCGGCGAGATCGGGTTGATGACCGTGGTTTGCGGGGCGGTCTTGTCGATCTTCAGCGTGAGCGGCGCGCCGGCGGTCTCGACGTTGCCGGCACCGTCCTCGCTCCAGAACCGGAGGGTGTGGGTGCCCTCGGCGCCGAAGGAGAAGGCCCCGTTGTAGGGCTGGGGTGCGCCGCCGTCGACGGTGTAGAAGGTCTTGACGACGTCGGACAGGTTGTCGCTGCCGTCGAGGGTGACCTCGACTGCTCCGCCGTACCAGGCGCTGGCGAGCGGCGGAGGCACGCTGGCCGTCGTGGTTGGGGCGGTGCGGTCGATCTTGATGCCCGCCACCGTCTTGGTCACGGTGTTGCCGGCGACGTCGGTGCAGCTCGCGGTCGAGGACAGGTTGGCGCCCTCGCCGGTCACGATGTCGTCCGCCGGCTGGCCGGCCGGGCCGGACAGCAGATCGGTGCAGGACCAGTCGACGGTCACGTTCCCGGTGTGCCAGCCGCCCGAGAAGGTGGCGGCGAGGACCGGGTCGGTGGTGTCGACGTCGATGCCTGTGACGCCGGCCGTGATGCTGTTGCCGGCTGCGTCGGTGACGGTCGCGCTGGCGCTCTGGTTCTGACCTTCGGCCAGCACGTCGGCGGCCGGGCTGCCGGCGATGCCGGACAGCTCGTCGTTCGCGGCGTAGGTGACCCTGACGGGCTCGCGGTACCAGCCGGCGGCGTTCCTGGTGCCGTTGGCGGTTGCGGTCAGCGTCGGGGCGGTCTTGTCGATGCGCACGCTCGCGGTGTCCGTGGCGCTGTTGCCGGCGCCGTCGGTGGCGGTGCCCGTGACGGTGTGCGAACCCTCGGCGACCCTGGTGGCCGGCGGGGTGCACGAGGCGACGCCCGAGCCCCCCAGGTCGGCGCACGTGAACGTCACGGTGACGTCCTTGTTGCTCCAGGCGCCGTCCTCGTAGGACAGGGGGGCGAAGTCGTGGCGGATGGTCGGGGCGGTCTTGTCGATGCGGACCGTCGCGGTCCGCACCGCTTCCACGTTGCCGGCCTTGTCGGTGCTGGAGTACGTCACCTCGTGGACGCCCTCGGTGGACAGCGTGACGCTGGTGCCGGTCTGCGCCGCACCGCCGTCGACGGTGTACTCGGTCTTCGCGACGCCGGACAGGTTGTCGCCGGCGGCGAGGGTCAGGGTGACGTTGTCGGCGACCCAGTTGTTCGAGGCGCCGCTCAGGCCGGTGGTGGGCGCGGTCCGGTCGATCTTCACCGCCGGGCTGCTCGTGGCGGTGGTGGACAGACCCGCGCCGTTCTTCACCGTCGTGGTGCTGGTCAGGCCGGTGCCCTCACCGGCGATCGTGGTGTCCGCCGGGGGGACGGGTACACCGGACTCCGGGTCCGAGGCCGTCCAGTGGACGCGCACGTCGTCGCGGTACCAACCAGCCCCGTTGGGCGAGGTGGTCGGGGCACCCGCCAGCAGCGGGCCGGTGGTGTCACCCGCAGGGGCGGTCGACGTGGCGGAGCTGGTGTTGCCGGCCCTGTCGGTGGCGCTGCCGGTGACCGTGACGCCCGGCTGGACCGTCCTGGAGTTCGTGGTGGACCCGTTCGCGAGGCACGTCGCGATGCCCGACGGCTCGCCGCCGCCGGAGTTCGAGTCGGTGCAGGTGAAGGTGACCGTGGTGGTGCCGTCGGCGTTCTTGACCTGCGTCGCGGTGATCGTGGGCTTGGCCTTGTCGACGCGGACCGTGACTGCGCCGGGGGCGCCGGTGTTACCCAGGCGGTCGGTCTGCGCGGGGGCGGTCTTGGTGACGATGCCGTTCGCGGTGACGGAGTCGGTCTGGAAGGGCTGGGCCGCGGCCACGCCTGAGCCGGCGTCCGTGGCTGTCCACTCGACCGACGTGTCGGTGTTGTTCCAGCCAGCAGCGTTGGCAGCGGGGGTGAGCGCCGCCGCCACCACCGGGCCGGTGTTGTCGAGCGTGTACGCCGCCTGCAGCGAGGTCGTCTGGCCCGAGCAGTTGTTCGCGTTGAAGTTCGGAGCGGCCGCGACCGTGAACGCCTGGGCGCCGTCGCCGGCAGGCGCCGTCGTGGTGAAGGTCCAACTGCTCTTCGCGGTCGAGGACGTTTGGCGGGGCAGCGTCGCGGCGCCCGTCACGTCGACACACTTGGTGTCGCTGGATGTCACGACCGTGAGCGTCACGCCGGCACCCTGCTTGGCGTACAGCGTCCCCCCGACGGAGACGGTGCCCGCACCGCCGGTGAACACGGCGCTCGAGACGCTCGAGGCGGACGCAGGGGCCGCGCTCAGGCCGCCGGTCACGACGGCCGAGGCGGCGAGGACCGTGAGCAGGCGACGCGCCAGCGGACGGCCACCTCTCCGAGTCCGGTGCGGTTGCCGGGCATCGGCCACGGCGTGGTGGTTGAACAGCATCTGGGTCCCCTTCAGGATGCGACGAACGTCCGGTGCCGCTGTGTGGACGGCAGGAACTCCGACGTTAGGAAGGGCGAGAGGCGCACAGAAGGGGGTTCGGCGTTCAAAGGTCTGAACGCCACTGCGCCGAGGCGGGGAACGCGCGTTCAACTTCCTAAACGCGACGACCGCGGGCTCAGGCGACCATGACCCGGGCGGAGGCGCGAGCGTCGTCGCCGCGGCGCTCGCGGACCGCGGCCCAGGCGGTCGCCAGCCGGGCGACCGCCTCCTCGAGCTCGTCGGCGGGGCGGGTCCAGGGGATCCGGACGAAGTGGTCGAGCCCGCCCTCGGCGGCGAAGACCGGCCCGGGGGCGACGATCACGCCGAGCCGCTCGGCCTCGGCGGCGACCGCGGTGCCGAGGGGCCCCGGGAGCTCGCACCACAGCGCCAGCCCGCCGGCCGGCAGCCGGAACGCCCACTCGGGCAGCCGCTCGCGGATCGCGCCGGCCAGCCGGTCCCGCTGCTCGCGCAGCCGGGCCCGGTGCTCCTCGAGGATCGGCGCCGAGTCGGCCAGCAGGCGGGCGAGCACGAGCTGCTCCATCACCGGGGCGCCGAGGTCCATGCCGACCCGGGCCTGGGTGAGCCGGTCCATCCGGCGCTCCGGACAGCGAATCCATCCCAGCCGCAGGCCGCCCCAGAAGCTCTTGCTGGCGCTGCCGATCGTGATGGCCTCGGGGGAGTACGCCGCGAACGGCGCCGGCATCTCCTGTCCCTCCAGCGCCAGGGCCTGGTGCGCCTCGTCGACCACGGCGACCGTGCGCGTGCGCCGCAGGTGGGCGGCGTACTCCTCGCGCTGGGCGTCGGTCATCAGGTGCCCGGTGGGGTTCTGGAAGTCGGGGATCAGGTAGGCCAGCATCGGCGCCGTCTGCCGCAGGGCGGCGGCGGCCGCGTCGAGGTCCCAGCCGTCGGGGTCGACCGGGGAGCCGGTGATCCGGGCACCGCTGTGCCGCAGCGCCTGGGTGGCGTTGGGGTAGACCGGCGACTCGACCAGCACCCGGTCGCCGGGGCTGGTGAACGCCGCCGCCACGATCGACGCCGCGCTCAGGGCGCCGGCGGTGACCATGACCTGGTCCGGGTGGGTGGGCAGGCCGCGGGCGTCGTAGGTCGCCGCGATCGCGTGCTGCAACTCGGGCAGCCCGGCCGGGAAGTACCCGTGCCCGCCGAGGTACGCCGGCAGGTCGGCCGCCGCCTCGGCGTACGCCCCGGCGAGCCCCGGCGGCGCGGACGCGGCCGCGCAGTTGAGGTCGATCGCGGTCTCGTCGCCGGCTCGGGGGAGGAGCGCGCGGTCGTGGGCGCGGGCCCGGCCGCCCGGGACGCGGGTGAACGTGCCGGCGCCACGGCGGGCCTCGGCGTACCCCGCGTCGCGCAGGGCGGCGTACGCCCGGGTCACCGTCGTGCGCGAGACGCCGAGGGCGTCGGTGAGCTCGCGCTCGCTGGGCAGCCGGGTGCCCAACCCGATCCGGCCGTCCCCGATCAGGAGCACGAGGGCGTCCGCGAGGCCGACGTACGCGGGGCTGCGGTCGAAGGAGCCTGCCAAGGTGGCCACGCGAGCGGCGCTGATGGAGGCGGTCATGCAGGCCACTGTTCCACGATTGGCTATTGAGGGGAAGGCCAATCGGGCGTCAGACTCGTCCGCATGTCGACGCTCGCCCCCGCCCGCCCCGGCCTCACCGATCTCGGACCCGTCGCGCAGCTGCGCGCCGGTCGCCTCGGCCGCCGGCTGACCCAGCTCTACTTCGGGCTGGTGCTGTACGGCGTCTCGCTGGCCATGATGGTCCGCGCCGATCTGGGCCTGGCGCCGTGGGACGTGCTGCACTCCGGGCTCGCCGGGCTGGTGCCGCTGACGATCGGCCAGGTCATCGTGGTCCTCAGCTTCGTCGTGCTGCTGCTGTGGATGCCGCTGCGAGAGACTCCCGGCCTCGGGACCATCTCGAACGCGCTCGTGATCGGCGTCGCCCTCGACGCGACGCTTGCGCTGGTCGACGCGCCGGGGGCCTGGTGGGTTCGGTGCGCCCTGCTCCTGGGCGGCGTGCTGCTCAACGGGCTCGCGACCGCGCTCTACATCGGCTCCCAGTTCGGCCGCGGGCCGCGCGACGGGCTGATGACCGGCCTGCACCGGCGTACCGGCCGGTCGCTGCGGCTGGTCCGCACCGGCCTCGAGGTCGCCGTGGTGCTGCTCGGGCTGCTGCTCGGGGGAGTGGCCGGCCTCGGCACGGTGCTCTACGCGCTGGCCATCGGCCCGCTCACCCAGGCCCTGCTGCCCCTGTGCACGGTCCCGGTGACCCGTCAGTTCCTGCTGCCAGATCAGCGCTGACCCGTCAGTTCCTGCTGCAGAGGGTCGGTGGGGGAAGCGGCCGCACCACCAGCATCACCGGCACCATCGACGGTAAGAAACTCACGCTTCTGTCATGAAGCTTCACGCCACAAGCGTGAGTTTCACCGCCCAGGCGGTGAAACTGTCCCGCCTGCAACCGCCGACGCGTCAGCGTTTGGTGGCGATGAGCGCCGAGGCGTCGGAGGCGACCATCACCTCGACGGCCGTGAACCGCTCGTCGGTGAGCCACTGCTCGCGCAGCCAGTCGACCCGGCCGTAGGAGATCGGCGGCCACATCTCGCACGGCGTGAAGTCGTCGAGCACCACGATCCCGCCCTCCTCGACCAGGTCCGCGATCGAGTCGACGCCGACCGCGCTGGGCTCGCCGGAGTCGAGGAACAGCAGCGAGAACGGGCCCTTGTCGAGCAGCGTCGACCAGTCCGCGGCCAGCACCTCCACCTGCGGGTCGTCGACGAAGATCTCGGCGGCCGCGGTGGCGAGCTTGGCGTCGAGCTCCGCGGTCACGATCCGGGCGTCACCGCGGACGCCGGAGCGCAGCCAGGCCGTCCCGACGCCGCAACCGGTGCCGAACTCGGCCATCGTGCCGCCCCGCGTCGCGGCCAGCGTGGCGAGCAGGCGTCCGGTCTCGTTGCGGCAGAACGAGACGTATCCGGCCTTGCGTGAGACGGCGAACGCACGGGACACGACATCGGGCAGATCGGGCGGGGCGCTCATGCGCGCAGTCTCTCATCCTGGGCCGGTTGTCTCACGGAATGAACAGATCTGCGCGACTCCACCGCGCCCGGCAGCGGGCGGCGTACGGTGTGCGGACCATGCGGAGCGTCTTCGTACTTATCGTGCGCCGCGGCGAGGCCCAGCAGTAATCCACTGCGAGTGAGGCCACCTCGCCGCGGTGTTCGGCGTTGACTGGCCTCACGCCCCCGGCTCAGCCGGGAGATCACGAGACCTCCGCGGCGGGTTCGCCCCAGCAGCACGCGCGACCCGCACCTCTGTGGTTCTTCCACTCACGCGATCCGTGAGTCGATCCGTCCCGTCGTGGGGCTCCTCGTGATCTCGCCCATCCGATCCGACTCATCCCGACTCATCCAGCCGCGTTTCCCAGAGGAGAACCCCGATGTACGACATGTATCCCGAGTGGGGCCCCGCCAACCACCACCCCGAGAACCCGCGCAGCCACGAGGCCGTGCAGCAGTCGCTTGACCTGCGAGACAACGGCGGCCAGCGCCCCGACGACAACTAACGTTCCGTCCCATGAGCCACGACCCCCACACCGGCACCCTCAAGCTCGCCGTCATCCCCGGCGACGGCATCGGCCAGGAGGTCACCGCCGAGGCCCTCAAGGTCCTCGAGGCGGCCGCCCCCGCCGGCGTGAAGTTCGAACCGACCCGCTACGACCTCGGCGCGGAGCGTTACCTCGCGACCGGCGAGGTGCTGCCGGACTCGGTCCTCGCGGAGATCCGCGGGCACGACGCGATCCTGCTCGGTGCGGTCGGCGGCAAGCCCGGCGACCCGAACCTGCCGCCGGGCGTGCTCGAGCGCGGGCTGCTGCTGCGGCTCCGCTTCGAGCTCGACCACTACGTCAACCTGCGCCCGTCCCGCATCTTCCCGGGCGCCGCCTCCCCGCTGCGCCCGGACATCGCGGGAGAGCCCGGCGACGTGGACTTCGTGGTCGTGCGCGAGGGCACCGAGGGCCCGTACACCGGCAACGGCGGCTCGATCCGCGTGGGCACCCCCCACGAGGTCGCCACCGAGGTCTCGCTCAACACGGCGTACGGCGTGGAGCGCGTGGTCCGCGACGCGTTCGCGCGTGCGCAGCGCCGGCCGCGCCGCAAGCTCACCCTGGTCCACAAGACCAACGTGCTGGTGCACGCGGGGGCCGTGTGGTCGCGGCTGGTGGCCGAGGTGGGCCGGGAGTTCCCGGACGTCTCCGTCGACTACCTGCACATCGACGCGGCCACGATCTTCATGACGACCGACCCGTCGCGCTTCGACGTGATCGTCACCGACAACCTCTTCGGCGACATCATCACCGACCTGGCCGCCGCCATCACCGGCGGCATCGGGCTGGCCGCGTCCGGCAACATCAACCCGGATCGCACCGCGCCCTCGATGTTCGAACCCGTGCACGGCTCCGCGCCCGACATCGCGGGCCAGCAGAAGGCCGACCCGACCGCGGCGATCCTGTCCGCGTCGCTGCTGCTCGACCACCTCGGGCACACCGACGCCGCCGCCGCCGTCGAGGCGGCGGTCGTCGCCGAGCTGGCGGCCCGTGTCCCGGGCACCACGCGGCGCACCTCCGAGATCGGGGACGACGTCGCCGCTCGGGTCAGCGCCTGACAGAAGGGGTCGACTACCGTGCCTTCCATGCAGATCAGCACCACCCACTCGAGCCAGCCCGTCGACGACACGCGCCTCGCCGAGATCCTCGCCAACCCGGGGTTCGGCCTGCACTTCACCGACCACATGTTCACGGTCGAGTGGACGCCGTCCGACGGCTGGCACGGCGCCCGGGTCACGCCGTACGGCCCGCTCACGCTGGACCCCGCGACCGCCGTCCTGCACTACGCGCAGGAGACGTTCGAGGGCATGAAGGCCTACCGCCACGCGGACGGCTCGGTCTGGGACTTCCGTCCCGAGGAGAACGCCGCCCGGATGGTGCGCTCCAGCAAGCGGCTCGCGCTGCCCGAGCTCCCGGTCGAGGACTTCGTGGCCGCCGTCGACGCCCTGGTCGAGGTCGACCAGCGGTGGGTCCCGGACGCGGAGGGCGAGAAGAGCCTCTACATCCGGCCCTTCATGATCGCTACCGAGAAGTTCCTCGGGGTGCGGCCCGCCCAGCACGTGACGTTCATGGTGATCGCCAGCCCCGCCGGCGCCTACTTCAAGGGCGGCGTCAAGCCGGTCACGCTCTGGCTCACCACGGAGTACACCCGCGCCGGACGCGGCGGGATGGGCGCCGCGAAGACCGGCGGCAACTACGCGAGCTCGCTGGTCGCGCAGCAGGAGGCCAGCAGCCACGGCTGCGACCAGGTCGTCTTCCTCGACGCGCAGGAGGGGAAGTACGTCGAGGAGCTCGGCGGCATGAACATGTACTTCGTCTTCGACGACGGGCGCATCGTCACCCCCGCCCTCGGCGGCACGATCCTCGAGGGGATCACTCGCGACAGCATCATCGAGCTCGCCGGCAAGCTCGGCCACCAGGTCGAGGAGCGGAAGTTCTCGATCGACGAGTGGCGCGACGGGGTCGCCAACGGCCGGATCACCGAGGTGTTCGCCTGCGGCACCGCCGCGGTCGTGACCCCGGTCGGCACGCTCAAGTGGGACGGCGGCGAAGCCCCCGGCTCCACCGACGCCGGCCCGGTCACGCTGCAGCTGCGCAACGCGCTGGTCGACATCCAGTACGGCCGCGCCGAGGACACGTTCGGGTGGATGCACCGGATCGTGTGACCCGCCGGGCGGGCCGCCTGACCGCCCTGGTCGGCGCCGCGGCACTGGTGCTGGCCGGCTGCAGCACGCCGGACCGGGAGGGTGGCGCCGAGCCCGGACCCGACGCCGCCTCGTCCCGCGCCACCCCGGAGCCGGACCGTGGCCGGTCGGATCCCACGCCCTCCGGGACCGGCACCGGGACCACGGCGCCCCGGCCCGATCCGGCCCGACAGGCGGCGCTGGACGCGCGGCTGCGGTCGGCCGCCTGGGACGACGACGTCGACGAGGCGCGTCGCCTGCTCGCCCGCGGTGCCGACCCGAACGCCCAGGACGCCACCGAGCAGAGCGCCTACCTGATCGCGACCAGCGAGGGGCATCTCGAGCTGCTCGACCTCCTGCTGCGCTCCGGCGCGGACGTCGGCTCGCTCGACAGCTTCGAGGGCACCGGGCTGATCCGGGCCGCCGAGCGCGGGCACGTCCTGGTCGTCGGCCGGCTGCTGCGCACCCCG
>Ga0307416_100001604_pt1 | contig 12428 bp, 13 predicted proteins | sample DK1Cmetagenome_2_FD_203821 | JGI IMG/M metagenome (GOLD analysis project Ga0307416, IMG submission 203821) | Maize rhizosphere microbial communities from greenhouse at UC Davis, California, United States - DK15-C-3 | ecosystem: Host-associated > Plants > Roots > Rhizosphere > Soil | place...
CGCGATGGCGAGGAAGATTCACTGCGCAAGGCTGCCGCGCTCGTCGATGCCAAGAGCCGCGAAGCGCTTCAGGGACTCGGCACTCTGTCCGAGGCCCGCCAACTCCTGTTTGCCTCGTTGCTCCTCGCCGACCAGCTCGTCGACGACGGCCGCACTCCGGAGCCAGTCCTTCCCGATCCGCACCTGGCGGAACGCGCCGAGCGGATCGCTGATCGGCTCGAATCGCTCGCAGAGGCCCTTGAGCGGGAAGCCGCGCCTGCCTAGATTGGCGGTCGACGGGTCTGCCCGGTACGAGCCTTAGAATATCCCTGAGGCTTAGAATCCCAATGGGAGCTGTCCCTGCCCGGACCCTGGTCCGATGTATACGGCGCCCACCTGACGTTTGTGGCGTCAGAGGATTTCCGGCAAACGGCCACGGTGGTCCCGTCACTTCCCCCCGGCCCGCCCGGCTCTTTCGAGCCTGAGCCGCACATGCCGCAGCACAAGGATGCGCTGCGCACCGCCGCACTCGACGCGCGCAAGGCGTACGTCCGTACTCTGGACGATGCGCATCGGCAGCTCCTGGAGCAAAGACTCGCCGAACATTTGACGTCACTTCTGGCGCATGCCGCGGTCGTTGCAGGATATCACCCGCTCGGAAGCGAGATCAGCCCACTGCTGGCAATGGAAGAAGCTCGTGCCGTCGGGCGAATCGTCGCATTTCCCTGCTTTCCGGACCCGGCGAAGCCGTTCCGGTTCCGCGCCGGCGATCCGCTGGAGCCCGGCCCGTTCGGAATCATGCAGCCGAAGCGGCGAGCGCCGCTTGTCGAGCCTGATCTGGTGTTCGTTCCGCTGGTCGCGATCGACTCGAACGGGACTCGCCTGGGTCGAGGCAAGGGTCATTACGATCGAGCGCTCGGCCTTTTGAAGAAAACAGGTGCGAGGCTGATCGGCGTGGGATGGAATATCCAACGACTCGAGACTGAGATCCCGTGCGATCCCTGGGACGTTCCCCTTCATGGCTTTGCAAGCCCGGACGGCCTGGAGTATTTCCGGTGACCGAACCGAATTGGCGGCGTGGCGCCGGAATTGCGACGATCCTTCTGCTCATCTTGTTCTGGGCAGTCCTCATCGCCACATTCGCGTCGGTCGTAGGGCGTTGGCCTGTACTCGTTCAGGCCCTGTTTTATCTAATTGTGGGAATAGCTTGGATCGCGCCGCTGAAACCGCTTCTGCGCTGGTCGCAGACTGGCCGATGGCGGGACAGCCCAAACGACCGGGATTGAAGCAGGCGTATTAGGGAACTATAACACCGGCATCCATGACACAGACCGTTGCCCTTTCTGCCGCGCAAATCTGGCGCGAGCATCCGAAGGAGTTGATCCTTGCCGGTGCGGCCGCGGCTGCATGCGTGCTGGCGCTGGCGGGCGCGGCCTGGTCGTCCCCGGCGGCAGGTATTTCCCTCGAAGCAGACGGTCCTCCGGCGCCTCCGCCATTGCTCGTGCAGCAGATCGCACCCCAGCAGGCGCTAGCGGTGAACCAGCAAATCCCGCTGGCTCAGGGGCCGAATCCCGCAGCGCAGCCATTCTCCCACTCGAAGGTGGATTCAGCCGCGCGGGCGCGCGCGCTCGAATGCCTGACCAGCGCCATCTATTATGAGGCCGGTCAGGAAAGCACCGATGGCCAACGCGCCGTCGCGCAGGTGGTGCTCAACCGGGTTCGCCATCCCGCCTTCCCGGCGACCGTCTGCGGCGTCGTTTACGAAGGCTCGACCCGCCAGACGGGCTGCCAGTTCACCTTCACCTGTGACGGCTCGCTGTTCCGCCAGCCCAGCATGGATGCGTGGAAGCATGCGCATGCTGTCGCGGCCGCCGCTCTCAACGGGTACGTCTACAAGCCGGTCGGCAACGCCACGCACTATCACGCCAATTACGTCGTTCCCTACTGGGCTTCGACGCTGACCAAGAGCGCCGTGATCGGGGCGCACATCTTCTATCGCTGGGCGGGCACATGGGGCCGGCCATCAGCCTTCGCCCAGCGCTATCTTCGCTCCGAGCCGAACGTCGATGCACTGCGGTCGGCGGCAATCCTTGCGGAGCGGCGCGACATCGCGACTCGCGGCCAATCGACGCAGGTGGCCGAGGCGATCGAGAATATACCGGGCGCGGAAGTGAAGCTCGCTCCGTCAATGCGCGGCGACAAGCGCATCGCAGTTCGTTTCAATCTCGCCGCGCGCAAGGCGACGGAAACGGTGAAGCACGAGGAATATGTCGAGAAGGTGAAGGCCTCCGACAACCTGCGCTGGTCTCTTGGCGGCGGAGTGGCGGCGAGCAGCGAAAAGCCACTCGGATCGTCGAAGCCGGTCGCAGCCGAGACCGCTGCGGCTACGGCCGTTACGGCCACCGGCTCGCAGAATTAGCGAACCGCTCACCACCTCGATCTTGAATGAATGGCGCGAGTGACGGGGCTCGAACCCGCGACCTCCGGCGTGACAGGCCGGCGCTCTAACCAACTGAGCTACACCCGCGTTTTTGGCGTGGCGGCGACCTAGGTGGCGGCCTCCGGGCTGTCAACATCGCCCGCCCCTTTTTCATCCTCTTCCTCGCCGGCATGCGTCAGGGTGCCGTGCTCGAAGAGGAAACCGGCGATATCGGGCGTCCCGGCGGCGGCAAAAATCGTCTTCATGATGATCAGCAGGGGCACCGCGAGAAGGGCCCCGGTCGTTCCCCAAACCCAGGACCAGAAGCTCAAGGCGATAAGGATCGCGAGTGGGCTGATCGTCAGCCTTTTGCCAACGATCATCGGCGTGATGAAATTTGCCTCCAGCAGGTGAAGGCCGGTGAAGATCAGCGGCGGAAGCAAGGCCGACCAGACGTCGGGAAAGGTCATCAGCCCACCCACGAACAGCAGCAGCGCCGAGCCTATCGGCCCCAGGTAAGGGATGTAGTTCAGCACCGCGACGATGCCGCCCCACATCACTGGCGAATCCATGCCGAGTTGCCACAAGATCAGCGCGGTCAGCGCGCCAAGGGTGACATTGATGAGAGTGATCGTGCCGATATAGATCGAGGTCGCGTCGACGACCTGCTGGATTACCCGCGCGGTCGTCAGGGCGCCTTCGAAGCTTCCTCGACTGACGATCGTCCGCTTCCGCATGGCCGTCCAGCCGGCGAGGAAGAAGAAGATCACGAGGAGCGAGAAGAACAGTTGGATGATCAGGTGGGGCGCCGAGGTGGCGAGAAGTCCTGAAACCGAGTTCGGTGTCTCGATCCGCACCGTCCGTCCCTGGTCCGGCGCGATTGCGATCTGGGTGAAAATGCGTTCCACGAAACGGTCGAACGCCTTGTAGAGGTCAAGCACTGGATCGAGCGCTGCCTGAACCTTCGGGATTCGCTCGGGGATCAGGGCAACCCAATTGATCGCCGGCAGAACGATCGAGCCGATCGCGAATAGCGCGATCAGCAGAAACATGATGACGCACACACCGGCTGCGAGGCGCGACGGCACTCCCCGTCTCTCGAACCACTCCAGCATCGGCACCAGCGTAATCGCCACGACGAGAGCGGCGGTCACCGGAAGAAAGAACTCGGCTCCCGCGCGCAGTGCGAATGGAAGGCCGATCAGCGTCGCGATCCCGGCAATTAGAGCGATGGACGCAAGCAGCCGGTCACGCTTCGCACTGCTTTCGATGAAAGCGTGCGGCACGTCGACCGGAGGTGGCGGTTTCTTGCTGGTCCGAGCGTCCATCACCACGACGATATCCCCGGAAAAGCTTGCCCGCCAGCGGCTTGCGAAGAATTCAAAGCTAGCGTGTTGGTGCCCCTGGTCCGACTCGAACGGACACTCCGGTTAGGAACTCGATTTTGAGTCGAGCGCGTCTACCATTCCGCCACAGGGGCCCCGGTGCTCCTAGCTAGAGGCGGATCGGAGACTAATCAATTGCGCGGTGCCTGCCGGCGGTAGCTAAGCGCTTCGGCGACATGGATCCGGCCGACCTGATCTTCTCCGGCTAGATCCGCGATGGTACGCGACACCCGGATCACTCGGTGAAAGCCGCGCGCCGACAGGCGCATAGCCGCCGCTGCGTCCGCAAGCAGTTTGCGCCCAGGCTCGTCGGGCGTCGCCACGCTCTCGAGCAGCTCACCGTCTGCCTCCGCGTTCGTGCGGACTCCCGATCCATTATAGCGGTCCGCCTGCCGCTGACGCGCGGCTGCGACGCGACCGGCGACTTCCACGCTGCCTTCGGCCGGCGGTGGCAAGGTGAGGTCGGCCGCGGAGACCCCTTGAACGTCTACATGCAGATCGATGCGATCGAGAAGCGGCCCCGATACCCGTGCCTGATAGTCGGCGGCGCATTTCGGCGCACGGCTGCACGCAAGCGCGGGATCGCCAAGATGTCCGCAACGGCACGGGTTCATCGCGGCCACCAGCTGCACTCTGGCCGGGAAAGTGACGTGCGTATTGGCGCGGGCAACGCTCACGTTGCCGGTCTCGAGCGGCTGCCTGAGCGAATCGAGCACCGTGCGCTGGAATTCCGGCAGCTCGTCGAGGAACAGGACCCCGAGGTGGGCCAGGCTGATCTCCCCCGGGCGAACCCGCAGCCCCCCACCAACCAGCGCCGGCATCGACGCGCTGTGGTGCGGCGCGCGAAAAGGCCGCCGCCGCATCATCCGGCCGCCTTCGAGTTCGCCCGCGACCGACGCGACCATCGACACCTCGAGAGCCTCAGCGGGCTGCAGCGGCGGAAGGATTCCCGGCAGGCACGCCGCCAACAGCGACTTCCCTGCCCCTGGCGGCCCGCTCATGAGCAGGTTGTGACCTCCCGCGGCCGCAATCTCCAGTGCTCGCTTGGCGACTTCCTGGCCCTTAACCCGCTTCAAGTCGGGTCCGCTGCCCAGAGGTTCCGCCTCGCCTGGCTGCGGGGGCTGGAGGACGGCGGTCCCCTTGAGGTGTGCCAGAAGAGCCAGCAGGTCCGGCGCGGCCACCACCTCCACATTTCCCGCCCAGGCCGCTTCCGCTCCCTGGGAGACGGGACAGATCAGTCCCTTGCTCTCGCCCGAAGCATGGATGGCGGCGAGCAGCACGCCCGGCGACGGAGCGATGCGCCCGTCGAGCTTGAGCTCCCCGACGATGACGTAATGCGACAGTGCCTCCGCATCGGCGGCGCCGATCGCCGCGAGCAGGCAAAGCGCGATCGGAAGATCGAAGTGCGAGCCCTCCTTTGGCAAGTCAGCCGGGGAAAGGTTCACGGTGATTCGCTTTGGGGGCAGCGCCAGACCTATCGAGGCCAAGGCCGCATGGACGCGCTCTCGGCTTTCTGCGACCGCCTTGTCGGGCAAGCCTACGATCGTGAATCGCGGCAGCCCAGCGGAAAGCTGGACCTGTATTTCAACGGATCGGGCTTCAAGGCCGAGATAGGCTACGGTTGCGACGGTGGCCGTCATTCGACGACACCGCCGGACAGGACTACGCTACGCAGACACCCCCCTTATTCGGCATGTCGTTGCTAGCGTGCCGTCACGCCTGAGGGCAAGTCCTTGCGAGCCCGCGGATTCAAGCCCACATCCCAAGCGATGATCACGAGAGATCAGTGGCGTGCGTTCATCGACCATCCCGTGGTGGAATGGTCGCTGTTTGTCGTCGGCCTGCTTCTCCTGTTCGTCGTCGCTCCGCTGGTGGGCGCCATCCCCGGCCCCGGTGGAGTGGTCGTCGCCGGAATTGGCTTGTCTCTGGTGCTCAAGACCAGCCTTTGGGCGAAGCGCCACTACGTTCGCTTCAAGCGCTGGCAGCCGAAGGCCGGCGGCTGGACCGACTGGGCGTTGCGTCGGAGAAGCGCAAAGCGACGCAAGGAAGTGGAAAAGCAACGCCAATCAGGCGCCCTGGACGAGGGCCAGGCGAATTGACTTTGTGTGGGCCGTCGCCTATCGGCCCGCTGCAACAGCGGCTGCCGGAATTGGCGGCCCTTTTCATTTAGATTTTGAGAGAATGAGCGATGAAGCGCACCTTCCAGCCGAGCAACCTCGTCCGCAAGCGCCGTCACGGCTTCCGGTCGCGGATGGCGACCGTCGGCGGACGCAAGGTGCTGAACGCTCGCCGCGGCCGCGGCCGCAAGAAGCTCAGCGCCTAACCATCCTCCGCAAACGCTCGGACTTTCTCGCTGCGAACGCCGGTCGGCGCGCGGCGATGCCGGGATTCGTCCTCCTCGTCCGCAACCGCGACGACGGCTATCCCTCGAAGCGCATCGGATTCACCGTCAGCAAGAAGGTCGGCAAGGCCGTCGTCCGCAACCGCATGAAGCGCCGTTTCCGGGCGCTCGCTCGCGAAATCATGCCCATTGGCGGTCATGCGGGGTCGGACCATGTGATGATCGGCCGCAGTAGCGGTGTCGAGCGCGAATACTCGCTTCTGCGACAGGAGCTTTTGAGGGCTCTGGAGAAAACTCGCCCGTGATCGCAAAGATGCTCATCCTTGTCGCCAAGGGCTGGCAGAAAGGCCCTTCGCAGGTCCTGCCGCCAAGCTGCCGTTACCAGCCGAGCTGTTCGGCCTATGCGATCACCGCACTTCAACGCTATGGGGCCGCGCGTGGCGGGTGGCTCGCGGTCAAGCGGATCATGCGCTGTCACCCCTGGGGTGGCAAAGGCTACGATCCGGTTCCCTGAATTCGAGGATCATAAGTGAACGATAACAAGAACATGATCCTCGCGATCGCGCTGAGTGCGCTCGTGCTGCTCGGTTGGGGGTTCCTCTCGGAGAGATTCCTGCCGTCGAACCCGCCGCCGAAGGTGGAAAACGGCAAGGTTCAGCCCCATACCGAGGCGCAGGTTCAATCACCGTCGCAGGGCGCGCCGGTTGCCGCTGGTGCGACCAAGCTCCGGGACCGCAATGTCGTGCTCCGCGAAACTCCGCGTGTCCGGATTCAGACGCCGTCGCTCCGGGGCTCGATCAACCTGAAGGGCGCGCGCATCGACGATTTGTGGATGCTCAAGCACCACGTCACTTATTCCGAGAAATCCTCGCCGGTCGCCCTGCTCAATCCCCAGGGGTCGCAAGCATCGTCGTTCGTCGGCTTCGGCTGGAACGGACCCAATGCCCCCGATGCCAATTCCGTCTGGACCGCGGACTCGCCCGTTCTCTCGCCCGGCAAGCCCGTCACGCTCAGCTGGAACAGTCCCACCGGCGCGATCTACCAGCTGATCATTTCGGTCGACGATCTGTACCTCTTTTCCGTCCAGCAGCGCGTCAGCAACCCGACGGCCCAGCCGATACAGGTCGAGCCGTACACCTATACCAGCCGTGCAGGCCGTTCCGCCGACCTGTCCCAATGGACGGTCCATGTGGGTCCCATCAGCGTTCGCGACGGCAAGGCCGACTATGAGGTCAATTGGTCGACGGTCAGGGAAGCCGGCGACAGCGGGTTGAACTACGACCCTTCGACCGGGTGGATCGGCTTCACCGACAAATATTGGCTGACGGCCCTCGCCCCGTCTGGTGCGACCAGGAACTCCTTCCGCTATTCCTCATCGGGCGCCTACCAGGCCAGCGCCATCGCCCCCGCCTCCATCCTTGCGCCGGGCCAGTCGACGACTTTCAAGAGCTCCATATTCGCCGGAGCCAAGGAAAAGGCGGCGCTCGACCGATACGATGATGCGGGCATCACCAAGCTTTCCAAGGCAATCGACTGGGGCTGGTTCGAATGGTTCATGCGGCCGATCTTCGATTTGCTGAACTGGCTGTTCCACCACATCGGCAATTTCGGCGTGGCGATCATCTGCCTGACGCTGATCGTGCGCGGCCTGATGTTCCCAATCGCCCAGAAGCAATTCCAGTCGATGGCGGCGATGCGCAAGATCCAGCCGAAGATGAAGGCGATCCAGGAACGCTACAAGGACGACAAGCCGCGGCTTCAGCAGGAAATGCTGAAGATGTACCAGGAGGAGAAGATCAACCCGGCGGCGGGCTGCCTTCCGATCCTGCTTCAGATTCCGATCTTCTACGCTCTCTACAAGGTGCTCATGGTCAGCGTCGAAATGCGGCACCAACCGTTTGCCTTGTGGATCAAGGACCTGTCGGCGCCTGATCCGCTGACACCGATCAATCTCTTCGGCCTGCTGGATTTCACGCCGCCTCATTTTCTCATGCTCGGCGTCCTTCCGATCCTGCTCGGTGTAACGATGTGGCTCCAGTTCAAGCTCAACCCGGCTCCGATGGACCCGACGCAGCAGCAGATCTTCGCGATCATGCCCTGGGTGATGATGTTCGTGATGGCGCCGTTCGCGAGCGGGCTGCAGCTCTATTGGGTGACCAGCAACGTACTGACCATCCTTCAACAATGGTGGCTGTACAAGAAGTACGGGCTGCACTTCTCGGATACTCATCCGGCGACGACCTGACGTGGACGAGGATCGCTACGAACTGACCGAGCGTGCACGCAAGCTCTTCTTCGGACCGGTCGACTTTTTGAAGTCGGCCCCCGATCTCAAGTTCCTGCCCGACCCGATCGCCCCGGAGATTGCGTTTGCCGGGCGGTCGAATGTCGGGAAGAGCTCGCTGCTCAATGCGCTGACCAATCGCAAGGGACTGGCGCGGACGTCAAATACTCCAGGGCGCACGCAGGAGTTGAACTTCTTCGACGTCGGCCGGCCCCCACAGATCAGGCTGGTCGACATGCCCGGTTACGGGTTCGCGGAAGCACCGAAGGATCTGGTGAAACGCTGGCGCTTCCTCATCAACGACTTTCTGCGCGGCCGGGCAGAGCTCCGGCGGGCTTTTGTGCTGGTGGATTCGCGACACGGGCTGAAACCGGTGGACGTCGAGATCATGGACATGCTCGACGGCGCCGCGGTCAACTACCAGCTCGTCCTGACTAAGGCGGACAAGATCAAGCCGACGGTGCTGGCGGAAGTCGTCGAGCAGACCGGGACGCAATCTGCTAAGCACCCGGCGGCGCATCCGCAGCTGATCGCAACGTCGAGCGAAACCGGCCTGGGGATTGCCGAGTTACGAACCGCAATCCTCGAGGCGGCAACATCCTAGGGAGAGGGCGACTTGCTCAAGCTCATCATCGGTAATCGAGCCTATTCGAGCTGGTCCATGCGTGGCTGGCTTGCAGCCAAGCAGTCCGGGGAAGAGTTCGAGGAGCTGGTTGTGCCGATGTTCGACGAGGATTGGGACAAGCGCCGCGAAGGCGACGAGTTCGCCCCCTCGCTCGGCAAGGTCCCAATTCTCTGGGACGAAGACTGCGTCGTTTGGGACAGCCTCGCCATCGTCGAGTTCCTGGCCGACCGGGTAGGACGAGAGAAATTCTGGCCGGAGGACGTGAAAGCGCGCGGAATGGCGCGCTCGATGGCAGCCGAGATGCACTCGGGCTTCTCGAATCTTCGTCGCGACCTGCCGATGAACGTTCGAAAGAGCTTCCCGATGCCAAACATCTCCCAGGACGTGCGCGGCGAGATCGACCGAATCCTCCAGCTCTGGGCACAGGCCCGGGCAAGGTTCGGGGGCACCGGCGAGTTCCTTTTCGGCGCCTGGTGCGCTGCAGACATCATGTACGCGCCGGTCGTCACGCGGTTCATCACTTACTCGATCCCCGTGCCACCCTTCGCCGCCAGCTACATGAAGGCAGTTCTGTCGCATCCGCACGTCATGGAGTGGATCGACAAGGCGCAGGATGAGCCTTGGGTCATCGAGCAATACGAGATCGAAAAGGCGGCTTAGGCACGCTTCAAGGGAGGCGCCCTGTATCGTAGCGCGTCCCGTCTTTGCGGTAATAGTCGCCGTCGTCGAACATCATGTCGATGTCACTATAGCCGCCCTTGCCTCGAGGTCCGGCGCTGATTGCGATAAACGTGCAAGGCTTTTCCGATCGATTGATCAGGTGGTGGCCATTGGTGCTGCCCTTGGCCCAGGCGAGCACATCGCCGGGTCCCACCTCGATTTCGCCATCGTCCTCGATCAGCACTGCATGACCTGACAGCATGACCACCATCTCGTCTTCGCTATCGTGCCAGTGCCGCTGGCTCGACCATGCTCCGGGTTCCAGCGTCACATGACTGGCGCCCATCTCGGTGAGCCCGGTCGCGGGAGCAAGACGCCGATACCAGCGCCCCGCTACCTGCTCGTTGAACGGCGGCGGGTACCCGGTGCGGTTCACCTGCTCGATCGCTTCAAGGTCCACCTTGGGCATCCCTCGCTCCTTTGCTACGCGACGCTATGGCCGTTTCCATCGACCCCATCGCCCTAGCTCGCGAGCTAATCAACTGCCCGAGCGTCACTCCAGCGCGGGGCAACGTGTTCGACGTGCTCGAGAGCGCGCTTAAGCCGCTCGGCTTCACGGTGCATCGCTGGGTGTTGGGCGAGCCTCCGGACGGGCCGACCGAGAACATGGTCGCGATCCGAGGCGAAGGCGGGCCACACTTCGGTTTTGCCGGCCACCTCGACGTCGTTCCTCCGGGCGACGGCTGGAACAGCGATCCTTTCGACGCAATGATCGAGGACGGAGTCCTCACCGGACGCGGCGCCGCTGACATGAAGAGCGCGATCGCCGCCTTCGTCGCTGCATTTGGTCGAGTTGCTCCCGAGAAGGGAACGACGTCGTTGCTCATCACCGGCGACGAGGAAGGATATGCGACTTACGGCACCCCGCGGATCATCGACTGGCTGAACGAGCGACACATCCGCCCCGACATGATCCTCATCGGCGAACCGACCTCGGTCGACCGGCTCGGAGATACCGTGAAGATCGGCCGTCGCGGATCGGTGAACATGTGGATCGACGTTCCCGGAACCCAAGGCCACGTCGCCTACCCGCATCGCGCCGACAATCCGGTCCCGAAGCTGGCGCGGGTGGTGAATGCGCTGAACGCCGTCCACCTCGATGATGGTACGGACGCTTTCCCGCCGTCAAACCTCGAGTTCACTGCAGTGACAACGCCGACGCAGGCAAGCAACGTCATTCCGGCATCGGCCACGGCGCAACTCAACATTCGCTTCAACAACCTCCACCGCGGCGCCGACCTCGTGCGCTTGGTGGAGGAGATCGCGGAACGCGAGGCGCCGGGGTCGACCGTCCGAGCGCGGATCTCCGGCGAGGCCTTCCTGACGCCGGCCGGTCCCCTGTACGACGTAATCGTCGAGGCCATCCGGGAAGAGACCGGCATCGCGACCGAACTGTCGACCAGCGGTGGCACGTCGGATGGGCGCTTTCTCATCCAGCTCTGTCCGGTTGTGGATTTCGGCCTGCCCAACGCGACCATGCACAAGCTCAACGAGAGCGCGGCAGTCCAGGACGTCCAAACGCTCGCCAACATTTATGAGCGCGTTTTGCGGAAGGTGTTCGGCTAAGGATTGCTTCGGGTGGAAAGCAGCCGTTGACCGATACCATCCGGCAAAACTAACGATTGAGCCAGTAGTCGACACGACGAAAGCTAATGGCTTGTTCCCACGAACGGAGGGTCATGGCCGACATCTTTCTCTCTTATGCGCGAGCCAACCTTTCCCAGGCTCAGGAACTTGCCGCGAGACTCGAGGCCTCTGGCTACTCTCTTTGGTTCGACGAGAGCTTGCCAGCACATCGGCCGTATGCGGATGTCATTGCGGAGCAACTCGAAGCCGCACGATCGGTATTTGTCATTTGGTCCTGCGAGGCCGTCGACTCCCACTGGGTCCGGTCGGAGGCCAACCGCGGCCGGGAAACCGGCCGGCTAGTCCAGGTTCGGGTCGACGATTGTCGCCTGCCCATGCCCTTCGACCAGATCCAATGCGTCGATCTTCGTACGTGGGACGGCGACGAAAGCTCTCCCGTTTGGCAAAGCGTACTGGCCGGCATTTCTGCGCTGGCCGAAAAGAAGGCAACGGGGCGAGCTTTACAGACTCCCAGGCCCCTCAAGCCGAAGCAACTCGTGTCTCGCCGTCAGTTGATCGTCTCGGCCAGCGGCCTCGCCGTGATAGGAGCCGCAGGAATTGCAGGCTGGCGGGCGTCCCGGCCGCCCGAGGTTTCGCCACAAGCCCAATTGCTGATCCAAAAGGGCCTGGAGACGCTCCAGGCTAACGATGCTCTGGAAACTCAGGACCCCGGGTCCTCGCTGCAGGCCATTGCGCTGCTGACGGATGCCACTCAGGCTGCGCCCGAGTCCGCGTTGGCGTGGGGTGGGCTTGCGATGGCCTATGCCGTCCGGAAAAGAATTGTGCCGTTGCCAGAGCGCGAGGGTCTCGCTTCACGCTGCCGCGCGGCCGCCGCCCGGTCACTGGAACTCGATCCCGCCAAATTTCGCGCGCTTGGTGCGCTGAGGATGATCGAACCGGTGTATCGCAACTGGAAGGGGGTGGAAGCCGCTGATCGCAAGGCACTGAGCGTCAATCCGAAAGCGCCCATCCTGTGCTTTATACTGGCCGACATGCTTGGAAGCGTTGGGCGCTGGAAGGAGGCAGCCCAATATTCACGGAGGCTCGAC
>Ga0307416_100001606_pt1 | contig 12422 bp, 11 predicted proteins | sample DK1Cmetagenome_2_FD_203821 | JGI IMG/M metagenome (GOLD analysis project Ga0307416, IMG submission 203821) | Maize rhizosphere microbial communities from greenhouse at UC Davis, California, United States - DK15-C-3 | ecosystem: Host-associated > Plants > Roots > Rhizosphere > Soil | place...
GGCCGACCTTCAGGTCGGCCCGAACAGCATGTGATCGCCGCGAAGTCCGAACTCGTGGCGGCGTTTCATGAACAGACGATAGTACGAATCGACAATGAAATCAGCGGGCGAGCAACCGAGCGCGGCCGTCATCGCGTGGATGGCCTGTTCGCCGCCTTCGAGCTCGACGTACGTTCCAACGGGCGTCTCGTCGATCGCGACGATCACGCCGTCGGCGGAAAACTCTTCCCGGTACTTCTGATACCTGAACCACGGCCGCAGCCCCAGCACGTCGAACGCCCGCGCGACCGCGTCGCCCTTCTCGACGCGCGTCTCGTGCTCCTCGCGGACCTTCATCTCGCCCGGCTGCACCGGCCCCTTGACCGTTAGCGTCGTCGTTTCCGGCCCGCCGCTCCATCGCTCGGTGCGAAGGCGCACAATGCATCCCTTGTGGCGAAGCATCTCGTCGGGCAGGTCGTACAGAGAGTCGTCCTGAAGGCGCCGCGCATGCGCCGGTGCGGCGCCGAGCGCCAGGACCGCCGCCCGCGCCGCGGCCGCGGTGGGGAAGAGGAGTTTGACTTCGCGCTCGACCAAAAAAATAGCCTCAGGAGGCATCGTACCTCCTGAGGCTTGAACTGTTTGAACCTTCTGAACCCTCTGAACCCTCTGAACCTATTCCTTGGTCACAGTCAGGAACATCTCCTGCGGACCATCGCGGAAGGCGCGCAGCACCCGCAGGTGCGCGGTCCCACCGGCCGGAATGTTCTTCAGCTCACGCTCCGCGTCGGCCGCGGTGGTCACCGGCGTCGTGCCGACACGGGTGATGACGTCGCCGCGCCGCAGCTGATCGTTGTACGCCGCGCTTCCCGGCTCGACCTCTCTGATGATCGCGCCACGCGTGTTGTTGGGCAGGCGGAGCTGCCGCGCCGCCTCGGCGGTGACGTTCTCGATGGTGATGCCAAAGCCCTTCGGCTTTTCCGGTTCCACCCGGCTGGTTTCGGCAGTCGCGCGTCGAGCCGAGCGCCCGCTTTCCTGGTCGAGATCGAGCTCTTCGACGGTGATGTTGAGTGTGCGCTGCTGCTTGTTGCGCAGCACGCGCACCGGAACGGTCGTTCCGGGCTTGGTCTTCATCACCGACTGCACGAGATCGTTGCTGCCCTTCACCGGCTGGCCGTTCCACGACAGGATCACGTCGCCGAGCTCGACGCCGGCCTTCTGGGCCGGGCCGTCCTGGATGATCGTGACCAGCGCGCCGCTCTTTTCTTTCAAGCCGAACGATTCGAGCGTCTTGCGCTGAACGTCGCGTACCTGAACGCCAACGCGGCCACGGGTCACTTTTCCGGCCGAGCGCAGCTGCGGCAGGATGTCGCGGATAGCGTTGCTCGGAATCGCGAACCCGACGCCCATGTTGCCCTGCGACAGCCCCGTCGTGGCGATTGCGGTGTTCACACCGATGACCTCGCCGCGAAGATTGATCAGCGGGCCGCCCGAGTTGCCGGGATTGATCGCCGCATCCGTCTGCAGCACCTCCGCCCGGCGCGAGTCCGCCAGCTCGAGCTGGTTCGGCCGGTTGCCGCTGATGACGCCGACGCTGACGGTGTGATCGAGACCGAACGGGTTGCCGATGGCCATCACCCAGTCACCGGGCTGCATCTGCGCCGAATCGCCGAACTTCACCGTCGGCAGTTCGTGCGACGGCTTCTGCGTCAGCTGGATGAGCGCGCTGTCGGTCAGCTGATCGCTGCCGATGACCTTCGCGTCGTATTCCTGATCGTCGTCCTCGCCGTAGAGCGAGACCCGGATCTTGGTCGCGCCATCCACGACGTGGTGGTTCGTCAGAATGAGCCCCGACTTGTCGATGATGAAGCCGGTGCCGGCGGCGCGCACCAGTTCCTCACGCGGTTCCTGACGACGCGGGGCGTCGTCGTCGCTCTGGCCCCGGCCGCCCCGGCGGCCGCCGCCACCGAAGAACTGGTCGAGCAGACCGTTTGGATCGTCGCCGAAAAACTCGCTGAGGTCGCGCGCCTGCTGCAGCGATTCGGTCCGGATGTTCACCACCGCAGGGGAGACCATGTTGGCGACTTCCCGGAACGTCGTCGCGGTGACCGGCCCGGTAATCGGTGCGCTGTTCACCGCCGGCGCGGCCGTCTGCGCCGAGCTCTGCGACGTCAAATCGAGCCGGGAGGCCAGCACCATCCCGACCATCACGCTCGCCACCACGGCGAGCAGAAAATAGAAGAATGTAGATTTGTTGCGATTAACCATCGGAGCCTCCAAGAACCCTCCTCACACGTAACGCGATGTCTTTCAAAGCAGTGTCACGATGTCGGTCTGGCGCTCGCCGGTGACCACCGCATCGCGTTCGCCGCGATACACGTTGATCTCGGTGCGCACGCCGAAACGTTCGAAATACAGACCGGGTTCGACCGTAAAACCTGTCCTGGGCACGAGCCGACGCTCGTCATGCGTCTCGTAGTCGTCGAGATGCGTCCCATTACCATGGACGTTTTCGCCGAGGCTGTGGCCGGTACGATGGAGCACGTATTGTCCGTAGCCACGATCCTCGAGCACCTGCCGCGCCGCGCGATCGACCTGCCATCCGCGTAAGTCATCGCCGGCCGTCGCGCGCTCCTGCACCAGCCGGACGGCGGTATCGCGGGCGTTGACGATCGCCGCAAATGCCGCGGCCGGTTCGGCTGGCACCTGACGGGCGGTGGCGCCGACCCAGGTAATATCGGCAAAAACAGCACCCCGCTGTGCCTTCTTCCCCCACAAATCGAGCAGCAGGACCTCGTCGGCCGTGATCGCCCGGTTGTGCTCGGCAGTCGGCAAGTAGTGCGGGTTCCCGGCATTCGCCCCGACGGCGACCACGGGCGGGGCGTCGCTCACGAGACCCTCGTCCTGGAACCAGCCAACCATCAGCTGTTGCAGATCGTATTCCGTCTGTCGGTGTCCACCTGTTAGCGCTCTAGAGGCCTCCTCGAACGCCCTGTCCTTGATCCGATACAGCGCCGCGGATGCCGCCTGGTGCAGTGCCAGCTGCTCTGCCGACCAGGTGGCCTCAAACTGTTGGACGAGATCTCCGGACGAAACGATTTCGACCCCGCGCTTCCGGACAGCCTCAGCAGTACCGGCGTCCACCCGGGAAACATAAGGAATCGCGCAGTCCGGCGAATATTCCATCGCCACACGCCTGGCCTCTCCCAGCAGGGCCGTCAAACCCGAGTCCAGCTGCTGGCGGCCGGCGTAGACCAGCCGGGCTCCTGGAAGGTGATCGAGGTTGTGCTGTTCGATGGCGTGCACCAACGCACGCGGTTCACCGACTGCCGGAATCAGGTAGTACCACCGGCGTGTCGTCATGTGAGCGCCGCCGGCCAGACCGGTCAACTGCTGCGCGATCGGATTCGAGCCGTGGAAGTCGTACAGCAGCCACCCGTCGAGGCGGTCTGCGGCCAGTGCCTGTTGAATCGCCGGGATATCCAACGGCGGAGTCGCGCCGGAGCCTTGGCGAAGGCCGACCATTAACGTCAGTATAAGAGCAGGCTTCAGGAATCAGGGACTCAGGCCCCAGGATTGCAGAAAACGCCCATCGTGTCCGTGACCGAGGTGAGTTCCACAGGTCTTTCGCCGCGCGTCGCGGCGCCGCTGGCCTACGCCGGATGGTGGGTGACCGGGACGATTCTCTGGTTTGTCGAACGGCGCGACCGGGGCATCCGGTTTCACGCCGCGCAGTCGATTGCCGCGTTCGGCATTGTCGCGTTCCTGATCCTGGCCTTCGGCGCGCTCGCGCTGGCGTCGCTGTCGCTGCTGCCCGCGGCGTTCAATCTGTTTCTCTGGGCCGCGATCGCGACGTGGGCGGGGGGCATCGTCCTGTGGATCGTCGCGCTGTGGAAAGCGGCGACGGGACACGCCTGGCGCATCCCAATCGCCGCTGAACTGGCAGATCGGATTATCTGAGGCGCTTCTAAAGGGGCGCCTGCTACGACGACTTACTACGAACTGAACTTCGAGACCTGCTTCGGTTTCACCTTGCCGTTCGTATGCGCGAACATCGTCATCTTGCGCACGCCGGGTGCCGACATGTCGGCATGCCGCGGACTCTTGAGCGTCACTTCGACGACGTCTCCCGGCATAAACGGCTTGAGCACGCGGAACGACTGTGAGCCGCTGACCGTTTCGCCCTTCGCGTTGTACCAGTACTCGTCGACTTTGAAACCGACGAGCGGCCCTGGCGAGGTGTTCTTGACTTTGAACGTGGTGATGACGACGTTGCCGTCAGCTTTCGTCGACGCAGGCATCATCTCGACCGAAGCCTCGCCTTTGAACGGAGTAACAAATTTCGCGGGCGGAGGCGCCTGCGCGGCGCTTACGGACGCGAGGAGAAGAACGCCAATGATGACGACGAGCGTCTGTCTTCGACCCATGATGTGGGGCCCTCCAAAACCGCGCCCATTATAGGCGCGATCACATCTCGCCGTTCCAGTCCTCGGGTTCGGGGTTGGCGGAGCGGAAGATTTCCAGGTGCCATTTGCCGCCGCCCCACGGCTCGATGACCTCCGTGGCGACCACGTCCACCAGAATCTCGGCGAAGGCGCGGCCTTCAGGGTCCCCTTCGAGGTGGTAGGCCGCCTCGTCCCAGCCGAAATTGGGATAGAGGATCATCGACAGGAACAGGTCATATCCGTCATCGACGACGATGATCTGGCCGCAGGGGCGCTTAATGGTGGAGTGGTAAATCAGGTACTTCTCGGCGCTGTGCGCCCGGATGTACCGCTTCAGCGCGAACTCCCGCGCGACGATCTCCTCGACCGCGATCTTCTTTTCCCAGCAGTCGCGGCAGTACCGCTCCTCGCCGCGCGGCTCAGAGACCTCTTTCGCGCCGCACAGCGCGCACTTCGATTTCGCCACCGTCGCCTTCCGGGCCATGGTGGCAATTATAGTGGGCGGGTGCCGTCGCGCGCTGTAGCCACCGCGACGGACCCGCCGGAGGCTCAGACGGTAATCAGACCCAGCGACTGCGCCGGCGTGTATCCCGGCAGCACCCGTGCGATGCCGTCCTTCGACAGCCCGAGGTGGCTGGTGACGATCTCGTTGAACACGTCGCGGAAGTCGGTCGTGATCGCGAGGTCGCGGCCCTCGAAGCGCTGGTCGATTTTGAGTCCCGGCCACGTCCCGTAGACGCGGCCGCCTTTCACGGGCCCGCCGATGATCATCATCGCGTTGCCGTGGCCGTGGTCGGTGCCACGGTTGCCGTTTTCGGCGGCGGTGCGTCCGAACTCCGACATCGTCAGGATCACGGTGTCGGAGAGGCGTTCGCCGAGATCCGCCGACAGCGCGGCAAGGCCGGTGGCGAGGTCGTCGAGGCGCTGTGCGATCTGTCCCTGCGTGCTGCCCTCGTTGGCGTGGTGATCCCAGTTGTTCGACTCGGCGAATGCGACTTCGAGCCCGATGTCCGCCTTGGCGACGCGGGCGATCTCCTGCAGCGCCTGCCCGAACGGCGAGCGCGGATATTCGGCCGACGGGCGATACGGCGTGCCGATCGTCCGCAGCGTGCGCATCGCTTCGAACGCGTCCTTCGCCGTGCCGCGCAGCAGCGGATTGTCCGCTTCCGAGAACGCGCGCTCGAAGTTCTGCCGCGAATCCATCCCGCCTCGCACTTCGAAGCTGTCGACGTTGCCAAACGTCAGCGACGGCGCCTTGCCCTGCATCGCGCGCGGCATCTGCCGCGCCACGGCGACGCCGCGAAGCGGGCTCGGATCGGCCGCCGACGCCTGCAGGTAGCGATTCAGCCAGCCGTCGCGCGTGCTTTTCACGCCCGGCGTGCCGCTTTCCATGTAGTCCTGCGCGTCGAAATGCGACCGGGTGCGGTCGTGCGAGCCGCTGGCGTGCACGATGGCCAGCGACTTGTTATCCCACAACGGCTTCAGCGCGCGCATCCGCGGGTGCAGCCCGAAGAAATCATCGAGGGCGATGGCACCGTCCTGCGCGCCGGGCCGCGCCACCGCGATCGTCGGCCGCAGACGGTAATACTCGGCCTCGCCGAACGGCACGATCATGTTGAGGCCGTCCACGGCGCCGCGCTGAAAGACGGCGATGAGCAGGCGGCGCCGTCCGGTTGCCGCTGCGGCCGCGCGCGCCAGGAACGACGGCGCAAAGCCAAGCGACAGCATGGTCATCGCGCCGGACTTGAGGAAGATGCGTCGGGATGTCATGCCAGGTTCCGTCCTTCCTCACAACCACCTAGGGTCGTGAGCAGCCTGTTGATGCCGGTACACGTCCAGTTCGCACGGACCACTAATGCCGCTGGAATTCCGGGCCGCCGATTTCCGCCGCACGTTGCGGCGCCAGCTGCTGCGCGATATTCATCCGCGTGACGAGCGCGCCCGCCGACACCCACGTTTCCGCCGTGTCGTCGTAGCCGGTGGGCGGCTGACACATGTATGGCGCCATGCCGAGCTGCTGCAGCGCGTTCAGCATCGGTCGCGCATCACGCGCCTCACGGCCGGTCGTGCGCACGCCGCTGACCACGAACTCGAGCGGCGTCTTCACCTTCGCGTTCCGGTGCTCGGCGGCGTAGAACTCCGGCGCCGTCACCAGCGTCCGCACCACCTCGCGCAGGTCGCCCTTGGTCTTCGTGAACGTGGCGGCGACCTTATCGACCAGCGCGGCCGGCGGCTCGTCGTTCACAAACCGGCGGACCAGCTTGGTGGCGATGTGCCGTGCGGTTGACGGATGAGCGGCGACGATGTCGAGGACACGCTCGCCGTCTTCCATGCCGCCGCCGGCGCGGATGGTGTGCCCCAGTACCTTCTTTTCCCCGCGGTCGTGCAACGCCGGCATGAACCGGAAGCCGCCGTCGAGGCCGTTGGCCAGCGTCCATCCGGTGAGGGCCCGCGCGACTTCAACGATGTCCTGCTGCGTGTAGCCGCCGTCCACGCCAAGCGTATGCAGCTCCATCAGCTCGCGCGCGTAGTTCTCGTTGAGCCCGTTGCGCCGCGGTCCCTGCTGATTCTGCGGCGGCATGTCGTTGCCCGCACCGCCGAGGCGTCCACGGCGCCGGACGCGCTGTGCCTGCTGCTGCATCTGCTCGGCCGCTTTCGGATCGGCGCTCAGCCAGTTATCGAGATAGAAGAGCATCGCCGGGCTTTTCGCGGTGGCACCAAGCAGGTCGCGGAAGCTGCCAAAGACGTGCGGCCGGATCGCGTCGCGCTCGTATTCGGGGATATAGCCCGCGCTGCGCCCCTTGCCGGCAAAGACATTGAAGTGGTTGAACCAGAAGTCGACGAGGACCTCTTCGAGCTGCCGTTCGCTGTAGATGGCGCGCGTGAGCTTCTGCGCGGCGAGTGTCTGCACGGACTGGCGGCTGAACTGCCGTGCCCGGCGCTGCGCTTCCATGCGCTGCTGCTCCGAGAGGTTGCGCGCGGCACCGCGGCCGATGTCGGCGGGACGATCGGGTAGCGGCGTCAGCCGCGCGGCGAGCGCCGAGTCGTCGATCGCCGAGGGGTTCAGCTGCTGGTCGATCCAGCGCGACAGCCCCAGGCGCCGGATCGCCTCGACCTGGCCCGGCTTCGGACCGAAGGCGAGACGGTTCAGGGCATGTTCGACAGCCGCACGGTCGGTGGGAATGTCTGCCGCGCCAGCCGCCAGCGATGCACGGTTTTGCATCGAGACCAGCGCGACCAGCACGAAAAGCACAGCTATTGGCCGACGGAAATGCGCTCTCAATTCAGTCCTCCCGGAACGGGCCAGGTCGCCACTACCAGCTTAGACGGGATGAACGGCGCCTGGGGATATATCGGGTTGTGAAGAAACTATGTCAACCTCCAGCTGCCAACTCCCAACCTCCAAACGCGAGAACCCTGCGGATTTAGGAGGTGGGCGTTGGGAATGGGAAGTCTATCGGGCCACCGGTTCGCCACGCAGGGCCGGCAGATACATGTTCCGGACGTATTCCTTCACCATCCGCCGGGCGCTGAAGCGCGGGAGGACGGTCCGGATCGACTGCTTCACGACCTGCAGCCACTGCCGCGGAATTCCGTTCGCGTCGCGGGCGTAAAACGCCGGGACGAGCTGGTTCTCGAGCAGATCGTAAATCGCCTGCGCGTCGGCCCAGTCCTGCGCGCCGTGGTCGTTGGGGTCGGCCTGTCCGTCGATCAGCCAGCCGTTATCGCCGGCAAATCCCTCGGCCCACCAGCCGTCACCAATGGACATGTGCGGCGTGCCGTTGATGGCCGCCTTCATGCCGCTGGTGCCGCTCGCCTCGAGCGGTTTGCGCGGGTTGTTCATCCACACGTCGCAGCCCTGCACCAGGAAGTGCGCGACGTGGAGGTCGTAATCGTCCACGAAGCCGATGCGGCCGCCGAACTTCGGATCGAGCGCGCGACGATAAATCTGCTGCAGGTGATGTTTGCCCACATCGTCGGCGGGGTGTGCCTTGCCGGCGAAGACGAGCTGCACGGCGCGGCCCGGCGCCGTCAGGATCCGCGCCAGGCGATCGGCGTCGAGGAACACCAGCTCGGGACGTTTGTAGCCGGTGAACCGCCGCGCGAAGCCGATCGTCAGGGTGTTGGTGTCGAACATCGTGCCGGCGGCGGCGATCCGCGGCGCCGGAATCCCTTCGACCATCCAGCGCGTCCGCACCCGCTCGCGGATGAAGTTGAACAGGAACGCGCGCAGCGCCTGCCGCGCGGCCCACAGTTCTTCGTCCGGGATCAGCATCACGCGGTCCGCGATCGCCGGATCGTCGTGACGCTCGAGCCAGTCCGCTCCCAGGTACTGTTCGAGCAGCCCGGCGATCTCGGCCGAGATCCATGTCGGCACGTGGACGCCATTGGTTATGAATCCGATCGGCAGGTCGTCAGGCTGCCGGTCCGGCCAGATAGGCCGCCACATCTGCTTCGTCACCTCGCCATGCAGCTGACTGACGCCGTTGACCGCGCCGGTCGTTCGCAATGCCAGGGCCGTCATGTTGAACATCGAACCGCCGCCGTTGTCGTAGTGGCCCAGCGCCAGGAATTTCTCGCGATACGCACCGAGGTCGCCCCAGGCGCCGGCCAGGTGCGTCTCGACCAACGAAAACGGAAAGGCGTCGTGGCCGGCGGGAACGGGCGTGTGCGTCGTGAACACGGTGGTGCGGCGCACTTCCTCGAGCGCGTGGTCGAAGCTCCAGCCGCTTTCGCACAGGTCGCGGATGCGCTGCAGTACCACGAACGCGGCATGGCCTTCGTTCAGGTGGTAGACCGATGGCTGGTGGCCGATTGCCTTGAGCACACGGACGCCGCCGATGCCGAGGATGATCTCCTGCTGGACGCGCGTTTCGCGATCGCCGCCGTACAGCCGCGCCGACAGCTCGCGGTCCCACGGCGCGTTTTCCTCGAGGTCGGTGTCGAGGAGGTACAGCTTGACGTGGCCGACACGAACGCGCCACACAGCCACGAGCACGGTGCGGTTGCCAAGCGGCACCGCGGTAATCGCCGGCTTGCCTTCGTGCGTGATGGCAGGTTCGATCGCGGCCTCCTGCCAGTTCAGCTTTTCGTACATCTCCTGCTGCCACCCGTCGGGCGAGAGGCCCTGGTGGAAGTAGCCCTGCGGGTACATGAACCCGACGCCGACCAGCGGCACACCGAGATCGCTCGCTTCCTTGCAGTGATCGCCGGCAAGCACGCCGAGGCCGCCGGCATAGATCGGCAGCGACTGGTGCAGCGCGAACTCGGCAGAGAAATAGGCGATGGTTTTTCGGTGCAGTTCGGGGACCTCCGTCTCGCACCAGGTCTGCTTGGCGGATCGGGCGTCGTTGAGCCGCGCCACGCTGCGGTCGTAGTTCGCCAGCCACTCGGCATCCTTCATGGCGTTGGCGAGTGCGTCCGGCGGCACCAGCTGCAGCATCCGTACTGGGTTGTGCGCGGTCTGGCGCCACAGCGGGTAATCGAGCGTGCGGAAGACGCGCCTGGCGTCCGTATTCCAGCTCCACCAGAGATCGTGGGCGAGCTCTTCGAGCCGGTTGATGCGATCGGGTAACTGAGTGGCCATAGCGATGACTGTAAAACGGTGTCAATAACATGCTGCCACGGAGTCACCGAGGCATGGAGACGACAATTTCGTATTCACGTTCCGTGACTTCGTGCCTCCGTGGCTTCAGTCACGAGCGAGGCGAACTTCGTCAAATCGATATTGCCGCCCGAGACGACGGCAACGATGCGGCCGCGCACGCGTCCTGCCAGGGACGCGGCAACGGCGCACGCGGCTGCCCCCTCGGCGATGACGTGGCACCGCTCGGCGACGAGACGCATCGCGTCGCTCACCTCGTCGAGCGGCACGACGATCGACTCGTCGACCAGCCGCGACAGCAGCGGCCACATCGTCTCGAGCACGGATTTGGCGCCCGCGCCGTCCACGAACGTCGGCTGCCAGCCGTCGAATCTGCTCGCCGTGCCCTTCGCCAGGGACACGGACAGCGGTGCGCCGGTCTCCGGTTCGGCGGCAACAATCTTCACGTCGGGCTTGAGGGCACGGATGGCCGACGCCACGCCGCTGATCAGCCCGCCGCCGCCAACCGAAGCGACGACGGCGTCCACGTCGGGCAGGTCCTCGAGGATCTCCAGTCCGATCGTGGCGTTTCCGGCGATGAACCGATCGTCGTCGAACGGATGGACGAAGTGGCCGCGCATGCGCGGCGATGAGTGCGACTGCGCCGTGGCCCAGCACTCGTCATAGGTGACCGGAACAATCGCGGCGCCGAGGCGCTGGATGGCGTCGAGCTTCGCCTGAGGCGCCGTATCCATCACCATGACGGAGCAGGAGGTTCCGGCGCGTTGCGCCGCGAGTGCGACGCCCTGCGCGGCGTTGCCGGCGCTGACCGTCCACACGCCGTCGCGCAGTTCGTCGCGCGTCAACTGCCGCACCGCGTTCCATGCGCCGCGGATCTTGAACGAGCCGACGGGCTGCAGCGTTTCGAGTTTGAGGAAGATCTCGCTTCCGCCGATGCGCCGGCCGACCTCGTCCGACAGCGGCATGCGGACGAGCGGAGTGCGAACGGCGACGTCGTAGATGGAAGCCGCGGCGGATTGGATGTCGCTGAGCGGAATCTGCCGCATCGTCTACTGTAGTGTCGGCCATCCTTGTGCGCGTCGCTGCACCGCAGCGAGGGCGGAAGGCGGACCCAGAGGGAGACCGCATCGTAGCAGGATCGTGTATGCTGACAACACAACCCCATGGCTCGGAACGCCAGACCAACGGCCGCTAAACGTGAACGGGAAAAGGCACTCCTCGAGCGCCGCCAGCAGAAGGCCGCGCGTCGTCTGGATGCCAAGGAAAAAAAACATCAGGCCGGACCCTCGACGAGCGGCGGCGAGGATCCGGATATCGCTCACATCAAGCTCGGCCCCCAGCCGCCAGCCGACTGGCAGGTCGAGGAGCAGGAAGAATAGAACGTCTCGAACGATTCGAACGATTCGAACGACTCGAACGATTCGAACGACTCGAACGACTCGAACGATTCGAACGATCTAATTCGCCGCGAAGCAGTACAACAATCCCGCACCGCCCGTAGCGACCAGTGCCGGCTGGCTGCATCCGCCGGATTTGTGCGCCGCATTCCACGAACTGTTGCCGCCGCCGGTGCGGTCGTGGTGCCCGAGCCAGACACCCGGACCCTGACCGCGCGCCGTACCCTGCGGCGGATCCTGGTTGCTCGTGTAATTGCTGCAGGTCGTGTCCACCGTCTCGCTGGCGCGAGCGCGACCGAGCGAGTCCGAGCCGGTGATGATGTCGTGCTGGTTCGGCTTGTCGCCGACGCCGGCAATCGGCATAGCGTTTTCGTCGAGCGCGTTCGTCTTGTTGATCTGATTCCGGTCGCGCTCGATATCGCCGTGCAGGTCTGCGACGTTGTTGGCGATGAGCGCGCCGCGCGCGTTGTGCCACGGACCGGCCCCGATGCGATCGCGTGCGTTCACCGCCGGCTGTCCGCCCTGCGCCGTGGCGCTCAGGTACGCACGCCAGGTTCGTCCCTGCGGCGTGGGAATGTTCGCCGCCTTGGCGCGCTCGGCGCAGTAGGCATCCGCGCCGGCGAGCCCGCCGTAATTCGCGCCGTCACCCTTGCCGACGCTGGTGATGAAAAACGACGTCGGCTGCGCTGCGCCGCGCCCGCCCCCCTGACCCCGGCCCGCCGGCTGCTGCCCTCCGGCGGCGGGTGCCTGCCCGGCCGGCGGCTGCTGTGGCGCCTGCGCGAACACCACCAATGATCCAATCGCGGCGAACGCAATCGCCGCCGTGACAGAGTTCATCCTTCGCATTGACCTCTCCTCGATGAGAAAGCCCCGATCCCTGATCCCTGATCCCTAAAACAATGCCGTCAGGGGGCGTAAGGTAGCACGGGCGTAAGATCGCCGCATGCGGATTCAAACCATTGCTGTGCTTTCGCTCTGTGCCGGTGTTTCTGCCGCTGC
>Ga0307416_100001608_pt1 | contig 12420 bp, 11 predicted proteins | sample DK1Cmetagenome_2_FD_203821 | JGI IMG/M metagenome (GOLD analysis project Ga0307416, IMG submission 203821) | Maize rhizosphere microbial communities from greenhouse at UC Davis, California, United States - DK15-C-3 | ecosystem: Host-associated > Plants > Roots > Rhizosphere > Soil | place...
GGCCGAGCTGCTTCCCGCGATGGAGCTACAGGGCGACATGCTGCTGCTGGCTGGCCGTTACGCCGAGGCTCGTGCCGCGTACAAGGCGACGCTGGCGCGGGAGCGAAACCGGGCCCGGAGCTTGTTCGGGATGGCGCGAGCGGCCGAGCTGTCGGGCGATAGGAAGGCGGCAGCGCAGAGCTACCGCGAGTTCTTGAAGCTGATGGCGAAGGCGGATGGAGACCGGGTGGAGGTCGCTACGGCGAGGAAGGCGGTAAGGCGGTAAGGCGGTAAGGCGGTAAGGCGGTAAGGCGGTAAGGCGGTAAGGCGGTAAGGCGGTAAGGCGGTAAGGCGGTAAGGCGGTAAGGCGGGACGTTAAACGTACCTCATCCTGAGCGCAGCGAAGGATCCCTCGGCATGCACGGCGGAGAGATCCTTCGCTGCGCTCAGGATGAGGAGTGTTTCAGTCCGCATCGACATCTCGCGCCCTCGTGTACGCGCGGTATACTCGAGACATGCGACTTACTCCTCTACTATCGGCCTTCAGCTTGTTCGGGCTCGCCTGCGGGGGCGAGGGGACCGGCCCGAGGCCCCCTGATGGCGACGGCGCGCGATTGGCCATTGAGTTCGAGCGCCTGGCCGACTCGGTGGAATCGGGCGGCTATTCACCGGCGGCGGAGGCGCTCAGGCACGCGGCCTTGATCGTGCGACTCACTGGGCATGCGACACCGGTAACGGTTTGGATCGACGGTCGCGATCGAAGTTTCGTGGCCGTCGCCGAGCAGATCGATTTTCCCAACCTGGTCTGCAGTTGGCCGTCGGACAGCGGCATTTCGCCACCTCCTGATACCGTCAGCGTGCCGCCCCCTGACTCCGGCAGCCTACCACCAGAGCCACCGGACACCGTGGACACACCGCCGTTACCTCCCGACAGCACCATTACTCAGGCCACGGACAGCAGCGGTGGGGTGCATCCGCCTCTGGAGTGTCATTCAGAGGGCACCTACTCCATGCGCACGCTGATCGCGTGGGAGCCGGAGCAGATGAACGATGTAGTGCGACTGGTGGCACATATCGGCAGCAGTGAGGTCCGGCCGAACGTGCCCGATGTGATGACTGGATTGCCGGCAGGCGGCACCGAGGCGGGTCCGTCCACTGCTCCGCCGGATTCGGGCAGCGGCAGCGGCGGCCAGCCGGGTGGATACCCCGGATTCATGGGCGAGTATCTCGTGCGCGACGTGGGGAGCTGGTATGCATCGGCGGGGAATCAGACCAACGATCTTGAGGGCGGCGCGGGCACGTGTACGTCAGACCAGGCGAACTTCGACTGGGCGCAGTTCCGCTGCGAAGCGGCCCGATTCCGATTCCAGTTTTCGATGCAAGTGGATCCAGCGCATTACGAGCGCTTGACGACAGGCAGCTTTTCCGGCCCGGAGGGAAGCCACGATCTAGGAATGCGCTCGACGTCGGTTGATGGAGTGAGGCTCACCTGGGTGGACTGGTCTCCGCCGCCGGTACCAGCAGGACCGGACCCAATACCAGTGGACTCCGCGAGCAGGGCCGGCCCCTGAGGTAGCCGCTACCCTCCGGACGTCTGTCACCTATATTATCGAGGCCGCCTTCCCGGGCGGCCTCTTTCGCGCCCGGGAACTTTTCTCCAGGCTCTCTGTTCTGACTCTCTTGGCCCAACGCGACCTCCCCGCCTGCACGGTCGCTCAGCTTCTCATCTGCCCCGAAGGAGCGTAACCGCATGCACAAGAACGTCTCGGCCGCGGCCCTTGCCGTCCTGGCCCTGGCTGCCTGCAATGACACTACCCCCACAGCACCCGATTCAGAGACCGAACCGAGTCTCGTTGCGGCCTCATCCAATGCTCCCTCCGTGGCGGGGCGCTTCATAGTCACCCTCCGGGAACGCACCAATCCAGCGGCCATTGCCCGGGAGCACGGGGTTCGTCCCGCCTACGTGTACACCCATGCGCTGACGGGCTTTGCCGGCGCTATCTCAGACGCCGCGCGCCAGGGCTTGCTGCGGGACAACCGGGTGGTCCGCGTTGAGCCGGACGGTATCGCTACCATCGTCAGCACCCAGAATGGAGCCACGTGGGGCTTGGACCGGGTGGACCAACGCGCACTGCCCCTCAGCAGCACATACAGCTATACCAGCACCGGATCCAGCGTCACCGCGTACATCATCGACACCGGCATTCGGTTTGGTCACAGCGAGTTCGGCGGCCGGGCCGTGAAGGGATATGACGCGGTCACGACGAATGGAACAGCCGCCGATTGCAATGGTCATGGGACCCATGTAGCGGGCACGGTGGGCGGCTCAACCTATGGGGTGGCCAAAGCCGTGAGTCTGGTGGCGGTGCGGGTGCTCGATTGCAGAGGCTCGGGGAGCTGGAGCGGCGTCATCGCGGGCATCGATTGGGTCGTCGGTAATCACCAGGCAGGCCAGGCAGCGGTGTCCAACATGTCCCTCGGCGGCGGCGCGAACAGCTCGGTTGACGACGCGGTCAGGAGAATGATCGCCGACGGAGTCGCGAGCGCCGTGGCAGCTGGAAATGGCAATCGGGGTGGCCGAGCTCAGGATGCCTGCAACTACTCGCCCGCCAGGGTGGCACAGGCGATGACCATCGGCGCCACTGACCGGACCGACACCAAGGCCTCGTGGTCCAACTACGGCAGCTGTGTCGATTGGTTCGCCCCCGGTGTCGGCATCACCTCCGCATGGTACACCAGCAGCACGGCTACCAACACCATCAGCGGGACCTCGATGGCGACGCCGCACACGGCGGGCGTGGCGGCACTCTACCTTCAGGGCAATTCGGGTGCTTCACCGCAAACGGTGCGCGAAGCGCTCTTCAACAACGCCAGCGAGAATGCGGTGAAGAACTCTGCCACGGCCAACAACCGCCTGCTGTTCTCGAACTACTAGGTAGGGCGGTAGGGCAGGAGTAATCTGGAAGTCATTGCGAGGCGCGCAGCGCCGCGGCAATCCGGTCGCACCCGCGCGGGACGCGCTGGATTGCTTCGGGGCTTCGCCCCTCGCAATGACTATTGCTCTCACTGCCCTTCCCGTCTTCCTCGCCTCGTCCCGCCGGACTACGCCCATCCGAACACCAAGGCAACTCCAAGAGCCATCAGGATTGCGCCGCCGGCACGTGACACGCGGACACCGGCAGGTCCGATCTTCTCGGCCAAAATGAAGAGAGTCAGGACGCCGACCCACGCGAGGTTCATCACGCCGACCACAAAGAGCACGGCCATCAACGCCCAGCAGCAGCCCAGGCAGAAGGTGCCGTGTCGGAATCCCATCAGGAACGCGCCGCTCGACCCGTCGCGCCAGTTGCTCATCAGAAATCCCAGCGGACTCTGGCATCGGGCCAGGCATCCGTTTTTAAGCGGCGTGAGCTGATACGCGCCCGCCGCGATGAGGATGACACCGGCGGCAGACGTGCTCGATGTCGCCATCGTGGCTGACAACAACGCGCCTTCGTGCAAGGCCCATTGGGCGGCGGTCGCAATGGTGCTGAACGCCAGCCAGACAATGAGGTAGCCGAGGCCGAACGACGGTACGGCCGGAACGACGCCCCGATCCACTCGCTGGGCGTGCATCCCGGCGAAGAGGAGCAGTACGGGCAGGGCAGGCACGGCCATCATGCCGACCATCATCACCGACCACATCACGAATGTCAGAAGCAGATCACCGACGCCCCACGGCTCGTTCATCACCATTCCCATCGCCGCCATCATCGTGTCCTCTTGGACGGAGGACGTCATGCGACGATTCAGGTGGACGAGGTATGCCCAGGACAGCGCGGTGATGAGAACGATGCAGCTTGCGATGAGGCCGCGGTCGCGGCGGGAAAGGGACAGGACCGGTGCTGGGCTACGCGCCTCGCCACGAGAAGGGAGCATACTGGCCATTGTTCTTTCCGCTCGTGTCATCCCAACTCACCCCCAGGGCGTCAACATGGCTCCTCAATGCATGGGCGAGGGCAAAGCGGCTCGCCGCTGGATGGCCTGTGTTTTCCAGATAGATCGGCTCGGTGATGCCGGGGTCGATCCCCATGGCTCCTTCGGCGGCCATGTCGACGAGCTTCGCTGCCGTGACCGACCATTTGGCGCCAGCGCGATCGAATCGGATCGGCGCTGATTCCACGCCCAGAAACTTCCCAACCAACGCTGACAGAGCAGCCATGGGGCCGCCCGCGGACCCGCTCGCGATCGAGGTGATAGCTTCGTGTTGCTCGGCGCTCGCCCGCGCGTCCGCGATGACACCGACCGACCAGTTCCCCTTGCCCATTTCCTCCGGCGTCCATAACAGAACGATGAAACCGAGTCCGTCGAGTGGAACCGTGCCGTAGCTGCCGCGCTCGATCTGAAACGCCATTGCAACCGTGCAGGACCCTTTGGTCGGCATGACTGCCAGTTGCCCCAGAACACAGGGACAGACATAATCGCAACTGCAGGTTTCGTAGTACTGACCCGTGACCTGCCATGATGTAGCCATGTCCCCACCTCCTGGTGTCGAGTCCGGTTGCAGGTCGATAAGATGACGGGACCGGGTCCGGAACGCTAGCAGAGAAGCCGGCTGCGCCTTTACCGTCCCCTCGCCTCGATGGCTCAGGGCAGGCTTACCGCATATCCTTTGACCCATGACCCTTGCGGAACTCGCACCTCAACTCGCCGAGATCGCCCGGCAGTGCTATGCCCGGGGCTGGGCGCCGGGCACGAGCGGCAACTTCAGTGCGGCCGTGAGTCGCGACCCGTTGCGCCTCGCCATCACGGCCAGCGGAATTGACAAGGGCACCCTTACCGCCGCCGACATCGTCGAGATCGACGGGCATGGCAGGGTGGTCACCGGATCGGGCCGCCCCTCGGCCGAGTCGAGCCTCCACCTGGCGATCGCCCGGGCGCGGAGCGCGGGGGCGGTGTTGCATACCCACTCGATCTGGAGCACAATTATTTCAGAGTCCGTCGAAGACGGGGTGGCTATTGAAGGGTACGAGATGCTCAAGGGTCTGGACGGCGTGGCGACCCATGACCACCGCGAGTGGCTGCCAGTCTTCGAGAACACGCAGGATTGGGCCGGTGCGGCGCCGGAGGTGGAAGGGTTTCTGACCGAGCATCCGGACACCCATGGATTCCTGATCCGCCGCCATGGGCTCTACACCTGGGGACGAGATCTCGCCGAGGCCCGGCGGCATCTGGAAGTATTCGAGTTTTTGTTCGAAGTGATAGGACGAAAGCGAGGTATGACATGGCAACCGTGAAGATTCCCGACGAGCAGCGCACGATCACCGAGCAGGACGAGGTGACGCGCTACCTGGCGACGCTGGGCATTGAGTACGAGCGCTGGGCCGACTGCGAACGGGTGCCGCAGGGGGCGGCGCCGGAGGAAGTGCTGTCGGCGTACGCGCGGGAGATCGACCAGCTCAAGGCCAAGGGCGGCTACGTCACCGCCGACGTGATCGACGTGACGGCCGAGACGCCCAACCTCGAGGCCATGCTGGACAAGTTCCGCACGGAACACTGGCACGACGAGGACGAGGTCCGCTTCATCGTCCGGGGCCGAGGCCTGTTTCATGTTCATCCGAAGGACGGCGGGCCGGTCATCGCGATCGAGGTCGAGGCGGGCGATCTGATCCGGGTGCCGCGGGGCACCTGGCACTGGTTCGATCTCTGCGGCGACCGTGACATCCGAGCCATCCGGCTGTTCCAGGACAAGTCGGGCTGGACGCCGCACTACACCAACAGCGGCGCGGACAAGGGCTATCAGCCGCTCTGCATGGGTCCCACGTACATCCCGGTGCGGAAGACGGCGACGCGCTGACCGAGGTCCGCGCCGTTCTTCTGGACATCGAGGGCACGACCACACCCATAGACTTCGTCCACACGACGCTGTTCGGCTATGCGAGGGGCCGAGTCGGGGATTTTCTCGAGCGGCATTGGGATGATCCCGAGGTCCGGGCCGATGTCACGCGGCTGGAGGCCGAGCACGCAATCGAATCCCATCTTGATACTCCCTCGTGGCGCGATGATGCCGCCGCCGTCGTGGAGTACGTCCATTGGTTGATGGATCAGGATCGGAAGTCCACCGGCCTCAAGTCGCTGCAAGGCAAGATCTGGGAGGAGGGATATCGCTCCGGCGAGCTCAAGGGCGAGGTTTATCCCGATGTCTTTCCGGCGCTGGAGCGTTGGCGCGGTCAGGGGATCGACATCGCCATTTTTTCCTCGGGCAGCGTCCAGGCGCAGCGATCGTTGTTCAGGAACTCGGTCGCCGGCGATCTGACCCGATTCATCAGAGCTTACTTCGACACGACGACCGGGCCGAAGCGGGAGCCGGAGAGCTACGCCCGCATTGCGGCCGCGCTGGAGCAATCGCCGTCCGAAGTGCTCTTCGTCTCGGACATTGCCGCAGAGCTCGATGCGGCGCGAACGGCAGGGATGCGAACGGCGCTGTGCGTGCGGGGCTCGGGGGAAGTGCTTGGTGTGCACCCCGTGATCCATGGGTTCGAGGAGCTTGCAAGCGGGTAAGCGGGTAAGGGTGTAAGCGGGTAAGCCACAGGAAGAACGCGGGATGACGCGCTTGCCCAATCCGCATTACCGCCGTACCGCCCTATCGCCTAGATTCTAGCCCTTCCCCACCTGGCAACTCTGGTGACCGCAGTGGACTCCACGCTGGCCGCAGCACTCAGCGATCGCTACCGGATCGAGCGCGAGCTCGGTCGTGGTGGTATGGCCGTGGTGTATCTGGCGCACGATCTCCGCCACGAACGTCCCGTGGCGCTCAAGGTGCTCCATCCGGAGTTAGCCCAAACCCTCGGCACCGACCGTTTCCTGCGTGAGATCAAGCTCGCGGCCCGCCTGCAACATCCCCATATCGTGTCGGTGCATGATTCGGGTGAAGTGCGCACCAGCGGCGGGCCTGCGTATCTCTGGTTCACCATGCCGTACATCGAGGGGGAGAGTCTGCGTGACCGGTTGCGGCGCGAGCGGCAGCTGCCTGTCGAGGAGGCGGTTCGGATTACCCGCGAGGTGGCGCTCGCCCTCGACTTCGCCCACCGGCACGGGATCATCCACCGCGACGTGAAGCCGGAGAACGTCCTTCTCGTGGATGACCAGGCTCTCGTCGCTGATTTCGGCATCGGCCGAGCGATCGATTCGGCGGCCGACGATGGAATCACCAACACGGGTTTCGCGATCGGCACCCCGGCCTACATGAGCCCGGAACAGGCTGTGGGCCAGCGGGATATCGACGGACGCACCGACGTGTACAGCCTTGGCGTCGTGCTCTACGAGATGCTGGCCGGCGAGCCTCCGTTCGGCGGTCCCACCGCGCAGGCGATCATCGCCAAACGGATGACGGGAGAGGTCCCCAGTCTTCGCAGCCTTCGGCCGTCGGTGCCTGAGCCACTGGAGCGCGTGGTGCTCACCGCCCTGGCGCCAATTCCAGCCGACCGGTTCGCGACTCCGGGCCAGTTCGCCCAGGCGTTATCTGCGAGCGTTGCCGCCGTGTCGTCATCCACTGCGACAACTGCGTCGGCAGCGCCGGTGGAGACGAGGGTCGCACCTGCTCCTCGGCGCAAGCCGATCCCCTCCTGGCTCACCTTCGTGTTGGGACTGCTGGTCACCGCTACCATGGGGCTGTTCCTCTGGCAGCGGAGCCGCCATCCGTCGGAACCGGCGGGGACCAAAATGCTGGCGGTGCTTCCCTTCAAGAACATGGGTGCTCCCGGCGATCAGTACTTCGCCGACGGGCTGACCGAAGAGATCACCAGCCGCCTCGCCGGAGTCTCCGACCTCGGCGTCGTCTCCCGTACCAGCACTGACCCTTATAAAGGCACGAACAAGAACATCCGGGAGATAGGACAGGAGCTCGGAGTCGGCTACATCCTCGAGGGCAGCGTTCGCTGGGAGAAGTCGCCCGGCGGAGGCAGCCGAGTGCGGGTAACTCCTCAGCTCATCCGGGTGTCGGACGACCGGCACCTGTGGACCGACCGTTATGACGCGGAGCTGGCGGACGTATTCCAGGTGCAGTCCAACATCGCCGAGCAGGTGACCAGCGCGATGGACCTGGCGCTGGATCCCTCGGAGAAGCGGGCTATCAACGAACGCCCGACAGCGAACACCGAGGCCTACGTCTTGTACCTGCGCGGGATCGAGTACGGGACTCGTGGCCCACATCGCGAAGACTATCGTAATTCGGTCGAGATGTTTCGTCGGGCCGTGGCACTGGACTCCAACTTCGCGCATGCCTGGGCCAGCTTATCGGAGGGCCGCTCCAGGGAGTACTGGTTCTTCTTCGATCGCAGCGAGGCTGCACTGTCCGAAGCGAAGGCCGCCGCCGAGCGGGCGCTCCGGCTTCGTCCCGATCTGGCGGAATCTCATATCGCGATGGGTTACTACTACTACTGGGGCAAGTTGGACTACGACCGCGCGCTGCAGGAGTTCGCCCTGGCCCAGGAGCGGCAGCCCAACAACGCAGACTTGTATATGGCCTCTGCGTCGGTACGGCGGCGCCAGGGACGCTGGCCCGGGGCCGTCGCAGATTTCGAGAAGGCGGTGAAGCTGAACCCACGATCGACCGACGCGATAGGCAATCTGGCCGAAACCTACTCGCTGATTCGCAAATACAGTCTGGCCTGTAGCAGCGCTGATAGGGCCATCAGCATCGGGCCCGACCACACCTTCCCACGCTGGCTGAAGCTCCAATGTCTCATAGGGCAGGACAGCTTGCGGGAAGCAACGGAGGTCCTTCGTGAAGCGCTGAAGGCGGTAGAGTTCGTCCAGTTTAGTCGCTGGGGATCCGGGGTCGGCGCGATTGCCAGCTTTGCGGTGACACCGAATTTTTTGCTCATCGGCGACTCGCTGTATCAGCCTAAACTGGAACAGCTGACGGTCGCGGACTTCGTCGACAGTGTTGGCTTCTACCGACTCAAAGCCGACATGTACCGCATCCAGGGCCGAGCCACACTGGAACGTGCTCACCTGGACTCCGCGGGCGCCATACTGGAGTCCGGGGTGAAGGTCCACCCCGACGAAGCCAACCTCCACGCCCAACTCGGCCTGGTGTACGCCCACCTGGGGAAAAAAACGGAGGCTGTGCGGGAAGGGGAGACGGCTACGAAACTCTTGCCGATTGACCGAGAGGCGTATCGCGGTGCCAATCTTCAGGCGGTGCTCGCGATGATCTACGCCACGGTTGGCATGCGGTCCCAGTCGCTCGACCTCCTGGAACATCTGCTGTCGATTCCATCGCAGATCAACGCCGGTCTCCTGCGGCACGACCCGCGCTGGGCGGCGTTACGGGGTGATCCAAGGTTCGAGAAGGTGACGCGTGTCCAATATCCTAAATCCCCTTGAAGCTGCCCTAGCCAGCCACCACCGCATCGAGCGCGAGCTCGGGCAAGGCGGCATGGCCACAGTATACCTGGCAGAGGATCATCGTCACCACCGACGAGTCGCCATCAAGGTCCTCCATCCCGAGCTCTCCGCGACTCGGACCCGAGCGCTTCCTGAAGTTGGGCGAAATCCTCTACCTCAGCGGTCAGTACGACGAGTCTATTGCCCAGTCCCAACGGGCCCTCGAGCTCCAGCCAAACTTTCCTTGGGCGCTGACGATGCTCGGCCTCTCCTACGCTGCCCAGGGGAGGTATCCACAGGATTCAGTCGCTCCAGCGAGCCGTGCGTGAGGTACGGGATAATCCTCAGCTGATCGTGGATCTCGCATATGTGTACTGGGGCGCAGGACGACGCCAGGATAGCCGCGCCCTGCTGGCGCGCCTGCAGGCCCCGAAACAGGGAAAGCCTACTCCCGAATACATCGGGCTGGGTTACGCAGCGATAGGCGAGATCGATTCCGCTTTGTACTGGTTGGAGCGAGCGGTGCCCAATGCGCGGTCGTCGGGCTTCCAGGCGGGAGATCCGCGAATGGCGTCCCTCAGCGGGGACCCGCGATATCGAGCGTTGTTGAAGAAAATGGGCCTGGAATGATCGGAGTCGACTCCAGACTGGCCGCAGCACTCGGGGATCAGCACCGCATCGAGGTAGCTGGCTATCCTGTTCAGCGAGCGGGTCACATGCGAGCCGGCGTGAGATCTAGCGCCGGTCTCGCTGGTCCGGCGCGGGCTCGTGCTCCAGCCCTCCGCTGCCGGCCGATCCGAACTTCGGTGCGGTGAAGCCCTCCGTGGTGTAGGGTTTCTCCTGGTCTTTGGCCGCGTAGACTTCGGGATCGTCCTGGAATGCGGCCAAGCATCTCACTCGGGCCGCACTGCTGAATCCCAAGTCCAGCAATGCCGCGATGGCGGCCGGTCTCAGCTAGTTTCTGCGGCAGTATTCATCGAACGAGCGATGGTTCGACCGTGCAATCATGCTTGCCCCTGACTGGGGGCTGCCGTACGCGGCGAAGGCACATCTCGTTCTACTCGGGGTGGCACTGGCCTCCGGGTCTGGGATCGTCGACTGACCGCACGGTCGAGGGTGTTAATAATTCACCGGCCCTCTGCGTTTCCGCCTTACGTGCAGCGGCCCGCCGCCGAGGTATCCAGTCCCGGCGGCGGCCCCATTCCAACTCGCCACTGCGCCCTGCTTGCAGTGAATCATGCCTAGATCGCCGGTCGTTTCAGACGCCGGTCAAAGTATGGGCTTAGGCTTTCCGCCCGGTTCCTCTGTGGTGCACGGGGAAACTCCACTGTCATCGAGCCCGTTCTGTCCTGTGGCCAGTGCGGCTGGGCCTAGCCTCTTCAGGCAGTCCTCAGGGCTCGTGTCAGGTGTGACGGGGGACTCGTGGCCCGCATCCACGCTCGGGCTGATGCCGGGGCCTGTCGGCGACTCGCACGCAAACAGGAAGAAGGCCAAACCGAGGGCAATGTAGGGACTGCGCATGAACGCCTCCTTGCTGGGGAATTGTTGGGTTCTATCCTTGACGCGCAGGTCCGAGGCATAACCCGACATGAGCACCCCGAGAGGACCGATAAAGGAGCGATTGGAGGGCATGATGGAGGGAAAGCGGAAGGAGGAGTGTTGCGCACGCCTCTTACAAATCCCATCTTGGACTGAGGAGCAGCTCCAGACTTGCCAGCAGGTCACATGGGACGTAGCCAGGTCGGCGAGCACATCACCGATCTTCTCCACGAGATCCGCGCGGGCCACCCCGAGGCCACGGACCGATTGTTCCACGCGGTCTACGGCGAGCTCCGCCGGATCGCGAGCCGGCAGCTTCAGAGTGAGCGGCCCGGCCACACCCTGGGCACCACTGGCCTGATGCACGAGACCTACCTCAAGCTCGCCGACCAGACCCGGGTGCAGTGGCAGGACCGGACCCACTTTTATCGCGTAGCAGCCGTTGCGATGCGCCGGATCCTGGTGGACTATGCCCGTCGGCACCGGGCCAAGCGGCGCGGCGGCGAACTGCAGCGGATCACTCTGAACGAGAATGCGACGGCCGCGGAGCGGGGTGAGACCCTGCTGGCGCTGGATGAGGCGCTGGAGCGTCTGGCCGGACTCAACCCGCGACTCGGTCAGGTAGTCGAGTGCCGCTATTTCGGCGGGCTGACCGAGGAAGAGACCGCGGTAGCTCTTGGGGTGACGACGCGGACGGTCCAGCGTGACTGGGCGAAGGCGCGGGGCTGGCTGTACTCGGAGTTGTCCGGCGGGTAAGGAGCCAATGCATCGCTTCGAAGCTGATCGCTGGGCGGAGGTCGAGACGCTGCTGGACCAGTTGTTGGACTCCGAGCCGGATGTCCGGCCCCAGCTCCTGGTCCGCATCCGCTCCGATGATCCGCAACTCGCGGCTGAGGTCGAGCGTATGCTTCATGCGATCACTGAGTCGGATCAGTACTTCCGGGAAGCGGCGGCGAACTACGCCTCCACCATGATCGCAGAGCTGGCCCGGGGTAACCAGGTCCCACCGGGCACACTGCTGGGCCCCTACGAAATCATCAGTGAGCTGGGACGAGGCGGAGCCGCTGCGGTGTACCTGGCGCATGACCGCAAGCACGATCGTCGGGTCGCGGTCAAAGTGCCCCGGGGAGAGCTGGCCGCCGTACTCGGCGCCCAGCGTTTTCTGCGTGAGATCCGGGCAGCCGCGCAGCTTCAGCATCCCAATATTGTGCCGCTGCACGACTCCGGCGAGTCGGACGGCTTACTCTACTACGTCATGCCGTACATCGACGGCGAGTCGCTGCGCCAGCGCCTGCAGCGGGAGCCCCAGCTGCCGCTGGGCGACGCCTTGCAGATCGCCGGCGAGCTAGCAGATGCGTTAGATCATTCCCATGCGCACGGTCTGGTTCATCGCGACATCAAGCCGGAGAACATTCTGCTGAGTGGCGGGCACGCGCTGGTGGCCGACTTCGGGATTGCCCGCGCGATCGCTACGGTTGAAGTGGAACAGCTGACCGAGACCGGCGTGATCCTGGGAACTCCCGAGTACATGAG
>Ga0307416_100001609_pt1 | contig 12417 bp, 10 predicted proteins | sample DK1Cmetagenome_2_FD_203821 | JGI IMG/M metagenome (GOLD analysis project Ga0307416, IMG submission 203821) | Maize rhizosphere microbial communities from greenhouse at UC Davis, California, United States - DK15-C-3 | ecosystem: Host-associated > Plants > Roots > Rhizosphere > Soil | place...
CGCACCGTCGCCGCGAAGGTGGAGGTTCAGGAGGCCACTCCGGTCACCGAGACCGAGCGGGTCGACCCGGGCGAGTGGCAGCCGATCGGCATCGGGCAGGGCCGGAGCGCGGCCACCCTCCTGGAGTTGCGCTTCCCGTTCACGAGCTGAGTCCGGGTCTCTGACCCGGGCATCGCCCGGCCGGCATCGCCGGCCGGGCATTCCTCGTACCGCCACACCGGTGGCGGCCGTCTCAAGTCGGCACATCGACCGCCCATCCGGCGCCGTCACGGGGCGGCGGCGCACCCCACCGGCCACTTAGGATGCTCATCCATGCACAGCCTTAGCTGAGTGGATGAAACGGGGGACCACGGGGATGTCCAGATCCGCAACCAGACGGCTGGTCGCAGCGACGGCCGCCGCACTGGTCGTCAGTGGGGCGCTCGCCGCACCGGCGCCCGCGCAGGCGGCCGAGCCGGCCCTTACCGACCGCGCCCAATGCGTCCAGCTGCTGCTCACCGGTGGCCCGGCGGTCGCCCGCGCGGCCGAGCTCGCGCTGATCGGCACGGACACCGAGTTGACCGAGTTCCTCTCCACCGGCGTCGCCGACGCGAAGGCCTGGGACGAGCGGGTCGCGCTGGAGCAGATGCGCGCCATCAGCGGCCCGACCACCCGCGGCGCCGCACAGACCGCGCTCAACACCTCGCCCGCGGCCGTGCACGCGTTCCTCAACGGCGGCTACGAGGGGTCACTCCGCCAGGACCTGCGGATCCGCGTCGCCCAGCTGATGAGCGTCGGCGGCAGCCAGGTCCGCGCGGCCGCGCAGGCCGCGCTCAACGGCACCACCGACGACCTGCTCAACTTCGTCGCGGTCGGCTGGGACAGCGCCCGCACGCAGGACGACCGGATCCGCGTCGCGCAGATCATCAGCACCGGCGGACCGCAGACGAAGGCCGCCGCCCAGACGGCGCTGAACGGCACCCCGCAGGACCTGCGCGAGTTCCTGATCTACGGCCAGGACGTCGCCCGCGCCCGGGACCAGGAGGTCAGCACGCTCCAAGCGCTGGTCGACCGGGCCCAGGAGGCCGGCGCGATGGCGCGGGAGGAGACCGAGGCCGCCAAGAAGGCCACCGACGAGGCGGTCGAGGCCGCGCGGCTGGCCAAGGAGGCCGCGGCCCGCGCCGCCGCCGAGACGGCCGCCGCCCGCAACGACGCGGCGAAGGCCGCCGGCGCCGCCGGCCGGGCCGCCGACTCCGCGCAGCGCGCGGCTGCCGCCGCCAAGACCGCGATCGGTGCGGCCAACGCGGCGACCAACTCCGCCCGGCTGGCCTCCAACGCCGCGGCCCGCGCCGCCGCGGCCGCCGCGCGAGCCGGCCAGGAGGCCAGCAACGCCTACCACGCGGCCGCGGCCGCGGCCGGCGACGCCGGCAAGGCGGCCGCCGCCCGGCAGGCGGCGGCCACCGCCCGTGCCGCCGGGCAGCAGGCGATCTGGGCCGCCGACGCGTCCCGGTTCGCCGCCGACGCCGCCGATCAGGCGAGCGGCGCGGCCACGGCCGCCGCGAGCGCCGGCGTGAACGCCGCGGCCGCCGCCGACGCCGCAGCCAACGCCGCCAGTCAGTCCAATGTGGCCTCTGCCGAGGCCGCACGGGCCCGGGCCGCCGCCGCGGCGGCCCGCCGGCAGGCGGCCACGGCCACCCGGGCCGCGAACACCGCCCAGCGGCACGCCGCGGCCGCGGCCACCGCCGCCCGGCAGGCGTACCAGTTCGCGATGAGCGCCGCGGCGCACGCGAACGCGGCCGCGCAGGCGGCCGAGGAGGCGGCCGACCACGCCGGTGAGGCCGCCGAGGCGGCGAACCGCGCCACCGCGGCCGCGAACAAGGCCACCGAGGCCGCGAACGACGCCACCGCGGCCGCGAACAAGGCGGCCGAGGTCGAGCAGGCCGCCCGCCAGGCCGACGCCGAGCGGCTGGCCGACTTCCGGCAGCAGGGCATCGACGACGCCACCGCCGCCCGGCAGCTGGAGAACGAGCGGCTCGCGGCCGAGGCGGCCGACGCCACCGAGGCCGCCCGCCTCGACGCCGAGACCCAGCAGTGGCTGGCCGAGGCCACCGCGCCCGGCGCCAGCACCGAGACCGTGCTGCGCAGCGGCCGCAAGGCGGCGGCACGGCTGGCTCGCACCGGCGGCACCTGGACGCAGACCGCCGCCGCCACCGCGCTGACCGGTGGGGAGAACGAGGTCCGCGCCTTCCTCGCCACCGGCCGGGAGACGGCCGCGCTCGAGGACGACCGCGACCGGGTGATCGAGATCGCCTCGACCACCACGAAGGACGCTCAGCGGGTGGCCGCGCAGGCGGTGCTGGACAAGTCGCACGCCGAGATCCAGCAGTGGCTGCGCACCCGCACCTACCCGGGCAAGGTCACCGACGACCGGATCACCCTCGCCCAGCTGGTCAACACCGGCGGCCCGGCCACCAAGGCCGGCGCCCAGGCCGCGCTGAACGGCACCGAGGCCGACCGGCAGGCCTTCCTGACCAAGGGCCGGTACGCCACGGAGGACCAGGACAACCGCATCAAGATCGCGCAGATCATCTCGGCCGGCGGACCCGAGGTCAAGGCGGCCGGCGAGATCGCGCTGTCCGGCCCGCGGGCCGCGGTCAAGTACTTCCTGACCCGTGGCCAGTACGTGGCGGCTCAGCGCGACGCCGACACCGCCACCCACGTCACCCGGGTCACCGGGATGGTTCAGGAGGCGATGAACATCGCGGCCACCGCCCGGGCCGACGCCGCGTACGCGCAGAAGCTCGCCGCCGAAGCGCGCAAGGCCGCCGCCGACGCGGCCAGGTACGCAGAGCAGGCGGCCGCCTCGGCGCGGGAGGCGGCGGGCTACGCCGCGCAGGCCAGGCAGTCGGCGCAGGCGGCGGCCGCTTCCGCGGCCCAGGCGGCGCAGGCGGCACAGGTCGCCCGCAACGCCGCGGCGACGGCCCGGTCGGCCGCCGCGTCGGCGGAACGGTCCGCCCAGCAGGCGGAGGCGTCCGCGGCGCAGGCCAAGAAGTCCGCCGACAGCGCCTACGCCTCGATGGCCCAGGCGTACGCGTCGGCGCTGGCCGCCGGGAGGAGCGCGGTGGAGGCACAGGCCGACGCGGACGCCGCGCTGGCGCACGCGATCGACCTGAAGCGTCGTGAGGTCGTCGAGGAACATCCCGACCTGGACGACCCGCCGGCGAACGGGCGGCCTCCGCTGCGGTCGGGCAACACCTACAACAACAAGCTCGCCGGGGTCGCTCTCGACATGTGGGGCGGCCAGTGCTTCGCCGGCGCCAAGCAGATGATCTGCGTGGGCGTGAACACCCCGAACGGGCGGCCGATGACCATCGGCGACTATCTGCTCTACCCGGGCAGCCGCCAGGACCTCGACGACGAGCTGGCCGCCGAGCGGACCCAGCGTGCGGGGCTGCGGCAGCGCGGCATCCGGTCCGACATCTACGGTCTCGACCTGCTGGAGCACGAGAGCAACCACTCCGACCAGTGGGCGCTTTTCCCGATGACGCCCACGTTCCTGGTCACCTACTTCACGGGCACCGGCATCTCGTACTGGACGACCGGCACGGACGGCGACGGCAACCCGTGGGAGATTCAGGCCAACCCGTACAAGGGCGGATACTGGGATGTCCCGACCACCGGGAACCCGCCGCCGTTCACCGTGCCGGAGCCGCCGGACATGCGGTGGCCGCGCAACGGTTGCTTCATCGGAATCTGGTGCTGGACTCGATGACACTCAGGACAACGGTCGCCGGGCGGGCGGCAGGCGCGCTGGTCGTGCTCGCCGCCCTGCCCGGGCTGGCCGCCTGCACGCCCGCCGACCTGCCGCTGACCGCCGTGCGCGTGACCGGCAGCAAGCCGGTGGTCCTGCTGGCGAGCTGCGCCGACTTCGAGATCGATCGGATCTCGGTGTACACCACCAGTCGCGACGCCACGGCCTCGGTCGACGGGCCGGACTGGAAGGTGGAACGCACCGGCGCCGAGGTGCCGGAGAGCATGCCTCTGTTCGGCGAGCCGCCGGCCGGGTGGACGGTCGTCGACGACGGGCTCGCCGCGCTGGCCGCCGACCAGCCGTACGGCCTGTCCGCGTACGACAACGGCCGCGGGACCGTGCCGATCACCTTCACCGGGGCCGACCTGGCGACGCTGGGCCCCGGCGAGGTTCTGATCGGAAAGACGCCGAGCAGCCACGAGAAGGTGACCGAGGAGGAGTTCCGCAAGCGCGCTAAGGGCGCCTGCTGATGAGGGTTTACGTCTACGTACAGGTATGCGTATAGTCGACGCATGCCCAACAAGACCATCTACGTGTCCGACGACGACCTGCCGCTGTTCCAGCGGGCGCAGGAGCTGTCCGGCGGCACGCTGTCGGCGGCCATCTCCACCGCCCTGCGGCGGTTCGTCGAGGTCGAGGAGGGCCGCCGGCAGGGGTACGACGAGATCGTGGTCCGCGTCGGTGCCGGGCTGGGCCGCAAGCAGCGGTTCTCCGGGGTGCTCCTGGCCGAGCTCGACCGTTCCAGCAACGAGGGGTCCGAGAAGTACCGGGTCTACCGGACCCGAAGCGACAAGTACGTGGTGCACATCGAGAAGGCCGAAGCCCACGTCAACGTGGGCCCCAACGCCGAGAAGTGGAGCACCGGCTGGCGGGCCTGGATCGGCGACTGGAGCGCCCACCAGACCTGGACGCGTACGCCCGCCAGCTCCACCCTGCACGTCGCCGTGACCCTCGAGGACCTTCGCGCCCTCGTCCCCGAGGAGCTCTACAACGTGGTCGTCGACATCGCCGAACAGCCCGTCATCGAGGACCTGGACGTCTAGGCAGACCCATCGCTTCCCCGGTCGCGCTCGTACCTGTGGGCCAAGTTCCCCACTGCCGCAGCGCCCACCACAGCCGGACCGCTTCCCGCATCGTCATCCGCTCGGTCGGCTCGGCGGCGGGCCCGGCGAGCTCGCGCAGCCGCCGCAGCCGGTAGCGAACGGTGTTGGGGTGCACGAAGAGCGCCGCCGCGGTCTGGTCCAGCCGCCGGCCGTGGTCCAGATAGGCCAGTGCCGTCGCGACCAGTTCGCGGTGGAACTCGTCGTCCGGGCGCAGGCCGGCCAGCAGCGTGCCGGTGAGCAGTCCGGCCAGCATCGGCTGGCCGCTGAGCGCGACGTCGGCCGCCAGGTCCAGCAGGTCGTGCACACCGATCTCGCCGGCCGTCGCGAGCGCGGCCACGCAGGCCGGGTAACGCTCGGCGGCTTCCGCCAGGGTGCCGGCCGGCGCGACCACCACGACACCGGTCACCGGTCCGGCGGGCGGCCGCGCGGCCAGCCCGGCCAGGTGGCCGTCGATCGCCGTCGTCAGCACGCAACCGAGCTCGGCCCGGTCGCCGGGCGTCGCCACCACGCAGTGGTACGGCTGCTCCGCCCGTACCCCGAGCTCCTCGGCCGTGGCCCCCTCACCGCGCAGCAGGCGACGCAGCGCCCGGCCCCGATCGTGCGCCAGCCGCCGCTCGGCGGCCTGATAGCCGTTGATCACGCCACGCTCGAGCGCCGCGGTGCTGCGATCCAGCTCGGGCAGCACCCACAGCAGCGTCTCGTCGGGCAGGCCGGCGGTGCGGCCGCGCTGGATCGCGATCTCCAAGGCCCGGGTACGACTGGCCTGCATCGCGCCGAGCAACGCCGACAGCGGGATGCCCTGAGCCGCTCGGTCGGCACCCAGCCGGGTGGCGGCGTCGAGATCGCCGTCGTCCGGTTCCGCACCACGGCGTAGCGCGGCCAAGCCGGCGGCGAGCAGCACGGCGACATGCCGGCGCCCCTCGCGCACCGGCAGCCGGCCCACCACCGGCGACTCGGCCCGCGCCGCACCCAGCAACTCGTCGAGCACCGCGTCGTCGGCCGCCATCTCGCGCAGCACCTCGAACACCAGATCGGTCGCTTGCTGTGTCCGCCCCACAGGAAACCACCCTCTCGTTGAACGTGAGGAACTATCGCATCACCGATTCGAGATGTTTCGATGTGTTACCGCAAAGTAACAATTGGAGCAGTCATGAAGCTGAAGGCAATCGCGGCGGTGGTCGCCGCCTCGCTGCTCATCCCCACACTGGCGGGACCGGCCGCCGCCGCGCCCGCGCTGCGCGAGGTGATGTTCGTCGGCAACAACTGGGAAGGCACCGTCGACGTCATCGAGTCCACCGGCACGTACCAGAAGCTCGGCCGGATCAACGTCATCCCCGACCGGGCCCAGCGGCTCGCCGAGATCTACCTGAACCCGATCAAGCTGGTGTACTTCCTGGGCATCCGCAACGGCCCGGGTGAGGGCCACGACCAGCTCGTGGACGACATGTACACCACGCCCGACGGCTCCGCGCTGGTGGCGTCGCGGCCGAGCTTCGCCGACGTGGTCTCCATCGACGTGAACACCGGTGCGATCCGGTGGCGTTTCCCGGTCTCCGGCTACCGCGCCGACCACATGGCGGTGTCGCCGGACGGCACCCGGGTCGCGGTCTCCGCCTCCACCTCGAACACCGTCCACGTGCTGAACATCGCGACCGGCCAGCAGGTCGGCTCGTTCGCCACCGGCGACAAGCCGCACGAGAACGTCTTCAGCCGCGACGGCCGGTTCCTGTGGAACATGTCGATCGGCGAGGTGAACACCGACCTCGACGACCCGTTCTGGGACTGGACCAAGGGAGATCGGCACATCACGGTCGTGGACGCCACGACCTTCCAGACGGTACGCACGATCGACATGCGTACGCGCCTCAACGCGTTCGGCCGCTCCGACCTCTCCAACGCCGTACGCCCCGCGGTCTTCAGCCCCGACGAGTCGAAGCTCTACTTCCAGGTGTCGTTCTTCAACGGCGTCGTCGAGTACGACGTGGCCGGTGACCGGATCACCCGCGTCAAGACGCTGCCGAAGAACCCGGCCACCTCCGACGACCGCACCACCTACGTCAACGACTCGCGGCACCACGGGCTGTCGATGAGCCCGGACGGCTCGAAGCTCTGCGTGGCCGGCACGATGGACGACTACGTGACGGTGGTGAACCGCGCGACGCTGCAGGAGGGCGCGCTGGTCACCGCGAGCAAGCCGTACTGGGCCACGGTCAGCGGCGACGGCCGGGACTGCGTGATCTCCGAGTCCGGCGCCGACCGGGTCTCCGCGATCAGCTTCGGGACCGGGCAGCGGGTGGCCACGGTGGCGGTCGGCGATCACCCGCAGCGCGTACGCGTCGGCCACGTCCCGCCCGGCTGGCAGGCGCCGGGCTGACGATCCGACGACATCCGCGATCTGCGGGCAGTAGGGTCGACGTCGTGCTGGAGATCGGCGTCGCCACCGCGGCGTATCAGATCGAGGGCGCCGTCGCGGAGGACGGGCGGGTGCCGTCGATCTGGGACACGTTCTCGCACACGCCGGGACGGACCCTCGACGGCGACACCGGCGACGTGGCCTGCGACCACTATCACCGCATGTCCGAGGACGTCGCGCTGATGGCGGATCTGGGCGTGGACGCGTACCGGTTCTCCGTCGCCTGGCCCCGGGTGCTGGGCGGCGGCGCCGGCCTCGACTTCTACGACCGCCTGGTCGACGCTCTGCTGGAGCGCGGCATCGCCCCGCTGCCGACGCTCTTCCACTGGGACCTGCCACAGGCCCTCGAGGACGAGGGCGGGTGGCTGAGCCGGTCGACCGCGGAGCGCTTCGCCGAGTACGCGGGCCGGGTAGCCGACCGCCTCGGCGACCGGGTGCGGCGCTGGATCACGCTGAACGAGCCGTTCGTCCACATGGCCCAGGGGTACGCGCTGGGCAGTCACGCGCCGGGCCGCACGCTGCTGTTCGAGGCGCTGCCGGTGGCCCATCACCTGCTCCTCGGGCACGGCCTGGCGGTGCGGGCCCTGCGGGAACGCGGCGCGAGGCAGGTGATGATCACCAACAACTGCAGTCCGGTGCTGCCGGCGAGCGAGGACGAGGCGGACCTGGCCGCGGCGGCCGTGTACGACGGGTTCCAGAACCGGCTGTTCAACGACCCGGTGCTGCTCGGCTCGTACCCGGAGTTTCTCGCCGGCGCTCTGGAGGACGTGATTCACGACGGTGACCTGGCCGTCATCCGGACTCCGCTCGACGCGCTCGGCGTCAACTACTACAACCCGACCCGCATCGGCGCACCGCCGGACGGCGCGGACCTGCCGTTCGACATCCGGCCGATCGAGGGCGTGCCGACCACGGCGTTCGGCTGGCCGGTGGTTCCGTCGGGCCTGCGGGATCTGCTCGTCGGGCTGCGGGAGCGCTACGGCTCGGCCCTGCCGCCGATCTACATCACCGAGAACGGCTGCTCGACCGCCGACGGCACCGCCGACCAGTTCCGCATCGACTTCCTCGACGCGCATCTGAGCGCGCTGAACGAAGCGGTCGCCGCCGGGGTCGACGTCCGCGGCTACTTCGTCTGGTCGCTGCTCGACAACTTCGAGTGGGCCGAGGGGTACAGCCAGCGGTTCGGACTGGTCCGCGTCGACTTCCAGACGCAGGAACGCACGCCGAAGGACTCGTACCGCTGGCTGCGCGACCGCCTCGCGGACCGTTAGATCGCGTCCAGCCGCATCGTGGTCCCGGCGGCCGGCGGCTCGATCATCGCGCGGGAGTAGCGCGAGTCGCCGTACTTGCGCAGGAACTCACGGTCGACGGCGGCGTCGAGCTCGGCGCCACCGACCGGCACGAACCGGGTCGGGCGCTCCTCGTTGCCGACGACGACGGCGCCCGTCCCGGACGCGCGAGCGCGGCGGTACCAGACGCCGTCGTCGCCCTTCCAGGACCGCACGTACAGCTCGCCGTCCACGGCGACGACCCAGATGGGTACGCGGACCGGCTTGCGGCCCGGCGCCGGGAGGACGACGGTGACCTCCCGGACGCCGGCGATCTCGTCGAACAGAGTCATACCCGCACGTTATCGCCCGGGGAGCGGCTCAGCCCTGCGGGTGCACGACCACCTTCAGGCCCGCGCGGGCGACCGCGGTGGAGATCGCCTGCGTCGCGTCGCTCAGCGGGAAGGCCGAGGTGACCAGCGAGGGCAGGTCGAGCCGGCCGCTCGTGGCCAGGTCGATCGCCCGTGGGTAGACCTCCCCCATGCGCCGGGACATCACCATGCTCAAGCCCTTGCGCCGGGCCGCGGAGGCGCTGAACGAGGTGCGGTCGCCGTCCGGGATGCCGACCAGGATCACCCGGGCGCCCGGCTTCGCCAGCCGCAGCGACGCGTCCACCGAGGCGTCGTTGCCGCCGACCTCGAAGGCGACGTCGGCGACCGAGGCGTCCGCCTCGTCGATCGGCTCGGCGCCGAACTTCACGGCCGCTTCCAGCCGGTGCGGCAGCGGGTCGGCGGCCAGCACCCGGGTGGCGCCGGCCAGCCGGGCGAGCTGGATCAGGAACAACCCGATCGGCCCGCAGCCGACGACGGCGACCGTGGTGGCCACCCGCAGGTGCCCGAGGTCGAGTGCGTGCAGGGCCACGCCGAGCGGTTCGAGCAGGGCGCCCTCGTCGTCGGACAGCGCGTCGGGCAGCGGGTGCAGCCGGCCGCTGGGCCAGGCCATGAACTGCCGCAGTCCCCCGTCGGTGTGGCCGTGACCGGCGAAGACGACCGTCGGGCAGAGGTTGACGTCGCCCTGCGCGCACTGCTCGCAGACGCCGCAGGGCACGGCCGGGTCGATCGCGACGCGGGTGCCGTCGGCGGGGCCGCCGCGAACCACGCCGGCCATCTCGTGGCCGAGCACGAGCGGCTGCGAGAGGGTGGCGTCGCCGATCGCGCCCTCGGCGAACCAGTGCAGGTCGGAGCCGCACAGCCCGACGGACGTGACCTCGATGAGCCACTCGCCGTCACCGGGTCGCGGCCGCTCCTCGGACTGCACCCGGACATCCCCGGCCCCGTACAACCGCGCGGCCAGGTGTGTGTCACCAGACATGAGAACTCCCGTCCATCAGACGGACAGTACCCAGCTGAGCACCAAGAGAACGCCCGGCTGGGCGGGCTCGTCCTTGGGGATGGGAAGGACGAACCCGCTCGGCCGGGCGTCTGGCGGTGGTTCAGCTGTTCAGCAGGTTCAACATCTGCTTGATCTGGTCGGCGCGGGATTCGCGTACGCGCTCCGCGAAGGCCTTCGCCTCGGCGTTCGCTCCCCCGCTTCGCTCCATCGCCGCCATCTCCACCGCGTTGTGCTGGTGGGCGACGAACAGGTTGAGGAACGTGGCGTCGAACGCGCTGCCCCTGGCCTTGCGCAGCGCCGCCATCTCCTCCGGGCCGGTGGCCGGCAGGCCGCCGTGCGCCGTGTGCAGGCTCGGGTCGTGATCCACCGTCACCGGCTTCGACCAGCCCTGCAGCCAGCCCTTGATCAGCTTGACCTCGTCGGCCTGGGTGACGTCGACCGCCTTGGCGAGGGTCTTGATCTCGGCCCGCTTGCCCGACTTCTCGGCGATCCGCACCATCTGCAGGCCCTGCTCGTGGTGGGCCACCATCATCTGCAGGTACATCACGTCGGTGTCGTTGAACGTCTCGCCGGCCTGGACGGCGGCGGTGACCGACGTCGTCTGCGCCCCCTGCACGTCCGTGCCGCACCCGGCGAGGATCAGGGCCACGCCGAGCAGCGCGGCGGCGTAGCGGCCCCTCACAGCGGCAGCCACAGGGCGAGCGTGTAGATCGACGGCTCCCAGCTGCTCAGCGAGGTGTGCCCCTGCCGGCACCGGAACTGCTTGCCCTGGAAGGTCACGACGTCGCCGGTCCGGTACGCGACACCGGCCGCCCAGCCGGACCCGCCCGCGGCGGGTGGAGCGTCACCGGGCCCGGGCGCCGCCGGCGGATCAGCGGGGCCGGCCGGCGGATCGGCAGGCGCCGCGGGCGGATCGGCCGGCGCAGGGGGTGCCGGCGGCTGGGTCGAGGGCGGCGGGGAGCTCGGGGTGGAAGGGTCCGATCCCCCGCCGCCGCCGACGTTCAGGTCGATACAGCTGTAGAACGCGTTCGCCGTATCGCCGATGTTCCACACGGCGAGCACGGTGTGCCGGCCGGGGAACGCGCTCAGGTCGACGGTGTGGTTCACCACGGCGTCCGGCTGGGCGTTGCCGCCGTCCACGGTGGCGACCTTCTGGTTGCCGATGAAGTACTCGAAGTCGCTGGTCCGGTGCCGGGCGGTGAAGACCCAGGTGAAGGTGACCTTGGTGCCGACGGACTTGGCGGGCCAGTTGCGGCTCTCGTCGTTCAGCACGGCGAACTGGCCGACGCCGCCGTTGCACGACGTCAGGCCCTTGGGGCCCTCGACGCTCTGCGGCTCGAACTGGATCTGTCCACAGCCGGCGACCGCGCCGGCCGCGCAGAGCGCCTGCCGGCTCGGCGGGGCGGAGACGTAGCCGTGCGCCAGAGCGGGCGAGGCGACCACCACGGTCGAGGCGGCGGCTCCTAGCGCGACCAACGGGTAGGTGATCGCTCTGCGCATGGTCGGGGTCTCCCATCGTGACGTGCGGTCAGTGACAGGAGGACCGTATTCAGGCGTTCCATAAAGAAGCCTTAACGACGCCAGAAAGGATCATGAAGGTCGGCCGAGCATCCATCCGATCCGGGCGCCGCCCAGCGGGCTGCGCCCGACCACGATCCGGCCGCCGGTCGCCTCGGCGACCCGGCGCACGATGTCCAGGCCGAGACCGGTCGAGCCGGCGCCGCTGACCCCGCGCCGCACCGCCGCGGCGGGGTCGGCGATGCCCGGCCCGGCGTCGTCGACGAGCACCCCGGCCGGCGAGACGGTGAGCCGGAACGCCACACCCTCCGGGGTGTGCGCGAACACGTTGCCCAGCAAGGCGTCCACGGCCAGAATCAGCTCGTCGCGGGCCACCGGGACCCACACCGGACGGTCGCCGCCGACCACGTCGTACGGCCGCCGCTGGTCCTCGGCCAGGGCCGACCAGAACGCGAGCCGGTCGGCCAGCACCTCGACCAGGTCGCACTGCTGCGACGGCCGGCCGCCCACACCCGAGCGGTGCGCGGTGATGATCTGCTCCAGCTCCTCGTCGAGGAGGTCGCAGGCCTGCCGCATCCGGTCGGCGACCGGCCCGGGCGGCATCGAGTCGGCGTCCAGCCGCAGCGCGGTCAGCGGGGTACGCAGGCGGTGCGACAGATCCGCGGCGAGCTCCCGCTCGTTGTCCAGCAACCGGCGCAGGTCGTCGGCCATCGAGTTGAACGCGAGCGCCGCGTCCTGGAACTCCGGCGGGCCGGACGGCTGCACACGGACCGACAGGTCGCCGGCGCCGAGCTTGCGGCTCGAGCGGGACAGCTCGCGGGTGGCGCGTACCAGTCTCGCGCCCAGCCGGTCGGCGAGCAGCAGCGAACCCGCCACCAGCACCACTGCCAGCCCGGTCAGAGCGAACCAGGCCGGCCACACCCCGCGCCACAT
>Ga0307416_100001612_pt1 | contig 12401 bp, 16 predicted proteins | sample DK1Cmetagenome_2_FD_203821 | JGI IMG/M metagenome (GOLD analysis project Ga0307416, IMG submission 203821) | Maize rhizosphere microbial communities from greenhouse at UC Davis, California, United States - DK15-C-3 | ecosystem: Host-associated > Plants > Roots > Rhizosphere > Soil | place...
GCGTGAGATAGTCATTCAGAGATGTTCCTGACAACGGCTGGTACGGATGGAAAAGCGTTCGCCATTTTGCCTTGGTGTTGCGGATTGCCTGATTCCAAATCGGCAGGCGGGGAATTCCACGAGCCAGCCACTGGATCGACCACAAGTAAGCTGACGTTGCGATGTTGGTCGACACAAATGCGTTCCGATAAGCGAACCTGCCGAAGACTCGCGTACTGGGCGAATCCCGCTTTCTCAGTTCCCAAACCTCGTCGGTCCATGGATCGAGAATCTTGATGTCGGCTGTCCTGTGTTTGCCCGAACCCACGACGAGCATCGCCCCCTGAACGTACCTGTCGCACCATGCCCTTAGCCGCCCCGCGCCTGGCGCGAGGTCCTCATTGGCGGACGACGGATCAAGCTGTCGCCAAACGTCAGGTGCAAGAAGCATTCTCCTGATTGTTGGTCCCCCTTGCAAAGGCGCAAGGTCAACCAGCTCTCCGTTCAGCACGTGATGGTCGATATAGGTTAATATTGACATAAAAGTCAAGGCGACATCGAGGAAGTGCGTTTCACATCAGAACTTAGTGGGCGCGTTCGGGTCGATGGCCTCGCACTGTCCGGAGTAATCTCCGGCCCTGCCAGAGATCGAAATCGTGCCGGTCACTCGATCGATGTAGACCTTAGGGTTGTTCATCAAATTGACGGCTGCGTTGGCGCGGATCGTCCGCACATCCGCCTTGACGTTCTTCAACTTGAACCAGCCGTCGGAGCCCCCGTGGAGCGGTGGCAGCATGGTGCGAGGCAATCGAATGCGATCATCACCGTTGAAAAGTCGGATGTCGGTCTGATCGTCGAAGTGTTGGTCGTGCCGCGACGTGATAGTCGCGGATCCGCCGTCTCCCTCAATATCTGCATACGTTGGCTTACTGGCCGTCCCGCCTCCAACACACGTGAGATTGAGAGGCTGCTGGGCCGGTGTCTGCGCCTCAAGCGCGGAAGTGATACTAAGCGCGAGCAACGCGCCAAACACACCAAGCCTCATACGCGGCTCCCCCATTGCATCGCGTTCGATCCGGCGGCGTTTAGCTGCGCCTAACTAAAGAGAATGTCCAGCCTTCGCCGGTTGCAGAAGCTTCTCGAGCAACCGGCGCAATTTGGCTGACGTGTCACCGGGAATCACTTCGGCATAAGCCATGCCGGCCCGCCGCAGCGCTTCCTTCTTCACCGCATCGCGCGCGGCCGTCGCATGGGCGCCCTTGTAAGCGCGCCCCCTCTGGTCTCGGCCTCAGCCGTAGGAACACCCCGGCTTGCCCGCCCGTTGGATGCGCTCGTGGAAGGAGTAGGCGTCATGAGCATATCGGCGAAGCGGGTCGGATTGGGCCTGGGCTATTTCAGCATTGCGCTCGGCCTGCTGGAAATGGCCGCGCCGGGGCGCCTCGCGCGCTGGCTGGGGCTCGACGGCAAGGGCGCGGCGCGCAACACGCTGATCGCCTTCGGCCTTCGCGAGCTCGCCGCCGGCGCAATGTTGCTGCGCGGCCCGGCGGTCTCGACCAACGTCTGGAACCGGGTGATCGGCGACGCGATGGACCTGGGCGCGCTCGGGCTTGCCCTTCGGCCCTCTACCCGCAAAGGCGCGGTCGCCGGCGCGCTTGCCTTCGTCGGCGGAGCAATGGCCGCCGACTGGTTGACGGCCCGCGCGCTCGACCGCGAGACCGGGCGGACCTTCCCGGCGCGAACCATGACCGGCCGGCAATGAGCACCGACAGCCCGCGCGGAATCCTGACCGAGATCGGCACCTGGACCTCACGCCCCACCGCCTTCCTCATCGTCGGCCTGTACGTCGCCGCAATGGCGATCTTCGCGCCGCACGAGCTCAACTGGCACAGCGTGGCGACGTTGATCACCTGGCTGATGACCCTGTTCATCCAGCGCGCCGAGCACCGCGACACCCAGGCGATCCAGGCCAAGCTCGATGAGCTGCTGCGCAGCAACAGCCGCGCGTCGGACGCGCTGACGCACATCGACCGCCAGGAGCCGGAGGAGATCGAGCGGGCGCGCGGCGACTAGGCGTCTTCTATTGGTTCGCCCGCTTGGCTCCCTACCCCGGATGAAGTCCGTAGCCGCCGTCGTTCTCAGTCCAGACGATAGCCAAGGATGGGCGAGAAACGGGGGACGCCGGCGATGGGGAAATATACGGTCTATCGGCTCGATGGGGCCGGCAAGATCCGCGCGGTGGAATGGCTCGACGCGCTCGACGACCGCTATGCGCTCGAGGGCGCGCGGGCGATCGCCGAGACTGGCGGCTGCGAAGTGTGGCAGCTCGATCGCAAGATCGGCAGAGTCACGGCAATTCCGGATACACCAATTCCGGGGACACGATACTAATTAGGACTAGCTCGCCCCCGTCGCGGCGCTAGGCCTGCCGCCGCTCCGCCTCCAGCACGGCGACCAGGCGATTGCCGTCCCAGAGTTCGCACTTCGTTCCGAAGCCCGTGGCTTCGACCCGGGCGATGGCCTCTTCGTCGCTGGCGGCGTCGAGCCAATCGGCGGTGACGACCTTGTCCGTGGCGTCGTAGCAGTAGACGCGGTAGGTTTTCAGAAGGTCGGACATGGATACGCTCCCCGACACAGCGGGAGCTCTCCATTGTCTCTCGGTCACCGCTGCGCTGACGCCATCCACGGTGATGCACGCTTCTTACGCCGGATTGCGGGATTCACCTAATGTCGGGCGGGTGACTCGGCCTAATCGGCATTGTTCATGTAGCGAATTTCCACGGGTTCGCCGCCCAGCAAATACCGCCCCTCGCGCATCTCGAACCCGTCGAGCAGCCGGGCATTGACCCCGACCCGGCCGTAGCTCTCGCCGGTGCTGCGCCAGTCGGTGAAGCAGGCGCATACCGGGCAATGGTGGAGCGCGATCATGCGGTCGCCCCAGATGTACGGCACCGTGTCTCCTTCGACCCGCACGCCGCCGTCGTCCGGGTAATAAGCGACGAGGCTGCCGAGCTTGCGGCAGATGCTGCAATTGCAGGAGGCGACCCACTCGGGCGCGCCCGGCACCTCGATCCGCACCGCCCCGCAATGGCAGCTTCCCCTCAGCGGCATGCCCACACCCTAACGCAACTAGGCGCTGTCCTACAGCACCCCTTTTATGGCTTATGCTACGCGGTGCCGCCGCTCGCCCTTCCGCTCGTGCCGATCCCCCCGGCCCGGGCCTCGCTCGCCTGTTCATGCGCGCAGGCGTGCGTCACCGCGGCCCCGTTTCGCGCCCATCCCTCGCGCGCGCGCGGAACCATGAACTTTGTGAACTTTCGCCCCGTTCTGGCCGGATTGAGCAGCACCAAAGTCCATTTACGAAATTCACACTCTCGCCACCTAACGAATGCGGCGGTTTGTTGACTTCCGGCCGAAATCCATTTCTGTTCGGAAGCGGGGACCGAGTATCCAAATAGGGGGACATCCGTTGAAATATGCATCGCTGGCGCTTGGCTGCGCCCTGTTCTTCGCATCGCCGCTGGCGGCTGAAACGCTCAACAACGCGACCGTCGTCCAGCTGGTCAAGGCCGGCATCGGCAACGAGGCGGTGATCGCCAAGATCAAGGCCACCGACGGCAAGTACGACCTCAGCACCGACGACCTGATCGCGCTCAAGAACGACGGTGTCTCGGGCGAGGTGATCGCCGCCATGATCGCCGGCCCGGTCAAATCGGAGCCCGCGGCGGCCGCGATGTCGCTGACCGACATCAATCCGATGACTCCGCACCCGTCGGGCCTGTACCTGATCGACGCCGCCGCGAACCGCCTGGCCCGCATCGACCCCACCGTTTCGAACCAGGCCAAGACCGGCGGTATTTTCGGTTACGCGTTGACCGGCGGCATCGCCTCGATGAGCATCAAGGTCGCAATCAGCGGTGAGGCCGCCCGGGTAATCGCGCCGTCAGGGTCGCCGTCCTTCTACTTCTTCTTCGACGCGTCGAACCCGCAAACCGCCAACATCGCCTCGAGCTGGTCGGCCGGCAGCGCGCAGACGGTCTCGTCGCCGAGCGAGTTCACCCTCATCAAGCTAATGGAAAAGAAGGGCCGCCGCGAGGCGCGCGTCGGCAGCATGAACATCGGCGGGGCGAAGACCGGGGTCATGGATCATGACCGCATCCCGTTCGACTATCAGATGGTTCGGGAGGGTGTGTACAAGGTCACTCCAAAGGAGCCGCTGGAAGCCGGGCAGTACGGGTTCATCTATGCTCTTTCGGGCGGAGGAACCGGCGGCGCGATGACCGCGCGCATCTTCGACTTCGCGATCCCCTCGACCAGGGTTGTTGCGTCGAAATAGCTCGAATTTGCTGCTGCCCCGTTCGTCCATCGGACGCCACAACTCGTCGCAATCGCTCGAACCGAATCCGTAACGAAGCCGTTCGCCCGCCCGAAACGCCGCTCCTGCGGCACTGGAAAATCAGATGGTGAACAGGTGGGACATTACCGGATTTATTGCCTCGACGGGGCGAACAAGGTCGCCTCCGCCGAGTGGATCGAAGCGGAAGACGACGAAGCCGCGGTTGCGCTCGTGAGCGAGCGCCATGACGGCTACAAATGCGAGGTGTGGGACGGCAAGCGCCTGGTCGCGCGGCTCGACTTGCGGCGCGAGGCGTGAGCCCCGCTTTCGCGATCCCCAGACCGCATGAAGTTGGGTAAGTGAAGCGAGAAGGGGCAGCTGGTGCGACCGTTTCGGCCGCGGCGCGTTCTTGTGCCGACCTTCCTGGAGAGCACGAGGAAATGCCCATGACCCACTTCGCCAAGCTGTTCACCGCCGCGGCGCTCGCCGGCATCGCGGCCGCGCCGGCCGCCGCGCAATATTATCCGCAGCCGCAATATCCCCAACAGCAGACCTATCCGGGCTACCCGCAGACCTATCCGCAGCAGATCTACCCGGGCTACGGCTACGGCCAGGGATACGGGCAAGGCTATACCGGCAACCCGGTGACCGACATCATCGATCAGCTGCTCGGCAACCGCTACAACGTCACCGACCGCCAGGCGGTGCGCCAGTGCGCCCGCGCCGCCTCGGCGCAGGCGTCGGCCCAATATGGCGGCGCCTACAATCAGGGCTACGGCGGCTACGGCCAGCGCTACAACCAGGGCTATGGCGCGATGCGGGTGACCGCGATCACCGACGTCCAGCGCCGCTCGAACGGCTTGCGCGTCACCGGCCTGATGAGCAGCGGCTACGGCGGCTACGGCAACCAGCCCTACGGCCAGGCCTATGGCTACAACAACCGCGGCTACGGCGCCGGGCAGCTCAGCTTCCGCTGCAACGTCGATTACCGCGGCGCGGTCACCGGCCTCAGGGTCCGCCCGGCCGGCTGAGCCTTAACGGTTGAGGTAGCGCGCGGCGTCGGCGCTGGGGTCGAGCATCGGCCGCGTCGCGGCCCGCTGGCGGGCGCGGTCGGCGTAGCTGCCGCTCGACGGGCGCCCCACCTGCCCGCGCTCGGAAATGTCGGTCCGCCTGCCGAAGCTGCCGAGCGGCTCGCCATTCTCGATCTTTTGCGCCGCCTCGGCCAGCATGGTGCTGAGCCCGGCGTTCATGGCGAACGCCGACGAGGACGGGAAGGCGCCCGAGCTGCCGTGGAAGGTGTCACGAATCTTCTGGGTGTCCGCCTTGATGGTGCCGGTGATCATCGTCCCGCCGGCGCCTTCCGGTTCGAAGCCAAGGTGAAGCCGGCCGGCCTCCTTGCCCTCGATCGTCCAGGTGACGTCGATGCTCTTGTCGGCGACCTTGTCGACCAGCACCTGGTAAGCGACCGGGTGGCCCGGCTCGGCCTCGGCGATGCCGCTCTGCTCGGCGTTGGCGAAGGTCTCGGAAAAGGCCGAATAGACCCGCTCGGGCGGCGCCTGCACCGCCTGGTGGACCGGCGCACCGAAGCCCGCGAACGCCAAATAAGCACATGCGCAGCATGCCGCCCCGCCCATCATCATCGTCCGAATCACGCCACTTGCTCCCCTAAGTCGCGGCAAGACCTAGCCGAGGAGGGCTAAAGTTCGCTTAAGGTCACGCGCGGGCTATGCCGCGGCGAGGCGCTGCAGCATCAACTCGAGCACGGCCGGGTGAATGCGATGCTGGAACCGGAGCCCCGCGGCGTAACCGTCGACCCAGGCCGCTTCGGCCTCCCTCGTCTCGATACCGTCGAACTTGACCAGCATGACATCGCCGACGCTCGGCCGCTCGACCAGCTCGACCTTGCAGCCGTCGGTCGACAGGTCGAGGACGCGAACCCGGTAGGTGCTCCGGCCCATCGCCTTGAGGCCGATCTCGCCGGGGACCTCGACCCGGCCGGCGCGGCGCTCGACCTGCTTCCTGACGTCCTCGCCAATGGGCTCGAACACCAGCCCGGCCTTGCCGCCGGCGTACCAGCGCACCTGCGCCGCGATCGAACCGCGGGACAACACCGAGACCTCGACCGTCTCGCCGACCGCGAGCTCGACCGGCACCTGGACTCCGCAGCCGCCGTAATTGAGATCGGTGAGCTTGATGACGTGCCTGATCCCGTCGTCGCGGGTCAGATAGCCGCGCAGGTCGACCGCGCGGCGCGGAAGCCGCCGGTCGGCGGAAGTCGGCTTCGGTTGCGTCCCCGGCACGCCCATGGATGCTCCCACGGTGTGAAGAAAATGACGCCTACTATGCGGCGCCGAAACTAGCGGAGCGGGCGTAAATAGTCGATGAAGAACGGCCGGCTCAGAATCAAACTGCCGGGGGGATTTTGGCAACCAGCAAATCAAACACCGCCGGGTGAATCGGCCGCGCGAACTTGAGCCCGGCCCGCGATCCCGCGATCCAGCGAACGTGAGCTTCGAGCGCTTCCATCCCGTCGAACTTGATCCACAATTGCTCGGCGATCTCGGGACGGTCTACGAACTCGGCCCGGCATCCGTCGGGCGACATGTCATAGATGCGGACTCGGAAGCTGAGCTTGCCCGCGCGCCGCATCGTGACCTCGCCGTCGACGCACAGCCGCTGGTGGCGGCGCGGCTCGGGCACCTCGTCATATCGCACCGCTGGTTCGCCCATGGTCCCCGATCTTTCAGCGCAGATCATCCGCGCCCGACCGGCACCTTACGCGCCGCCGATCGCGGCGCGCTTAACCAAAGGTCCGTTCTGGATGCGTTTTAACGCAGTTCCGCGTTCGGCTGGATCACCGCGCAGGCGATCCGCGCGCCGCTGTTGCCGCTGGGGTCGGTGACATAGTCGTCGGCGACGGCGTGGATGACCAGCGCCGCGCCGTCGGCATCGAGCAGGCTCGCCATGCTGGCGCCGGCCAACGTCAGCGTCGCCGACAGCACGCCGTTGGCGGCAACCTCGACGTTGGGCATGTCGCCGGCGTGCGGGCCCGCTGGGTTGTTCATTCCGTGCTTCTTCCCGGCGGGGTTCCAGTGCGCGCCGGCGCTGGCGAAGTCCGGCGGATCGCAACGGCCCACCGCGTGGACGTGGACGCCGTGGACACCATGCGTCAGCCCCGAAGCCTCGATGTGAAAACTGACGCCCCCGGCGGTCTGCAAGGCACGGACGCTGCCGATCGACTGGCCGCTGGCGTTCACCAGCGCCATCGGCGCGCCGCCGGCGGGCTCGGTGACGGTGCTGCAGGCGGTTAGTGCGGTTACGGCAGTGAGTGCGAAGACCAGGCGCATGAACTTTCCCTCTTTCGTCATTCCCGCGGAAGCGGGAATCTGTTTCACGCAAAGACGCAAAGTCGCGAAGACGAGAATGTTCCTTCTTCGCGCCTTTGTGCCTTCGCGTGAAACCTATTTTTCTTCCGCCTCGACCTTCACCAGCAATTGCCCCTCGGTCACCTGCGCGCCGGCGGTTGCGGCGAGCTCGGTGACGGTGCCGTCAAACGGCGCGGTCAGCGCATGCTCCATCTTCATCGCTTCCAACGTCAGCAAGCGTTGCCCATTGGAAACCTTTTCTCCATGCGAAACATCGACCGCGGTCACCTTCCCCGGCATCGGTGCCTCGATCTCGCCGTCGTGCACGCCGTGCGTCGTGCCGGTATCGCGAGCCGCGAGCGCGAATTCGTACGCCTGACCCTCATAAAACGCGACAACGCGGTCTCCATCGCGGAAGCCGGAAACCGCCGCAATCGGCTGGTCGCCATCCAGGTCGATGGTCCGAAACTGCCCACCTCGGCCGAGCGCAACGGCATGCCTCGGCGCGGCGTTCAGACGGAAGCCGGCGAGATCGGCAAACACTTCTTCATCATCGGTCAGTGCAACCGCAACGGACGCACCACCGCGCCAAAGCGCGTCGTCCGGTTCGGGATCGGGGACCAGTTCGTCGAGATGCCTCTCTATGAAGCCGGTGTCGATCCTGCCCGATCCAAAGTCAGTCTGGAGCACCGCATTGAACAGGAACGCGGCGTTCGTGCGAACCGGCCAGACCTCGACCTCGTCGAGGATCGCGGCGAGCGCACCGATCGCTTCCACCCGGTCCGCGCCGGTCCCGATAAGCTTGGCGATCATCGGATCGTAAAAGGCCGAGATCAGGTCGCCTTCCTCGACGCCCGTTTCGATGCGGCCGTCTTCGCCAAGATCGAAATGCTCGAGCTTGCCGACGCTCGGCAGGAAGCCCTTTGCCGGATCCTCGGCATACAGCCGCGCTTCGATGGCGTGGCCGATGATCGACAGCTCATCCTGCGTCTTCGGCAACGGCTCGCCCGAAGCGACGCGGAGCTGCCATTCGACCAGGTCCTGCCACGTGATCTCCTCGGTCACCGGATGCTCGACCTGCAGCCGCGTGTTCATTTCCATGAACCAGATGCGGTCGGCCTTCAGGCCCTCGCTCGCGTCGGCGATGAATTCGACTGTGCCGGCGCCTTCGTAGTTCACCGCCTGCGCCGCACGCACGGCAGCACCGCACACCGCTTCGCGGGTCTCCGGGTCCATGCCCGGCGCTGGGGCTTCCTCGATCACCTTCTGGTGGCGGCGCTGGAGCGAGCAGTCGCGCTCGAACAGATGGACGACGTGGCCGTGGCTGTCGCCGAACACCTGCACCTCGATGTGGCGCGGGCTCTCGATCCATTTTTCGAGCAGGACGATGTCGTTGCCGAACGACGAAGCCGCCTCCCGCTTGCAGCTCTCCAGCGCATCCTCAAAGTCTTTCGCGGCGTCGACCTTGCGCATACCCTTGCCGCCGCCGCCCGCGACCGCCTTGATCAGCACCGGATAGCCGATGGCGTCGGCCTCCTGTTTGAGGCGCACCGGGTCCTGGTCTTCGCCGAGATAGCCGGGGGTCACAGGCACTCCGGCTTCCGCCATCAACTTCTTCGCCGCGTCCTTGAGGCCCATCGCGCGGATGCTGTCCGGCTTCGGCCCGACCCAGATCAGCCCGGCGTCGATCACCCCCTGCGCGAAGTCGGCGTTTTCGGAGAGGAAGCCATAGCCGGGGTGAATCGCCTCGGCGCCCGTCTGCTTCGCCGCCTCGATGATCTTGTCGCCGCGAAGATAGGACTCCCGCGCCGGGCTCGGCCCGATGTGCACAGCTTCGTCCGCCATCCGCACATGCAGCGCGTTCGCGTCGGCGTCCGAATAGACCGCGACCGTGCGAATCCCGAGACGCCGAGCGGTGCGGATCACCCGGCACGCAATCTCCCCGCGATTGGCGATGAGGAGCGATTTTATCACTGGGCAGGGCACCCTGTTGTGCGCGAGGAGAAGGTCAGGTTCATCACCCGCCAGCTGCCGCCGTCACGTACCAGGTCAAAATGATCAACACCGCAATTGCTGACCTTCCCGCCGATCCGCACGACGAACGGCGCCCAGACCATCGCCGCATCGCCATCGATCTCGACCGCAGGATCGGTGATCGTTTCTTCAAACGCCGATTGGGGGGTGACGCGCGTGGCGAACTGAGCCCAGCTCTGCTGTCGAAGCCCGCTCCCGGTGCTGCGGGTGCCCGTCGCCGTCACCCGACCGTCGGGATAAACAAAGCGCAGCATGGCGGCAGAATCACCAGCATTGAACGTCGCGAGCAGTGATTGGACCGTCGCCAGCACCGCCTGCTCCTCGCTCGACGTTTGCGGAGGGAGCGCCTTGGCTGGCGGTAACTTGGATGCGGCGGATTGTGCGGCGAGCGCCAGAAGCAGCGTGAGCATCGTCACATCCTGAACACGCCGAACTGCGGCCGGTCAGGGATTGGTGCGTTCAGCGTCGCGGCGAAAGCGAGGCCGAGGAGGTCGCGCGTCTGAGCCGGATCAAGGATCCCGTCGTCCCACAGTCGCGCCGTTGCGTGCCACGGGTTGCCCTGCGCCTCGTAATCGTCGCGGATCGGCTGCTTGAACTTCTCGACCTGAGCCGGAGTCCATTTGTCGGCGTCGCGGTGGACCGTGGCAAGCACGCTCGCCGCCTGCTCACCGCCCATCACGCTGATGCGCGAATTGGGCCAGGTGAAGAGAAAGCGCGGCGAATAAGCGCGGCCGGCCATGCCGTAATTGCCGGCGCCGAAGCTGCCGCCGATCAGCACCGTGATCTTGGGCACCTGGGCCGTCGCGACCGCCGTCACCAGCTTCGCGCCGTGCTTGGCGATGCCTTCCGCCTCATACTTCCCGCCGACCATGAAGCCCGAGATATTCTGCAGGAACAGGAGCGGCGTGCGCCGCTGACAGGCGAGTTCGATGAAATGCGCGCCCTTGACCGCGCTTTCGCTGAAGAGGACGCCGTTGTTGGCGAGGATCGCGACCGGGATGCCCCAGATGTGGGCGAACCCGCAGACGAGGGTCGAGCCGTAGAGCGGCTTAAATTCGTGGAACTCCGAAGCATCGACGATCCGGGCGATGATCTCGTGGACGTCGTAGGGCGCGCGGACGTCCTCGGGGATGACGCCGTACAGTTCCTCCGCGTCGTAGAGCGGCGGGCGCGGCTCCCTGATTTCCACCTGGGTCCCCGCCTCCGGCGGGGAACAGGTGCTGACGATGTCGCGGGCGATGGTCAGCGCGTGCTCGTCATTCTCGGCGAGATGGTCAACGACGCCGCTCTTCTTCGCGTGGAGGTCGCCGCCGCCGAGATCCTCGGCGCTGATCTCCTCCCCCGTCGCAGCCTTCACCAGCGGCGGGCCGGCGAGGAAGATCGTCCCCTGCTCGCGGACGATCACGCTCTCGTCGCTCATTGCGGGCACGTAGGCGCCGCCGGCGGTGCAGCTGCCCATGACGCAGGCAATCTGGGCGATGCCCTTCGATGACATCTGCGCCTGGTTGAAGAAGATGCGGCCGAAATGATCGCGGTCGGGGAAGACTTCGGCCTGGTGCGGCAGGTTGGCGCCGCCGCTGTCGACTAGATAGATGCACGGCAGTTGGTTTGCTTCCGCGATCTCCTGCGCGCGGAGGTGCTTCTTCACCGTCAGCGGGTAGTAGGTACCACCCTTCACCGTCGCGTCGTTGCAGACGATCATCACCTGCCGCCCCGACACGCGCCCGATCCCGGCGATGATCCCCGCGCCTGGCACCTCGCCCTCGTACATGTCGCACGCGGCGAGCTGACCGATCTCGAGGAACGGGGAGCCCGGATCGAGCAGCCGCTCGACGCGATCGCGGGGCAGCAGCTTGCCGCGCGCGAGGTGGCGTTCGCGATGCTTTTCGGGCCCGCCCTTCGCGGCTTCAGCGACATCGGCGCGCAATTTCTGGGCGAGTGCGCGGTTGTGCGCGGCGCGGGCGCGGAACTCCTCGCTGTCGATCGCGATTTTGCTCTCAATGCGCGGTGCGCTCATGCCGTCTGCACGTCCGTTGGTCGAAAAGCCCTGCCGCTCGCCTAGCGGCTGCTTGCGGCGTTGCAAAGCAGGGGCTTGGAGAAGCGCCGACATGCCTTTGGAGAGGGTGATACGATGAACAAGCCGCTGCTTCTGATCTTTGCGTCCGCGCTCGCGCTCGGCGCGTGCAACACCAAGACGGGGCAAAATGCCGCCACCGAGCAGAAGGAAGGCACCGGGATCGGCATCGATCTTTCGTGGATGGACAAGTCCGCGGTCCCGGGCGACGATTTCTACCAATATGCCAATGGCAATTGGAAGACCGAGATCCCGGCCGATCGGTCGCGGATCGGCGGGTTCTGGATCGCCGACCAGGTACGCGAGAAGAACACGCGCCAGTTGTTCGACAACATCATCAAGGCCAGGCCGACCAGCGGCAACGACGCGCTGATCGCCAATTATTACAACGCCTACCTCAACACCGACGCGATCGACCGCGCGGGGCTCGCGCCGGCCAAGGCCGACCTCGACGCGATCGCGGGCATCGCCGACAAGAAGCAACTGAGCGCGGCGATCGGCGGCACGATCCGCGCCGATACCGACCCGCTCAACGCGACCAATTATCAGACGCAGAACCTGTTCGGCGTGTTCGTGAGCCAGGGCCTTGCGACCCCGGGAGAGCAGCTCCCGTACC
>Ga0307416_100001614_pt1 | contig 12395 bp, 6 predicted proteins | sample DK1Cmetagenome_2_FD_203821 | JGI IMG/M metagenome (GOLD analysis project Ga0307416, IMG submission 203821) | Maize rhizosphere microbial communities from greenhouse at UC Davis, California, United States - DK15-C-3 | ecosystem: Host-associated > Plants > Roots > Rhizosphere > Soil | place: USA...
GCCGCTGCTGATCGGCGGAGTGTGCATCATCACCTCGATCATCGGTACCTATTTCGTGCGCCTTGGCGCGAAGGGCTCGATCATGGGCGCGCTGTACAAGGGCTTTTGGGTGGCCACGATCGGCGGCGCGATCCTCATTCCCGCCGCGACCTGGTACGCTCTGGGCGGCGACCTCAACCAGACAATCGCGACTGCCGGCGGGAGCTTCCCGGCGATCAACCTCATCTGGGCGAGCTTCGTCGGCCTGGCGGTCACTGCGCTGATCGTCTGGATCACCGAATATTATACCGGCACGAATTACCGGCCCGTCCAATCGATCGCCCGCGCAAGCCAGACCGGGCACGGCACCAACATCATCCAGGGCCTCGCGATCAGCCTCGAATCGACAGCAGCCCCCACGATTGTCATCGTCGTCGGCCTCATCGCCAGCTACCAGCTCGCCGGCTTTCTTGGAGTCGCGTTCGCAGCCTCCGCGATGCTGGCGCTCGCCGGCATGGTCGTCGCGCTCGACGCTTACGGTCCGGTCACCGACAATGCCGGCGGCATTGCCGAAATGTCGGGGCTCGAGGACGACGTTCGCGCGCGCACCGACGCGCTCGACGCGGTCGGCAACACGACGAAGGCGGTGACCAAGGGCTATGCCATCGGTTCCGCCGGTCTTGCCGCGCTGGTGCTGTTCGGCGCCTACACCGCCGACTTGAAGGAGTTCGGCTCCGAGATCGGGGTGACGTCCAACCTCGACACCCTGTTCAGCCTATCCAACCCGTACGTGATCGTCGGGCTGCTGCTCGGAGCGCTTCTGCCCTATCTGTTCGGCGCCATGGGCATGACCGCGGTCGGGCGCGCGGGCGGCGCGGTGGTCGAGGAAGTGCGCGGACAGTTCCGTGACAATCCGGGGATTATGGATGGGTCGGTGCGCCCGAACTACGCCCGCACGGTCGATCTCGTGACCCGCGCGGCGATCCGCGAGATGATCATTCCGTCGCTTCTCCCGGTGCTCGCGCCGATCGTCGTCTATTTCGCCATTGGTGCCGTGGCCGGCACGGAGAACGGGCTTGCCGCGGTCGGCGCGCTGCTCCTCGGGGTGATCGTCTCCGGACTGTTCGTCGCCATCTCGATGACCAGCGGCGGCGGCGCCTGGGACAATGCCAAGAAGTTCATCGAGGACGGCAATTACGGCGGCAAGGGCTCCGAAGCGCACAAGGCCGCGGTTACCGGCGACACCGTCGGCGACCCGTACAAGGACACCGCCGGCCCGGCCGTCAATCCGATGATCAAGATCACCAACATCGTCGCGCTTCTGCTGCTCGCGGCGTTGGCGAGCCAGGCGGCCCGCTGATCGCCTAAAACGGCTTTAAACTCGAGCCCCGCTTCACCACTTGTGGAGCGGGGCTTTTGTTTGCGTGCGCAAAAGCTCTGGTCAGGAGACGAAGTGATGCCGCACGCGATCCGAATCCATCAAACCGGCGGGCCCGAGGTCCTCAAGTGGGAAGAGGTCGCCGTCGGCGATCCCGGCCCCAGGCAGGTCAGGCTTAGGCAGGAGGCCGCCGGGCTCAACTTCATCGACGTCTACCACCGCACCGGCCTGTACCCGCAGCCGCTGCCGTTCACGCCCGGCGTCGAGGGCGCCGGTGTGATTGAAGCTGTCGGACCTGAGATTACTGACGTGAAGGTCGGCGACCGGGTGGCCTATGGCGGCCCGACCGGCGGCTATTCGGAGGTCCGGCTGATCGACGCCGACCGGGTGGTGAGGCTGCCCGATGCAATTGCATCTGACCACGCCGCGGCGATGATGCTCCAGGGCATGACAGCGCATATGCTGCTTCGCTCGATCTATCGCGTCAAAGCCGGCGACATGATCCTGATCCACGCGGCCGCGGGCGGCGTCGGCCTGATCGTGTGCCAATGGGCGAAGGCGCTGGGAGCGACGGTCATCGGAACCGTCGGCTCGGACGAAAAGGCGGAGCTCGCTCGAGCTCACGGCTGCGACCACCCAATCGTCTACACGCGGCAGGACTTCGTCGCGGAGGTCGAGCGCATCACCGGCGGCGCGAAGCTTCCGGTCGTCTATGATTCGGTTGGCCGCGATACGTTCATGAAGTCGCTCGACTGCCTGCAGCCGCGCGGGCTGATGGTCAGCTTCGGCAATGCCTCGGGGCCGCCCGACCCCGTCGCGCCGGGCCTGCTCGCGCAGAAAGGATCGCTGTTCCTCACCCGCCCGACGCTGTTCCACTACGTCCGCGAGCGCGGCGAGCTCGAGCAGGCCGCGGGCGAGCTGTTCGAGATGGTGACCAGCGGAAAGCTCGAGGTCGAGGTCAAGCAGCGATTTCCTCTGAGCGACGCGGCGGACGCGCACCGCGCGCTCGAGTCCCGGAAGACCATCGGATCGACCGTTCTCACGGTCTGAGCCTCGCCTTCCCTTTTCAAATCCGCGCGGCTAAGGCTCCGCGGCTTTTTGCGACGGAACAAGAGGGATCTTTGGCCAAGGAAGAATTGCTCGAAATGCGTGGGCAAGTGGTGGAGCTGCTGCCCAACGCGATGTTCCGCGTCCGCCTCGAGAACGGCCACGAGATCCTCGGCCACACGGCGGGGAAGATGCGCAAGAACCGAATCCGAGTCCTCACCGGCGATGAAGTGCTGGTCGAGCTGACTCCGTACGACCTCACCAAGGGCCGCATCACCTACCGCTTCATGCCCGGCCGCGGGGGGCCCGGTCCCGCGGGCGCATAGCCGCGCCATGCGCCTCGTCCTGGCGTCGGCAAGCCCGCGCCGCCTCGATCTCCTTGCGCGCATCGGAGTCATTCCGGACGCCGTGATTCCAGCCGACGTCGATGAGAGCGTGCCCAAGGGCGAGCTTCCGCGCGAGCACGCGCTTCGGCTGGCGCGCGGGAAAGCGGGTGCTGTCGCGGCGCTGGAGGGCGACGCGCTGGTGCTCGCCGCGGACACGGTGGTGGCGGTCGGGCGCAGGATCCTTCCCAAGGTCGAGGACGAGCAGACGCTGCGCGCCTGCATGCGGCTGCTGTCCGGCCGGCGTCACCGCGTGCTTACGGGCGTCGCGGTGGCGATTCCCCAAAAGGGGATCCGCGAGCGCCTGGTCGAGACGATGATCGCGATGAAGCGGCTGAGCGAGGACGAGATCGACCATTATGCGGGCCATGGCGAGTGGCGCGGCAAGGCCGGAGGTTATGCGCTCCAGGGTTATGGCGAGGTCTACGTCCGGCACATCGCCGGGAGCTATTCGAACGTCGTCGGCCTGCCGCTTGCGGAGACTCGCGCGCTGCTGAAATCGGCCGGATTCGACATTGCCTGAATGGCTGATCGAGCGCGGCATCGGAGAGACCCGCGCCGCGCTGGCCGAGGGCGGCGAATTGGTCGAGGCCCGAATCCTGGTCTGCGGCGTGGTGCGGGTCGGCAGCATCATTGCGGCGCGTCTCGCGGACTGCGGGACGAGCGGTCGAAACGCCATTGCTCGCGACGAGCAGGGGCGCGAATATCTGCTCCCGCGAGGCGCTCCCGGCGTTAGCGAAGGCGGGTCGCTCCACGTCGAGGTCAAGCGCGAAGCGATTGCCGGGGCCGAGCCGTGGAAGCGGCCGCTGGCGCGGACTGCCGACGGGCCCGCACGGGGAGCCCCGCCGCTCGATGGCAGGGAAGTGACGGTGCCGGCCGCGCGCGACGATCTCGGCGCAGCCGGCTGGGACGACCTGCTCAATCAGGCGCGAACCGGCGCCGTTCAATTTACCGGCGGCGAGCTGAGGATCTCGCCCACTCCGGCCATGACCCTGATCGACGTGGACGGACACCTCCCGGCGGGCGAGCTGGCGGTCGCCGGCGCGGCAGCAGCGGCGAAGGCGGTCCGCAGGCTGGACATCGGCGGCTCCATCGGCATCGATGTGCCGACCGCCGGAAGAGCCGCCCGCCAGGGCGCCGCCGCGGCGATCGATGAATATCTGCCGCAGCCGTTCGAACGCACCGCGGTCAACGGCTTCGGATTCGTCCAGATCGTGCGCCCGCGCCTCCGCGCCTCGCTGATCGAGCTGGCGAACGATCGGGCGGCGTTCGAGGCGAGGGCGTTGCTGAGGCGGGCCGCGTTCGACGGGCCCGGGGCGAAGCGCCTCGTGGCGCACCCCGCCGTCGTGGCGGTGCTGGAATGCCGAGCCGACTGGATCGAAGCGCTGTCGAGCCAAGTGGGCGGGCGAGTCGGCTTGCGGGTCGACGCCGGGCTTCCCATGTCGGGCGGGTATGCCGAAAAAGCGTGACGAGCCGACTAGCTGTCCACTGTGCGGTCAACCGGAGCTTCCCGAGCACGCGCCTTTCTGCAGCCGCGGCTGCAAGGATCGCGACCTGCTCAAATGGCTCGGCGAGGGTTATCGGATTCCCGGCCCGGCGGCCGATGAGGGGCAGTCCCTTGGCAGGGTGGACAGCGGCGAGAGCGACGGTTAGGGAGCCGGCTCGCCCGGCCCGACGCAACGGCGCGGAGGGCGTTGCCCCGATCGTGGGCCCAGGTAGCTCAGTTGGTAGAGCACGTGACTGAAAATCACGGTGTCGGTGGTTCGATTCCGCCCCTGGGCACCATTTCCACAACAACATCAATAGTTTAGCGGGTGCGGGGCACGCCACTTGCTGCGCCGCTCCGTCAACGCATGATGTTGTTTCGACGCTACACCGATTCCAAAAAGCATCAGTAGGCGAGCGCCAACGCTTGTTCTTCCACTGCAGTACGATGACACATCGTGTGTCGGCGCGGACACCCGCGCGCGTACGAGGGGAGATACGATGAAGACGAAGCTGCGCCAACAATTGCTCGCGACCACCTTGCTCGTGGGCGCGATCAGCTACGCCGGACCTGCGCTCGCGCAGGAGACGCAGTCGCCCGATCCCGCGGCGCAGCCGCCGACCGGTCCGACGGAAGCACAGCCGACACCATCCATCTCGTCTCAGGGCGAGCCGGTGCAGCAAACGGGCGACATCATCATCACCGGTTCGCGCATTCCGCAGCCGAACCTCGAATCCGCGGCTCCCGTCACCGTCGTTTCCGACCAGGACGTCAAGCTCACCGGTACGACCCGCATCGAGGACACGCTGAACCAGCTGCCCTCGGTCGGCGCGTCGCAGGCGTCGGGCGTGTCAAACGGCGCGACCGGCACGGCCGAAGTCGACCTTCGCTACCTCGGATCGAAGCGCACCTTGGCGCTGGTCAACGGTCGCCGCATGGTTCCGGGCGATCCCGCCGGAACGACCCAGGCCGCCGACCTCAACCTGATCCCCTCCGCGCTGATCAGGCGCGTCGAAGTGCTGACGGGCGGCGCCTCGTCGGTGTACGGCGCGGACGCGGTCGCGGGAGTCGTCAACTTCATCCTCGATACCCAGTTCACCGGTATCCGTTTCGACGGAACGGCGAGCATTTTCCAGCACCACCAGGGCAACCCGTTCGTCGCGAATTGCGTCAACGCCCAGGCCAACGCCGGATGCACCGGGCCTGGCGCACCGGTGAATGTGAGAGAGCTCGTCAACAGCCGCGGGGCCGGGTTCGGGCCCGCGCCCGAGGGCAGTGACTGGGGCGGCCGCGCGTTCGACGGCACGGTCACGCTCGGCTCGGCGTTCGACGACGGCCGCGGTCACGCCGTCGCGTACTTCGGCTACCGTAACGTGAAGCCAGTGCTGCAGTCCGATCGCGACTTCAGCGCCTGCACCATTCAGGAATCGGTTTTCGGTCCGTTTCCAGAAGGCCCGACCGGACCCAAGTTCACGCCGCGCAATCCGCGCTGCGGCGGCTCGGCAAACGCAGCGCCGGGCAATATCTTCGCTTTCCCCTTCCCCAACCTGACGACGTCGACGACCATCGCGCTCGCCCCCGGAACGGCGGCAACAGGGCAAAACCTCTTCAACTTCGCGCCGTACAATTACTTCCAGCGCCCCGACGAGCGGTACATCGCCGGCGCGTTCGCGGATTATGAGATCTCGCCCGCGATCAAGCCGTACCTCGAGTTCATGTTCATGGACGACCGGACGCTGGCGCAGATCGCGCCGGGCGGCACCTTCTTCACCACGACATCGCTCAACTGCGACAACCCGCTGTTGAACTCCGACGCGGCCGACCTGCTCTGTGCGGATGCTGACCAGAACGGAATACCCGACGACCTCAGCTATCCGAATCTCGTCGGCGGCTTCATCGGCACCTTCCCCGTCGCCATCGGGGCTCCCTACAATACCGTCGAGAACGGCGTCGGCGGCACGACCGCGCTTCCGTTCATCGACCCTGTGACCGGAGGGACCTACTACCGTGCGTTCGGCCTGCTGGGCCGGCGCAACGTGGAGGGCGGACCGCGCATCGCCGACCTCAAGCACCAGAACTATCGTGGGGTGCTCGGTTCTCGGGGCGACCTCAGCAACGTATGGTCCTACGACGCCTCATTCCAGTACGGAAAGACCGATTATGACCAAGTCTACAAGAACGAATTCTCCCTCGCTCGCTTAACCCGCGCAATCGATATCATCGCCAATCCGGCGGTGGGTGGCATCCAGGGGGTGCCGGCGGGTACGCCCGTCTGTCGTGCCGCGGTGACGGGAGTGGACCCGACGTGCGTTCCGTACGACGTGTTCGGGGCTGCGCCATCGCAGGCTTCGATCGATTACCTCAACACCTTCGGCGTGATCGTCGGCCAGACGTCCGAGCAGATCGCCAACGTCAATTTCACCGGCGCGCTCGGCGAGATGGGGTTCCGGACCCCATGGTCGGACGTGGGCGTCGGAATTAACGTGGGCGCCGAGTACCGCAGGGAATCGCTTGAGCTGAACCCTGACGCGCTCTTCCAGGCCGGCGATCTCACGGGCCAGGGTGCCCCGACCCTGCCGGTCAGCGGCAATTTCCGCGTGTACGAGCTCTTTGGGGAAACCCAGATCCCGATCGTCACCGACTCCTTCGTCAAGGAGCTCACGCTGGGGCTTGGCTACCGCAAGTCCTGGTACAAGACGCACAACGACCTGGCGCCGGCCGGGACGATCGACGGCAGCAAATATGACACCGACACGTACAAGGTCTCGCTGGAGTTCGCGCCGATCGCGGATGTGCGCTTGCGCGGCTCGTACAACCGGGCGAGCCGAGCGCCGAATATCCAGGAGCTGTTCGCGCCGAACTTCGTCGGTCTCGACGGAAGCAAGGACCCATGCGCCGGGCGTCTGATCACGCTGAACGATTTCGGATGCGTCAGGAGCCCGGCCAATCCAAACGGGATACTGGCCGGCGCCGGTACTCCGGGCAACCCGGCAGGCCAATACAACGGCCTGATCGGCGGCAACCCGAACCTGAGGCCGGAGAAAGCGACGACCAAGACGGCGGGCATCGTGCTTCAGCCGCGCATGATCCCGCGCTTCGCGCTGACGATCGACTATTGGAACATCGATCTCGACAACGCGATCCAAGGGTTGGGCGCCGATGCGATCGTCACGGCCTGCGTCACGCAGTCGACTTCGCTGACCGATATTTCGCCGGCGTGCGCTCTGGTCCACCGCAACGCGGCGGGCTCGATCTGGCTCACCCCCGACGGGTTCGTCAGCGACCTTCCGGGCAACACCAGCCGGATCAAGACCGACGGCTGGGACTTCAACACATCGTACAGCCATCGCTTCGGATGGATCGGAAATGCGTCAGCGAGCTTCATCGGCACGTACCTGCATAAATACCGGGTCAATAATGGGCTCACCGAAGAGTATGACTGCGCCGGCCTGTATGGGCCGGTGTGCAGCGGCTCAGTCGTCGCAAGCTCCGCGCCGATGCCCAAGTGGCGCCACAAAATGCGCACGACGCTCAGCGACGCATTCGGTCTCGATAGCCTCGGCATCTCGCTCCAATGGCGTCACGTCGGCAAGGTGAAGGCCGAGACCCTCGAGGACAATGAGACGCTGCACGGCGCGTTCACCGTCGAGCCGGGCCTGCACATCAAGGCGCAGAACTATTTCGACCTGGCGTCAACGTTCACTTTGTTCGACCGGGCCAACTTCCGCCTCGGCGTGAACAACATCTTCGACAACGACCCGCCGCTGGTGACGACGGGCAGCGGCGTGCTCGAAGGCACGAACCTCTGCCCGACCGGTCCGTGCAACGGCAACACCTTTCCCGGCACCTGGGATGCGCTCGGGCGCTATCTCTACGCCGGCGTGACCATCGACTTCCGGCCGCCGCGCGCTGTGGCGGCGCCGCCGGCGTTCGTGGCTCCGCCGCCGCCTCCGGCGGCTCCGGCGACGGTCACCTGCCCCGACGGCCTGGTGATCATGGCCGGCCAGACCTGCCCGGCACTGCCGCCACCGCCGCCCCCTCCGGCGCCGGCACCCGAACGCGGCTGATCGGCATAAAGTCGCTCAACACTGGGCGGTGGATCGGAAGGTCCACCGCCCTTTTCTTTTCCGATCAAACGCTTAAGCCAACGGCTGTCCCTCGCGATCGATTCCGCTAGACACGCCTCAATGACCGCCGTTTCAACGCTCGATGACCAGACCGCCGGGGCGATCCGTAACGCCTTGGCTGCCGCTGCTTCCGGCCGCCTGACCGAGGCCTGCACGATCGGCGAGCAGGCCCTCCGGGCCGGCGGCGACGCCGCCGCTCTCCATGCGATGCTCGGAATGCTTCGGTGCCGCGCCGGCGATCTCGAAGCCGGTATTCAGCACTTGCGGTCCGCCCACGACCAGCGGCCGAACGACATTCTGATCGCAAACAATTTCGCGGCTGCCCTGGCGCAACTAGGGCGCACGCGCGAAGCGCTCGACGTCGTGACCGAACAGCTCGCCGCGTCGGACCCGAGCGGCCAACTGATGCGCTTACGCGGGTTCCTGGCCCAGTCCGTCGGTGAGTTTAAAACGGCAGTGACAGCCTACGAACAGGCGGTCAGCGCGGCGCCCGACGACTGGGAGAGCTGGAACAACCTCGGCAACGCGTGCCGCGCCCTCGATGATCACGAGGGCAGCCTGAAAGCTGCGCAACGCGCCGTGGAGCTCAATCCGCGCTCTGCTCCCGTCCGGCTCAATTATGCGACCGCCCTCGAATATGCCGCGCGCCCGGAAGAAGCGGAGGGCGAGTACCGGGCGATGCTCGCCGATTACCCGCAGGACCCTAACTCAGCGCGCGAGCTGTTCGCGATGCTCAAGAACCAGTATCGGGACGAGGAAGCGCTTGAGGCGATCGAGGAAGCGGTGCGCCGCGCTCCACGCGACGTCGGGCTCCTCCTCTCCCTCGCCGGCCAGCATCTCGCTCAGCGGCACCATGCTGCCGCCGAAGAGGTGTATCGGCGCGTGCTGACGTTCGAATCGGCCAACGGGGACGCCTGGCTCGGGATCGCGACAGTCCTGGACCAGGTGAACCGGACGGATGAGCTCGCGGGCCTGGTCGGGCAAGCGGAAGCGGCTGGCGTCCCGGCAGGAAGCCTCAATTTCATCAGGGCGTTCGATCACCGCCGCAGCAAGCGATATGCCGAGGGTGTGGAGGCGCTCAGTCACGTTCCCGACGAGCTGGAGACTGGTCGGAAGCAACAATTGCTGGGCCAGCTGCTCGAAGGCGTGGGCGAATATGAAGAGGCGTTTGCCGCGTTCGAGCGCATGAACGCGATCGTCCGGCTAGACCGCTCGGACCCGGAAGCAAGGGCGAGGCTCCACCGCGAGCAGGTGCGGGCGGAACGCGACGTGCTTGGCATCGAGTGGGTAAACTCGTGGAAAACGGCGGTCATCGACGAGCGGCCATCTCCCGTGTTCCTCGTCGGCTTCCCACGGTCGGGGACGACGCTGCTCGACACGATCCTGATGGGCCATCCTTCCACGGAAGTTCTGGAGGAAGAGCCGACGCTCATGCACGCGAGCGAAGCATTGGGCGGCTTCGAGGCCATTGCGGCCGCGTCTGGCAACGACATCCAGCGGGCGCGCGACGCCTATTTCGAGACTGCGCGTTCGCTGACGCCGCTCGGCCCGGGCAAGCTCCTGGTCGACAAGAACCCGCTTGCGATGAACAGCATTCCGATGATCCGCCGCCTGTTCCCGGACGCCAAGATCATCCTCGCCCTGCGTCATCCTTGCGACGTGGTCCTGTCGTGCTTCATCACCAACTTCAATCCCAACAATGCCATGGCGAGCTTTCTGTCGCTCGATACCGCGGCGGAGCTCTACGATCTCAGCTTCAGCTATCTCGAGAAAGCAAAGGAGGTGCTGAAGCCGGCGATCCACACGATCGTCTACGAGAACATCGTCGCGGATCGCGATCGCGAACTCCGCCCGCTGTTCGATTTCCTCGGGCTCGAATGGGACGATCGGGTGCTCGACCACGAGTCCACGGCGCGCAAGCGGCGCCACATCAAAACAGCGAGCTACGCGCAGGTGGTGGAGCCGATCTACAAGCGATCTGCAGGCCGGTGGCTGAACTACCGCAAGCATCTCGAGCCAATCCTGCCGGTACTCGAGCCGTGGGTCCGGAAGTTCGGCTATACGCTGTGACGGGATGGGCACGAGTCCGCAAGTAAGCGAAGCCGAGCGTGCGATCGCATCGGGAGATCTGGCCCGTGCGGCCGGCTTGTTGCGTCAGGCCGCGGAGGAGCGCCCGAACGAACCCCAGCTGTGGATGAAGGTGGCGGCGATCCATCGCGGAATGGGGCAGCCGAAGGCCGCGCTCGAGGCGCTTCATCGCGGTCTCGCGGCCGCGCCGCTGGATTTCACCATGCTTCTGATGCGCGCGAGCCTGTTGCAACGATCCGGTGATCCACAGGCGGGTGAGGCTTGGGGCCACGCACTCGCGCAGAAGCCATCAGGCGAGCTGCCGGCGCAGGTCGCTGCGGCGGTCGCCGAGGGAGAGCGCCACCACGAAGCGTGGCTCGAAGCTCGCGACATTCGAATGAAGCAGGCGATGGCGGCTGCCGAGGAGCGCGCGGACGAGGAGGAGCGCGGTCGCATTCGCCGGTTCCGCTCCAACGTGCTTCGCAAGACGCGGCCATTCCACAGCGAGCCCACGCATTTCCATTACCCCGGCTTGACCGAGCGCGAGTTCCACCCGCGTGAACTGTTTCCATGGATCGAAGACGTGGAGGCTGCGACGGGCATGGTGGCCGAGGAGCTACGGGCCGTCATGGCCGCCCAACGGGCCGAGCTGGTGCCGTACATCCAGTACGAAGACCACATGCCGCTGGATCAATGGCGGTCGCTCAACCGCAACCCCGATTGGACGGCAATCCACCTATGGCAAAACGGCAGACGCGTGGACGCGAACGCCGACTGCTGCCCGGGCACGCTCGACCTGCTTGCGCGCTTTCCGCAGCCGCAGGTCCGCGGTGCCGGGCCCAACGCAATGTTTTCGCTGCTCGCGCCGAACACGAGCATTCCGCCACATGTCGGAGTCGCCAACACAAGACTCGTTTGTCATTTGCCACTTGTGGTGCCGGAAGGCTGCTGGTTCCGCGTCGGCGCCGAGACCCGGGAGTGGAAGGTCGGCGAGGCGTTCGTGTTCGACGACACGATCGAGCATGAGGCAATGAATCCCAGCGGGGAGCTGCGTGTCGTCTTCATCTTCGACATATGGCATCCGGACCTCAGCGAGGTTGAACGCGACGCCGTCGCAGCGCTCATCGGCGCGGACGGGGGCTCGGCCGGGCTATGACCTTTGCAGCTGCACTCGAGCGCGTTTGTTCGCGCTCATCCGATCCGGAGGCGCTTGCCGACCTTGCCAGCGAAGCACTCGCATGTGGCGAGGAAGAGCAGGTCCTTCCGCTCGTAAAGGACGCCCTTGCGCATGGCCCCACCGCGCGGCTTTGGCAATGGAAAGGCCTGCTCGAGCGCGCTCTAGACGAGCACGAGCACGCGCTCGCCTCCTTCGCCGAGGCTGCGCTCCTCGACCCGCACGATGCCAGCATCGCTCACGGCCACGCACGGGTTGCGCTCGAGGCCGGCGTCCCGGCCGAACAGCTGTACGAGCGGGCAATGCGTCTCGCGCCAAGCGACGGCGAGCTCCTCCTTGGCCTGGCCGCTGCCCGCCTCGCCGCCGGGCGTGGCGAGCAGGCGGAGCGCGAGCTGGATGCAGTGCTCGGCCAGGCTCCTCTTTGGATCCAGGGCCATGTTCAACTCGCGCAGCTGCGCTCGATGTTTGGCCGACCAGCCGAGTCGGCGGCCTCGCCCGAACGCGCGCTCGAAAGCATGCCGCGCGAGCCCCAGCTCTGGAGGGCGCTGTTCGACGTTCACATCAAACGCGGCGACCTCGCAGCGCTCGCCGACGCGCTGCAGCGGGCGGTCGAGAAGGGCGTCGCGCGGGACGTCCGGCTGCCTTTCGAGGCAATAGCAACCGCCGAGCTGGGCCAAACGGACGACGCCGACAGGTTGTTCGATGAGCTGGACGCGCGCGGCGGTGCTGGTCTTCCGATCTGGCGCATCCGGCA
>Ga0307416_100001615_pt1 | contig 12395 bp, 10 predicted proteins | sample DK1Cmetagenome_2_FD_203821 | JGI IMG/M metagenome (GOLD analysis project Ga0307416, IMG submission 203821) | Maize rhizosphere microbial communities from greenhouse at UC Davis, California, United States - DK15-C-3 | ecosystem: Host-associated > Plants > Roots > Rhizosphere > Soil | place...
TCGGATCGAACGGGTCGGGCGACCTGAGGTGAAGAACATGATTCTTGCGCCGAAGCAGTTCGATGCGGTGAACCGAGAGCTCGAGATCCGCGACCTCTACAACATGGAGGACGCGTTCCGCCTCGGAGGCGCTTACGTGGGTGCCTACCGGGCGCGGCTGAACGCCAATCTCGCCTTCTGGGACGGGCTCGACAGCAAGGCCGACTGGCCCACGGACGGGAACGGCGACCACCCCTTGACCGAGCTCGTCCTCGCCGACTTCCTCGTCGTCGACCTCACCAGGCCGTACACCGAGCAGGGTTCCTTCCTGGAGATCGAGCTCGCCGCCCGCGCGGGCGAGGCGCACGAAACCTGTGGCGGACGCGCGCCCAACGACGATGTCATGGACACGATCTTCACGCAGCTCGTCAACGCCGGAAACGGGCCCACCATCCGTGACGGGGTCGACCAGGCGACGAGGCCCGCCTCGACCACGTTTCCGTACCTGGCGGCGCCAAATCCCCACCCGCCGGACCCCCCTGAGCACATCTAGCGATGGAACGTGGGTGAACGCCATGAGCGCGACCACCAGCGAGGGCATCAGGCTCGAGCTCGACGACATCCAAAGTGGGGCGCTGCACGAGCGCCCATCGCCGTACGTCGGCACCTACCTCCTGCTGCGCATCGATGTCCGACCCGCGGGACGCGAGCTGGTCCGGCGACTGCACTCGGTTGTCGACTCCGGACGGCCGTCGGCCGATCCCGCCCACGACGCCTGGGTCACCGTCGGCTTCACGTATCAGGGCTTGAAGGCGCTCGGCGTACCGGAGGACTCGCTGGACAGCTTCGCGCCCGAATTCCGCGAGGGAATGGCAGCGCGTGCGGCCGAGCTCGGAGACGTAGGCGACAGCAGCCCTGCCAACTGGGAAAAGCCGCTCGGTACTTCGGACGTCCATGTCGCCCTCGCGGCGCTCTCACCCGATGCGCTGCGGCTGGAAGGCGTAGTCGAGAAGATACGCAGCGCCCTGGACGGGCTTCCCGGCGTCGGGCTGATCTGGCGTCAGGATTGCTACCAGCTCCCGACCGGGCGAACCTCCTTCGGCTTCAAGGACGGGATCGGCCAGCCGGCGGTGGAAGGGAGCGGCATGCCCTCCTCGAACCCGAAGGAAAAGCCGCTCAAGGCCGGCGAGATCATCCTCGGCTACCCGGACGAGACGGGCGAGTTGCCGCCGATGCCGACTCCGGAGGTGCTCGGTCGAAACGGCACCTATGTCGTCTTTCGAAAGCTGCACACGAGGGTGGCGGCCTACCGGCAGTACCTCCGCGCGAAGGCCGCGAGCCGCGAGGAGGAGGCGCTGCTCGGCGCAAAGATGGTCGGACGCTGGCAGAGCGGCGCTCCGCTCGCGCTCTCCCCTGAACGTGACGACCCCGAGCTCGGCGCCGACCCGCAGCGCAACAACAACTTCCTCTACGCCGACGATCCGCGCGGCTTCAAGTGCCCAGCCGGCGCCCACGCGCGACGTGCGAACCCGCGCGATTCGCTCGATCGCGACGGCAGTGTCGACGTACGCCTCCACCGAATGATCCGGCGTGGCACGAGCTACGGACCGCTGCTGCCCGAGGGCGTCCTCGAGGACGACGGTGTCGACCGGGGCATCATCTTCGTCTTCGCTGGCGCGCACCTCAAGCGCCAGTTCGAGTTCGTGAAGACCCAATGGCTGAACGACGGCATCTTCATCGGCGCCCCGCTCGAGAAGGATCCGCTCGTCGGGCCGAACGACGGGTCTGGAAGCTTCACCATTCCTGAGCGGCCGATCCGGCGCCGGCTGCAGAGCCTGCCGCCGTTCGTCGTCACGCGCGGGGGCGAGTACTGCTTCGCACCAGGCCTGTCCGCGATGCGCTGGCTGGCGGAGCTCGAGACGTGACTGGCCTTGATCGAGAAGAGGAGGACGACGTGGCAACGAGCCCGACAAGCACCGACCGTTGGAAGGCACTCGACTTCGGCCCACCCGCGTCCGATCTCGCGGAACCGGACTCCCCTGTGCTCGTCGACTACCTCTCCGGCGATCGTGTTGCGCTGATCACCCTCAACCGGCCCCATGCCGACAACGCGATCACGACCGAGATGGGCGCCCGCCTGACCGAGATCGTCGAGACGATCGCGGTCCGTCCCGCCGTCCGTGTCGTCGTCCTCACCGGAGCAGGTGAGAGAGCGTTCTCCGTCGGCAGCGACCTGCGCCAGCGCAAGGACATGACGAAGGAGGACTGGCTGCGCCAGCGGCAGGACTTCGATCGCACGCTCTACACGGTGCGCCAGCTGCGCAAGCCGATCCTCGCCGCCGTCAACGGGATCGCCTACGGCGGCGGCTGCGAGCTCGCCCAGAGCACCGACTTCATCATCGCCTCAGAGAACGCCACCTTCGGCCAGCCCGAAGCGATGCTCGGCCTCGCGGCCGGCGGCGGCTCGCCGGCGTTGCTCCCACGCTTGCTTCCCCCAGGAAAGGCCCTGCAGATGCTCATGACGGGCGACCCGATCACCGCGCAGGAGGCGCACCGGCTAGGGATGGTCAACGAGCTCTACGCCCAAGATGAGCTGATGGACGCGGCGATGCGGATCGCGGAGAAGATCGCAAGCAACTCGCCGACGGCGGTACAGGCGGTCAAACGGGCCGTTCACCTAGGCGAGGGGCAGCCAATCGAACAGGCGATCGCAATCATGATGGAAGCGCACTGGCGCTCGGCCGTCCATCCCGACCGCATCGAAGGAATCGGCGCCTTCAACGAAGGCCGCGAGCCGACCTTCCAGGATCCCGACTACTGATGCGCGGAACCGTAAGTCAAGCACGCCGCCGAGGAGGAGGAGGCTGAGACATGGCAATAGCAGACGATCTTGAACAAGCGCGCGCCGCACTTCGGATGATCGCCCCCGCTCCCTTCAATGCGGAGGCGCCGCCCGAGGCCCTCGCCGGAGAGATCACTCCCACCGAGCTCCACTACGTCCGCAGCAACTTCGCGGTGCCGGCACACGACGGCACGCTCGAGGTCGGCGGCGCGGTGGAGAACCCCAACACCCTGGCGCTCGACGACCTGCGCGCCATGCCGGCGGTCGAGCGGGCAGTCACGCTGGAATGCGCGGGGAACGGGCGTCTCGAGATGCGACCATTGCCGACTGGCGAACCATGGGGCGACTACGCGGTCTCGACCGCCCGCTGGACCGGCGCCCTCCTGCACGAGGTGCTGGAGGAGGTGCACCCGGCGGCAGACGGCGTCGACGTTCGGTTCGAAGGCGCCGACCACGGCCGGTACCACCTCCAGCCAATCCTCCCGGAGACCAACAAGGACGACTTGACCTTCGTGCGCGCTCTGCCCCTCGCCCTTGCAGCCGATCCGATGGCAGAGATCCTGATCGCCTACGAGATGAACGGCGAGCCGCTGACTCCCGACCACGGAGCCCCCTTCCGGATCATCGTGCCCCATTGGTACGCCGTCACGTCCGTGAAGTGGCTGAAGCGAATCGACGTCCTAACCGAGCCGTACACCGGCGAATTTCAGACCGGCCATTACATATACGAGTGGCCGGATCGACCGCACGAGGCCGTCAGTCTCATGCGCGTGCGTGCGCGAATCACCGATCCCGCTCCGGGGTCGACCCTGAGCGTCGGCACGCACACGGTGCGCGGCAAGGCCTGGTCGGGAACCGGACCCGTGACGCGGGTCGATGTCAGCTTCACCGGCGAAGGCGACTGGCACCCGGCGCAGCTCGAGCCGCCCAAAGGGCCGTACCAGTGGCAGGACTGGTCGCTCGACTGGGAAGCGACCGACGTGGGAAGGCACACCCTCCGCGCCAGGGCGACCGACGCGGCCGGCAACGTGCAACCGGAGGTTCCGCCCTGGAACCGGCTCGGCTACGGAAACAACGCGATCGAGGTCTGGTACGTCGACGTGCTCTGACGCGCCAACGAGCAGCGCGGGCCTTCAGGCCTCCAATGGTGCCTAAGAGCCCGCGAAGACCACAATCGCGATGGTCGCCGCCCCGAGCAGAATGCCGATCGCCGTCAGCGCTGCGGCGACCCTCGCATCGAGCGGCGCCCACTCACCGCGTCGTACGGCAGCCTCGACGACGCGCTGCCGGCGGTGCCCGTAGGAGATGAACGCGACGCCGAGCAGCGAGTAGCCGACACCGAGCAGCTCGTACGGCCAAGAAGCGCCGCTCGAGAGCTCCGGCACGAGCCTACCGGCCGCGAGGCCGACCGCCAGCGCCGCCAGCCCACTCCGCCACCACGCGAGATACGTGCGCTCGGTCGCGAGCCTGGTGCGACGCGTCGCGTCCTCGACTTCCACAGCAATCATCAAACCACGGCCGACGCGGGCGAGGAGCGGAGCGACCACCCGGGTGACTTGCGCTCGCGGGTGATGACACGCCGGCGCAGTGAAGGGACGATAGCGCGCGATTCAGACCGACAGAAAGGAAGTCAGATGAGCAGCACGGCGACATCCGCGCCCAAGACCGGGTGGATCACCTTCGCAGGCATCGTCCTCATGATCGTCGGGGCGATCAACGTCATCTACGGCCTTTCGGCGTTGTTCCGTGACGAGGTCCTCACGGTCTCCGGAACCGGGCGCGTGATCGTCTGGGATCTCACTGCGTGGGGCTGGGTGCTCTTGATCTTCGGAATCTTTCAGTTCATCGCCGGCGGCGCCCTCTTCGGAGGGGCCGGGTGGGCCCGCTGGACGGCCGTTGTCCTCGCAGGCCTGAACGCAGTCGCCGCCGTGGGCTTCTTCACGGTGCAGCCGCTCTGGACGATTCTCATCGTCGCCCTCGACATCACGGTTATCTACCAGCTCGCCGCACGTTGGGTACCGATGGAGGCCTACGACTATCCGGGCTACCGACCGCCCGACGAAGGGCCAACCGCTGCGCGTGATCAGATGACGCGCATGCGCACGGGGCTCTAGGCCGAACGGCGGTCCTGGCCGCATGACCGAGGCGGTCTTGCCGTTCCGCGGCCCTTCGCGCACGCGGCGGCTTCTGAAGATCGCGACGTGGCTCGGGGGTGCCACATCGGCTGGCTGATCCTCCACTCCGACGAGCACGGCCCCGTGGTGCTCGGGGCGAACGGCACCCATTACCTCGCCGAGGGTCGCGTCGAGGGCGACGATCCGCTCGCTGCTTTCTCGGCCAATGCGCCAGAGCACCTGCTGCGCACGGACGGCTTCGCGCATGTGGCCGACATCATGGTCGGCAGCTTCTACGACCCGGACCTCGACCAGGGCTGCGCCTTCGAGGAGCTCATCTCGTTCCACGGGGGCCTCGGCGGGCCGCAGACGCGGCCGTTCATCCTCTACCCGGCGCACTTCGCGTTGCCGAGTGATCCTCTCGTCGGCGCTGCGCGCGTCCACGACGTGCTCTGGGACTGGCGCGCCGCGCTCCAAGGGCAAAACGCGGATTCCTTCAGCCCGCTCAACCCGCAAGCGGTTCCTGATTTGGTACCTCAGACCGGCCGCTGATTTGTCGTCGCGACCGCGGGCTTGCTCTGCGAGTGCTCGTCGCCGCTCGCCCCTGCTCCCTGCCTCCCTCCGTTGGCCAGCGTCTTCAGGGAGCGCAGCCGTTTGACGACCTCGTTCGAGATCTCCTCGCCGACACGGACAGCGCCGACGACCTGGGTGCCCTCGCCGGGCGTGGAGTGGATCTTCAGCTCTCCACCGACCGCGGCTAGCCGATCGCGCATGCTGATGACGCCCGTCCCCGCTGTCACCGTTTCCCCTGAGAACCCGGCGCCGTCGTCGACAACGGCAAACCGGAGCGCGCCGTCGTCGACGAGGGAGATCCAGATCGAGCTGGCCCCCTTTGCGTGCTTGGCGACGTTCTGAAGCGCCTCGAGGCAGCAGAAGTACACGGCGCTCTCGACCTCGGTCGGGTAACGGGAGAGGTCTCGTGCATCGACGGTCGTCGCGATCGGCGCTTTTCGCGCGACCGCGGCCAACGCCTCTTCGAGACCCTGGTCCGCCAGGACCGAGGGATAAACGCCGCGGGCGAGCGAACGGACCTCTTCGAGCGCCTCCTCCAGCTCTCGTCCTAGCTCGAAGAGCAGCGCCGACCCGCGGCCAGGCTCTCCTTCCGCGAGCTTCGCCGCCAGCTCCAGCCGGATCCTGAGCGCGACGAGACGTTGCTGTGCCCCGTCGTGCAGGTCGCGTTCGATCCGCAAGCGCTCACTGTCGGCTGCCGCCTGGATCCGGGCGCGCGACTCCTGGAGCTCGTTGAGCGAGGCTTCGACCTGGGTGGCCAGCCGCGTGTTCTCGAGCGATGCCAGGGCGAAGGACCCCGCCGTCGTCATGAGACCCCGCTGCTCGCTGAATGCGCTGTCGTAGATGAGGGCTGCGACAGGTTGGTCCTCGCTGTGCACCCTGGTGACCCAGCGCCGTCCGGTTTCGCGCGGCGGGTCGACCCTGAGGCCGGCGGCATCGACCCAGCTGTCCGGACCGGGCGCTCGGTAGACGATCTCGAGGGAGGGATCCCCCAGCACCTCCGCAAGCACTCGGCGGAGCTCCTCAGCCTCAGGATGGTTGCGCAGCCGGAATGCCAGGCGCTCCAGCGCCTGCGCCTCGAAGAACCTCCGTCGTAACAGGCCGATGAGAAATGCGACTGCGATCCCCGGAATGCAGAGCGCGGATGCCCAGCCGATCGGATCGAGCGCCGCCGCGTTGGGTGAGAAGCGGCGCACGAGGAGATACGCGGCGACCAGCAAGCCGCAAACGATCGCCACAACCAGCATGGGGGCGAGAGTTCGCCGCATGACCGAGGTGGCCTGGCGAACACGCCGTGCAAGGATGCCCGCAACGACGAGCAACAACAAGACCGTGGCCGTACCTGATGCCGGGTAGATGAACGCCTTCACGAAGTCAGGCTGGCGGTCGAGAACCATGAACGCGTTCGCCGGGCAGTCGCTGCTGCACGACGCGAACGGAACGGGCGTCGGGTAGGCCTCGACCATGAACATGGTCGGCACGAGCAAGAGGGACAGAACGCCGGCAAGAGCCCCGACGATCGTGCGTTCGGCCGTAGTCCTGAGCACGCCGGACGGAAAGGCAAGCAAGAGTGCCGGGACGGCTAACGCCGTCAGCCAGATGCCCACCCGCCCGATGCTGTAGACGATCTCGCTGCTGGATTCCGCGAGCGTAGCCACGAAGAAGAGGCAGCCTGCTCCGAAGAGGAGGCGCCCGAAGCGTGCGTCTTCGTGTTTTCGCCATGCCCAGAGGCCGACCGCGATCGGTACGCCGACAACGAGCGTCACTGCGAGTGAGATGACTGACTCGTCTCCGGGTTGCGCGCTTGATACGACCGTGACCACAGACAGGACGCAGAGGCACAGGCCGAGTCCGGCCGCGCTGACGAAAGCGGCGTCGTCCCGCCAGCGTGGTCGCAACGCGCTTAAAGGCTCAACGCGGTGCATTTAGCCCCCTCGGCCGCGGGGGCTATCCGACCGTCGGTCAAAAGGACGGTCGAACAGCCCAAGGGGGGCGACGAGAAGCGGCCCCGCCCGAGTGGTGGGCCCCTCATGACCAAAAAACCTCCCGGTCTGGAGTCTTGCGGCATCGGATATTCTCCGCGGTTCCTGCTGCGATCGCGTCGGGCACGCGTCCGCGTCCGGGAGCGTCATTCGCACGGATTCCCTCTACGTCATTTGACCGAGTGACTTACGTCATTCCGACGACTATTGGCCGTCTCCGAACGGGATAGAATCGGCCAGGTCGCCACGAACGAAATGAGCACTGACGTGCAGCGGGGCCGTTCGCAGCCGGTACCGCAGCCCAGCTTGGGGTTCTTGCGGTCGAACCTCGTCCAAACGGTTGGCATTATCGTTGCGATCGCCCTTGCCTATTACGGCGCCGCAAAGCTCGGGCAGACTCTGCGCTACACGGCGTCCGTCGCGGCCATCTGGCCTCCGGCCGGGCTGGGGATAGCTGTCCTCTACCTGTGGGGGCTGCGCTGGTGGCCCGGCATCTTCTTCGGCGAGGTCATCGTCAACGGGGAGCTCTTCGCGAGCGACAGCGGTATCCCGTTCTGGAGCATCGTCGGCCAGCAGGCCGGGAACATGCTCGAGATCGTCGTGGGGGCGATCCTCCTCAAGCGGTTCATCGGCCCGCGAGCGGGACTTGACCGAGCGGATCAGATCGTGGGGATGCTCGTCGCCCTTGCCTGCGGCACGGCCATCAGCGCGGTCGTCGGGACCGGTTCGATGCTGGCGGGGGACGTGATCGAGCCCTCCGAAGGCGCCAAGTTCTGCCGGACCTGGTGGCTTGGCGACACCGCGGGCGGACTCGTGGCGCTACCTCTCATCCTCACCTGGGCCCACGACCCCGCGGGCTCCTGGCGGCGGATTCGGACCTGGGAGGGCATGCTTCTCCTCGGCACGATCGCCGCGCTGGGCGTCCTCTCCGTCTCTTCAGACGAGCCCATCACGTACATGGTCTTCCCTGCGCTCATCTGGGCCGCTCTTCGATTTGGCCCGGCTGGTGCGACGCTGTCCGTTGCGGTTGCAGCCTTCACCGCGATCGGGTTGACGGCGAACGAGCTTGGCCCGTTCTTCAAGCAGCCGATCGACCATAGGACGCTCAGCACGCAGCTGTACATCGCCGTGGCAGCGCTCACCGTCCTATTCGTCAGCGCTCTGGTCGCCGAACGCGAACGGTCCACCGCCGATCTCGCGCGGGCGAAGAGTCAGGAGCACGAGCGGGCGGTTGAGGAGCGCCACCGGATCGCCCGGGACCTGCACGACTCGGTCTCGCAGGCTCTCTTCTCGATCTTTCTCCATATTCGGACGGGCGAGCGAGCTCTCGAGCAGGAAGGCTTGAGTCGTTCAAGCGCCCTGGGACATACGCTGACCGTGGTCCGCGAGCTGACCGCCGGCGCCCAGCGCGAGATGCGGGCGCTCCTCTACGAGCTTCACGGGACTGTCGCCGAAGGTGGACTCGTCGCCGCTCTCTCGCATCAGGCGACGGCCCTGAGCGCGCGCGAGGGACTCACGATCGAGGTACGCGGTCCGCCGGATTCACTGCCGATCTCACCGCATGCGGAAGCAGAGCTCTTTGTCATCGGCCGGGAGGCGCTCGCGAACGTCGTGAAGCACTCGTCGGCTAGGAGTGCATGGGTGCATGTCACGAACGGCCGAGGCCGCGTGTCGATGGACATCCGCGACAATGGCATTGGTTTCGACTCGACCGCGCCCCACGCCGGACATTACGGGCTCGAGTCGATGCGAAGCCGGGCCGCCGAGATTGGTGCAACGTTTTCGATCGAGAGCATGCCGGGACACGGGACGATCGTTAGGGTCGAAGCCATCCGCGATCCAGAGGCCGTCCCGGATGGCTCCTGAGTCAAGGCCGATCCGAGTCATCGTCGTCGACGACCACGAGGTCGTCCGCCTCGGGCTGAGGACGTTCCTCGACGGCGAGGTAGATCTCGAGGTAGTCGCCGACGCTCCCGGCGGAGAGGAGGCCCTCGCGGCCGTCGATCGGCTGCTCTCGGCGGGGTCTCGTCCGGACGTCGTGCTCATGGACTTGCAGATGGCACCGATGGACGGGATCGAGGCGACGCGTCGGATCCGTGCCCGCTATCCCGGGATCGAAGTGGTGGCGCTGACCTCGTTCGGGGAGGACGAGCGTGTGCGCGCGGCTCTCGAAAGCGGCGCGTCGGGCTATCTCCTCAAGGACTCGGACCCTCATGAGGTGGCCGCGGCGATCAGGGCCGCTCATCGGGGCCAGCTTCAGCTCGATCCCGCGGTCACGCGCCAGGCACTGTCCGGCCTCGGCGGTGGCCCGCGAGAGGACTTGCGGTCGAAGCTGACGACACGTGAACTTGAAGTCCTTCGTCTGGTCGCCGACGGCAACTCCAATAAGCAGATAGCCCTCGAGCTTGGAATCAGCGAACGGACGGCTCGTACCCACGTGTCGAACCTTCTGCGCAAGATCCGTCTCACTTCGCGGACCCAGGCAGCGGTGTTGGCGGTACGGGAGGGGCTCGTCGATGCCGATGACGTCCGCCCTGCCTGAACATCGCGTCAGTCCCCGGACGACGGGGCCGGGGCACGGTGATTGAGTGGCTGTTCGGGTTGCCATTGCCGACGACAGCCTGCTCGTGCGCGAAGGGCTGAGCGAGCTGCTTGCCGGGGAGGCCGGCATCGAGGTGGTTGCGTCCTGCGCGGATCTTCCGTCCCTGCTAGACGCGATCGACGAGAATTCACCCGACGTAGTTGTCACCGATATTCGGATGCCCCCCACCCAGAGCGACGAGGGCATCCGCGCGGCGATCCAGCTTCGGGATACGCATCCCCACATCGGAGTGGTGGTCCTCAGTCAGTACGACGAGCCGAGCTACGCCCTGGCGCTGCTCGAAGGGGGTTCAGCCCGGCGTGGATACCTACTGAAGGAGCGAGTGCACGACCGAGCGCAGCTCGTGTCCGCCATCGAGTCGGTAGCCGAGGGCGGCTCTTTCATCGACCCGACGATCGTCGAGGTGCTCGTGGCCGCGAACGCTCGCGTCGGACGATCGCCGCTCTCCGAGCTGACCCCGCGGGAGCAGGAGGTGCTCGCGGAGCTGGCCCAGGGCAAGAGCAACGCTGCAATTGCAAACTCGCTCTTCCTCACAAAGCGCGGGGTCGAGAAGCACATCAACTCGATCTTCTTCAAGCTGAACCTGTCGGAGGCGGAAGACGTCAGCAAGCGCGTGAAGGCCGCGCTGATGTTTCTGGACGAGGATCAGGAATAACGCCCAGGGGGTGCACGCACCACCTCCGGCTGTGGTGCCTACTTCATTGTCAGTAGTGACCTACTGCGATTGAGTAGCAAGACCGGCGCCAGCTTGCGCCGACCCCGACTGCTGACCGGCGATCGGAAAGTAAACCGGGAGGCTATGTGGCCCAACTGGTGGACCCCCGCGGCGCGACCGAGACCGACCGGAGTGGGTCCGGAGGCAGCCTCCTTTTCGAGACCAAGCTTCGCGGCTACCACCCCTCCCCTGAGATGCTCCCGCGTCCGCGGCTCAGCGAGACCTTGGAGGAAGCACGTCCGGCTCTCGTTCTGCTCGCGGCGCCTCCCGGATTCGGCAAGACGACGCTCCTCGGCCAATGGCGCGCGGTCGATGAACGCCCGTTTGGCTGGCTCACCGCGGACTCGTCGGACAACGACCCGTTCGTCTTCTGGGCCGGTGTGGTCGAGGCCATCCGTCAGGTCAAACGCACTTTTCGAGGTGCAGCCGAGATCGCGCTGCGCTCCTCTCGCGCCGACGTGCTCGACGTGCTCGTACCGCTTATCGTCCACGAGTTGGAGGCGATCAAAGGCGAGATCGTCCTTGTGCTCGACGACTACCAGCTGATCGAGAATCCAGCGTGCCACGAAGCACTTGTCTTCTTCCTCGACTGGAAGCCGAGCAACGTCGAAGTCGCCGTCTCGACGCGGGCCGACCCGCCGATCCCGATCTCCAAGCTCCGGGCCGCGGGCGAGCTCCTCGAGTTTCGTGCCGTCGATCTGTGCTTCACCGCCGAGGAGGAAGCCACCTTTCTCAACGACAAGCTCCGCCTCGAGCTCGCGCCGAAGACGCTGGGAACCCTGCACGACCGCACGGAGGGGTGGCCCGCCGGCATCTATCTGGCATCGTTGTCGCTCCGCAACTCGAGTGATCGCGCCGCATTCGTCGATGGCTTCGGTGGCTCGAATCGCCATGTCGTCGACTACTTGACCGAGGTGGTGCTTGGGATGCTCGATGCCGACCGGCGCGACTTCCTGATCGAGACCTCGATTCTCCGCACGATCTGCGCGCCCCTCTGCGACGCCGTGACCGCGCAGGGCGGGTCGGCCGAGATGCTCGCTGAGCTGGAGCGCGCGAATCTCTTCCTCATCCCGCTCGATGACCATCGCGAGTGGTACCGGTATCACCCGCTCTTCGCAGGGCTCCTCCGGGGCCGGTTGGCAGAGCGCGAGCCGGGCGCTGCGCAGAAACTGCACCGACGCGCCGCGGCGTGGCTCGCCGAGGCCGGGTACACCGACGAAGCGGTGTGGCACGCCATCGCGGCCGGCGAGGTAGAGACTGCGACCAATCTCGTCGTCGAGAGGTGGCTATCGCACCCGCTCGTTCATCTCGGACGTGGGGAGACGGTGCTCCAGTGGCTCGAGCCGATTCCTTCTCGAGCGCTTCAGGAAGACCCGCGGCTCGCGCTCGTCAACGCTTGGGCGCTGAGCATGTTTGATCGCCCCGAGGAGGCCGCAGCGGCGCTCGAAGTCGTCGAGACCACCGGCCCCAATGAGGCGCTTCCGGACGGAAGTTCGTTCGAGGCGATGGTCACTCTTCTTCGCGCGTGTTTTCCGTGGGATGACGTCGGCCGGGGGCGGGGGGGTGGCAGGCAGCCCCCCCCCCCCCCGAG
>Ga0307416_100001616_pt1 | contig 12394 bp, 13 predicted proteins | sample DK1Cmetagenome_2_FD_203821 | JGI IMG/M metagenome (GOLD analysis project Ga0307416, IMG submission 203821) | Maize rhizosphere microbial communities from greenhouse at UC Davis, California, United States - DK15-C-3 | ecosystem: Host-associated > Plants > Roots > Rhizosphere > Soil | place...
GGCATGACGCCCTTTCCGGCCAGGGCCTGGGTGAGACGGATGGAGTCGCCGGTTGTTTGGCAGACGTGGGCGTGGTGCAGGAGCCGGTCGACGGTCGCGGTGGCGAGGGTCTTGGGCATGAGCTCGTCGAAGCCGGCGGGGTGGAGATTCGAGGAGACCGCGACGGCGCGTTTTTCATAGGCTGCATCGACGACCCGGTAGAGACCTTCGGCGGCGTCGGTGGCCACGGCGAGGAGCCCGATGTCATCGACGACGACCAAATCTGCGCGGAGGATCCTGGCCACGGCCCGGGTGACGGTGTCGTCGGCCCGGTGCGAGCGGATGAGGGCGCCGAGGTCCTCGAGGGTGAACCAGGCGACGCGCATCCCTTCTTCGACGGCCTGCTGGCCGAGGGCTTCGAGGAAAAACGTCTTCCCCGTCCCGGAGGGCCCGCAGACGACGAGATTTTCTTTCCGGTGGATCCATTCCAGGGTGCGCAGGGCCTGCTGGGTCGGTGCCGGGATCGATGAGGCGGCTTCGTCCCAGAGGGCGAACGTCTTGCCCGTGGGGAACCCTGCGGCCTTGCGGCGGGTGGCGAGCATCGACCTGGCCCGGCCCTTGGTTTCTTCGGCGAGCAGGGCTTTGATGACTTCGGCCGGTTCCCAGCGCTGAGCACGGGCAGTGGCCAAGACGTCCGGGGCGATGGCGCGGGCGTGGGGCATTTTCAGTTGCCGCATGAGCGCCTCGAGGTCGGCGGGCAGGGCCGGTGCGGTGGTGTTCGCGGTCGTGATGCTCATCGGGTGCCCTCCCCGGCGCCGGTGGTGCCGAGGCCTGCCCAGCCGGCGGTGCCCTGGGTGAGGGACTTATCCTCCGCGGCGGTGCGCAGCCCGGTGCGGTTTCCGCCCGCGTTCAGCAAGGACGCGAGGTCTCCGTGCGCGAAGCGGTGGTGGATCGCGGCGACGCCGAGGGCCTTGTCGACCTCGCCGGGCCCGGTGATTTTGGCCAGCGCGACGGCCTCGGCCATCTTCACGTTGATCCGTTGCGCTCCGGCCGAGGCGGCTTCAAGCAGCCAGGTCCGCGCGCCGGCGCCGATGCCCAGGAACTCTGCCTCCACCTTGGACCGGGGCACGGGTTTGTAGTCGCCGGGCACCTTTTCCTGGTGGTCCGGGAAGTGTTCGTCCAGGATCGCCGGGGAACCCGGCCGGGCGAGTGCGTGGCGGGCGACCTCGACCGGCCCGCCGGTGCCGACGTGCACGATCACGACCTGCGCGTCCGGGCCGGTCCCGTGGAACCGGGCGAACACCTCAGCCCCGAGCAGATGGGCAGGCACGGAGTATTGGGCGTTTTCGAACGAGACCATGGGCGTGTTTTCCGGCACCCGGCGCCCGACCCCATAGGCGAGAGTATGGGCTGTGTCCGGAACGCGGTGCAGGGACGCGGCCTCCTCGGCGAGCATGTCGACCGGGCGGCGGCGGGTGATGCGGTGCTCGCGCGCGTTGACCTGGTCCATGAACGCCGCGCAGGCCGCCTCGAGTTCGGCGAACGAGGCGTAGGTGTTCCGCAGGTTGGTGTCTTTGGGCACCAGGTCTGCCTTGGCGATCTTCACGGATGATTCGACGCCGCCTTTGGAGGCCGGGTCCGCCGGCTGGCAGGTGAGCACTTCGACAGAGTAGTGCTTGGCGAAAGCCAGCGTCTGCTGGTTCCTGACCGGCACGCCGGCAACATGCATGGTGGTGACGGTCTTCTCGTTATCGGTCAGCACATAGGTCGGCGCGCCACCGAGCAGCCGGAATGACCGGTCCAGAGCGGTAAAAACGCTCGGTGCCGTCCGGTCCCGCAGCGGGATCACGATGCGGAACCTGGACCAGGCCAGCCACGCGACGAACAGCACGGTCTTGACTCCATCGATGACCGGTCCGTCACCGAAATCGTACTGAAGCCAGGCGCCCGGTTCAGTGATCCAGGGACGGTGGACCCGCTTGTTTCCCCGCCGGTAGGCCTCTTTGACCTGGGAGACGGCGCGGCGGGTGGAGCGGTCCGAACCCTGGTAGCCCATCGCGGCGAGCTTGGCATGGACGACATCGGCGCGGATCCGGCCCTTGGACTTTTCGACCCATTCCTCGATCTTCGGCAGCCACGCATCGGTGACCCTGGGCCGGTCGGACACGGCCCCCGGTGCACGGCCGGCATCACGGGCCTGCACGAGCCGGTCGACGGTGTGGTGGGAACAACCTGACAGCTCCGCTGCAGCGCGCAGCGACTTGGTCAGATCATAGGCAGCAAGAATTTTCACGGTTTCTAGGGCATCCTTCATTCAGGGCCTCTTCCTGTCAGCGGATTCGATTCGACACCGAAATCCAAACGGGAAGAGGCCCCCGCCGTCTTACGACACGGCGGGATAAGCGAACAATGCGGGCAAACCAATCGGCCACAACTGGGCAGAACTCATGGCCATACGTGGGCAGTCCCGGTGGCCATCAGCGGGCAATTCCCTGGCCATCTACGGGCAGTTTTTCATGGCCGCCAACACCGGGTTTCTTATCTTTGCGGGCATCGCGGCCTGGAGTGTCGGCTGTGTGGCCTTCCTCTTCGGCCTTTTTTCGAGCATAGCCACGCCGAACCAGCGCGAGCACGCCAAGTTCAAGAACCAGGAATGATGCAATACCCGCCCAAAGTCCGAAAAGAGCCTGCACGACGGCAAATGCAAGAAAGCCAGGGCCAACGAGCACAAGCAAGAGCGTAAACGGCGAAAGTTGCTGAGATTCGGCGCCCATCCAGCCCTCGGGCGTGGTGATCCATTTGCTACAACGCCCCAATTTCCGGTGGGGCCTGTTGACGTCCATGCCATAAATGTAGGCGCTGCAGCCGCGCCGACAAGTCCTCAGAAACATATCCTCACAGCGGAGATTCAGAAAGCGAACGCTACGGCTGAAGAATTTGGCCCCTTCAGAGTTCCTGCAACGTTCAGCCTTGCAACCGCGACGGCACGGCCCCGGAAAAGCTGGTAAAGGAAGACACTCAGTTGGTTGCACATTTCAAAAGATGAGTTAGCGGATCCAGGCTAGAGGTGGCTGGCCAGGAGCACCCGTCCCCGGTCGAGAATCGCTGTGATCAGGCGTTGTTCATCCGTGTTGAAGTAAGGGCTGTAATGTTCTCCTGGCGGGGTAATGCTTGCGAGGTTGTTGCCGTAGAAAAGCCTGTCGTAGCACTTATCGGCTTCGGACCCCCGGTCGTCCAGCGAAGCATTCACTCTGCGGGCAATATCGCCGAAAAGATTCCACGCGTTCAGCAGTTGCGAGCAGATGTCATCTGACGCCGGCAGCTGGAGAAGTTGTTCGAGCCCGTCAAGGTTCTGTGTCTCGTCGTTATCCCCTTCCAAAGGTGCGGGCCGACACGATCCTGCCGTTGCGAACCAGGACGCCGTCGGTATCCTGGCCGTCCTGCGCCTCATCCTCCGTTTGCCACACGAGGCCAAGCGTCTGACCATGAAATTTGACCCGATGGGGGTAGGACATCCTCATTCGCGAAGCCTATCGGTGTTTCCTGCTCCGCTAGGCGGACTGCGAGCAAGAATCCCAAGTCCTCGAGTTCGTCCGCTGAGCGTTCCGCTTTGAGATCGTGTCCTTAAGGTCTTCTTTGGGAATCTCCCGGTTCGGGCAGGATCTTCAATAACGAATTGAGAGAAAATCTAGTCCACGATCACGAGATCGCTCAGGGCCGCATGCGGGTGAATGTACGAGTTGACCTCCAACCCGTTGACCAGTCCGTCTTCATGCCAGAGTTCTACGGAGAGGGCGCCGGTACCTTCGAGGACGGCAAAGCCAAGCGGGCATTCAGTACCCTCCGGAAGGCGGAGAACATCTCCCGTAACCTCAATCTCGAAGCACTCTTCGCAACCCTCCATGTGTTTACTTTTGCAGCAAGTGAACTGAGACTCCAGCACGGATGCGAGATTCCCGGCATGCTCAACAATTTGCTGAAGGATGGCCTGCTGCGGATTGGACAGTCGTTCCATGCGATCAGCCTAGGGTCCGCTCTTGCTTTGGTACCAATGCAACAATGCCTGCTCAACGGGCAATCCCCCATTATGCCTTCAACACCACCTGTCGCGCTGAGGGTTCCCTATAGGTTTCCCCAAACTGTGGCTTCTCCGCTCGAGGGCATCGGCAGGCTCGGACTATCCATTTAGGGGAACTCGAACCAGTCGGGTGTCGTGGTTCTGCCCCAGCAGGGGTTATCGGGTCTGGGCCAATGCAGTCTGGATTAGTACAAATATTGCTCCGCAGGTCCAAAAAACGCCCATCAGCATGTAGAAGAATCCCATGGCCTTGGCCGTTGGCACATCGAAGAAGGTGAAGCGCTCCGGGGAGATGCCGCGGCTCTCCTTGTCCGCATTGGACCAGAAGGTTGCTGCACCATTGATATCGCGAAAGACGCAACGACCAAAGAGAAAAGCGAAAACGCCGGCCACTCCAGCTCCGGCGGCCGCTATCCAGAAGAAGCGTGTTGCGGTAGCAAGAGCGAGACCTGCCAGGATCGAGACCCACAACAGCCAGTGATAGCGTCTCGCCGGCTGAGGCATTTCCCTTAGGAGGCGCTTTATCAAGCGGAGTGTTCTCACGGTTCCTCCGCTCCTCCACCCTCGCTGCGCTGTTCGAAAAGCGTAGCGGGCATTCGGCGAGATAGGGCCCCAGCCATGCATTCATGACCCCGGCGGCTACTCAAAGGATTGCCTCGCTCCGGCGGCAGCTGGTCACCCTGGCCCTAGAACCTCACTCAGCTTGTCCAGTGATTCCGGGAGCGCGGCGATCTCCACCTTGCCCTCGTCTGTTAACAGTGTCATGGCCTCGATTCCCAAGACCTGTATGTACCTACTGTCCTTGCCTCTCAATTTTCGGCGCTCCGGGAGCAGATCCTAGACTTTGATTGTCGTCGCCCGCCCTGACGGCTCTAAGGTGTCGTACACCGCGGGCTGGAAGTGGAGAGTCCCGGTGCTGGGCGTCGCGATCCCTTGGTTCCAGATGCGGCTAAGCGAACCGGCCGGAGAGTCCGGGTAGCGCATGTAGGCCATGACTTGGCCGTGTTCTTCGAGGCGGGCTTTGGTTTTGCGTCGTCGCCGTGTTTCAAAGACTGCAAGGACGCAGTAGCCCAAGGTCCACACAAGGCCGATTATGAGGGCGTCCTCTAGGTCGAAGGGTCCAACAGCCCACCAAACAGCTGTGATAAACACAAAGAAGAGCAGGTAGCCCAAGGTCAGGGCCCAATATGGGTGCGCTCGGACCCATTCCTTCATGTGGCAATACTAAGCAAGCGTGCCACTGTGCGGTACTCCCCTTGGTCCACGACAGGCCCGCTGGAGAGGTAGTGCGAGACGGGGTGTGTCCGAACGCCAACGGGGCTTGACGGACGGCTTGAGCATCGGAGGGAAACTACGTATTTCAGTTTTTCGATTCCACACCGTGATCCAATGCCACCCAGAGGCGGTCGTGGCTAGCTATGTCTTCAGCGGGTGCCCCGTAGAACGTTCCCGAAGCGGTCGGGTTTTATCTGCCCAGCGGATGTCTCTGACAGTGGTGCGCATCCCCTCGAGCGTTGCCCACGACTGCGGCACGGACTCCAGTCACAGCTTCTCGCCGACTCGACGGGTGGTTGTCAGCTTCGAGCTCCACCGTTCTGGCCAGCCGGCCGCGACCCACTCGGCCTGCGGGTGGTGACCGAGCCCGCCGAGATAGACCACCTCATCAATCGCAATCTGCTGCCGGGCTGTGACGGCAGCAACATCAAGAGGTCCCTCCCACCCGTATCCGTCAAGCAATGCGGCGATGCGAGCCCGACGATCCAACGTTTCATCGAATCCCCGGGATCGAAGCTCGGCCGGGTCATCCTCGAACGGAACGAACCATTCCAAGGCGTATGCAACGTCGCTCAACCTGCTCGCCGGCCGCGCCATGTCCCAATCAAACAGGCCCACCGCGACACCGTTGCGCCATGCGAAGTTAGCAGGCTGCGGGTCGCCATGGCAGATTACTTCGCCTGGCGAGAAGGGCACCGCCCACGTCGCATCAGTCGGTGGCACCCAGCCAACCGTCGCATCATGAACCCTGCGCAGCAGCCGGCCAGCAGAACGAACCGATTCGACGCTGAGCTGATGAGCCCATGCATCCGCTCCAGCTTCGCCGGGAACAAGGGTCACATGCTCGGCCGCTTCGCCGAAATCAAGCGGCCTTGGAACGGGCAACCCCGAATCATGCAAATGCCCGAGAAGGGCATGTACCGTCGGTGTCCACGATTTCACCGGGCGCTCCACGACATTCTCGTTGACACGGATCGCACGCACGTATCCCATCCGACAAGATTAGCCGCGGAGCATACAGCCCAGCGGCCCATTCGTGCAGAGCCTCTTTCTGGAAGAATCGGTGGATGGTTCTAATCACTGCTGCTGACATCCCGGATCGGCTTCGCCCCGCACTCCTCCAACTGCTCGCGGCGTGCAGTGACGACCCTCGAGTGCGTGCTGCATGGCTGGAAGGCTCGTTTGCCCGTGGCGAAGCCGATGCATGGAGCGACATTGACCTGCACCTCATCGTTGAGGAACCCGAAACGTTCGGCGCTGTTGAATGGCTGGGCGCGCTGATGCCTCTGGTGCTGGCCGATGCCATTCCGGGATTATCCGGGGCCTTCATCTGTCTTACACCTGATTGGGTCCACATCGATTTGAACCTTCATTCGTTGGAGGAAGAACTGCGCCAGGAAACCACGCGGCAGGTACTGGTGGATAAAGATGCCCTGATACCCAGCACATCGGCGGCGGAGATCTCCTCGGGGCCGCCGTTCTTCCCGGCGCAGCAGACCCAAATCTTCCTGTACCTGATGGGTAACGCCGTCACTGCCTTCCTGCGCGGCGATCTCATTGCACTCTCACAAACAACCGTGATGATGCGCGATGGTCTGTTGATTCCGCTGATGCTGGCAGAGAACGGGATCCTGAACGAGACCGGGGCCAAACGGGTAGCCAGGCATCTGACCACGGAGCAACAGGACTGCCTGGAGCGGCTGCCGGCCATCGGGCTCACCGAGATTGGCCTACGGGAGGCACAGCGGACTTTGGCCGTGGAGTACTTAGCCAGAGCCCGAAGGCTCGCCGACGTGTGCCACGCCGTCTGGCCAACCGAGCTGGAACTTGCAGCCACCCGGCTATGGCGGCATGAACTCGGAATCGATCTGTAGGAAATCAGGCTTTACATGCAACATGCCGGTGGGCACAGGCCGCTGAGCAGGAGGGTGGTCCAGTTCCCGCTCCCGGCAGAAGTTCGCCTGTGAACGCCTGCTCTACGGGTACCGCTTCGCTTCTCACCGCGCGCCTCGTCCGAACCGTACTGGATTGCGTTCGCTCCATCTTCGCTCCTCACAGCCGTGGCAGGGTCGCACTACTGACGAGGGTGCGGGAAACGTCCCGATCACGGTTCCCTGAATGGCGCCTCAATGTTGGGCATTTCGGCTCTCGCGTTCTTCGCTACTTCGCTTCGGGCATCCGCCGGCCAAAGGAGTATTTTTGATGGACTTTGAGCAGCAATATGGCCAGGTCCGCAATGACGAGCTGGCGGATGTTAGGTTCGTCCGTTTCCAGGATCCGGTCCAAATTCGGCGTGATTGTGCCTGTAACGGTCAGTCCCGTCTTCCGCATTCGCGTCGAAGTCGGCGTGGCTCCGGTATGCATGGCGACAGCGCCCGGAAACCAGCTGTGGCTTTCGGCAATGCTGAACTCCAGAGCCCGCAGGGGCCCGCTCAGCCACCATTGCCTCCACTCTTCCAAAGCGTTAATGTCCATCGTCACTTCCCTAGCCGTTGCCCGGTACAGCTGTACCCGGTGCGGGGCGTGTTCAAGTTGTTCGAGGTAGTGGAGGAACTGGGGGTCATTCTCACGGGGGGCTAACGGCCACGGTGCATTGGTTCTGCGTTCGTAGGCGTCCTGAAAGTCATGTAGCAGTGCGCTGCCGTTCATGCCCTGGAAGAAGTCGAAGAAGACTGGGCGGTCAGGGTGATCGACAAAGTGGTAGTCCCACGGTGGCGGGTCGTTGCCCACGAGTACCTGGTGGTAACACCAACCGAGCAGCCATTCGTCGTAGCTTATTGGGTCTGCTACCGGGTAGTGCTGCCCTAGGAAGGGAGGGGCGCCTGGATCGGTGTCCTGTGGGACTTCGTCTTCCTGCGGAGCGGAATGTGCCTCGAACAAGGCGCGTGGCTCGGACCGGCGCCTAACAATCTCAAAGAGCACTGCCGCACGCTGCATAAGCTGCTCATAGAGATCGAGGATCGTTTCAGGACTCTCGGCTCTCAGGAACTTCACGAGTCTCGCTGATTGAACACCTGGGTCGCGGTTCCCCAGTCGTGCCTCTGCCACGAAGACCTTAAGGTCCATTAGGTTCCTTCCTGAGAGTCGAGACCGGCAGCGAGAGCCAACTCATGGCCGGGAGCGCCGTGCGTGGCCGGAACCCAAGACGACAGTACTAGGCCCGAACCCTAAAGCAGCTTTCAGGAAGGCGCGCCCAGGACTGGGCCGGAGATACCTTTCTAAACGCACCGGTCAGGGTTCCCCAAACTGACCTCCGACCGTGCCTTCCAGACGTATAGGGGCCTTCGGAAACCATCGCTAGGCTGAAGTCCTCATGGTGGCAGAACTCGTCCCTTGGGCTCAGTGGTTGGACCAACGGGCGACGGGTAGGGTTGGGCCATGACAGGCAGGACGACGGAACGCTGAGTGACGAATGTTGGGCTGTCGTCATTGAAAGGGGAATCTGGTGGAAGACAACTATTCAGGAATCCCGCCGAAAATGAAGCGGCTGCTCAAAGTGACAAGCATCGCGGCCACTCCGGTGATAATCGGGGCATTAGTTCTTCGTAGTTTCCTGGACCTTTGGACAGTTATCCTGATCGTGGCAGCATTCGCAGCGCTCCTATTTATTCCTTTGGGGCTGGCCGCTGCACAGGAAAAGAGAGAGCTTAGACATCCTCCGGTTAACGGCCTCACCCGAAAGGATGACGAATAGACGCGTCAGGGACGTGCCGTCGGGAAGGACCCGCCCGTTAGGGTTCCCGTCTGGGCTGCATTGACAGCATCCGCAGTGGATTTTCCTGCTTTCTTCACTCTTCCGGGAACTGGCGGACAATGTCGGCGGGAAAGGCGTTCAGCAATTTACGTCTGAGTTTCTTGCTGTCTTTCCAGTCATAGGTGTGGACCTCGGTGCTTCTTCCGCGCTGATCCATCAGGCAGATACAGCCGCAGCTGCGATCACCTACGAGGATGACATCGGCCAGCTTGATCGACTTCGTTTTGCCTGATTCGAGCTTCAGCAGGTGGGTTTCCGTGAGCGTTAAGGCAGCCTTAGACGTCTTGCTTCGCCATTTCTGATGCCCGTCGAGGGACTCTTGCGACTTTTGGTCGTTTGTGGCGTTGTGGCGCTGCCAGATCTCATAGGGGTCCAGTGTCAGTTCCAGTGCGGCCGCGTCGGCTTTGCGGACCTTGGTGTTCTCGTCGACGGCAACGATGAGTGATTCCAGGGATGCGGTCAGTGTGGCCGTTAATTCAGGTCTGGTCATCGAGGCGGCCGCGTCGAGCAGTGCCTGCCTGGTCGGAGTGGCGCGTCCGAGAAGGCCGTTGACTGCCATCTGGGTGAGGTAATCGGAAGCGACGGTATCGTCCCACGTGAACAATGCTTGGAGCGCATGGCGGGCGGCCTGAACCGCGTCGTCGGTGAAGCCCTCAGCTGCCACGTCACGGACAGCAGCGACGCTGGCCCGCAAAGCTGCGGCGGTGTTGGCCGCGACCGGGTCAAGGATGAGGTCGAGCTGGCAGCAGTCATCATCGAGCTGCGTTGTGAGAATCACGACCGAGTAGATGAGGCCGCTGGGGTGCCGAAGCCGTCCGAGCAGCTCATATCTCAGTGCCTCTCCAAGGAATGTTGAATTCCTCGACGGGACCATGAAGGACAGCGCCACTCCGCTCTTCTGCGACCTGATCAGGGTTGGCATTGTGATGACGGCTTCGGGCTGGTGCCGGGTGACAGGGGTACCCTGCGGAAGACGAATGTCCAGGGAACCGGGTACCGGCCCGGTGAAGGCGACGACCGCGTTCTCTGCCGTGAACCATCGCTGGGCCCATTCGATCGCTTCGCCCCGGCTGATGCCTGTGATCGTCGGGAAACCAAAGTGTCCGGCGCCCTGCCCGTTCGTCCCGAACCGGCAAGTCAGCAGGCCGCTGGAGACTGTACTGAATCCTTGGGGGTTTTCCGCTTCCAGGATCGATTTTTCCAGCGCGAGATCTTCCTCGGTCACAGCCGTAAAACCAGAAACCGCGGCGGCGATGGCATTGAGATAGCCGGCAACGGCATCGGCGTCACCACACGCGTAGAACTCAACCGAATCCATCTGTACCGCTCCGCCGTGCCACAAAGTCACCGGTTGCACCATCCGGAGAACGGCATGCTCGACCAGATGAGTAATGCCAGCCAGCGTCACCGGTTCGTTGCGGAACCCAACTCCAAAGATAAGCGACCCGGTGAAGATGCCGCCTCGGTCCACCGAATACGAGGGAATGCCTTTGTGCAAACTCTTCCTCACCATCTGCCTCATGAGTCACAGTCTCCCAGACACGACCACCAGACCGGAGCAATGGGCAAAACGAGACACCCGGTGCATGGGGTCCGCTTACGGGAATCTGTCCCACATGGGGTTCCTGAAGCGAGACTCGAAAAGATCAAGGCCGCTGAGAGAGATAAACGATCAGCATGCCGATCATGCCGAGCGCCCCTGATCCGAAGGCCACGGGTACTACGATTTTCCTCTGCCGAAACAGGACGCCCGTTTTTTGCTTGTCAACGAGGGAAAACATGACGGCAGTGAAGAGACCAACCTTCCTCCTCGACGAGTCGAAACCGGCCGGTAAATGTTCCGGAAACAGACGCGTCTCGTACCCAGTTGAGCAACATCTTTGAGTTGTTTGCGCAGAGGTAGCACCGGCTCGACGTCTTGCATGCACGGGCTAGGATCGCGATATGGGGTCAGCCGAGGAGTTGTTCGAAGGAAAGCCCACCGGATTGCCGGCACCGATGGCACGGGGCACGTCGTTCTACCGGGAGGAGTCGGACCCTGTCCCGGTGGTCAGGCATGTTGCAGGCTACGACCAGTTCGTTGAGTTCTGTGTCGGCCGTGGAGTGCAGGCTGAGGAGCTGGCTGCCGATGCCGGTCGTCTCTTTTGGTTCCTGCGCACCATCGGCTCTGAGATTGCGAACGACAGTGCTCTCAAGGCCGCGGCCGCGGTCTTCGCCGGTAACACTCTCGCTCGTCTGAGGCCGGACGCGGTGTGGACCACTTACGAAGGCGGTGCTCCTACCGTGGGAAACTGGGAGAAGCAGTTCGAGGTCGTTCGTTTGCTGGATGGTCTGCGCAGCGGGGACTACACAGCAGTCCAGGGACTCGTTGCCATGGTGACGGATTGGGCCCAGGAGGAACCGGACGATTCCCCGGCGATGCAGCCCCGTCCAGTCGCCCAGCCAGCAGGGCTACCGCTCTACGTTCGGCCGGCCCTGCCGGAGGCCACTTACTATTCCGAAGACGGTACCCCCATTCCGTACGGGCGTCGGTGGGGCGATGGCGGCCCTGATTCGGAGTCGTATAGCGTGGACAGCCACCCCGAACGCTTTGCGGGATTGCATCTCGTCGCCCGTGCTCTCATCGCGCACCTGACTGTCGTGTACGACGTGGAGGTCCACGAGGATCCGGCCCTTGCCGCAGAACTTTTGAGGGAGGCCCGGGATGTACTCGAGGCGGTGAAGGTCACTCCACGTAGTACTGGGGCCGCGTCCCTGACGTTTGTGCTGACTGGATACCCGGGCCTTATGGTGCACGCAGGGGTGCTGCATGACTTCTCGTTTCCTGTGTGTGGCTGCGATGCATGCGACGAAACTGTTCAGACAGCAGCGGACCGGCTGGAGATGCTGGTGCTCGCCGTGGCGGCTGGCGGATATGCCGAGCGCTATCCCGTGGGCAGACGACGTTGGAGCGAATATGCCCTGACAGCGTTCGACGGGTCCGGCTCCGAAAGTGGAAAAAGCGAACCTGTCCCCGCCGCTGCCGATCGACTCCGCGAGGCAGAGATCCAGCTACGCGGCGTAGCGGGCGGGTGGAATCCCTGGCCACTGCGCCAAAGCTGAATTCAGGCTCCTGCTCATGCAGTTGGATCCGCAGGCGCGACGACAGGAATTAAGCCAACCCTGTTCCGCTCAAAGTTCGGCACCTGGTGATTCGATCGTCAGAGTAAGCGGACTCGACAGATAGGATTCGCGGATGAGGATGTCGTACCCGCACTGGATCCAATTTCAAGGTCAGAGGCTTGGTCTCGTGTGGCAGACGGACGACG
>Ga0307416_100001617_pt1 | contig 12393 bp, 8 predicted proteins | sample DK1Cmetagenome_2_FD_203821 | JGI IMG/M metagenome (GOLD analysis project Ga0307416, IMG submission 203821) | Maize rhizosphere microbial communities from greenhouse at UC Davis, California, United States - DK15-C-3 | ecosystem: Host-associated > Plants > Roots > Rhizosphere > Soil | place: USA...
TGATCGGTTCATGACGGCTCCCATGGGGAATTTGTCGATGAATCCGCCATACACGCCGATGACAGATACTACGCCACCACTGCGGCAGGCCAGGATTGCCTCGCGCAGGGCGATGGGCCGGTCAGTCTCGAGCATCATGGCCTGCTTGGCTCGGTCATACGCATAGGTGACACCGTGTCCATGCGCCTCCATGCCCACGGCGTCGATGCACTTGTCCGGACCTCGGCCGCCCGTCAACTCCAGCAGCGCATCCTGGACGTTCATCTGCTCGTAATTGATGATGTCGGACGCGCCGGCGCGATCCCGCGCCATATCCAGGCGATACTGGAAGCGATCGATGGCAATGACCCGTTCGGCCCCGAGCATATAGGCACTGGCGATGGCAAACTGGCCCACCGGACCGGCGCCCCAGACCGCGACAATGTCTCCCCGTTGAATGTCGCACATTTCGGCACCCATATAGCCGGTGGGGAAAATGTCCGACAGGAAGAGCACCTGGTCGTCGGTCAGGTCCTCGGGAACCTTCAACGGCCCAACGTCGGCAAACGGTACCCGGGCGTACTCAGCCTGGCCGCCGGCGAACCCACCCAGCATGTGAGAGTACCCGAAGATACCGGCGGGCGAGTGACCCAACAGCTTCTCCGCAATCCACGCGTTGGGATTGGAATTCTCACAGACGGAAAACATTCCCGCCTCACAGGCGCCGCAGGCGCCGCAGGCTATGGGGAAGGGCACCACCACCCGATCGCCTACTTTGAGATTGCGCACTCCACGCCCGACCTCCACCACTTCGCCCATGAACTCGTGGCCCAGCACATCGCCCCGCTCCATGGTGGGCACGAATCCGTTGTACAGGTGCAGGTCCGACCCGCAGATCGCCGTTGAGGAGATCTTTACGATGGCGTCGTGCGAGTTGAGAATCTTCGGGTCCGGCACCTCTTCCACTTGTACCTTTTTCTTGCCCATCCAGCAGTTGGCTTTCATGATCTGAACGCTCTCTTTCCGAGCCATGCGGCTCCGTGATTTATTGAACCGCGTGCTCGCGAGCCGTCCCCAGTAGCTCCACGTCGCTCAGATCTTCCGGCGGCTGTGCTGGGTGCATGCCCCGGTGAATGCTGGCGTCGGAGTGTACGATCTCGCCCGTCTCCATCACCTGCTTGAACCGGCGCAGGTCACCCTTGACCTGCTGCTGCGGCTCCTCGCCGAACAGTTTGGCGATCAGGGCGCCGATCTTGCCGCCCGGGGGGTCATAGCGGAGCTCCACCTGGACCTCGGTGCCACGGTTTCCCGGGGCGTCCTTGAAGCGCACCGACCCAGAATTGGGGATCGATGCATCGGGAAGGGAGCGCCAGGCGATAAGCTCGTTGGGCCGGTCTTCGATGGTTTCTGCCTCCCACTCCACCGTCGCGCCCGCCGGAGCCTTGGCCTTCCATCGTGAGCGCCGGTTATCCAGTACCTGCACGGACTCGAGGTGGGCCATGAAGCGGGGCAGGTTTTCGAAATTGTGCCAGAACCCGTAGACCTCGTGGCGAGGACGCCTGATCGTGAGCGACTCGGTTACATGAACCGCGCCGCCGGTCTGGGCCCCTTTCTGCTGGAACGCTTCCCCGGTCTGCTGTGAGCTGCCGTTCCCCTCCTGACTGAGCTGCTGACCGGTCATGAAGTCCAGGATGGCTACGCCCGCCACGGCGGCAGTGGCAGCCCCAACCCGGTTCCGGTCATTGCTGCGCGTATTCATCGCCTTGCCCAGCAGCGCCAAATCCATCAGATCGCCACCCACTCGGCTCCACACCCAGCTGGTGGGACGGCGAGAAGACAGGATGCCGATGCCGCTGGTGATCTCCCGAAGTCCGATAGCAAACATGGTATTGCGGGTTTCCTCGTCATCGTCAATTCCAATGAAGCGAGCCACGGTTCGGGGAGCGCCGATCTGGGCTAGGCCCAGACCGATGCTGAACCAGCCCAGCCCCCTCGCCCGACGTTCCACATTGCTTTCGATCCCATGTATAGGCTGGTCGCTCGACCGGCGATTGTAGGTCGGATAGTCGGGATAGCTACTGAATCGCCGTTGGCCCGTTGGGACGTCATAGCGGCGAGCCTGCTCGGTTGCTGCGGTCATCGTTCCCCCTTTCGATCCGTGCAGTCAGACTGGACGCACCACGTGAGTGGCCATCCATGAACATTCGCGAACACCGTGAGCGGGGAGGCAGCCTGAAGTACCAGCGGTGAGAACTGTGCGGACACAACCCAAACCCAGACCTTCTCCCTAGCTGGATGCCGGTCCGTTCCGGCGTGCGACCCTCGAACCGAGGCTAAACCGTGCGGGGGCCGCAGAGTCCGACAGTGATAGCCGGCCGGCCACCCGAGTTCGGTGAGCCGCGTCACTCGGATTCTTGTGATTTTGCGGGACTAGTGCCTGAATGCGGACCTAAAAGGGCGGGGGCTGCTACCGAGGCAAGCGGCTGTGGACCAGCCCGCGGACAGTGGCGACCAGGCCCTCGAGAGCAAAAGGCTTCTGCAGAAACGGGGCGGACTGACGGGGAGACCCTCGGCGGAATATATCGTTCACGTCATACGCCGAGATGTACAGGATGGGCAGATCGGGCCACCGCTGAGAGATTCGACGGCCCAGCTCACGTCCGTCCATCCCGGGCATCACCACGTCGGTGATGACGAGGTCGACGGCGTCGGGGGCCGCCTCCATGACCTCCAGCGCCTCGCCTCCGTGACCGGCTTCGAGGGTGCTGTAGCCCTCGGCTTGAAGGGTTCGGCAGACCAGGTCTCTGAGGCCTTGCTCGTCGTCCACTACAAGAACCACCGGCCGGGGTTCCGAGGTAGTATCAGGAGAAGCCGCCACAGCCTCGCCAAGTGCGGGATGACACGGTAGCCGCAAGCATGCCCGCAACTTACCAGCCAGTGCCGTACGCGCCAGGGGGGCCTGAAGGCGTCAGGGGAGGCGAGAGGGGGGCCGCCGCTGCGGCCCCCGGGAGAGCGATCGCTAGACCGTTCGACGGCCGGAGATGAAGTTGATCAGGAACACCACCAGGGCGATCACCAGCAACAGGTGAATCAGGCCGCCCGCCACGTGAAAGACTCCCCATCCGAGAAGCCAGGCAACCAACAGAATGACTGCGAGCCATACCAGCATGGAATCCTCCAGTGAGAGTGACGTCCTTCGTTCCGACAACATAGGAAGTGCACGGGTCAGCTTTCTGTGAGCGCACCCACACCAATTCCGGCCAAGACCCAAATACTTATGCCGATTAGGTATCCACGTCACAGACCCAATGGATCGAGCACGGCAGGTTAGCCTGTCGCGGCTGTGCAAGGACGCTGGCCGACACTCCCATAGGGTCATGATTTATGGCCAACGACCATTTCCAGTTGCTGTTCGAATCCACAGTCGATTACGCCATCTTCACACTGAGCCTCGACGGCATAGTCGAGACCTGGAATCCTGGCGCCCGGCGCATCTTTTTGTACGAGCCCCCGGAGATTGTGGGCCATACTGGCACCGTGCTCTTTACTCCCGAAGACAACTTGCAGGGCGTGCCGGAGCACGAGATCAGGTTTGCCATCGAAACCGGCCGGGCCGAGGACTCCCGCTGGCACCTGCGGAAGGACGGCTCTCGCTTTTGGGCCAACGGGGTCATGGTAGGTCTTCGGGATGAAAGCGGAACCGTCGTTGGGCTGGCCAAGATCGTTCGGGACGATACCGATCTGAAACGGGCCGAGGAGCTGCTCCAGTATCAGCTGAATCTGGCGGACGCCATCGCCAGCAATGCGGCCGAGGGCATGGTGCTGGTGGATAAGGAAGGGCGGGTGACGTTTCTGAACCCAACCGCGGAATCGATGTTCGGGTGGACCTCGAATGAGCTGGTGGGTGAGCTGCTGCATGAGAAGCTGCATTGCCGCCACCCGGATGGCAGCTCGTATCCCAGCGAAGACTGTCCTCACATGAGGGTGCTGGTCACCGGAGAAACCCTGCGGAGCGATGCAGACTTCTTCCTGCACCGGGACGGAAGTTTCATTCCGGTCAGCTGCTCGATCGCGCCGGTTCGCTCCGATAGCACGATCAGCGGTGCCGTGATGGTCGTTCGGGACGTGACCCAGGAGAAGCTGGCCGAAGCCTCGAAAAAAGCAAACGAGGAGGCGCTGCAGCAGTCGCAGAGGCTGGAAAGCATCGGGGTGCTCGCCGGTGGCATCGCGCACGACTTCAACAATCTGCTGACCGGCATCATGGGGAACGCCGGACTGGCGCGGCGGGCCCTCAATGCGGGAAACACGGATCAGGCCACTGCGCTCCTGCGAGATGTACTCTCGGCCAGCGAGCGCGCCGCGGACCTCACCCGGCAGCTTCTGGCCTACGCCGGGAAGGGTCGGTTCGTGATTGCGCCGGTCGACCTTTGCAAGCTCGTCAGCGACGTCAGCTCGCTCATTCGCACCTCGATTTCCAAGAAGATCACGCTGGTGCTGGACGTGCCGGAAGATTGCCCCCAGGTGGAAGCTGATCGGGCCCAGCTGCAGCAGCTAGTGATGAACCTGGTCATCAATGGAGGAGAGGCGATCGGCGATCAGCCGGGCACTCTCACGGTCCGGGTGCGCCCCGAGTACTTCACTGAGAAAAGGGAACGGCCCCGGGCGGAAGGGTTCCCGATCGTCACCGGAGAGTACGTACGCATTGACGTGACCGACACCGGCATGGGCATGGACGCCGAGACCCGGAACCGGATCTTCGAGCCGTTCTTCACCACGAAGTTCCTGGGACGAGGCCTGGGCCTCTCTGCCGCTCTGGGGATCGTCCGTGGCCACCGCGGGGCCATTAGCGTGCGGAGCGGACCGGGGCAGGGGACAACATTCACGGTGCTCCTCCCGGTTCCGCGGGAGACCCGCCGCGCGCCGCGGGTGAGCGGACACGTGCGGCTGGAGCAGCCACTGCAGGGAATCGGGACCATCCTCGTGGTGGACGACGAGGAGGGAGTACGTTCCCTCGCAGCCAGCGTATTGGAGGAGGCGGGCTACACCGTCGAGCTGGCCGGCGACGGCGCCGAGGCGATCGAGCGTCTCCGGGAGTTGGGCGACGACGTACGCCTGGTCCTGCTGGATCTCACCATGCCCCAGCTCGGAGGAGCTGAAGCGGCGGTGGAGCTCCGCCAGATTCAGCCCGATATTCCCATCATAGCCATGAGCGGGTATGGCGACATCGAGGTCATGCAGCAGTTCAGCGATGCTGCAGTGGATGACTTCCTGCCCAAGCCGTTCACTCCCGATGAGCTGTCGGTCAAGGTGCGAGACCTGCTTTCTCCGGTGTCCTGAGTCAGCCCAGCTCCTCCCGCCACATCCGTTCGAGTGCGTCCCGACTATAGGCCAGATGGTGGCGGTCGGGGGTGAATACCTCGAGCGTGATGGTCCCGTCGTACCCGATGCTCTGCAGCGCCCGGATTGCACCTCGCACATCCACCGATCCGGTGCCCAGGGGAAGATGCAGATCGGCGCTCCCACCCTTGTTGTCGTGCAGGTGGACGTGCTGCAGGCGATGGCCGTAAGCCCGCACCAGCTCGTCGACCGTGCTGTGGACCACGAGCAGGTTGGCGTGCCCGATATCCAGGTGGAGCCCCAGAGCAGGAAGCGGCTCCAGCAGCTCGCCCAGTTGCTGCGCGGTGTTGAAGTCTCCCGGAAGGTTCTCCACCATGAGTCCCACCCCGCGCTCAGTGGCATAGGGGAGGAGCTCGCCCAGTGTCTCGATGTTTTTTTCCACGAAGAATGCGCGGTCGTGCATCGGCGCGTGGCGGTCCGGGTGCACGTTCATCCATCGGACGCCCAAGTCGGCAAACACCTCAACGCAGCGCCGCAACTCCGCCAGTGAGGCTCGCCGGATCTCCTCGATGCCGCTGGCGATCGGGAGGTAGAACGCTGTATGGCCGACCGCGGCCATGGCATGGCGCTCGAGCGACTGACGGACGTCCAGCCGTTCGATCTTCCACGACGCCGCCATCGGCGGCTCCAGCGTGAGATCGATGAAGCCCAGCCCCATCTCGGCCATCCATTCAATCTCGTGAAGGAGGTCATGCGCCGGATGGTTCATTGCGCCAATCAACACGTCAGGTCACCCGGGTTGGCGACGAAACCAGGGGCGGGAATCGAGGAGTTTGGCTCGCGCTGAAGGAAGCTCGGGATTCGCGTTGGCCGGGAGCTCAGACAGGCCGAGTCTCGATCGTACCCAGTCCGGGATGCTGGCGGCCCGGTCCGGTGCCAGCCACCCGAACACCGATAGCGCGCCGGCAAGCAGGGGGGCATCGTCGGCCAGGCGTCGGAGCAGGTGCTCCCAGTCGAGGTGCTGCACCCGAGCATCGAGCAGGTTGAAGACATCGCCCCAGTCACATCGCTCACGTTGCAGCACGTACAGCTTGCTCCAGATCAGCTCCTCTGTGGGTATGGCCCGGAGTCGCTCCCCCTGAATGGTGATCTCGGGGCCCCGGCTCAACCAATCCTGATCCACCTCGGTTCGCTGATTAGCCATGGCCCAGATGGCGTCCACGATGATGTCGTCCCGATTGGCCCGATAGATCCAGGACCGGTCATACGGAAAGCGCTCGAAGTAGTCGCTCAGTCCAGCCTCGGCCATGACGCGCATCATCCGGTCCCGGTCGGCTGGCAGCAGATAGAAGTCAAAGTCCTTGGTGTTCCGGAGCTCACCGGTGTACACGGCGGTGGCAAAAGCGCCGCCACAAGCAAAGCCAATCCCCTGGGCTCGGGCCCGCTGAATGACCTCACGGTAAACCGCCCATTCCTCGATGGGAATACGGTGCTCCCACGCGGGCTGAAGAGCGGTTGGCGGCGGGCTCATCAGGTGTAGTTGTACCCGGGAGGGCAGATCCGGATGTGACTGCAGTCACTCCGGCGTGAGGCAGGTCACGCCCAAGTCTCGCGGAGCCGCCCATGTTGTCTCTCCCTCGCACCTCAGCGTCTCATGGCTCGCCGAAAAAAATCTACAGCCGCCCAAAAAAATCCGGCTCTGCATCGTTCGCTCCGAACCACGTTCGGCTTCGACCAGCTGCGCCCCGGACAGGCAGAGGTGATCCGCTCGGTCATGGATGGGCAGGACACCCTGGCGGTGATGCCGACCGGAGCGGGGAAATCCCTCTGCTATCAATTACCCGCCCTGCACCTGGAGGGCACGACCATCATCGTGTCGCCGCTGATCTCTCTCATGAAGGATCAGGTCGACAAACTGCAGGACCGGGGTCTCGGGGCGCTGCAGGTGAATAGCACGCTCACGGCCCGAGGGGAGGAAAGCGCGCTGGAGCAGATCGAACAGGAGACGAGCCAGTACGTCTTCACCACTCCCGAGCGGCTCACTAATCCTGAGTTTCTGGAGACGCTGCAGGGCACGACCATTGACTTCGTGGTGATCGACGAGGTCCACTGCATCTCGCAGTGGGGGCATGATTTTCGGCCGTCCTACCTGGCGCTGAAGCCGGCGCTCGAGGCGCTGGGCAACCCTCCGCTTCTGGCGCTCACCGCCACGGCCACCGCCGAGGTCATCGAAGACATCAAGCGGCAGCTCGGCCGTTCGCGCATGCGGGTGTTCGACAGCGGCATTTACCGCTCCAATCTCGAGCTCCGGGTGGAGCATCTGAGCGGTGACCCCGAAAAGCAGGCCGAGCTGCTGCGGATGCTCGAGACCATCGAGGGGACCGGAATTATCTACACTGCCACCGTCAAGCACGTGGACCAGGTTACCTCGTTTCTGGCAGGTCAGGGCTTTGACGTGCTGGGGTATCATGGACGGCTCGCGGCCAAACGTCGGAAGGAGTCGCAGGAACGTTTCATGGCCGGCGATCTCAAGGCCATGGTGGCCACCAACGCCTTCGGAATGGGCATCGACAAGGCCGATATCCGATTTGTGATTCACTACGACTTGCCGGGATCGCTCGAGTCGTATTATCAGGAAGCCGGACGTGCGGGACGGGATGGTGAGCCCGCGCACTGCGTCCTGTTCTACGATCCTAAGGATCGGCGGACCCAGCTCTTTCTCCTGAGCGGACGCTATCCCACCGGCCCGGAGCTCGACCGGGTCTATGCTGCCTTGGGGGAGCTCCAGGCTCACGACCCCCGGTTCTCCGCGGGCCAGCTCCAGCAGGCTGCCGCACCAGTGGCCAAGACCAAGACCAGAGTAGCGCTCACCCGACTCGTTGAGGCGGGGATCGTCCGGGAAGAGCGTCCGGGACAGTACTCGCTGGCGAAACGGCAGGTTGCGGAGGGGCAACTCGGTCAGTTCATAGAGGAGTGGAAGCAGCGGGACGCACGGGATCGGGAGAAGCTCGAGCGGATGGAGAGCTATGCCCGGACGGCGCTGTGCCGCTGGCGGGTGCTGCGGGACTACTTTGCCGAGGATGACGAGGAAGACGAGCGCTGCGGCGTGTGCGACAACTGCCGGAAGGGTCTGGCGGAGCGGGCAGAGAGGACGAAGATGACGGAGAAGGTGGAGAAGGCGGAAAGGTCGGAAAAGGAGGAGGAAATATCCTTCACGCTCGGAGATCGGGTCAGCTTACCCCGACACGGGGAAGGGAAGGTGGAGGAGGTCGAAGGGGATTCAGTTGTCGTGCGATTCCCTGACGGGCGATCCCGCAAGTTCAAGCGCGAGTTCGCCCGTCCGGTTCGTCAGTCGACTCAGAAGAGGTAGCGCACGCCAGCCTGGAACTGCCTCGGCTCGCCCAGCCCGCTGCGGACAGTGCCGTCGAAGACCAGGAACGTTCCTGCGCTGGCCGGATCCTTGAAGTTGTCGTGGTTGGTGACGTTGAACGCCTCGAAGATGAGCTCCAGGGTGCCCTGCCGGCCGAAGTTCAGCGGCTTCGAGAGCCGGATGTCCCAGGAGAAGTACGCGTTGTCCCGCCGGATCGTGTTGCGTTGCAGCACATGCCCGTCGGGGCAGATGCGTTGGCCCGGTTGGGAGGCGCGCTCACCGGTCCCGGTGTTGCCGGGTCCGCAGATCTCGCTGGCCGGTTGCGCCGAGTACGCGCTCAGCCGGTTGTTGACGTAGAAGTCGCCCGGCAACACGGCGAGGACCCAGGCATTCACCCGGTGGCGTTGATCCCGGTCGCTCCAGTTGTACTCCTTCTCCAGCGAGTCGGCCCGGGCGTAGCGGAAGGTGAATGGATCCCGCTCGTTGTCGTCGTCTGCCTTGTCGAACGAGAGGGTGTAGTTGACTTGGAATTGCAGCCGTGAGCCTACCGAGCGACGCAGCTCCGCAGTAATCCCGTTGTAGCGCGACTTGGCCGAGCTTTGGACCACCGTCAGGTTGTTAATGCCATTGGTGTTTCCCGGCAGACCCTCGAGTCCAGTCGCCCAGGGGCGCGCAAAGACCGAGTCGTTGGCATTCAGGAACCGGGTCAAATGATCGGTGCGCGCGTGCGTGTAGCTGATTCCCGCTGCAATGCCTGCGCCGATCTCCCGCTCGTAGCCAACCGTCGCGGTGAAGGTCCGCGGGTTCTGGAACTCCTGGTCGAACACCCAGACGTCGGGGAAGATCGGCGGCCCCGATGGCGGAGTGAGCAGTTCTCCGTAGATGGGCGGCGGGCCCAGTCCCGTGGCCGCACTGCTCCGGAAGAGCGTCTGTCCCCGGGTGCCATCGGTGCTTCGGCTGCTGGCCAGATTGAGCCCCGGAATCCGGGCGTAATACAGCCCGGCGTTACCCCGAATGACCTGCTTTCCGTCGCCGCTCACGTCGTACGCGATGCCGAGCCGGGGCTGGAACATGCTGTAGTCGGATGGGATCGTGCCGTTGCCGGGAAACTCGAAGGTGCCCTTCGCGTTGATCACGGTCTGGCCGATGAAGGGAGCATAGAAGAGATCGGCGACCGGCGTAATCAGATCCGGCTGGATCTGTGCCTCCCACCGGAGGCCGTAGTTGAGGGTGAGGTTGGCCCTTGGCTTCCAGCTGTCCTGGAGGAATAGCGCCAGCTCGTGCTGGATGATGGTCTGAGTTCCCGCCTCGTCCACCGTGAGTCCGCCAACCCCCGCCTGCTGCAGGTAGAGCGCCACCGGGCCGGAGATCTGGTGGGTGGCCGGGCAGCTCCCGGTCGTGGTGGTGGTGTCCGGGAGGAGACCCAATGGGTCGGTACACTCGAGGTACAGGTTGCCCTGTTCGACATACTTCAGGAAACCGTTTACGGAGGTAAACGCCATCCGGCCGTTGCCGAAGCCGCGGAACGTCTGGTTCACCCCGGTCCGGTTCCACTCGCCACCGAACTTGAACAGGTGGTTTCCCTGCACCAGCGAGACATTGTCGAGCACCTGGAACCGGTAATCGTGGGCGTCCACTGGTATGAAGAACGGCAAGCCCAGGCGGCAGCCATTGAAGCCGGCGGCGGGGCTGAAGCACCCGACGTCGGTATCCGGGAACGGACGGCCGGTGGCCGGGTTGGTGGGCCCCTCGTAGAACCGGGGGCGATCTTCCCGGGCCCACTGAAAGCGGAACTCGTTGGATAGCGCCGAAGACAGGAGGGACGTCAGGCTGCCGTTCACCGCGTGGGAGAAGTCGCGCTCCAGCGCGTTGGCACTGCGGCCCCAGAAGTCGACGTCGAACGTTCCGTTTTCCTGCCGGGAGTTGGTGTAGTTGTACTTGAGAGACGCACTGTGCTTCTCGCTGAGGCGGAAATCGAGCTTGGCCAGGAAGGCGTTGGCATCGTTGGTGCGCCTGATGGACCCGAACTCTCCCTGGAGCACACCGCCAAACGCAGTATCGGTGAATGCCACCAGGGCGGGGTCGATCAACCCGAGCCGTTCGGTCTGCTTGGTCTCGTTGTACTCCTGCTGATCGTAGGCCAGGAAGAAGAACGCCTTGTCGCGGACCAACGGGCCGCCGAAGGTGGCGCCGAACTGGTGTTGCGCAAAATCGGGAGTGAACCCGTTGGACCCACCGGTGGGAAGAGTGTGGCTGAAATCGGCGGACAGCGCATCGTACTTGCCGAAATAGTGGGCCGAGCCCCGGAACTCGTTGGTGCCGGACTTGGTGATGATGTTGACAAAGCCACCGCCGGACCGGCCGAACTCCGCGTTGGCGCCGTCGGACACAACCACGAAATCCTGCACCGCATCCAAATTGAAGGTGAAGGCCGGCCGCTGGCCTCCCCGCTGCTCGCCGAAGAACGGGTTGTTGAAGTCCGCACCGTCGACCGACACATTGTTGTGAATACCGCGCTGTCCCCCGATGCTGAGCTCATCTCCATCGGGACCCTGCACGGTGGCCACGTTGGGGGTCAGCGTGGTGTAGTTGAAGATGTTCCGCCCGTTGTTCGGAAGTCCTTCGACGGCCGCGCTGCCGAGCCGGGTGGCCGACTCGGACTGGGTGACATCAACCGGCGGCTCGGGGGCTTCCACGGTCAGCTCTTCCAGCTGTACTACCTGAGGTGCCAGGGCAAAGTTCAGTTCCACCGTCTCACCCAGGCGGACGGCGATGCTGTCCCGCCGATCCTCGCGGAACCCCAGGGCCCTGGCTCGCACATCATACGTTCCCACGCGGAGGAGCGTTGCAATGAACACCCCGCTGGCGTTGGTGGTCAGCGTGCGTTCCGCATTGGTGGAACGATGGCGCAAGGACACCCGGGCGTTGTCCAGCGGGCGGCCGGTCGAATCGGCTACGGTGCCTCGAATGACGCCGGTGGTAGCCTGCGCCTGGGCCTGGAGCAGGGTGGGAGTGGCGAAGATGCAGCCCAGCGGGAGCACAAGCAGAGCCAAAGGTCGACGCAGGTTCATGGAACGAAGATCCTTTCGAGAACCGGAAGGTCTTGGGCGATGCATGAGTTGGGGGGACGGCGATAGCTTACCGCTCCCTTCCAGTGGTCGCAAGGACCGTGTGTGGCGGATCACAGACTCGGGATCACCTTACATTGGAGCTTGACCTATCCCGGCGGCAACCTCTCGCTTCTGCCGGACTCCCGGAGCCAGCATGGCTGACAGCGGCGCCGCTCACCGGATAACCGAATCAGGAATTCTGGCTCGCGTGTGGCGTGCGCGGAGTCGGGAGGATCGGAGCCGGCTGGCACGTGGTGTCCGTGGTCCCCTACTCACCGGGGCTGTCGTCATCCTTTTCGACCAGCTGGCACGTCACGGGATGCCGATAGCCCACCCGTTCGCGTTCCTGTTGCTGACGGTGGTCTACTCGACATACAATGGCGGCCTGCTTCCCGGCGGCATCAGCGCGGCGGCCGCCGTGCTGTATGCGGCCGGGTTCCTCGCGGAACCCGCATCCCCGCTGCACTACACCCCGGAAAACGCCTACACCCTGCTCGGACTGGCCCTGGTCATGCCGGCCACCGTGTTCCTGATTACCCGGATGCGAGACGCGGCCGAACGCGCTCGCGGAATCGCGCTCTCACGGTCTGAGGCGGA